>Ga0187886_1003019_pt1 | contig 12902 bp, 14 predicted proteins | sample June2016WEW_20_1_FD_133001 | JGI IMG/M metagenome (GOLD analysis project Ga0187886, IMG submission 133001) | Peatland microbial communities from SPRUCE experiment site at the Marcell Experimental Forest, Minnesota, USA - June2016WEW_20_150 | ecosystem: Environmental > Terrestrial > Soil >...
AACCCGGATTATTCACGATGCGCTTAAACAACCCACAGTGTGTCACTGCTCGAACCCTCACCCTGACCCTCTCCCTTGGGAAGGGAGAGGGGAGATCTCCTCGCCCCGCTTGCGGGGAGAGGACCAAGGTGAGGGGTTGCCGGACGTTTCAGGTGGTTCATGAATAGGTCAGGCTAACCGCGTACCAACAAGACCGGAACGCCTGACTTGCGCATGACATGCGAGGTGGTCGATCCCAGAATAAGTTCACGGATGCGGGTGTGACCGTACGCACCCATCACAATCAGGTCCGCGTTGATCTTCTCACAGAGCTTTAAGATTTCAGTTTCGGCGTTTCCGTGCCCGAGTTGGGCATGAGCGGCAAGCTTGCTGTCGAGGGCTTGCTGGTGAGCCTGTTGCAGGATTTTGGAGGCGGTCTCTTCGTTGTCGCGCTGGCAGACCGTGACAATGGTCACTTCCACACCGAGATCGGCGGCAAGGTTGATACCGGCGCGGAGAGCTTTGTTGGATTCGGCGCTGCCATCGTGGGCGAGCAGGATGTGTTTGATCGGGCGAAAACAGTCGGAGGTCACTAGGCAGGGCTTGACTGAAGCGCGCACCATGCGTTCGACGCTCGAGCCAAGCATGTCTCCGGACCATCGGGCGTGTTCGCCGCGTTGGCCGAGCACGACCAGATCGGCATGGCGTTCGTAATCGAGCATCGTGTGCAGGAGACTGCCGGTTTCGTGAGCGACTTTGTGTTCCACGCCCTGATCGGCGCAGCGCCTGGAGATCGCTCGAAGAATGGCGTCGGCTTTGTCGCGTTGGATTTGTTCGAGCTGCGGCAACAGCGCCGAATATGGTTGGGCGCCCAGCGCGCCCGAAATGTCCGCCAGCAGCGGCCCTTCGAGGATGCGAACATCGGTCACGTAGAGGGCAACGATGCGCCCTCCGAGTTTTTTCGCAAGCTCAATGGCGCAATCGGCGGCGACATCGGCGGCGGGTGAGCCGTCGGTGCAAAGCAGGATGTTTTTGTACATTGTTGCCTCCCGTGGTCAATCGACTCTGGGAAAGGATACGCTAAAGTGCTTATGAAACAAAGTCTCGGCGTTGACAAGCATCCGATTTGACGGTAATCGTTGTAGTCGCTTGCGGGCGCGAAGGGCGCTTAGCTCAGTTGGCCAGAGCACCTCGTTTACACCGAGGGGGTCAAAGGTTCGAGTCCTTTAGCGCCCACCAGCCGTCGTTCGAAGCTCCGCGATGAGCGATGGCTGCCGCGCCGAAGCCTTGGCGAAGGCGGGCTTTTCCGCCCTCTGAATTCGCTTCGAGCTATGGCTCGGCACGCCTGTTTGCTCGCGGGGGTGTAGCTCAATTGGTTTAGAGCGCTGCCCTGTCACGGCAGAGGTTGCGGGTTCGAGCCCCGTCACTCCCGCCATGCAGCAGAGCCTCGCGGACTCGGCTCGCCGCATGGCAGGCCATGTTCGAGGCTCTGCTGCATGGCGGCCCCGCAGTGAACTGAGTCCGACGAGGTTCTACTGCCGGGGCATTTTTGTTTCTTCTCGCACTTTCCCAAGAATCAGCCTCGCGGACTCAGCTCACTTTATGGCACAGCCCCGGAGTGAGCCGACTCCGGGAGGTTCTACTGCTTGGGCAACCATTTTCGAGGCTCTACTTTATGGCCGCCCCGCAGTGAACCGAGTCCGACGAGGCTCTACTGCCGGGGCATTCACTGGCTCTCTCTTCGCCCGCTCAAGAATCTTCACTCAAAATCTTTCTCGCCGCCTGCTTCACCTTCCGCTACGGTCGTCTGCATGCCCGATCACGTAGAAGCGGCCTTGGACTTCGGCAAGAACTTCTCCCAATGCAGCACTTCGGAGAGCGATCTCTTGGGTGGCAACGAGGGTTGTTCGGTGGAATAACCCAACGCAACCAGCCCGATGAGTTTGAAGCGCCATCCCGAGCATCTCACCAACCCGGGCAAAATAGGGCTTCTTGTCTCCAGCCACCCAGCATGAGCCCAAGCCGTGCGCCCGGGCGGCAACCAGCATGTTCTGGATCGCCGCACTCCCGTCTTCGAGATAATACTTGGTATCCCTGCAAAACACCGCCACGCAGACGGGTGCCTCGCCAATAAATCTGCCGGTGTCGATCATCTCCGCCAATTGTCGCCGGCTTTCCATTTCCGCCGCCACGACGAATTCCCAAGGCTGTAAGTTGAGGGCCGTGACCGCCAGCAGCCCACAGTCGACGATGTCTTCGACGATCTTCGGGGGAACGGGATCAGGTTTGTAAGATCCGACACTGCGGCGGGCTTTCAAGGCCAGTAGGGCATCCATAATTTCTCTGGATTTTTTCAACGGCCTGCTTGGTGGAAGTGTTACCAAATCCAGACGATCAGATTCTTTTGACGATTCGCCCAGAAGGCCAGCACTTATGACGGGTTCCACCCCATGCCATCAGGGGCAAGCGTCGGCGGACTTTACGTTCCTGCACTGTTCGAGACGGCGGTCGTTTCCTGTGTAGACAAGACGATACGTTTCCTAACTGACGGTTCACCAGTAAGTTAGCCGTACAGGTGCTGCCTTTCTTTCAGATTGGGCGAGTGTTGGAACGCTTTGTGCGTACAGTTTACGAAACTTTGAAGTCGAGTTGACCAAATTGACGGGCCGAAGGGCGCAAGCTGCACGTCGTCATAGCGGAGCCCCCTCGGAGTCAAAAATTACGGCGATGCGGTAGTGCAAGACATGGGAAGAGGGTGTGAACTGCCGCTGTGTTTGCGGAAGGCAGTTATGGCAATCAAGCGCATATCCCGATGGGAGTTCAACCAGTTTCTTCCAAACCATTTCTTTCTGGAAAGTGTCGTCGGCGACCAGGTGGCATGGTGGGCTGATGAACCGGAAAGCACCATCGGAACAATCGCAAGAGGGGTAACGGAATCGGACTGGCGTTACATCGTGTTGGAACAGGATGCGGATGGCGGTTTTCGAGTCTGCAACCTGCAATCGGGGATTAGAAGCCGCCTAGCGGCAAGTGCTCAACTCCTCCGTGCGATGGAGGCAATTCAGGAGAGCAAACAAAACAGGCTCTCCTCAGGGAGACTAAAACCCTCGCAGCAAAGTCAGGCAGCTTAGCAACGGCGGCGAACCAAGGCATCGGATACTCTGGCAGCGTGCCGTGTAAATGTGTTCCACTACAGAATAATCAGGGTTCTCCCGACAAAGGACTTTTGCCACTCTGTATGGTTCTCCGAGACCCTCACCCTCGCTTCCACCTGCTTCAGCAGCATAAACGATCTGCACTTCCGTGTACCGCTTTCGCTTCATTGGCGCCTCCGTTTTTCCGAGGTCACTCAAAGCGATTTTCTCAAGCGAGACCTGATCCAGTTTTCGGGGTTAACGTCAACGCTGCTCGACGGTTGTGCTTCCCTTGAACGATCCTGATGCTTCTGTTGAAGTCGCTATATACCGCAATGGTTTTTTTTCCACCATCGTACCGAGCGCGGATTCTTTTGCCATAGGATCTGTGACCGCGTGCCGGCACCCAGCGGGCTTCCCGGCAAGCGCAGATGGAGGTTCTAACTCAACCAGAACTCTCAGTTTCCGCCCACTTAATCGCGTGCTGGAGCAATTCGGCCGCATCTTTCAGACCCAACCTTTTCTTGATGCTGGCGCGGTGGGATTCCACCGTGCTGACACTCAGGTTCAGTTGGCTGGCGATCTGCCTAGTCCCCACCCCTTGTCCGACTAATCGGAAAACCTCCAGTTCACGATCACTCAGCCTCTCAAAAGGGTACGCAACCGCGTTTTCGCCCCGCTTCCCACAGGCCTGGAAGAAACTGGATTGCATCTGCTCGCTTAGATAGTGTTGGCCCGCAAGGACCCGGCGAATGGCGATCAGCACCTTTCCCACTGCCTCTCTTTTCATCAGGTAACCCTTGGCTCCGGCCCGCAACACCCGCGCCGCGTATAGCGACTCTGAATGGATCGACAGGACCAAAATGGCTAACTTGGGATAGAGCGCGCTCAGTTGCTTGATCAAGGAGATCCCGTCCCCGCGTTGCAGCATCAGATCTAACAGCACGATATCCGGTGCCGCTTTGCCGATGGTCGCCAATAGCTGCGATTCGTCTTCGGCCTCGCCGCAAACCACCAAGTCCGGCTCGTGGTTGATCAGTTGGCTGATCCCATGCCGGACGATCGGATGATCATCCACAACGAGCACTCGATACTTGGTTTGCCGTCTGTAAGGTGTTTTTTTCATCCCATCGCTTACACACGCTACACCCGTGCGACCAATTCTTCTTCTAACAGAAACGGGTACTCGCCGTCAAGCGCTTATTTTCCCTAAGTTGCAGACGCAAGTCACCCTGGTACCCCCGCCGGACTCACGCTCAATCGTCAACGTGGCACCAATCATCTGGGCGCGGTACCTCATGCCGCGTATCCCAGTGCCCCGCCTACAGTGTTGTTCCCCAGGGAACCCAACCCCGTTGTCCCTGATCCAGAGCGTCTGCTTGTTCTTCTTCAGGACAAAACTAATCCACACATGTGTGGCCTTGCCGTGGCGGATCGCGTTGCTAACGGCCTCCTGCGCGATCCGATACAAATGCAGGGCGACCGTCTTGTCCGCCAGTCGTACCGCTTGCTGACACCGTACGGTACAGGATACAGCAAACAGTCGTTCCACCGACGAGCCGAGTTCTTTCAGGGCCAAACCGAGATCGTTGTTCTCTAATTCTACCGGGCACAATCCCTGCGCCAAGGCATGTGCCTCGTCGATCGTCATGGTGATCAATCGGCCAATCTCTGCAACCTCGCTGGCCTCGGGCAGTGCCCGCGCCGCCACCTTATCCGCCACCACCTTCCACAGAAAGGCGATCCCCGTAAGTCGCTGGCAGAGGCTGTCGTGCAAATCCTGCCCGATGCGCGCCTGTTCGCGGCTGCTGACTTCGAGAATCGCCCGCTCCAACTCCTTCCGCTCGGTGACATCGAGCATCACACCCTGCAGGAAAAGAGGATGACCCGCCTCGTCGCGGACCACTACCGCCCTGTCGCGAAACCAGACAATGCCGCCGGTGCGATTCAACATCCTATACTCGCAGTCAAAAGGCTCGTGGCTAGTGCGGATATGTTGCAACTCCGCCATGACGCGCTCGCGGTCGTCGGGATGCAGGTGCTCAAGCCAAATAGTATGGGCGTTGGCTTGGAATTCGGCGAGAGTGAGTCCGAGCAGCGGCTCGACCTGCGGGCTGACATACAACGTGGTGCTGGCCTCGTCTAGGGCCGCGATGTACGTGATCGCCGGAATTTGCTCCACTAGGGTGCGGTATTTGGCTTCAGACTGAGGGAGCTCCTCGTTCGCTTTCATCAGTTCAGCGGTGCGCTCCCGCACACGTTCCTCCAGCACCTCCTGCGCCCGTTTCTGGTCATCGATGTCAACGGCGCCGCCGAACCAGCACAGGACCCGGCCGTCCTTGTCCTTGATGGGCAGAGCACGGGCCAAGTGCCACCGGTAGCTGCCATCCGACGCCCGCCGCACCCGGTACTCCGCCTCGTAAAGTTCACCGCGGGCCACATCGTCGCGCACCTTTTGCATCACGCGGTGCACGTCATCGGGATGCAGCGCTTTCATCCAGCCGTTACCGCGGGCCTCTTCAGGTGTTTGGCCCGTGTACTCGTACCAGCGGCCGTTGCACTCCAATGTCTCGCCTTGGGCATTGGTGCGCCAGACCGGCTGGGGAATGGCTTCCGCCATGAGCCGGTACCGTTCTTCGCTCTCGCGCAGGACCTCCTCCGCCTGTTTACGCAGGGTGATGTCATGGGAATTGATGACGATGCCGCCCACCTCCGGCTGCGCGAGGCAGTTGGTGCCCGAAATCTCAATCCATCGCCACGAGCCGTCTTTGTGCCCGCAGCGACACTGCTCCACCGCGGTTCCATCGGGGGTTTGCACCAGTAGATTGAACACTTCGGTGATCCTTGGGAGGTCATCGGGGTGGATCAATTCGAGGGCATTGCGCCCCACCAATTCGTGAGGCTGATAACCCAGTACACGAGAAGTGGATGTGCTGGTAAACTGGATCGTCGCGTCGGCCCTGAGCACACTAATGACGTCGCAACTGTGCTCGATCAGCGCCCGAAACCGTTGCTCACTTTCCCGCAGCGCAGCTTCGGCCCGTTTGCGTCCGGTAATGTCTTGGACTTGGGCAATGAAATAACGAGGCGCACCAGCAGTATCCCGCACCACGGAAACACTCAACGCACCCCAGACCACATGCCCGAGCTTGTGCAGGTAACGCTTCTCAGTTTGGTAGGTCTTAAGCTCGCCCGCGAACAATCGCTGGGCAGAATTGCGGGCCGTGGTGGCTCGATCCTCAGGATGAGTGACGGCGTCAAAGGTCGTAGCCAGCAATTCCCCCTCGGAATAACCGAGTAACTCGCAGTAGGCACGGTTGACCTGCAAATAGCGGCCGTTGGGCAATCCCAGCGCCGTGGGGACCGCCGCTTCGCTGAACACGCTGCGGAAACGCTGCTCGCTTTCCTGCAACGCCTCCTCCGCCTGCTTGCGTGCAGTGATATCGGCATAAAGACCCAAGATCCCGATGACCTCACCCCTGCTGTCTCGCAGCGGTGCGGTCCACAAGCTGACATCGACTGGCGAGCCGTCCTTTCGAAGACGGCGCACATCGAGCGCACTGATGATTTCGCCCTTCAATCCACTTTGAATCCGATCATAAACTTCTTGGCGGTGCTCTTCCGGGACAGTGGGGACGAAACGTCCCAGTACCTCGGACTCGGTCCAGCCAAACATGCGGGCGGCAGATGGGCTCCACAGGATCACGCATCCTTGTTTGTCCACGGCAAGAATGGCCAACGACGGTGCTTGCAGCAATGCTTCAAGCGCTGGCGCGGCCAAAACTTCTTTGTTCATACGCGAACCCTCCCTCTTCCTCTCAAAGTCAACTCATCTACTCGTTAAGGGTCAAGCAAATTGAGTCGGCTGGGCATCTGCCTGTTCCGTACTCTGGCAGCACGTTAGCCATCGACGTGAGTTTTTACTGAATTCAGCGCGAGTCCTCGCAAGAGAGCAGGGGCGTATTAGATTCCACGGCCAAAGATTCATGCCATCCACTAGTGGGTTCCACGGCCAAAGATTCATGCCGGCCGCGATTGTCAACAGGCTGGGTTGTTGTATGGTGTACGGTTGCGAGTCGAATCCTAGGAAGGTGCGCAGGAAGAGTCTGGCCCGATGTGGATGACTCTTCCGAAAAATAAAGCGTGGAGGGGCGAAGGTGCGAGTGCTTGAGGTCGTTCTGTCGGTACTGCTGGTGCCGGGCGTTTTGCGTCCGGTGGTGGCTCAGATGCAGCTTACCGTCCCAGCCAAGAGCAGGCGGATGACTCAGCCTGAACGCCGTCTCTCGATGTATTTCCAAGACAATACTGTTTATCCGGGATTTCAAGAATGCAAACTGTCGGCCTAGCTTGGTACTGCGCGCGGACAAAGCCCAAGCATGAGCACATTGCGGCTGCGAATGTGCGCAAGAATCTGGGGCTGGAAGTGTTCCATCCGCGGCTCCGAGCAGAACGGGCGACCCGGCGCGGCGTTGTACGTGTCATCGAACCGCTCTTTCCCTGTTATATCTTTGTCCGCTGCATGTTCGGAGAGAAGCTGAACGAAATCCGGTACACGGCTGGGGTCAGCACCATTGTCCATTTCGGGCACAGGATTCCCTCGGTATCAGACTCGGTGATCGAGGAGTTACAAGAGTGCTTCGAGGCGGAAGAACCGATGACGGTCGATGACCGTCTCTCGCCTGGAGTTGAGGTGGTTTTCGCCGACGGGGCTTTCGTCGGGATGCGCACCGTTGTCCTGCGCGTTTTGCCGGCAAGACAGCGTGTTCAGGTTCTGCTCGACATTCTGGGCCGTCCCACCCCGGTGGAGGTCCCTCGCGCCTCGGTAGCTCTGGAGAGAGATGCCTTGGCCGATCGAGTACCGTTGTTGGCAGCGCCGCATCGAGAGATGTTGCGGGTCTAAGTTGAGATTGCGGCGAACAATCAAACCTCCGGTTGTGGTTTCCGGAGGAGAAGAGTTGGGTTGGCGAGAAACACTGTAGGCCAACAAGTGCGGAGCCTTGTGCCGGAGGTAGCCCAGAATCTCCGGAATCTTGGCTCCAGCCAATCAAAGAGCGGGCTGGCTTTGGCCATGCACCGGAGGAACATTTGTGGTCAGCAAAGGCCTTCATCTTCCGAATAACGACACGCGCTGCCGATCCGCGCCGGATTTGAACGGCTCTGCCGCACCGGCAACCGCCGCTGCCGCGGAGCGCGTTTCGTTCGCGTGCGAAGGTTTGGTCGAGAATACATCCTCTGCCATCTCTGAGCTGGTTCCGCGTTGGAAGCGGGCACTGGACATCGCGTGCATCCTCGTGGCTCTCCCTTTACTGCTTCCGTTGATGCTGTTTATCGCCGTTGTCATTAAGATCGGCTCTGCTGGGCCGGTTCTGTTCAGCCAGGAGCGCGTCGGTTACCTGGGCAGGCGATTTATGTGCTTCAAGTTTCGAACCATGGTTGTCAGTGCCAACACGGCAGTCCACGAAGGACATTGGAAACGATTAATTGATTCCAATATTCCGATGGCGAAGATGGACTTGAAGGGGGATTCGCGGCTCATTCCCTGCGGCCGGCTGCTTCGTGCAACTGGACTGGACGAGTTGCCGCAAATCATCAATGTGCTTCGAGGTGAAATGAGCCTGGTCGGACCACGCCCTTGCATCTCATACGAGTGCGACAAATATCTTCCGTGGCAAAGAGAACGATTCAATACCTTGCCCGGTCTGACTGGTCTCTGGCAGGTCAGCGGCAAAAACAGGACCACCTTTGTTGAGATGATCCGTCTGGATATTCGCTACGCTCGGACCAAATCCTTATGGTTGGACTTGAAGATAATGCTCTGGACTGTTCCAGCTCTGATCAGTCAAATCCAAGATCTGCGAAGTGGAACAACGTCATGCGTGCGCCCCCGTTCAACCGTGGGCAGTCATCTCGGCACGGAGAACCAAACGATCGCCTTTCAAAAGGAGCTTCCCCGGCGGTAATCCAAGCCAATGGGGGACTTTTCAATACAGGAGAGAACATGACAAAAAAAATAAACGTCGGAGTTGTAGGATGTGGATACTGGGGACCGAATCTGGTGCGCAACTTCAGATCCCTTCCTGATTGCAGCCTCACAACGATGTGCGACATCAGCGAGCAGCGCCTCGAACATCTCCGGTCCTTGTATCCCGAGGTCGAAGGAGAGACTGACTACGATCACCTGCTGAACGGCGCCAGCTTGGACGCGGTAGTCATAGCCACGGCGGTCAAATTGCATTACCCGATGGCCAAGGCGAGCCTGTTGGCCGGCAAACACACCCTCGTCGAAAAACCCATGGCCTGCTCATCCCACGAGTGCGAAGAGTTGATCGAAATCGCGCAAAAGAATGGGGTGGTGCTGATGGCGGGACACACGTTCCTTTATTCACCGGCGGTGAGAAAGATTAAGGAAATAGTGGAATGGGGTGACATCGGGGAAATCCGGTACATTTGTGCCCGGCGCCTGAGCTTGGGGCTTTTCCAAAAGGACATCAATGTGGCGTGGGACTTGGCTCCGCATGATATCTCCATCATCCTCTACATCATGGAAGAACTGCCCGTCAGTATCAACTGCCGGGGCAGCGCCCATATCACGCCGGGTGTGGAGGATGTGACCGCGATGTGCCTTCACTTTCGGAGGGAACGATCGGCCATCATCCACAGCAGTTGGCTCGATCCAAGGAAAATCAGAGAGATGACGATCGTCGGCAGCAAGCGCATGATCGTTTATGACGATGTCGCGCAACAGGAAAAGATCAGGATTTTCGACACACGCGTCGAAAGGCCGCCGCACTACGACACATTCGCCGAGTTTCATTACGCCTACCATTATGGGGACACGTATGCCCCGTACGTCAAACAGGAGGAGCCGTTGAAGGCCGAGTGCCAGCACTTTCTGGACTGTATTCGACAGGGGACAACCCCGCTGACGAGCGGCCAGCAGGCTTTGGAACTCATTCGGATCCTGGAGGCATCCTCCGAATCCTTAAAACGCGAAGGCAGTCCTGTCTATCTTGCGCGCTCGCAAAATGGTGACACATTCGTGCCGCCGGCGTCTGGAGCTGCCCGGGGCACATCAGGACTGGGACACTTGCCGAAGAAAAGCGCCGTTAGCCAGCCGGTCGAAAGCTTCAAATAAGTATCCCTGGCTCTCTTCAACTTATGGACGCACTACGTCAGCCGTATCAGCAGATTGCCCCGGATGTGAAGCTGGGCAAGGACGTTCGCCTCTTTGGCTTCGTCAACCTCTATGGTTGTGAAATCGGAAACGAGGTAAAGATTGGCACTTTTGTGGAGGTTCAAAAGGGGGTCAAGATCGGCCACCGGTGTAAGATTTCGAGTCACACCTTCATTTGCGAGGGTGTCGTTTTGGAGGACGAGGTCTTTATTGGACACAACGTCACCTTCATTAATGACCGTTATCCCCGCGCCTCGAATGGCAATGGGGAATTGCAGACGGAAGAGGATTGGCCGTGCATCCGGACGCTGGTCAAGCGGGGCGCGTCGATCGGATCCGGCGCGACCTTGCTCTGTGGAATCACCGTCGGCGAATACGCCATGGTGGGCGCCGGCAGCGTCGTGACCAAGGATGTCCCGCCGGGCGGGGTCGTGGCAGGCAATCCAGCCCGGCTCATAAAATCGCTCCCGAGAAGGGAAAGGTATGCAGATGCCGTTAAGTATGCGAGTCCCGTTCCTTGATCTAACCCGGATTATTCATGATGCGCTTGAAACCTCGACAGTCTGTCACAACTCGAACCCTCACCCTGACCCGCCTGCGCCGAGGCTTCGGCGGGCAGGCCCTCTCCCTTGGAAAGGGAGAGGGGAAATCTCCTCGACCCGCGTGCGGGGGAGCCGAGTCCGCGAGACGCCGCCGTCGTGTGCGGCAAAGGATCAATCCCGCTCTGAGCGGGATCAAGGTGAGGGGCAGTTCGTTGCGCAAAACTTCATGAATAGGTCAGGCTAAGGGCTCATCACGCCCCTCTCCAAGAGGTGTTTCAGGCCGCCCTTGCGGAGGTGAAGACACAATTGTCAGTCGGGAACGACCAACATGGATGCGTTGCCTGAACTTCGCTCGGTCGCTGCGGATTCGTTTCCGCCTGCCGAAAGACATCCCAGCGGCGGCTCCGTCCAACGGGTTAACCCGTTGGAAGACGCCGGCTGGGATGCCATGCTGATGACTGGCTCCTCTCCCTGCTTCTTCCACAGCGCTGCGTGGGCCAAGGTCCTGCAGAGTACGTATGGCTACTTTCCAATCTACTTCACCGTCAGAGAATCAGGCCGTCTCCGGACCTTGCTGCCTATCATGGAGGTTGATAGCTGGCTGACGGGAAGACGAGGGGTTTCCCTCCCTTTTACTGATGAATGCGAACCATTGTGTTCAGACCCCGCTTCGTTCGGTTGCGTCTTGAGGGAGGCGATGGAATACGCGGAAGCCCGAGGCTGGAAATATCTAGAATGCAGGGGCGGGAGAACGCTCTTCAACGGCGCGCCAGCTTCGACCTCCTTTTATGGCCACCGACTCAGCTTGGCCGACAAGGAAGAGGTTCTTTTCGCCAACATTGACAGCGCCGTGCGACGGGCGATTCGGAAGGCAGAAAAGAGCGGCGTGCGAGTGGAGTTCTCTCAGAGTTTGGAGGCGGTCCGGATGTTCTATGAGTTGCAGTGTCAGACGCGCCAGAAGCACGGCTTGCCACCGCAGCCGTTTCGCTTCTTTCAGAACATTCAGGCGCACGTTTTGTCGCGGAACCAAGGTTTTGTGGTTTTGGCCATGTACAAGCAGCGGTCCGTGGCCGCTGCGGTCTTCTTTCATTGGGGGAAGAGGGCAATTTACAAATTCGGAGCCTCTGACGAGACGTTTCAGCATGTGCGACCAAACAATCTCGTAATGTGGGAAGCTATCAAATGGCACGCGGCCAACGGCTTTGAACAATTGCATCTTGGCCGCACCTCGCTTGGGAACGAAGGCTTGCGAAGGTTCAAGCTCGGCTGGGGCACACAAGAGCACAGGATCGAGTATGTCCGCTATGACAGGCGAGCGGGCGGCTTTGTCACTGCCAGGGACGAGTCATCGGGGTGGCACAACCGGGTGTTCCGCGCGCTGCCGTGCTTTCTCTCCCGTCAGATTGGGGCTGTGCTTTACAAGCACGTGGCGTAAGCGTAGGGTTTATGGATGCGCAACCCCAGTTCCCAATCCCGTGACGCCCTTCGGAAATCTCACGAAAGGCTTGGTCAGCAGAAAGGGATGTGAAGTACATGAATGACAGACAAACAACTACTCAAGGTGCCGGAATGACTTTGGGCGACATCTATTACGTGCTGTTTCGGCACAAATGGAAAATCATACTCTGTTCCGCGGCGGGTCTGCTGGCAGCCGTCACACTGTATGTGCTCAATCCGCCGCCTTGCCAGTCCGAGGCCGAATTGTTCATCCGCTACGTGCTGGAGAGCAGGTCCCCGAATCCGACCGTGGACGGACCCAGAATGATATCCCCCGATGACCGGGGACAGAACATTCTCAACTCAGAGATCGAGATTCTGAGGAGTTTGGACCTCGCACAACAGGTGGCCGATGCGATTGGGCCGGAAAAGATACTGGCCAAAGCAGGCGGGGGGAAGGATCGCATCCAAGCCGCTGCACTTATACGAAATAATCTGACGGTTGGAGTTCCCAGCAGGAGCAGTGTGATCCGAATTATGTTTCAGCATCCGGACCCCGGGATCGTTCAACCCGTCTTGAAGGGATTGATCGACGGTTATCTGAAGAAGCATGCTGAGGTTCATCAGTCGCCGGGG
>Ga0187886_1003020_pt1 | contig 12898 bp, 7 predicted proteins | sample June2016WEW_20_1_FD_133001 | JGI IMG/M metagenome (GOLD analysis project Ga0187886, IMG submission 133001) | Peatland microbial communities from SPRUCE experiment site at the Marcell Experimental Forest, Minnesota, USA - June2016WEW_20_150 | ecosystem: Environmental > Terrestrial > Soil >...
CAGCAGAGATATTGTGTCCTTTGAAGTCGATGACGACTGGGGGCATAAGGGCAGGGGCAAAAAGTGTTTGCGGATAAACTTGGATGAGGATATTGCGCTCAAAAGGAGCACAAGCCGTATGTTACAAGCAGAGGGGCATTATGCTCTTTTGCTCTTGTGCTGTTGTGCTATTGTCGGCCGGCTGCAACGACAAGTTCTGGGACCCGACCCAGGTAGGCAGGTTCAGGCCTGTTCCGGCCGTGAATGTGATACTTGACTCGCTCGGAGTGGCAGAGGAAACTCCCGCAAGCTGGGAAACCGGAGAAGAGCCCAGACCCGCCGACGCCGTCGCGTACGAGACCGATTATATCTTTGGCCCCGGCGACGTCGTCACAATCAGCATATACGAGTTGTTGAACCAGGGGTCGATGTACGCAAGTCAGTTCGTCATCACCGAGACCGGCAAGATATCGATTCCTGACGTGGGGGTGGTCCAGGCGGCAGGCCTGACGGAATCGCAGCTCGAGGATGAGATAAGACAGATTCTTTCGCCCACTATTCTCAAAGAGCCGTCGGTAAGCGTAATACTGACACAGTCGCAAAGCCGGGTGTTCTCGATATTGGGCAGCGGCGCTCCGAGGCCCGGGCGTTACGCGATACCACGATATGATTACCGGCTGTCAGATGCGCTTGCCACCGCGGGAGGCGTAAGCCAGTTTAATATAAGCTACGTATACGTATCTCGACCTATAACCGGAGAAGAGCCGCTGACGGAACCGGAGGCCGCAAAGCCGGTAGAAACGCCGAAGCCGCAGGTCGAGACCGGCCCCCAGGAAATACAGCAACCCCTCCCTGTAAAAGGACCGAAGCAGGAAATGCTGGAGATAATAGCCCCGTCGGCCAAAGCCCCTGTTAAACAGCCCAGGTATAACGAGTATGTAGTCAGCTCCGCTGAAATGGTTACCGACAAGGAGCTTGCCGAGGCCGCACTACCCGATTCGATACTCGAACCGCAGGGCAAAAAACAGAAGGCAGAAGACACAGGACAGAAGACAGAAAACACAGGGCCGCAGCCCTCCGTTAACGAAGGCCGCATTGAATGGATATTCCAGGACGGTCGATGGGTTCCAGTTCAGATTGGACAACCCGTGCCTCCCCCGCCAACCGCGGAGAAAATCGCAACGGAGCGTGTTCCAGCCATCAAACGACAGGGGGCTGCCGCCGAGCGGCGAGAAACCGGCCCGGCTTCGAGTCGCTCCGCCGAGGCGGGCTGGGAACAAATCGGGCCCGGAGGCGCTCAGAGGCGAACTATCAGGATACCTACCGACAAGCTGCTCAGCGGCGAATCGAGATATAACATTGTTATTAAGCCGGGCGACAATATCCACGTACCCGTTGATATTATCGGCGAATTCTGTATTATGGGCAACGTTAACAACCAGGGATTTATAAACATAACAGGCCGGCCAATGACGCTGAAAATGGCTATCGCGGCTGCGGGCGGACTGGGTCCTTTGGCGTGGCCTAAAAAATGTGAAGTCGTAAGAAGAATAGGCAAAAAACGCGAAGAAATTGTAATGGTGGACCTCGACAAGATTGCGATGGGCGAACAACCCGATTTCTTTATTAAGCCAAACGACCTGATTAACGTCGGAACGCACCCGACAGCCAGATGGCGCGCGGTGCTGCGTAACTCCTTCAGGGCGACTTACGGCTTCGGGTTTATTTATGACCGTAACTTTGCCGACCGCGATTACGGGACCGGCAGACCTTTCGACTTCTTAACCACCATTTTCTAATAAAACTGTCGCCGGTAAATATAGTGAAAAGTTGGTGATTATGGCGGATAATATTCCTGCATCCACTACACAATCTTCTCTCGGCAGCGGGATTACGGCCGGGGAAGAGGCGTTACAGACGGCTCGACCCGTGTCGGGGCTTGATAGTGCGCAGGAACTGAACCCGGCACAATGGCGTCAGCTCGGAGTACATTCCTATATCAGGATTGCTATAATTTCAGGGCTGCTTTATTCCCTGTTCCACAATGAAATCGGGGGTATTGTCCATCAGTGGCTCAACGACAGCAGCTGGTCGCACGGCTTTCTGATTCCGCTTTTCAGCATATATTTTCTTTACCAGGCCAAAGCTGATATTCTAAAAACCAGGCCAAAGCCGAATTATCTGGGCCTGATTTTCCTGCTTGGTATGATACTGTTTTACATCTTTAACGTCGTCAGCCCGGCCGGATATGCATATTTCAGACGAATGTCCGTGATTGGCGCGCTGGTATCAGTGATATTATTTATGGGCGGCTGGCAAATGCTCAAATGCACGTGGCTTCCCGCCGTTTACCTGATATTCGCCGTACCGCTGCCTGACAGATTTTACGAAAGTATCACCATACCGATGCGTCAGTGGGCGGCGTCGGCCTCCACAGCTATGCTCAATTTGGTCCCCAAGCTGGATGCAACTGCCAACGGAGTCGTAATAGATATCATATACAAAGGACACCGTCTCGAACCCGGGCTGGACGTTGCCGAGGCGTGCAGCGGTATGCGATTGCTGATGGCCTTTTTGGCGCTCGGTGTGGCAATGGCATACCTGCATTACAGGCCGATATGGCAACGGTTAGTCCTGCTGGCCAGCACCGTCCCAATAGCAATTTTATGCAACATCATCAGAGTAACTGTAACTGGCTTTATTTATGTTCTGGGCAACCCGCAATACGCACAGGGCATTTATCATGACCTTCTGGGTATGGCTATGCTGCCTCTGGCGTTCGGACTCTATGGGATTTTAGCGTGGTTTATGTCAAACCTTTTTACCGAGGACACAGAAGAAAAACAAACTGACGTCGTGGTTCGACGTCATTAATCCGCCTTGTGTCCAGCGGATTAAGCCGCAAACGCAAAAAGGGAATCAGCGATAATGACAGCAATGCAAGAGATAAGACGAACTATTAAGACCAATTACCTGCAGCCGGCTTTTTTGGCATGCGTCGGCGTGCTGGCGGTTAGCGCCGGCACTATGTCAATGGCGATTAAGCTGTCGGGTATGTATCTTAAAAAAGAACCGCTTCCGCTTAAAAATCCCCTCAGCCAGATGGATACCCCAAAGCTGGCACCTTATAAAGTGGTGAATAAACAGGAAATCAGCAACCAGGACATTCTCGAGAGTCTGGGCACAGAAGATTATATTCAGTGGACCCTCGAAGATAAAAGCATTCCCGCAGATAGCGCCACCCGCTTTTGTTCGCTGTTCATCACTTATTACGAACTGTCTGACCAAGTGCCGCACGTTCCCGAGATCTGTTACACTGGGAGCGGTTTTCAGCAAAAATCATCCGAGTTAATTGCGCTCAATATAAACAGAAACAACAATCGGCAGCAAATCACCGTACGTCATCTTGAATTTACCAACTCAACCAATGATGCCTTGGCCGGCGCGAGTAATTTCCCTGTTTTTTACATTTTCAGCGTCAACGGCGAATATGCGACAGGAAGGCAGGACACCCGGCTAATCCTGAATAAAAATATGTTCGGCAAGTATTCTTACTTCTCAAAGGTCGAATGGAAATTCTACAATATTAAATTTGGAAGCTTGACTTATCCCGACAAGCAAGAGGCATCTTCGGCGAGCGAAAAACTATTAGGAGTGATTTTGCCAATACTCGAAAAAGACCACTGGCCCAGTGGACTGTGGTAACGTTGCCCGTTTCGAAACCGCGGTATCGGCGACGGTAGCGTGGTACGTGACGCTCGTTCGAGTATCGAGTAATGAAAATCAAATAAGGAGTTAAAAACAATGGCAAGGAAAAGACTGAACAAAAAAGTGGCGCTGATTGGTTCTGCCGTTCTGGCGTTTGTAGTCATTTCAGCTATAGGGGCATTTCTATACTTCAGCCGGGACCCGCAGAAGTTCATAAAAGACGGCGACACGGCAGTCGAGGCGGCACGCCAGGCGACGGACCAGGAGCAGATCAAGACCTTTTACAAAGAGGCGGAACGAAACTACAAAAAGGCATACGGACTTGGCAAATCCGATGAGCTTAAAGTTGAGACCCTGTATCGGCTCGCCGACGTTTTAGTAGCCACGGGACAGTGGCGCGATGTTCTCGGATGCTGGACACAGATTGTGCGTCTTGACCCAAAAGACCTTAAGGCAAGGTATCGTCGGCTGAAATTCTTCTATATGACAGCAGAGGCGTCCCCGGGTCTGGTATGGCAGGAAGTGGCGTCACAGGCGTCGGAATCTATCGATAGAATTGAAAAGCCGGGCGCAGCGCCCGAGCTGGCATCGGCTGATACATCAAAATGGGATATGGAAGCGCTCAAACTAAAAGGCGAACCAGCGCATCGGTTAAGCACTTATTTGCATCTGATTCGGGGAAGAGCAAACCTAGAGATAGCGCGGCTTGGAATGGTGACAAACAGAGCAGAAACGCTCAATCAGGCCGTAGCCGACCTCGAGAAAGTCAAACAACTGGAGCCGGCCAATGGCGAGGTGTATTTATACTTTGCACGGGCGGCAACCGTGGCCGGAGATATAGATGCATCGAAAGGAAATCTCGATGCGAGGGTTGCGGGGCAAAATAAAGCCCTCGACTTGTTAAGGGAAGGAATAAAAGCAACAAATGACAGCATTGAAGCCAACATAAATCTTCTTGATATGAAGCATGCTATCGCACAAACCACCCCGGCGTCCGAGCAGCGAAACCGAGTACTTGCACTGGAGCCGGAGTTTGTTGCTCTTACCGGCAAATTCGGCTCAAGCGCCGAAACGTTTTCGGCGCTTGCCGGTTACTATGCCGACTTCCGCCTGGGTCCGGTCTATCTTGACAAGTCAATAGATGCAATCGAAAAGGCAATTGCGCTTGACAAGGATAACGTGGATTATTCGATAAGCGCTGCGAATTTGTACTCCAGAAAATACAATGTCACCAAAAGAAAAGATGATATAAACAAGGCGATTGAGACGGCCAAGAAAGCGCTTTCACTGCCTGAAGTCCAGGAAGCAACCGGACCGCGGGCGGCGGTAGCCAGGGGTTATCAGGCAAGATTGAACATTTTGCTTGCAAGCTGCTATATCGACCAAATACTGGATTCATCGCCGCCTTTGGGCCAAACAGAAGGTCAACAGTTGCTGACAGATGCACAACAGGCGGTTCGCCAGATTGAGCAGCTTTTCGGCAGCGGAGATGAGCCGCAGGTCATTAAATGGCAGGGGATGGTTGAGCTTGCGACAGCCAAACTTGCAAAAGAAGACACAGGTCCCGCAATCCGAAAACTCTACAAGACATACACTCAGCTAAAAGCATCGGCCAGGTCGGACCCGCAGCTTTCGTATCGACTTGCGAAGCTCTTTGCCGGCGGTTCCGAAAGCGGCGCGGTCGCCGATTTTCTCGGCAACGCGATTCTAAACGGTATTGAGTCCCTGTACCCAGAGGCCCGGCTGGACTATGCCGAGCTTTTAACCAGGGTGACAATGTGGAAGGCAGCCCAGGCAAACATCGATGTATACGAAGAACGATGCGGAGCATCCGATAGAAGCAAAATACTGCGGATAAGTACGCAGATAGGCGCCAGAGAATTTGCAGATGCCGAGCCAAACCTGGCGCTGATACCACAGCAGGACCCCAACCGGATGCTTCTTAAAACGGCGATTCTCGAGGGCAAGGTCAGGCAGATTCGTATGACAATCGAGCGAAGAGCAGCGAAAACGCCAATAGATATGGCCCCGCAGAATGCACCCGGCTCCAGGCAGCCGCAGGAGGCGGTCGATACTCGCTCGACGGAACAGCTCACAGCAGAGGCAAAAAGCAATTTATCATCATTTATTGAAAATATGAACAAAATGCTTGAAAAGGACCCAAATGCGCTTAGTACTCCCGAAATAGCATCGATGTGTGATGACGCGATTGCAACCGGGCAGCTCGACCAGGCGAACACAATAACAGACACGCTTCTGAAATATCAGCCGGACAATACGACAGCGGCATTTTACAAACGGCTGCTTGCAGAGCCAACGCCGGCAAAGGTCCCTGCCGAGAGAATAAAACAGCTTAGAGAGGACGTCTTGACAAAACTTACGGACCCCGTCAGGCGGGCAATTGCGCTGGGCACGTTTTATCAAACAAACGGCGAACCAAACAAGGCAACCGAGCAATTCAAAAAGCTGGCCGGCATCTCGCCCGGCACAGAAACATTGAAAGCGGACGACCAGTCACGACACCGGGCTGCGGTATCTTTGTTTGATATTGCCTTAGACAAAAAAGACTGGGAGCTTGCCGACAAGATTGTAAAGATGGCGCAGCAGGATAATCTCGACGGCTGCTCAGGCAGCTTTTTTGCCGCCAGAGTTGCGGTTGCCAGGGGTCAATACGATAATGCGCTGACGAGTATAAACGACGCTTTGGCGCAGAGGCCGGTTTTCGGGTATGGTTATTTACTGCGGGCCCGCATTAACGCCGCACTCGGCAACGATACGGCCGCATTGACGGACATAGATACAGCGGCCACCACCAACCCGATGGACAAGTCCATCGCACGAGAGCTGGCCAATCGATTATACGTACGCAACCAAAAGCTCGGAAATAATGTTTCGTCCGCACAATCGTCCGAAGCCAGAAACGCTTTGGACTGGGCAATGGCGCTGAATCCCGGCGATTTGGATTTAATGAGCTTTTACGCAGAGTATATCAGCGAAAGCGAACCAAATCGGGCACTGGCGATTCGGCAAAGCTTGCAGGAAAACTCGCCGAATATGCAAAACGCCTTATTGCTCGCTCGCCTCGCCACGCGTCTTGGCATGGACACTACCGACACACAGCGACGCCAGGCGTTGCTGGGGATGGCGGCAAATACTCTCGAGCAGGCGAAAAGCTATGACCCCCAGAGCCCGGCAGTGCTCGAAAGCTATGCAGAGTACTACCGGCTGACGAACCAGGAGGAAAAAGCGGAGCAACTGCTGACAAAAGAGTCCCAACTTTTGTGGCGACACTATATAAGGGGGGGCCGATTTGATGAAGCCGGGAAGGTGCTCGAGAAGTCATATCAGGACAATCCAAAGGACGCAAACACGCTCAAAGGGCTGTTATTTTTGGCAGAGAGGTCGGGCAACAGAAAAGCCGTGACAAAATACTCTGAAGAGCTGCTTTCTGCCGAGGACACAGCCGATAATCATCTTTTGATGGTGCAAACCTATCTCAACACAGGTTTAATCAGCGAGGCCGAGCAGAAGCTGGCAAGCTTCAGGGAGAAATATCCGGCAGACGGCAGGGGTCTGTTGCTTAGTGCCTGGCTTAATATGAGACAGGGAAAACTGAAGGAGGCGATGGAGCTGACAAATAAACGCCTTGAGGGCGACCAGAGCGACGCAACTGCCTGGCGGCTGCGGGGACAAATAAACAGTATGCTGGCCGACCAAGACCAGGCGATAATGGACCTCAAGCGAAGCAAGACCTTATCCGACTCGTCTGTAACACGGATACTGCTTGCAAGGGCGTATATGAGGGCAGGGCGCACCGAGGACGCCATTACCGAACTCAAAGGTTCCATCGAGGACCCACAGGCGCCCGACGAAGCAAGGAGCTTGCTCGAACAAATTTATTTCAACACGAGCCGAGATGAGGCGCTCAAGGACTTCTATGCGAAAATCCTCGAACAAATGCCCGAAAGCGTCTATTGGCATAAACGTGCCGGCGGATATTTCGGCGCCGCAGGCGATTTTGAAAAGGCGGAGAATTTATATAATATTGCCCTGCGAAAAAGCACCGAACAAGGACGTAACGATGCAGACGCTCTTGCCGGCTATCTGCGTGCGCTTTTGGCCGCCGGAAAAATGGATAAACTGTTTGCAGAGGCAGGCAAATACATCGACGGCAATCTCGCTTCCGTTGCATACTTCAGGATGGCGGAAGGCAAGCTGAAGCTCGGCGACCGCGTTACTGCCGTTCAATACTGTACCACGTCGCTGGAAAAAACGGGCGAAAATACCGCGGGAGTTATGAGTGTGCTCGAAAAAATTTCCAACCTGCTTGGTGAGCAGGAAGCAGAAAAGATGTGCAGACAAAAGATTGCTTCTCAACCGGAATCGTTCACTGCGAACTGGGCTATGTACAACCTGTGCCGGCTAAAGGGCGATTATGACAAGGCTCTGGAGTATATTGACAAATGCATCAGGTTGACCAATCCGGACCAGACCCGATGGCTTGACAGCACGTTACAGAAAACCGAGGCCCTAATGCTGGCCTACAGCAAAACTTCCGATAATACCTACCTCCAAAGCGCCCTGGACATCTACGAAAGTCTGCTAATAAAAATGCCGAATAATACAGGCATCCTGAATAATATAGCGTATATATTAGCTGAGAACAATCGGGACCTTGATAAGGCGCTGGAATACATAAGGCGGGCTTATGAGATAAAACCGGATGACCCGACGTATCTCGATACTTATGCCTTTATTCTTTATAAAAAGGGCAAGTATGCTGAGGCCGTGCAGACGGGGCGGGCGTCGATACAACAATATGAGGCACAACAGATAACAACGCCTCTGGAGATATATGAACATTTAGGACAATGTTACGAGCAGCTGGGCGAGACCTCACAGGCAAGCGACGCCTATAAGCAGGCGCTGGAGACGGGAAAGGATAATATACCCAAGCCGGTTAAGGAAAGAATAACCGCTGCGGTTGAACGGCTTGCCAAGATAAAAGGCGGTGAGAGCAAAGGGCAAACAGAATAGATGCCCGCTGTTGGAACAGCCGCTGAGCATTGAAACGGATAAAAATGACAGAAGCAGGTCAAAAACTGTCGATAGGTGACCCGAGAGCAACGGCCCCGAGAACAGTGACAGCAGTTCGCGGAGCCGGCGCCGGAATGACACCAAAAGAAGTCCTTGCCATACTCCGCAGGCACTGGTTTATGGTGATTTTTCTGACGATTGTGGGCTTCTTCTTTGGCGGTATAAGCTGGTTTTTATGCATGAGATACCTGCCTGAATATACTGCGACGACTTTTATCAGGGTGCTGCCTCCCGTTGAGAAAGACCCTACCCAAATACAATCACCCCTCGTCGCCAAGGACATACAGTACGGCTATCGAATTTCGATGGCTATGCAGCTTAAAAGCCAGGGTATGCTCCAGCAGTTGATTGACAGGGACACGATACTGCAGACCAAGTGGTTTCAAAGCTTCGGCCCAATAAAAGATACCCGCATCAGAAAGGCGGTAAAAAAACTTAAGAGCAAACTTGACGCATCTCCGCAAAGAGACGGTGATTCGATTATTCTCTCGATGACCTGCGGTGACAAAGAGGAATCCGCCACCATAGTCAACGAAATGGCGACGTTGTTTGTAGCTACCCAGGGAGGTTCAAAACGCAAAGATGTGGCGGAGAAACTTGCCCGACTCGAGGAGCAGCAGGTTCGCGTTCAAAGGGACGTGACCCTGGCTGAGGGCGCCCTCGACGACGTCCGGCGCAGATACGGTTTTGCCGACCTTGAGGAACATGCGTTCCAGTCGCTCCAGGATTCGAAACTCGCCGTACTTGAGAGCGAGCAGGATAAGCTTACAATGGACATTAGTCAAACGCGTTCAAACATAGAACAGCTCGCCGCACAGGCGGAAGGCCCCATCCAGGTGCAGGTGGAAAGACAGGTGGAAACGGACCCCGTAATGACTGCGTTGGCACAGCAACTGGCTTTGCAGGAATCGGTACTTTCCAGCGCACTCGCGAGATTTGGCGAGAACCACAGAGTTGTTCAGCAGGTCAAACAGTACATCGCCGGGATACAGGAAGAACGACAGCTAAGAAAAGCGGTGATTTCCGAACAAACGAGGCGCTCGAATCTGCTGAACGCCCAAGACGAACTTGTCGCGTTGGAAAAACGGCTTGAGGTGCTTGAGAAGAGGCGCGACGAGGCGTCTAAACGCAAAGAGGAGTTCGACCTGGCGCGAGTGCAATTCCAGCAGCGGGTTGCAATAAGAGACGAAAGAAGAACAATGCTTGATTCGATTAAAGAACAACTCGAAAAGCTGAAGATAATTCACGATGACCCCGAGACACCGAAGGTCCAATTAGTAGACCTGGCGCCCGAGCCGCTTGAGGCAAGTTTCCCGAGATGGGAAATATTCTTCCCAGGAGGATTTGTCCTGGGATTGCTTCTGGGAGTGGGGTTAGCATTTCTTATAGAGCTGCTCAACGACCTTGTGCGAACGCCCAAGGACGTGGCGACGCACCTGCATATACCGCTTTTGGGAATGATCCCGGACGCCGAAGAAGATGAGCAGCTCGAAGATATCGAGCTTGCACTGGTGGTGCGGCAGGCGCCGAACAGCATCACAAGCGAATCATACCGACGAGTACGCACAAATTTGAAGCTGTCTGCGATGGCTGAGAAAGTAAAAACGATACTGATTACCAGCGCCGGAGCCAACGACGGCAAGACCTCCGTGGCAATCAATCTTGCGACGACGCTTGTTGCCGACGGCAAAAAGGTGCTGCTTATAGACGCAAACTTCAGGCGGCCAAGATTACATACTATTTTTACAAACCGGCAAACTGCTGCCGACGGCCCATCCGGACTAAGCGCGCTTTTGGCGGGTCAGTGCACCCTGAAGGATGCAATAAGGTCAAGCGGGACGGAATGGCTGGAGATAATCGAATCCGGGCGGATGCCGGCGAACCCCACCGAAACGCTTGGCGGCGGCGAGGCGATGGAACGGCTGGTAAAACAGCAGCGGGAAAAATATGACTACGTGATTCTTGATGGGCCGCCCGTACTTTTGGCAAGCGAGACAAAAATACTGACAAGGTGCGTCGATGGGACTATACTGGTGTTCAACGCGTCTTCAACCAAACGAGGGGCCGCGCTACGAACCATCAGCGAGTTAAGACAGGTAAACGCCGAGATATTCGGTTGCGTGCTGCTGGGCGTCAAGACGCTAAAGGGCGGATACTTCCGCGAACTGTTCAGGGCCTACGAGGAATACAAGGCCGAGCAGGTCGCTGAGCCGGCAAAAGCGTAAACACTGACTAACACTGACGTTAAATAAGGATTTCGAATGGAGAAATTTCTCGTTACCGGCGGAGCCGGATTTATCGGTTCAAATATCTGCGCCAAACTCATTTCTCAGGGTTGTTTTGTCCGGGTGATTGACAACCTTCTTACCGGAAAAAAGAGTAACCTCGCGGGCATTTTAAATAAAATAGAATTCATAGAAGCTGATATGGGGGACCCGGTTGCAGCCCGGGAGGCAATGAAGGGTATTGACGTAGTTTTGCACGAAGGGGCGTTGCCAAGTGTGCCTCGCAGCATTGATGACCCGGCTGCGACACATAAGCATTGCGTCGATGCGACCTTCACACTACTTTTAGCGGCAAGGGATGCGAAGGTGAAACGGTTTGTTTATGCCGCCAGCTCGTCGGCATACGGCGATACGCCTACGCTGCCCAAGGTCGAAACGATGCCTGTAAATCCGCTTTCGCCTTACGCGGCGGCGAAATTGATGGGGGAGTACTATTGCTCTGTCTTCTACAAGGTTTTCGGGCTGGAGACGATATCGCTGCGATATTTCAACGTTTTCGGGCCGCACCAGGACCCGGCGAGTCATTATGCCGCAGCGATACCGGCATTCGTTACGTCAATTTTGAAGGGAAAGCCGCCGACAGTTTACGGAGATGGCGAGCAAAGCAGGGATTTCACCTACGTCGATAACGTCGTAGAGGCGAACCTGAGAGCCGCAAGGGCAAAACAAACAAAGGGTGAGGTCATAAACGTCGCCTGCGGCGAGGCGATAACGGTCAACGCAATAATTAAAATGATAAACGAGATTGTCGGTAAGTCTGTCAAACCGATATATGAGCCGGCCCGAAAGGGCGATGTAAAACATTCGCTTGCGGATATCTCCCTTGCAAGAAAGCTTATTGGATTTAAGCCGGTAGTTTTATTCAAAGAAGGGCTTGAAAAAGCAATCGAGTGGTACCGTGACAACCTCGTCGCTCGTCGCTCGTGACTCGTCGTTCGAATTCCGAGTCACGAGACACGGGTCACGAGTCACTTTACCTTCTCAGCGAGTTGCTCTGCATCCTGAATCAATTCCTGTCTGTCAATTTCCTTTTGTGGGGCAAGGTCGAACGACCACTGGTATGAATTAACTATTCGGCCGGGATACAGGACTTCGGCAAAGAAATCGAAGGGGAAATAATCAATCAAAGGCGATTCGAGTTTGCGATGCGTATTGAGGGTCTCGAAGCCGGATTTGCGGATTGTGACGTTGTAGTCGCCATACCAGTTGAACGAGACAGTCACAGGGGAAGTGCCTATTTCCTCGTCATTGAGGAAAACCTCGGCACCGGAAGGATTTGTATTGATGGCCAGTTTCCTCTCGACGCAGCCGGCAACCATACAAACAGCGACTAAGAGAACAAACAACGGCACTCGACTCATACTCATAATCGTATTATAAGCTGGAGCATCTCGCGAGAAAAGCTGAAACTATTTGAAATTTTAAGGTCCTATAATCGCAAAGTCGATGCCGGTTCTAAGATTGACCGCGTGCGAAATCGTGGTTATTTTGTATTTAGGATGGTTGGCTGTTTTGGCGATGATTAAAAGAGCACAAGGGCACAAGAGCAAAAGAGCACAAGTAACTTGTGCCTTGTGCGCTGACGACTTGTGCTCTGCAAATGACTTATGATAGGGGCTGGGATATCAAAAATCGGTGAGGGCGTAGGCAACGCCGGACAATTAGGCAGATTTGTCTGGCGCTCGGCGATTTCCTGTGCTGAGAGCATCGGCTCGTCAGCGGCTTACCCACTTGTCTGGACGCAAATGTTATTGATAGGCGTGGCAAGCGTTCCCGTCATTATGATAACCGGCGCTTTCGTTGGAATGACTCTGGCAGTTCAGGCGTAC
>Ga0187886_1003022_pt1 | contig 12895 bp, 7 predicted proteins | sample June2016WEW_20_1_FD_133001 | JGI IMG/M metagenome (GOLD analysis project Ga0187886, IMG submission 133001) | Peatland microbial communities from SPRUCE experiment site at the Marcell Experimental Forest, Minnesota, USA - June2016WEW_20_150 | ecosystem: Environmental > Terrestrial > Soil >...
ATTTACCTTCCGGGTTTCGTCATCAAGCCGATCACATTGTTCACGTACCTGTTCTTTGTGTCTTTCGCGTTCGGACTGAGTTCACCCATTTCAAAAGCCAGATTTCTCAGGATGGGAGACAACCTGTTCGAATTATTGTACGTCCTCGCATGGTTCTTTGTCATGATGAGCGGCTTCGAGGTCATGTATCAGATCGTTCTCTGGTCAGCAGGGCTAGCGGTTCAGGGACTGCAGAACCCAGACATAATCGTGAACTGGTGGCCAGCAAACCCGTACGCTATCAACGTTGTATTCGCAGCAAAGCTCGTTGTGCTCATCTTTGCGATGGCATGCTTCTCCGTGGACTACATGCGGAGAATGCGCACCTTGCGCGAGAAAGCCCAGCCATAGTCGCCAGCCTGCTGATCAATCCCTGCAGGCCAAGCTCCTTCGCGCGATTGTCCGCTATGCCATATGTCGAACCGATTCCACCCCTAGCCGTATCGATTACGCGCAGAAGATTCCAGAAGATCAGCAGCGAGAAAGCCACGCCGACCGCGTACATGGGTATTTGCAGATATCCTGCAGCTTGGAGTTGTCTCCACACGGTATCTGCCTGGAGATAATACCCGTAGAAGATAGGGCTGGTCCAGAGTATTGGGAGCATGAAGTACAGGAACGACGACCTAAGAAAGACGAAGACGAACGGTGCGACCCATAGTCTGTGGTCACACTCCTTGCAGAGGAGCATTAGCGGGAAGATCGAGACGAGGAACTGCTCGTTAATGACTTTCCCGAAAAGGAAATACACAAACATGATCGCCAGCGTAGATTCCAGGAGCGGGGCTTTCCTGCCGAATCTTACGATCAGACAGAACAGAGCAACGACGAGGAATATGTTCGGGATCATCGAGACAGCGAGATCGAATCGAAGATCTTGGACAATCCAGATGAAATTGTACAAGTTGACGCCGCCCATTAGCCTTCCGCCCTGAAATGTGATCAGTACGTTCCAGATCGAAACCGGACTCACAATGAGGTAGTAGACGATCGGGAGGAGCGTTACTGCAAAACCAGCTAGAAACGTGCCGAATTCCTTCCATTTTCCGAATAGACGAACCACGTACAACGGCAGCAGCACGATCGTGTACAGTTTCATCAGGCTCAAACCATAGAAAAGTCCGGATAGGAAGCTGTTGCGAGGCGATGTGAGATAGGAGAGCAGAAGGAAGAGGGCGACGAGGGCATCGAACATGCCCCACACTACGCTGATGAATATCACGTACGGGCAGAACGCATAGATCTTCGCCTTTTTCGAGTCCATGCCTGCCAAGATGTAGACAACGAGCACGTCCGCTAGGATGATCGGAATCTTGAGCATCAGAAGCAGCACCGGCGTCCACGGGTAGATCAGCACGGGAACCGAAGGATAGTGCCCGTCAATCATGACGGGACCCTGCCCCGCGAACAGGGTGAAGAGCCAATAGAACGGTGCGAAGAAGTAGATCAGCAGCGGATGGTACGCGTACCCTTCAAAGAATACGGGAAGGCCGGTTGCGCTCTGCATCTGAATAGTCTTGGCGTAGACGAAGTCGAAGAGGTTCGCACCCTTTAGCACCATTATGCTAGATTCGTAGATTGTGCCAACATCGCCGGCGTGCATGAAGAACGGTGCAATCGCCAGTCTAATTGCCGCGGCGAGTAGCACGATTCTTGATCGTTCTTCCATATCTACCGACCAACAAATACAGCGCGACTACCGTGATCGATACGATCGGCAGAACATAGGGCAGCAGCGCGTAGTTCCAGTTCAGTGACGGTGCCCCGACTGCCTCCATCGAACCGGATACTGTGAATGACATCATACTGTTCACGAAGTCGACAGTGATCTTGTTGAAGCCCGTCTCGTGAGGCCAGATCTCTATCTGAGAGGGCATGGCAGACATCACGATCCGCCCGCGTCCGAGGCCCGGCAGACCGTCGTCCGAAAATGTGAACTCAACCAAAGTCGTTGGGGGAATCACCAAAGGCTTCGTCACGTCCTTGATCGATATTCCGTTTATGGACGCCATCACCCATCTCCACATCTCAATATGAGCTACGAACTCCTTTTCGGACTGCAGCGTGACTCTCACGGCGTCCGGCAAGATCTCGATGTACTTGTGGATGACCAATTCGGGGCGACTGTAAGTGACGTCGAGCGTCTGGGGACTTCTTGCCCGAATTGTCACATTGAACTCGTTAAAGAAGTTGTGATCATTCACCCAAGACGTCCAATCGCTAAACTCGACCAGGCTGATTCGGCTAGCAGGCGCGAAGCTTGGGTTCACGTGGATGTGTGGTTTGCTACTGCCGTCGTACGGATCATTGAATAGGACGAAGTAGTTTTCGCTCTGATACTGGTAGGCGCCTGTGCCGTACCCAAGCCACATTTCTCGAGCGAGCAGCGTGTCATGGAGCAAAGGGATGAAACTCAAAGCGACAATGTAAATTACAAAAAAGAGCGTCAACCAGCGCGTGAGCTTCAAATCGCTTCGTCTCTCCTGAACGCTGAAGGACAGCTGACTTAAGGGTTTCTCGCGTGACTCGCCACGCCGCCCATCAAGGGAAGCCGGCAAACACGAGCCGTGGAGTCGAGCTGACTTCTGTCCATCACTTGAAGACTTTGTCTTTCGCGAAGACTTCGATCCCGTTCTGACCAATCATATATGGGCGCAGCTGCGTGTCGTGCGCGATTCCTCTCATCTTCTCCACTTGGACCGCTCTGATAACATTGCCCTCGTGAATCCCCGTTCGCATGAGCACGACGCCCTGCGACAGATACTCCTCAAGCTGGAACTTTCGAGTCAGCATGGAAGTTCTCAATTCACTTGTAACGATGCATGTCGCGCCAGTCGACGAGAGAGCATCGAAGAGCATCAGCATGGCTCGTCTTCTCTTGATTGGCGACTGGTATCGAACCGAAAGAGAAGTGATCGGATCGACAACGAGTCTAGTCACATCTTCCTCTTCTGCGAGACGCCTTACTGTCTCAACGAGCCCACGCAACGTTATTTCAGGCATGACATCTTGAGAGAGCAGGTTTGTTCTCCCCTCGTGTTCGGTCGTCGAGGCGGCCTTAACTCTACGGAAAGGAGTTGCGTCAACGAACATTATCTTGCCTTCGCCCTCCAGTCGGTCCAAATCCCAGTTGAAAGCAAACATGTTCTCCTTGACATGCTCTGGCCTCTCGTCAAATGTGACGTAGATCGAACGCTCGCCACTTACGGCCCCGGCTCTAAGGAACTGTAATGCTAGAATCGTCTTACCAGAACCAGGACTCCCAACGACCAAGATTGTCCTACTTTTCGGGAATCCTCCTCCGAGGATCTCGTCCAATCCCTTTACTCCAGAGGAAACGCGCTCCATGATCATCCGCAACCCATACCTTAGTTGCGCGTATTAAGATAAGTCGTTCCGATGTTTTTGACGCCAACAACTTCCTCACTACGCTCATACGACCTTTCTCTGGAAACCTAGTGTGTTCGGGAACAGCACACTGGAGGTTTCACCTCTATTCAACATCCGCTCCCGAAAGCGTCGCGAGCGTGCAGACAGCTCCAAGTCCTCGACTGTCTATTGTTATATCTAGAACCTCCATCACCATGATGGCCGCGGATTGAGGCATGCACCCCAAGGTCGTTTTTCTTGTCTTAGTGCTAGTCCTAGCGATTTGGCAGCCTCATCTGAGCCTGGGAAACGCGGAGGACACGACCACTGAGGTGAGCCTCTATGCGCATACAGACCCGTCGGCAACATCCGTAAACGGCCGTGTTCTCACTCTCCTCGGGAACACAACTTCGCGGCAAGTGGCCGATGTGCGAAATGGTTTAGACTTTACCCTTGTTCCTCCGCTCTCCGCGCCTCTGCGTGTAATCGGCCGAGTTGATGCCATTGTCTGGCTTCAGGCCCAACAGTCCGTCCGAGGAACGTTGCAAGTAACGATATCTGAATTGACCGCGAACGCGTCTGCAATAGAGATCACATCTGGATCCGTGACGGTGCCAGTCTCGTCGCTACCGTATCAAGTCCAGTTCGGCCTGGGAAGAGTGAACTACACGCTGCCAGCTGGCTCATCGATAAGGTTTGAAATCCAGTTCCTACCGGTCGGGACTGTCCCGGTGATGCTGCTGTGGGACAACCCATCTACTTCCACCAGATTGGTCTTGCGCGTCGAATCCGTCCCGAACATTCTTCTCAGAATTGCCGACCCATCAGGGAAGACTTCAACTATTTTCCCATGGAACGATACGACCCCCGTTCAGCTCTTTGCTGAAGTTACCGTCGAAGACCCATTCCATGGCATCAACGTACGCAATGTCTCGCTCAGTGTTACCAATTCCTCTGGAAATTCCCTGATGAGCGACGTTCCGATGGACCTGATATCTAGGGTGGAAGGAAGGCTGAACTATACACTCCCGATTGCAGTTCCTGCAGGACGATTCAATGTCGCCGCGAGTGTTGTAGATGTCTCGGGGAGAAGGTTTGTTGCCTCAAGAGAGGTTCTGATAACTCCCTTCCACACGCTCATCGTTGTGCTCATAGATTCCCAGAAGAGACATGTCCCCCACCTCGACGTCTCCCTATATGTGGGTGACCAGCTCATCGGAAGAGTGACAACTAACTCGAGCGGCATCGGAGTTGTGCGAGTGCCATCAAGTGGAGTTGTGGGACCCCTTACTCTAGAAGTGCGACACAATCTCGCCTTGGTGCTAGAAGATCAGATCCAGTCAGAGTCAGATTCTACGCTGCAACTTGAACTGCCGCTATATGATTGGAACATCGCAGTCAGCTTCGAAACACTGAGCCTGCCTGTCTCGGATGCGAATGTGGAGCTTTACATCAATGGCACCTTGATAGCTTCAAATGTGACCGATGCGAACGGAATCGCACACTTCGTGTCGCTTCCTCTTGGAAACTATGAAGTCACAGTTACGTCAACTTTCGCCTCCGGACGTTTCCAGAACGTGACTCACGTAGCCGAATCCATGAACACGATGGTGAAGGCCTCCTTGGTGCCAGGAATACCCACGAACACTCTACTCATCACTGCCGTACTAGCCCTGGTTGCGATCTTCGGAGCGATCATGGTCACACGCAGGAGGACAAGAACGCGGCGTTTCAAACATGTGAGCGAGCTCCTTGGAGGTAGCGTTCCTCGATCTATGGTCATGATGATCGCTGGTCCGTCAGGAAGTGGGAAAAGCTTGCTTCTCCAGAACATGGTCGCTGACTCAATCGAGGCTGGGAAGTCCTGCGTTTACGTGTCGAACTCTGAGTCGCCCTCAAAGATCAGAGAACAGTTGACAAAGCTGGGGACTAAGGTCCGAGCGTGCGAGGACCAAAACAAGCTCCGGTTCATTGACGCCTACTCCGGGGAGACGGACGGAACCTCAGGAGAGAAGCATTTCGTCTCTTCCCCAACGGACTTGACCGCTCTGGGAATTCAGCTGACGAGCTGCATCGAGGCACTCGGGGGCGTTGCCGACGTTTTCTTTGATTCGGTCACACCTATCTCCGTCTCTGATAGCTCTGAGCGAGGGTTTGATTTCGTCAGATACTACAGCGCACGCACAACGAAGTCGGGGGGGACCTTCGCATATGCTGCAGCCACAACGCTCGCGCCTGCGTTGCTCGGGCGGTTCGAAGAGGCTTCGGACTGCGTCTTGCAAGTCGAGAAGGCCCTGGCAGTCGACAAGGTCAAGGGCCGCCTGCTAGTCAAGAAGGCTCGAGGACTAGAGCACGAACGTGCATGGATAGGGTTCAAGATCACGCCAAAGGGACGAATGGAATTCGTATCATTGCCAGCTGAGAAACCCTGACAACACCGGTGTTCATGACAGCTCAGGATAGGTGCGCACTTTGGGAGATAGAGAATCAGACTTTAGGATTCCTGCATGTGATGTGCGTCAGGAAGCGTTCTTGGCTACCTGATTCGTTTGACTTCTGTCTGCGTGCCCATATGACCGATGCAACGACGAGGGAAATCACGATCACCATGAGGATGCCACCCGACATTGTCTTAGTGACTCCCAGGGAGCCCCCTTCATCAAATAGGTAGATGTCTCCTGTGTCGCTTGCTGCAGCCGTAACTTGACCGTTGTGCGAGGTTGACAGCGTGTGAACTATCCCTCCGGCATTGAAAGTCCACATGTGAACTGCTAACGATTGATTGAACATTGATATTCCTCCATCTAGCTGTGCAACTGAGATACGCTCGGCGTTTTCCGACATGACGGCTGACGTGACGGCTCCTGAAGCTTCTAACGATTCGAGTTTCTCAAGTCGATCTCGCATACAATAGAGTGTGACGTTGCCACTCGCGCTTCCGACGAGCACACGGTCCTTCGTTTCCGAGATTGAAAGCGCGGATACGGCGCCCTTTACTGTCTGTCGATCCATGAGTTGACCTGAACCATCCATGTAGTAGACGGATCCATTATTTGTTCCAGCGACGATATGACCGGCTTCTTTTGTCATCGCGAGTTCCGGAAAACTCGTGCCTACTCCAAAGGTCCAGTTGTAACTGAATTGTGATGATGTCTTGCTGAAGAAATACAATCCCCCGCTTCCAGCCGTTGCCGACACCATCCCTGATCCTGAAACGGATAACGCCAATACTCCGCCGGGGATCGTATGTTGCGGGACTGGCAGATCTGTGAGTGTGGTTTCGATGAAGTATATCGCACCACTCCGGTCTCCTGCGGCCAAGTATCGGCCATCTTCGCTCATAGCCAGCGCTTGGATAGGGTAAGATGTTTTGAACGTCCACACAAAACTGCTGGGAACGAACGGCCTGAAGATAAAGACACGTCCATTAGCGTCGCTTGCTGCGGCTCGACTTCCATCCTTGGCTATCGCAACGTGTCTCACGTAACCGGTTGTTGGGTAGGACCATAATGGGTTGCCTTCGGCTAGGTGGGCATCGAAAAAGTAGACGTGCGCATCATCGCTGCCGGCGATAACATACTGCCCATCATCTGAGACGGCGACGGCCCACGCGTAGTTGCCCGTATTGTAGCTCCAAGTGAGCGGTGCTGGACCAGTCGTAAGGGCAAGCGCGACTAGAATTGCCACCGAGGCTTGATTCCAACAGCAAAATTGCAGCCCCTGGCGCAAGCCCGCTCTTCACCTTGACGGCCCTAAACCACTCATTCAGCACCTAATAATTCCCCATCGAGGCCTATGATCGCGGTAGCTTGTTTCGAAAATTGGATGGGGTTGACTGATTCGTGTCAATCTTCTGGTCGGCGAATACTGCTCTTTCGTGCAAACCGGACTCGGGTGAGTAGTCAAACTCTGCTTTTGCTAGCAATCAAGAGCCAACGAGCCGACGCGGAGAGGACATGAGTTTAGACGCTCCTGTTAATGGCGATTGGACAGGAAAGCGATTCGTGCATAGGGAATGAAGGCTGTGGAGCATTGATTGAGCCAGTTGTGTGAAAGCCAGCTTATTCTCGCGAGACGACGGACAACAAGAGCGAGGAATATCGATTGACTCTGAGACCGTTCCTTGCGACATTGTTTGTACTGTTCATGGTGCTCGGTGCATCTCACGCGGTTGCGGCTCCGTCAGCCAGCTCAACAACCAAGCAGGCGGTGATCCTTTCGCCCCTGGAAGGATGGATGCAGACATGGAATATGGCTACGTACGTGTCTCTGCTCCAGCGCGCGGGCTATCAGGTAGACGTATTGCAGAACGAACAAGTCTCAATCTCGTTTCTGAAAACCGGACTTGCAAAGTATGATCTCATAATCTTGCGAACTGACTTCTTCAACGACGAATCACTGACTTACTATTGTTCAGGAGAGCCTGTGACCAGCGAGACAAAAGGCACTTACGCTAGCGAGATCTCAGCTAAAGAGCTGAAGATTGGCGTCTGTCTTGGCTTCAGCACACTATTCCTACAGGACAACTACGCAAACGGTACTCTGCGGCATGGCTTGGTTTATGCGCTCGGGGGTGGCACCTCAGAATTATCAGGACAGTTCCTTCGTGCTGGATCCTCCGTCTTCATCGGGTACGATCAGGCCTTCTCCTTGCAGTGGGGTCGCATGGACGCGTACTCACAGCAATTCCTGAAGTATCTAGTTCGGGGATACAGCGTCAAGGATGCCCAGGTTGAGCTCCGAGCGTACCTCATCACCGGTCACGGCGTGACGGCGGACTGGCCTGAATTCCGCTGGGTCGGCGACGGAGACTACAAGATCTAGGCGCAGCTCAATCAAGCACAGATCTCATAGAGTGTTCGGCCGACGCCTTCGAGCTCTGACAATCACCGCGACTGCAACAGCTGCAAGGGCAAGAAGCAGCAGGCCCACATTCAGAATGAAGGACGCCCAATCGTCTTGCCACACGGCGAGGAGTGCAGTCGGCTCTTTCATTATGACTGCGCCCTCAGGTTCTGATGGAAAGTCAACGGAGCTTCCCTGTCCGATCCACTCAGCGAATGAGTGCTTCAGACCAAGGATCCCCAACAGACCTTCCGCCGGGACGGAAGGTGGCTCGACTGAGAATGATGCAAGGGCATCCTTCGCGTACCATCCTGAACCATTGGTGCGTGCGACGGAGCTCGTTACGTTCAGATAGTATTCCGTCCTGTACCCAGCTGCAATCGTCATCGATCCGTTCACGATGATCGTCATAAGTTCTGTCTGACGCCGCTCTCCATTGAGGTGCCACCCGTCGAAGACAAGTCGAGTCCCAGGGCTATTGTAGATTATGTCAGGGCCCGTGTGACTCGCCAAGAGAGTGCTATTCTCACCATACCATCCATTCGCCGGTGTCTGGAACATGTTGTCCGGTTCCGCCGAGAAAGAAACCCAGTATTCGTGCGAGTATGTGAAGACATGAGAGATAGCCGCCGTCATCTGCGTCTCGTTCGCATCGCATCTGTACCTCACGCCCGGCGGTCCCGCGACTAACCCACTTACTGCGATTGTGTGAGCCGTCCCCCGATCAAATATGATCATCTTCTCTACGCCCGAAGATATCGATCCATAGAGCTCTCCGTCAACGGTGACCGAGGTTACCGCCTGACTCGGCAGGCCTGACACACTAACCGTCACTGCGTACGTGGTTGTTGGCTCACCTTCAACCACAATCGTAAGCTTCGGTTTCCATTCCTCGTGAGGACCGACCGGGTATTCCCTAGACCAGAAGCCTGAGGAGGCGTCCTTAGTATGCTCTTCCCGGGCAACTTTGATCATGGTGCCATAGTTCGGTACCTGATGATCATACCACGCCTTGACGTCGCTCGTGATGTCCCACTCTACTGCGACCTCTCTCCGATTGGGGGCGACGGTCTCCGAGGTTTTTGTGGAGGACGAAGGCGGTTGGTTGTTCCAGTTCTGAGTGGTCTCGTTCCAGTCTTTGAGGACCCGGTGGGCCTCATAGGTTTGGTTCGACATTGGAGCGTAGAACTGCCAGAGGCTCAACGTCGCCTGCGCGATAATCCGGTTATTCGCGAGTTTAGTGAGGTCGAATCGAATGTATATCCTCTCGGATCCCCAGATATCCTGCGCGTGATCGTAACTGTTGCCCACATAGAGAACTGTGACTTTTCCATAGTGCCCAAGGTTCGGATATTTACTGTCCGCATAGTTGTCCGCGACTGGGTACAGCGTTACGGTGGTCTGCGCTACAGCTAGGGAGAGGTTCTGTGCCGTCGCCATCATGACTATGAGATAGGCTAGGATGAGTTTCCTCATCATCAACGGAAGCACGCCCCAGCCGATACGATCGTGATTGCTATAAAGTGTTTCAGTTACACGATGTGGTCCGGTTTTAGCAGAGGCTCCGCTATCAGGTGGTTGGGTAAAGAAAAGGAGGTTAAGGGATCTACGTGCGATCCCTTACTTCATCAATACTGGTGTGTTGAGGTTGAGGTTTTGTTTGCGTAGTAGCCAGACGGCTGCTCCGAGCACTGCTAGGAGTCCGAATGGTAACACGTAGACTGGCAGTTCAGGTACAGGTACGCCGCCCGTATGGTCGAGGCGTGTTTCGCCGCCTCCAATCGATCCATCCGTGGCAACGAACGTGTACTGTGCGTTCTGCTCTGCCGGTCCACCCCAGATGCCTGGAGCCTCGCTTGTGCTCACCGAGACATCATGTGATCCCGCTGGGAGCCACATGACATAGTCCGGTGTGCTGGAAGCGCTGTTAGGTGCTGTTGACGGTGTGTTGTCGGTGGGGCCTGGTGAAGCGGTGATCTGTGCCCACGGTAGAGCCCTGTACGTGCCGAACATGTCAAGCCACGAGACCGTTCCTTTCAACGTCGCGAGGCTGTTCATGTCCACGTAGACTTCGTGTGCTCCGCCCCATGCTAGGGTGATGTCGGTTAGCGGCCAACCCATCGCGTACATGCGCTGGTTGTCATAGTCGAAGGCGTAGATCTTAACCGTGTATGTGCCTCCGCCACTACCAGCCCAGTTCGGTAGGTCGTCGCTGCCCCTGAGTCCACTGTCCCACGCGAAGCCCGTATATCCGCTGACTTGTGGTCCACTGTTTGATAGACCGTTGGTTGTTGGCCAACCTCCAGCCCATGTTCGAGCTGGATCGCCGGCGTACCAGTAGAAGCCGTAGACGTCAGCCACTACTGTGTCAGTGTTGATGAACATGTTGGCGTCTATTGGGGTCATGTAGTCCCAGCTTGCCCATACTTGGCATGCCGCATTCAGTTCGTCAGGACAGTATGGCGCGTTGTAGTATAGGCTGCTGAACATGGCACGCTGGCCGTGGCTGGTTGACGGGAACGTGGTGTCAAATATTTGCGGGACAGCTTCTGGATCACCGTCGGTGAGGCCGAAGCCTGCTCCCTGTGCAGGACCGCGGACGTTCATTGCCCCGAGGTTCCACGTAGCGTCATACAAGTAGCCGCCTCCATTCTGTGCTTCAGTGAAGATGTTGGGTTCTGCCTGGCCGTAGATTGACGCGCCGACGAGGTGGCCTGCTGCGTCAAGGACCTCAACGCGGACGAATCCCGTGAAGGGTACCTTGATGGCCTCATTCTTGAACGACGCGACCACGCGTATCTGTCCACCCTGGATCAGATCCGCAGCGATATCCGCGCCACCCTCAGCTGGGACCTGTACACCGAAGGCTCTCCTCAGCACGTAGCCATGCGTGTGCACATCCACCGTGTATGCGCCTGCTGCAAGACCTGTAGATCGCCAACCTCCTGCGTACAGGAGTCGGTACAGCGAAGTGCTACCCCACGAGTACCAAGAGGCCGCATCGGTTCCGGCGTACCTGACCGTCATGAGCTCGTGGTGACCAGCGTCATGCGTGTTGTCAACATCGTACGGAGTAACGCCGTATCCTGTCTCTAGACCCACATTAGTCGTGTAGTCAACTCCTTGTATCTTGAAGCCCGACGAGTCCGTAGTGCCTGCATCCTGGACGAGGCCGTAGACCGTTGGATCCAAAGTGTCCACGGTTGCGCCGCTCGAGTCCTTGAACTCTACCCATATCTCGGAGCCTGGGAAGGTCCATGGGCGCGAATGCGACGGAACCTCAAAGTCAACCGATCTCAGGGTCACGTCTAGCCAAGCGGGCCGTATCGTGAAGCTGAGTAGCTCTGCACTGTTGCAGAGGAATACGGATGTCTGTGGGGTGCCGCCGACGATGCTGTACCAACCAGTACCGACCTCGCCTGCCCATGGCTGACCCATGTCGGACATGTACAGTTTGATCGTGTACGGGTTGCCGGCAAGAGCGACAGCGCCTGCAGAGTGCGTTGATGCTGTCGGGTTCAGACCGTAGTCCTTCTCGGTTGGCTTGCGGGCGCCTCCCGCACCTCGGCTCACTGAAGAGCCTATGTTCGGGAAGATGCCGTTCTTGCCTTCAAGAACGACGTTGCATATTCCAACCGGAGCGCAGAGTGTATCACCTGTTGTTGGCTGGCCCTTGCCCGCGAAGAAGGCTGCGGAAGCTCTTTCGCCTCCGTTGGCGTCCTCAGCGGTCAGGAGGACAGAGGTGATATCGCTCAATTTGAGGCCTGACGGCATGTGCATCTGGGCTTCTATCCAGTTGCTTCTGCGCAGGTCCATTGGTACGGTCCTGTCGATGCCTGAGAGTACGAAGCTGCGTTGGTACGCGTCCGCTTGATCCATTATGTAGCCTGTCACGAACGCCTCGAGAGTGTACTGGCCGTTGATGATGCCGCTCACGTAGTCGGCTGTATCCCACGGAACGTGTCCGTTGAGGTTAGTTGATGGGTATCCTCGTGTCATGCTGCTATCGATCGCACACACTGGACTAACAGTGGCCGCCGGATTATTCGGCTTGATCAGACAGAGGTCATAGTTGTCAACGAGGTGCTGGCTGACTGAGGTTTGTGAGGGTACCAGTGGGCTTGGCCCGAATATTGGAAAGCCATTCGCGTCAAGGGTTCCAGTATATGCAAGTCTGTTGTTCCAGCTGAACCACTTCCGGTAGCTGCCTGACACGTAGTGCGGTCCGCCATAGGTCGCCTCATCGTTCGAGCCCCAGAAGCCTACCAGCTTGCTGTTGGAGTCGTACAGCTCAATCAGTATGTCTCTTCGTGGATAGAGTCTCATACCACTTGCGTCGACCGCTGTGGCATCATCGTTCGGGGTTGCATAGGGATCGTTGGTGCCGAACGGTAGCTGCCAGAGGTTATGCCACGGCAACTCGCCCGTACCATGCTTCGACCACACGGTCACGAACAGGTCCGGCGAATCGAAGACAGTCATGAACGAATGGTACGATTGACCAGCCATCACTGAGAAACGGTCAGTAGTCTTCGGAACCGCTCCACTCGCGTAGGCAGTGAGAGTATACGTGCCCTCCGCTAACCCGAACAGGTAAGTGTGGTAATTCGCACCAGGGTTACCGTACATGTCAGCCGTGCCG
>Ga0187886_1003024_pt1 | contig 12892 bp, 12 predicted proteins | sample June2016WEW_20_1_FD_133001 | JGI IMG/M metagenome (GOLD analysis project Ga0187886, IMG submission 133001) | Peatland microbial communities from SPRUCE experiment site at the Marcell Experimental Forest, Minnesota, USA - June2016WEW_20_150 | ecosystem: Environmental > Terrestrial > Soil >...
CATCCGAGTCGCCAAGAATGGCCTTAGGGAGACCTTCGGGAGGGACGGGAATTCGCAAGACGGCCAGGTCAAGGATGGGGTCTGACCCTAGGAGCTTTGCCATGGCCTTATTCCCATCGTCTAAGGTAACGATTATGACATGCCGTCCGAAAACCACATGGGAGTTTGTCAGGATGAGGCCGTCTTTGTCAATAATAAATCCCGAACCAATGACCGATCTCACCCGGTTGGTGACTCTAAAGGGATCGATTGATGAAGCTGTGATGAAAACCACAGATGGTGAAACGTGCTTAAAGAGCTCCATGATTGAATCGGTGCAGGTAGGGTTGGCTTTTAACTCAGGGATCCCCAGTCCCATACCGAAAATACTTAGGAGAATTGAAAATAATAAACTTCCTAAGCTTTTCATGTTGATACCTCCTTCGGTAGGAAGATTTTCTTCCTAAATTCGGCCAGGCCTCTTCCAGCGTCCAGCTCCAGCGCCTTTTTGCCAGAGTGAGTATAAGACAAAATTTATGGTAAGTCAAAAAGATGAGCCTGGCCAAGGTCTTCCCCCTCACCCCGCCCTCTCTTTTGGAGGAGAAGATCAGGGTGAGGGAACCTTGGCCCAGTGTTCTCAATGGGCTCTTTGGGTAGGGGTAATGATCAACCCATTTTGGGTAGATCCTTTAATGCTTCCTTGATCTTCTCTTCGGGGTACTCATAATCCTCCAATTTATTCGACAGGAAAGCGTCGTAGGCGGAGAGGTCGAAATGACCGTGGCCGCTGAAATTGAAGACAATGACTTTTTCCTCTTTCTTCTCCTTGCATTTCAGGGCTTCATCGATGACCGCCCGGATGGCGTGGGCGGTTTCGGGAGCCGGGATGGTTCCTTCGGTTTTAGCGAAGAGCATGGCGGCCTGGAAGACCGGGTTCTGATGATAGGCCACTGCCTCTACGAGGCCTTCATCGTACAACAGGCAAAGAAGAGGGGCATCCCCATGGTAGCGCAGTCCCCCGGCATGAATTCCGGGGGGAATGAAATTATGTCCGAGGGTGTACATTTTCACAACGGGAGCAATCTTAGCCGTATCCCCAAAGTCATACCGGTAAAGACCCTTGGTCAAAGACGGGCAGGCCGTCGGCTCCACGGCAATAAAGCGCATATTTTTGCTTTTCCCTTTTTTCTCAGGGAAGAATGGAAAACAAAATCCGCTAAAATTGCTTCCCCCGCCCACACATCCAATCAAAATATCCGGCTCAACGCCGATCTTTTTCAATTGCGCCTTGGTCTCCAACCCCACGATCGTCTGGTGGAGGATCACCAGGTTGAGCACACTGCCTATGGAATACCTGCTATCTTTGCTCGTGACTGCGTCCTCCACCGCTTCACTGATGGCGATGCCCAGACTCCCCGGAGAGTCGGGGTCCCGAGCCAAGATGCCCCGGCCAGCCTGGGTCTGATTGCTGGGGCTGGGAATCACCTTAGCTCCCCAGATTTCCATGAGCGATCGTCGATAGGGTTTCTGGTGGTAGCTGACTTTCACCATGTACACCTGGCATTCCAGTCCGAAGAGGTTGGACCCAAAAGCCAGGGCACTTCCCCACTGGCCGGCACCGGTCTCCGTGGTCAGGCGTTTGATGCCTTCCTTTTTATTATAATAGGCTTGGGCGACCGCCGTATTCGGCTTGTGGCTTCCCGCTGGGCTCACACTCTCGTTCTTGTAATAGATGCGGGCTGGAGTTTTTAGCGCTTCTTCGAGCCGTTTGGCCCGGCAAAGCGGCGTTGGCCTCCAGAGACGGTAGATGGAAAGAACTTCTTCTGGGATGTCGATCCAGCGTTGCTGGCTGACCTCCTGTTCGATCAGGGCCATGGGAAAAATGGGGGCCAAATCCTGGGGTCCCAAGGGCTTGCCCGTGCCCGGGTGCAGGGGAGGGGGTAAGGGTTTGGGAAGGTCAGGCTGGATGTTATACCATTGCCGGGGCATTTCCTTCTCACTCAGATTGATTCGTGTTTCTTCCATTGCTTCCTCCTTTTTATTTATTGAGACGACCCACCGGGTCGTCCCTACGGCGCCAAAAGACCCGGAATTTTAAAAATAAAAAAGCCGTGGACACTGGGAAGCTGCCCACGGCTTTAAAGATTCTCTATATACGTCATCCTGGCCGGTTTACGGGCAGACTCCACCTCCCTTTTGGCTCCACCACCACCAGAACGTGAATTGCTTTTTGTTCATCAAGACTTTCCTCTCCCAAGAATAGTTCTTTTTACTACAGCCAAAAAACCTTGTCAAGAGAATTTTTTCGACTTGCCCCCAGGCCAGACCGCCGCTTCTTCAGGGGTCCGGACCATGAGGAAGAAGGTGAATATGGCGCCCGGCCAGAGCCGCAGCCGCCTGAGAAAGTTAGGCAAATGCCACTGAAGGTCGCGGGGCGGGGTGAGATAAACGAGAAAATATCCCCAGGGGAAAGAGAACCCGCCTGCAGGAGTCGGAGAGTGGCGGATGAAGATTCTTGATGGCAGGTTCTGTTACCGGTATTTCAGAATGCTCCAAATAGCCCGTCCCCCATCTTTCCAGTTGATCTTCTTCCCTTCGGCGTAAGTGCGGCCGGAATAGCTGATTCCCACTTCGTAGATCCGCACTCGCATCCGGGCAACCTTGGCCGTGATCTCCGGCTCAAACCCGAATCGGTCCTCTTCGATCTCGATCTTCCGGATGATCTCTTCCCGAAACACCTTGTAGCAGGTCTCCATGTCTGTCAGGTTCAGGTTGGTGAACATGTTGGAGAGAGTGGTGAGGAACTTGTTGCCCACGGAGTGCCAGAAGAAGAGAACCCGTTTTGACTCTCCGCCCGCAAATCGAGAACCGTACACCACGTCGGCTTTCCCCTCCAGGATCGGGGCTAGCAATTTCGGGTATTCCCGGGGGTCGTATTCCAAATCCGCATCCTGGACCAAAACAATATCCCCGGTTGTTTGCGCAATGGCGGAGCGGAGTGCCGCTCCCTTCCCCCGGTTCCGGTCGTGGAAGAATACCTTGCAGGAACCGCTTCTGGCATATTCCTGCAAAATCTCCCGCGTTCCGTCCGTAGAAAAATCATCCACGATGACAATCTCTTTCGTAAGTTTTCCCGGAAGGGACACGGCCTGAACGCGGGCGATAATTGCCCGGATCGTGCCCGCTTCATTAAATGCCGGAATCACAATCGATAGACTCTTGATGGCGGCCTCCCCAATCGTGTTCATGGGGGTTTCCTCCGATCGGTTACCCGCTGGCGCTTCGTTCGCACCGAAAACGATGTTTCCTGCGAAAAGCAAAGGCTAAATAGGCCCCACTTTTAACCAAGTGGATTATAAGAGGGGGAGGCTTGGGTGTCAATTGAGAAAAAGCTCCAGGATGACAACAAATGGAACCCCAAAGGAATGGGGGGTCATCCAGCGTTGTTTTGACTCCTGGGAAAAGAACGGATAAAATTGACCCATGAAATTCATTGCCGATCGGACACTCGGGAAATTGGCCAGGAAGCTCCGGGCACTGGGGTTTGACACGGTGTATTGGAGAGGAGGAAAGCTTGAAGAGGCGGCCAAGGTGGCTGCGGCCGAAGGCCGGGTACTCCTGACCCGGAGCCGGCGGGTCCAGAAAGGGGGGGAGGGGCTTCAGGTTTTGGTTGTAGAGACGAATGACCCTGAAGGGCAAATCCATCAGGTGCTTTCTGGCCTCAAATTGCGGCCGGCGGCAGACCAGATTTTTTCCCGCTGTCTGATGTGCAATGAGGCGCTCCTGCCGATTCCTAAGGGAGAAGTGGAAGGGCGAGTGCCAGACTTCATCCAGCGATCGTATGATTCTTTCCATATCTGCCCGCGGTGTCGTCGCATTTATTGGCCGGGAACCCATTTCCAAAGAATGAAAAAGGGGATGGCTAAAACAATCGGTGAATGACTGCGGCCCACTTTAATCAAAGATACGATAAAGACTCTTCCTGGGCGGTTATCAGGGCCTCTCCCCGTCTGGTCCTGGCGAAGCGCAAAGATGGCCTCAGATTGACAGAGGCGTATTTTAGGATTAGTCTAAAAAATAATGGATGTTTTCATTTTAAGGAAGGGGGGATGAGGCATGGCCCTAGGGGATCGGATCAAAGAAAAAGCGGAGGAAGGGCTGGAAGCCCTAAAGGAAGGCGTGGTCGTTTTCTTGGCCGAGGCCGGGAAGCAAAGTAGAATCTTAAAGAAGAAGATGGAACTTTCCTCCCTTAAGCATAATGTGCGCAGGAGATTCATTCGTTTGGGAAGCACGGTGTACGACATCCATCTCCGGGGGGAGCGAGAAGTTTTCGCCCAAGCCGAGGTCAAGGATTTGATCGATCAGCTGGAAGGCTATCAGGCAAGGGTGCGAGAAATCGAATTAGAGATCGAAGCCATAAAACAGGAAAAGGTGCCCAAGGTCCCCGCCGCCGCTTCAGAGAAGAAAGAATCGCCGCCTCCGGTCAACTCGGGGAGTTGAGCGGATTGGGGACCTTCTCCCTAGAGACAGAATCCCTCAGGTTTGCGCAATCCGCAGGATCTCCCTGAACTTTTTCCAGGGCATGCTTGATTACAGGCAGGATAACGGTTAGGTTCTCCTGCACAGCCTGGGGACTCCCGGGAAGATTTATGATCAAGGATTGGCAACGGATCCCAGCGGCAGCCCGGGAAAGCATGGCCATGGGCGTGATCTTCATTCCTTCAGCCCGCATGGCCTCGGCAATTCCGGGAATTTCTTTATCCAGAACTCTACGGGTGGCCTCCGGGGTTACATCGCGGGGGCTCAATCCGGTGCCCCCGGTGGTAAGAATTAAATTCAAGTTTTTCCTGTCGACATAATCGATGAGCTTCTGAACGATGATCTCTTCCTCGTCCGGAATGACTTCGTATGCTTCGACCTTGGCGGGGAGCCTGGAGATGATCTGGCGTATTTCCTGGCCGCTCAGGTCCTCTCGCTCGCCCAGCGAACCCTTATCACTGATGGTCAGAATCCCCACCGAGAACATGAATCTCATCTCCCACTTTGATTTCCCCACCCTCCAGGACCCTGGCGAAAATTCCCTCTTTGGGCATGACGCAGTCGCCGGCCTGGTAGTAGATGGCACAGCGCGTGTGACAAACCTTGCCAATCTGCGTTACCTCCAAAAGGGAATTCTCTCCGATTCGGAATCTCGTTCCCACGGGAAGTTTAAGCAGGTCCAGTCCCTGGGTGGTGATGTTTTCGGCAAAATCGCCCGGGCCGACTTTCAAACCTAGCCGGACCATTTTGCCGATGGATTCCATCGCCAGCAGGCTGACTTGACGGTGCCATTTCCCGGCGTGCGCATCGTCCTTCAGCCCGAACTCCGGAAGCAGACAGGATTGGACGACGTTCACTTTTCGGATTCCCTTTTCCGGACTGATGTTGACCGAGACAACTTTCCCGCGGCGATTCATCTCAACGCTTTCGTTTGGCAAATACCTGCCAGGCGATTTGGGCTAGAGCGGAGGAAATGTTCTTATCGCGAGACAGGGCCTGGAGGTCCTTATCATGCAAATAGCCCAAGAATTGGACCGCTATGGAAAGGGGGGTTTTCGGGTGGGAAACGAGGGCCAGTCTAATCGGGTATTTCTTCACCCAGATTCTATTTTTGCAAATGGCCAGGATGATATCTTCGGGTGTACTTCTCTCCTGGGCAAAAGTGAGGATTTCATTATCCGTTAGTTTGGGGCTTCGCAACACCGCCTTAGGGACCATCTGATTGCGGTCGTGGATGAGCTTTTTCCTGGCTTCTCGATTTCCCAGCATGGCCAGGCGGATTTTTTGCGGGACGGACATTCTCAGAATCATATTGTATAAATTTTCCCGCTGTTCGCCAGTATATTCTCCGTCGCGTTCGACGATCAGTTCCCGGGGAAACTGTTCGGCGTCCTCTTCCCGCACCTCGATGAGGTCGAGAAAGCCTTCCTCTTCTGGCGATAGAGGGGAGCTCTCTGGCTCATTTTCGGGGACGAATTTTTCAGCCATTATCGGTCCATAGGGCAATGGGAGCCTCAGAAAATCAATAACATTAGTGGCTTAGGCCTCTTTCTGCTCAGGCTTGGCCGCGGAAACAATTTTCTCAGTCAAGTGGGAAGGCACTTCCTCATAGTGGGAAAGCTCCATGGAAAAAGAACCCCGACCGCTGGTCATGGAGGTGAGGTCAGGGGCGTATTTCAAAACCTCAGCCAGGGGGACCTGGGCTTTGATGATTTGCCCCTTGGATCGTGGCTCCACCGCCAGGACGCGGCCCCGCCGGCTGTTCAGGTCGCCGATGACATCTCCCATGTATTCATCGGGTATGAATACCTCGATGTTCATGATCGGTTCCAGAAGGACCGGGTTGGCCTCCATCACTCCTTTCTTAAAGGCCATCAAGGCAGCGATCTTGAAAGCGATTTCAGAGGAATCCACCTCGTGGGATTTTCCGTCGTAGAATTTAACTTTGAGATCCACCACAGGATAACCCGCTAGAACCCCAGATTGCATGGCTTCGGCAACCCCTTTCTCTACCGCCGGGACGAAATTGCGGGGGACGTTCATGCCGACGAGGGCATTCTTGAATTCAAACCCGGCGCCCCGGGCCAGGGGAGAAAGTTCGAAATGCACCTCGGCAAACTGACCCCGGCCCCCACTCTGTTTCTTATGTCGGTAGACGATCCCACTCTTGGTGGATTTGATCGTTTCTTTGTAAGGAATCTTCGGAGTCTTCAGGCTAACTTCCACTCCGAATTTACGTTTCAGCTTTTCCACGGTGACTTCCATATGGACCTGCCCCATGCCAAAGAGAATAAGCTCTTTGGTCTGTTCATCCCGTTGCAGTTTGATGGTCGGGTCTTCTTCCATGAAGCGCGCCAGGGAAGAAGTTATTTTTTCCTCATCTCCCTTGGCCTTGGGCGCGACGGCGAAGGAGACAGGTGGGATGGGTAAGGAAATGCCTTGATACAGGATGGGTTTCTTTTCATCGCAGAGTGTGTCCCAGGTGGTGGTTTCCCGCAATTTGGCCACGGCGGCGATGTCCCCGGGGCCCACAAATTCGATAGGCTTTTGGTTTTTTGCTTCCAGTTGCAGAATCTGCCCAAACCGCTCCCTCACCCCCCGATTCGCGTTGTAAAGGGTCGAATCAGACTGGAGCGTCCCAGACCAGACGCGGAAGATGGTTAGTTTACCCGCGTAAGGATCGGCCACGGTCTTGAAGACGAAAGCCGAAAAGGGCTCTTCATCTTCGGGCTTGCGGATCTCCTCTGCCTTGGTCACTGGATGGGTGCCCCTGGCAGGCTCTCGATCCAGGGGAGAGGGCAGGCACTGGAGGATGGCGTCCAGCAGGGGCTGAATCCCCATGTTCTTCAACCCGGAACCAGAGAGGATGGGGAAGATGCTTTTGTTCAAAACCCCTTTCTTCAGGCCCTGAAATAACTCTTCCGGGGAGAGTTCCTGACCTTCCAGATATTTTTCCAGGAGGGTATCATCGGATTCGGCAATGGCTTCTGCGAGTTTCTCCCGGGCGCTATGCACCTCTTCTTTCAGATCGGCGGGAATCTCCCTTTCGCTGAATCGGCCGCTGAGGTCGGTTTCGAAATAAAAAGCCTTCAGGGTCATAAGATCTACCAGCCCAGCAAAAGAATCCTCAGCTCCGATGGGCAAGTTCAGCGGCACCGCTTTGGGGGTCAGGACTTTCTGAATATCCGCCACGGCCTGCGAGAAATTGGCGCGTTCCCGGTCCATCTTGGAAATGAAAAAGAGGCGGGGAAGGGCAAATTGGGAGGAGTATTCCCAAACCTTTTCGGTCTGCACTTCCACTCCTGCGACCGCATCCACAACAATCACAGCCCCGTCAACTGCCTGGAGACTGTTTTTGGTATCGATAATAAAGTTGGCGTCCCCGGGCGTGTCGATGAGGTTGATTTTATGCTTGTTCCATTCCAGGTGGTTAAAGGAAGAACTGATGGTCAGGCTGCGCTTGATCTCCTCAGGTTCAAAATCCATGACCGAGGCGCCATCGTCCACTCTCCCCAGGCGATCCGACGCTTTTCCGTCAAAAAGCATGGCCTCAGCCAGAGTGGTCTTGCCGGCTTTGCCGTGGGCGATGATGGCGATATTGCGCAGGCGGTTGTTTTCCGATTTCTTCATAGCTTCTCCTTATTTCTATTGAATCTTTAAAATAATTTATATTATGATGAAAAGTCAAGTTAAATCAAATAAAACCCCATAGATGACTCGGAGGGGCTATGGCCAGCCATTTCCCAGGCATCGATTTTAAGATTGATAAATTGCCAAGATTTGTTAACATAAAAATTCTTAGATTTCGGGCATTTGGGGAATGAAGGCGCTGATCGACAGATTCTTGGAATATCTCCGGGTGGAAAAGGATGCGTCGGTCCATACGCTGCGAAGCTACGGCGCGGACCTGGCCCAGTTCCGAGATTTCTTGTTATCCAAGGGGTTCGGTATCGACGAAAAAAGCGAGGACGTTTCCGCGGAGAAGATCGACCCTCTGGCGATTCGTGCCTACCTGAGCCATTTCTACCGGGGCCTCAGAAAATCTTCTTTGGCCCGAAAGTTGGCTGCTCAAAGGAGTTTCTTCAAGTACTTAGTAGAAGAAGGGTTCTTGGCGCAGAGCCCCGCGGCAATCGTGGCCACCCCGAAACAAGAAAAGCCTTTACCCACATTCCTGCCGGTGGATGAGGTTTTCTCCCTGCTGGAGACCCCGGACAGGTCCACCCCCTGGGGATCCAGGGACCGGGCCATTTTGGAGACTCTATACTCCTGCGGCATGCGGGTCAGTGAACTCGTCGGTCTGAGCGACGGGGATGTGGATGATTCGCTGGGCATCGTGCGAGTTTACGGGAAAGGGCGGAAGGAAAGGATCGTGCCCATCGGGGAGAAAGCGCTGGCGGCCATACGAGAATACCTGCCGCAGAGAGATCGGGTCCTAGGCCGTTTGGACCCGCAGGGGTTCAGAACCCCTCTTTTTATTAACCCCCGGGGCGGACGACTCACTTCCCGGAGCGTAGCCCGGATCCTGCATAAACACATATTGAGGTGCGGGCTATTGAGAAAAGTGAGCCCCCATGCCTTGCGCCATTCTTTCGCCACTCATCTCTTGGATGCGGGGGCGGACCTGAGGGCCATCCAGGAACTGCTGGGGCATGTGAGTCTGTCCACCACCCAACGGTACACGCATGTTAGCGTGGATAAACTGATGGAGGTTTATGATCGGGCCCATCCGCGGGCGAAATAATCTTCTTTGCCACAGAGCACACAGGGCGGCATCGCCGCAACCAAAAGAAATCACCCCCTCTCTACCCTCCCCCCTCGAGGGGGAGGGGGAGGGTGGGGGGGGAGAATTCTTAACAGAAATTTGAGAATTTGAACATAAGTAGTACAGAGGCCACAGAGAAATATAAGACAAAAGGCCAATAATCAGGGTCAGCATCATAAGTTATTTTTTGTTTTGTGGTTTTTTAGTTAAATCGTTTCTGTGATCTCTGTGGCGATAATGAAAAAAGGAAATCAATTGGAGAGCGACAATATGAAAGGAAAGGGAGAAAAATTCACCGGAACGACGATCCTCGCCGTGCGGTTAAAAGGCGAAGTCGCTATGGCCGGGGATGGGCAAGTGACCCTGGGAAACACGGTGATGAAGCGTGGCGCCAAAAAGGTACGCAAGCTCTATAAAGACCAGATCATCGCCGGCTTCGCTGGGGCCACAGCAGACGCCTTCACCCTTTTTGAGAGGTTTGAATCGAAATTGGAGCAGTACCGGGGAAATTTGTCCCGGGCAGCCGTGGAATTGGCCAAAGACTGGCGGATGGACCGCTCCCTTCGACGCCTGGAAGCGTTGTTGATCGTCGCGGATCGGGAGAATATCTTAGTCCTCTCCGGAACCGGCGACATCATCGAGCCGGATGATGGAATCGCGGCCATCGGGACCGGGGGGCCATTCGCGTTAGCCGCTGCCCGGGCTCTGATCAAGTACTCCGGCCTGGGAGCGAGAGCCATCGTCCAAGAAGCGATGCGCATTGCCTCGGAGATCTGTATTTACACCAACGATCAGGTGGTGGTGGAAGAATTGGGAACGGAAATCAAAGAAAAATCTGAATTCCGGGAGACGAATGAACGATGAGGTGAAAGACGGGGAGGGGCTGAGACCCCTGGCGCCCCGCGAGATTGTAGCCGAACTGGACAAATATGTGATCGGCCAGCGGAATGCCAAACGATCCGTGGCCATCGCTTTGCGCAACCGCTGGCGGCGGCAGCGGGTGGATGAAGACCTGCAGGATGAGATCGCCCCGAAAAATATCATCATGATCGGGCCCACTGGCGTGGGCAAGACCGAGATTGCCCGCCGCCTTTCCAAAATGGCTCAAGCGCCTTTCCTGAAGATTGAGGCGTCCAAGTTCACGGAAGTGGGATACGTGGGGCGGGACGTGGAGTCGATGGTCCGCGACCTCACCGAGCTGGGGGTGAATATGGTGCGGGCGGAGGAAACGGAGAAGGTCCAGGCCAAGGCCCGAGAGAATGCGGAAGAGCGCATGCTGGATCTTTTGCTTCCCCCGGTACGGAAGGAATTAGGGAAAGAGGAGAAAGAGGAAGGTTTTTTTGAGATCACCGGCGAACCCGGTGAGAAGTTCCCAGATCCTTCCCGGGAGGCCTCGCCCACCCGGGAGAAGCTCCGGCAGATGCTCCGCTCTGGAAAGCTCGACGATCGAATGGTGGAATTGGAGCTGACCCAGCGCAACCTGCCGATCGTGGAAATCTTTTCCAGCGCCGGAATGGAGGAAATGGACATCAATTTGAAGGAGATGTTCAGCAGCCTGCTGCCGAAGAAGTCCAAGCGGAGAAGGGTCAAGGTCCCTGAAGGGTTGAAACTGCTCACCGACGAGGAGGTCCAGAGGCTGATCGACATGGATAAAGTGACCGGTTTGGCGATCAACCGGGTGGAGCAAGGGGGGATTATCTTCCTGGATGAGATTGATAAGATCGCCGGTCGAGAGACGACGCACGGGCCGGATGTCTCCCGGGAGGGCGTGCAGCGGGACCTTCTGCCGATTGTGGAGGGGACGACCGTCACCACTCGCTATGGCATGGTCAAAACAGACCATATTCTCTTCATCGCTGCCGGGGCCTTCCACGTCTCCAAACCCTCGGACCTGATCCCGGAGTTACAGGGGCGATTCCCCATTCGGGTGGAATTGGAGTCGCTGACCAAGGCGGATTTTATCCGCATCCTCACCGAGCCCAAGAACGCCCTCATCAAGCAGTACATCGCCTTATTGGCCACCGAGGGGATCACCCTCTCTTTTACCGAAGAGGCCATCGCCGAGATCGCCGAGATCGCCACCCTGGTGAATCAGCGCACGGAGAATATCGGAGCCCGCAGGTTGCACACCATCATGGAAAGGCTTTTGGACGAAATCTCCTTCGACGCCCCGGATCGGGTAGAAAAAGAAATAAAGCTGGATGCGAAGTACGTCCGGGATAAGCTGGCCGAGATCATCAAGGATGAAGACCTCAGCCGGTATATCCTATAAGTAAGTGTAAAGTCAAAAGTGAAAAGGTAAAAAGGCAAACTTCAAGGGAATAAAGAATGCAAAAGTTAATCGATAAAGCAGAGATTCTGCTGGAAGCGTTGCCCTACCTCCAGCGGTTCGCCAACAAGACGATCGTCATCAAGTACGGGGGGCACGCCATGGACGATGAAGACCTGAAGGTGAGCTTCGTCCGGGATGTCATTTTGCTGCGCTACATCGGGCTGAACCCGGTGATCGTCCATGGAGGCGGACCGCAGATCGACGGCATGCTGGAGAAGATCGGCAAAGCATCCAAGTTCGTGGAAGGAATGCGAGTTACCGATGGTGAAACCATGGAGATCGTGGAAATGGTCCTGGTGGGAAAGATCAATAAGGAAATTGTCTCTCTGATTAACCTTCATGGGGGTCATGCGGTGGGCCTATCGGGGATCGACGGAGGCCTCATCCGGGCGAGAAAGTTGTGGGTCTCGCGCCGGGGAAAAGAGGGTCAGGAGAAGGAGCTTTTGGACATCGGCTTGGTCGGGGAAGTGGAAGCCATTCACCCCGAAGTGATTGAGACCTTCAAGAACAACAAATGGATCCCGGTGATCGCCCCCGTGGGCGTTGGCCCAGCGGGGGAGATCTATAACATCAATGCGGATCTCGTGGGCGGAAAAGTGGCGGCCGCTCTGCAGGCGGAGAAGTTCATCCTCCTTACCGATGTCGAAGGCGTCCTGAATGGAGAGAAGGATCTGATCTCCACGATGAATGCGGAGACGGCCGGACGTTTCCTTAGGGAAGGGATCATCCAAGGGGGAATGATCCCCAAGGTGAACTGCTGCTTGGCAGCCTTGCGGGAAGGCGTCAAGAAGACGCACATCATCGATGGCCGGGTGAAGCATGCTATCCTGCTGGAGATCTTTACGGACGAAGGCATCGGGACACAGATTTATTAAAAGGTGTAAGGCGTAAGGGGAAAAACCTCTGGCCTTAAACCTTTGGCCCTACGCCATGAACTCTTTTCTTAGAATGATGGAAGGAAAAAAGATGACCAACGAAGACGTGATGAAAATCTCTCAGGAAGTGCTGGCGCAGACCTACGGGCGTTTCCCGGTGGTCCTGATCAAGGGGCAAGGGTGCAGACTCTGGGACGTGGAGGGGAAAGAATATCTTGATTTCGTGGCCGGGATCGGGGTATGCAACCTGGGCCACTGCCATCCCAAGGTGGTGCAGGCGATTCGGGAACAGGCCGGGAAGCTGCTGCACGTTTCCAACCTTTACCATATTGAGCCGCAGGTCCGACTGGCCCAACTTTTGGTCGAGCATTCCTTCGCCGACCGGGTCTTCTTCTGCAACAGCGG
>Ga0187886_1003026_pt1 | contig 12889 bp, 13 predicted proteins | sample June2016WEW_20_1_FD_133001 | JGI IMG/M metagenome (GOLD analysis project Ga0187886, IMG submission 133001) | Peatland microbial communities from SPRUCE experiment site at the Marcell Experimental Forest, Minnesota, USA - June2016WEW_20_150 | ecosystem: Environmental > Terrestrial > Soil >...
CAGATATTGTAGTTGATAATTTTTCGCCAAGGGCGATGAAATCATTAGGACTAAGTTACGAAGATATAAGGGAAGTTAACCCCAATATTATAATGATTAGCTGTTCGTTCCAGGGTCAAACAGGCCCATATAGTCATATGGCAGGCTACGGTCCTCAGATGCAATGTTTGACCGGGTTTGCTGAACTTACAGGTTGGCCAGATAGGGACCCTGATTTAGTTTGTATGGCGTATCCTGATCACATTGCCCCACGTTTTGGGCTGTGTGCGTTAATTGCAGCTCTTGACTATCGCCGAAGAACAGGTAAAGGACAATATATTGACCTTTCTGAATATGAGGCGACCATCCAGTTTCTCAGTCCTGTCATTCTTGATTATTCTGCAAACAAACGAATGCAAACCCGCAACGGTAATAAATTACCCCATGCTGTCCCTCATGGGGCTTATCGTTGTAAAGGAGAAGAAAGGTGGTGTGCAATTACAATTTCCACTGATGCAGAGTGGGAAGCTTTCTGCAAAACCATTGGTAACCCAGCATGGACAAAGGAAGCGAAATTCGCCACCTTTTCGGGGAGAAAAAATTATGAAGATGAGTTGAATCAGCTGGTTGAAGAGTGGACAGCTGGCTTTACACCAGAAGAGGTTATGGGCATGATGCAGCAAGCAGGAGTAGCAGCCGGAGTAGTACGAAATTGTGAAGAGGTGCTTGACAATTGTCCCCAACTGAAGCATCGCAACTATTGGTGGACGCTTAAGCATCCAGAGATAGGAGAATACAGAGTTCGAAGCTCAAATTTCAAATTAACTAAAACACCTGGACAGTTGCGGATGGCAGCACCTTGTTTAGGTGAGCACACAGAGTATGTTTGTACAGGATTATTAGGTATGTCTGAAGAAGAGTTTATCGATTTACTAAACGATAATGTATTTGATTAGGGACAAGAGGAATGTCTATTCTATGGAATAGACGCAGGAGAGGGGCTTGTTTATGTTCGATAAAGATGAAATAGCACAAATTAAGAAGGCAAAGAAGTCTTGGGAGAGTAAAGAACTTAAGAAGACCTTAGAGATTTTTGAAGAGCGGAAAAAGGAGTTTATCACCGAATCTGGAATCTCTATTCAAAGACTCTATACACCGCTTGACCTAAAGGAGAAAAAGTGTAGTTACAACAAAGATTTGAACTTCCCTGGACTTTATCCATTTACCAGGGGAGATAATCCTACGATGTATCGAAGTCATCTCTGGAAGGTATATCAGTATGGAGGATATGGCACTGCCGAGACAACCAATGAGCGATTTCAATATACTCTACGGCAAGGGGCAAATGAACTGGGTATCGCTTTAGATTTGCCTACCCAGATAGGATATGATAGCGATCATCCCTTAGCCAAAGGCGAGGTGGGAAGAATAGGAGTCGCCATCAATTCATTAGAAGATATGGAGGCCTTATTTAATGGTATCCCTTTAGAGAATATTGACATTAGTACAACAGCTAATGCCATCGGTCCAATTTTTCTTGCTTGGTGTTTAGCATTAGCTGAGAAAAGAAATATTCCTTTAGAGAAATTGGGAGTCCGTATACAGAATGATATTTTGAAGGAATATGTCGCCCGGGGGACATATGCATTCCCAATAAGGCCTTCGGTAAGATTTGCATGTGATCTCATCGAATATGGTTTAAAGAATAAGTTATCTAATCTAAGAACTGAAATATGCGGATATCATATGAGAGAGGCAGGGGCGACTGTAATCCAGGAAATGGCTTTTACACTGGCAAATGCTGTCGAATACATCAAGGAGTTGATGAGTAGGGGAATAAGCATCGATGATTTGCCACAACCCATAATGAACACAGTCGCTGGACTTGAATTGTTTGAGGGAATATCCAAAAACAGAGCCATGAGAAGGATGTGGGCAAGGATACTGAGAGAAAGATTCGGCGCTAAGGAGGGTTCGGAATGCCTTAAGCTCACCTTTTTTGGCGGAAGCCAGGCTAGCCGTTGGACAGCGCAACAACCCCTGAATAATATTATTCGAGGTACGATTGCAGCGTTGGTTCAGGCACTTTCGGGCGTTCAGGTCTGCGGCGTTGCCCGTTATGACCAAGCTTTATGTTTGCCCACTCCTGAGTCAGTAAGAATCGCCACCCGAACACAGCAGATCATTTCTGAAGAAACTGGGGTGATGGATACGGTAGACCCTTTAGGAGGTTCTTATTATGTAGAAGCACTGACCGATGAGCTGGAGGATAAGGCAACCGAATTGTTTAAAAAAGTGGAAGCGATGGGTGGGGCCATCGTAGCCATAGAGAACGGTTTTATGGAAGCCGAAATCGGAAAATCGGCCTATAAAGACTTGAGAGAAGTTGAGACCGGTGAAAGAGTGAGGATAGGAGTAAATAAATATCAAGTGGATGAAGCACTTTCCATAGGAATGATGAAAATAGATCCCCTAGAAGAGGAGAAGCAGCTTAGAAAACTTCACAGACTGAAGAAAGAAAGGGATAATGATAAGGTGAAACACGACCTTCAGGTGATAAAGGAGGCGGCACAGGACAAAGTGAACTTAGTTCCCCCAATTCTGAAAGCAGTTAAATCATACACTACGATCGGTGAAATATGTGGTGTTCTTCGGGAGGTCTTTGGAGATTACCAAAGACCTAAGTACTGATATTGTATGAAGAGGCTGTTTAAGTTGAGGCAGATTTAGGATTAGAACTGAAACAGGACTGAATCGGCCCGACCAAACTGCCCAAGGAGGGATTTCGTTGAAAGAAAGAGAACGTCCCATAAGAATTCTCATTGCTAAACCAGGGTTAGATGGCCACGACCGGGGTGCCAAAGCTTTAACGTTAGCATTGCGGGACAAAGGCATGGAAGTGATCTACACTGGGATAAGACAGACACCTGAAAGTATTGTTCAAACTGCTATCCAGGAGGATGTCGAGGTTGTTGGTTTAAGCTCCCTGGCCGGCGCGCATAATTACCACTTTCCAAGGGTGGCCGAGCTGCTGGCAGAGGGGGGTAACAGCGATGTTCTGATTATTGGTGGAGGTATTATCTCTGAGGAGGATGTTGCTTCCCTCAAAGAGAAAGGCATAAAGGAAATTTTCGGTCCTGGTGCTCGAACTGAAGATATTGTGAACTTTATTCGGCAAAATGTTAAACGGGGAGGTGGTCAAAAATAGTGCCAGACCATATCAGGGAATTAGTAAGGGGAATGCTTAATGGTAGCCAAAACTCACTGGCTCAGCTTATCAGTTTGGTGGAAAATGATGAATGGAAGGTCGATGACATCTTGGATAAAGACCGGCTTGCCTTGAGAGAGATTTGGCGCTTAGGTATTACCGGACCTCCTGGGGCGGGCAAGAGCACTTTAGTGACCGGATTGGTGAAGGAGATTAGGGGTAAAGGATTATCGGTAGGAATTATAGCAGTGGATCCAAGCAGCGCTGTTTCTGGAGGCGCAGTATTGGGTGATCGGATACGGATGCAGCAATACTTTTTAGATAGAAAGGTCTTCATTCGCAGCGTGACAACAAGGGGAAGTTACGGTGGTTTGTCCAAATCAATCCCTGACATCATACGTCTTTTGGAGGCTTTTGGCAAAGATATTATCATGGTTGAGACAGCCGGCGTGGGACAGAGTGAAGTTGCCATCAAGGGGATGGTAGATACTGTCATCGTTGTTCTGACGCCTGAGGGTGGGGATAGTATTCAATTCATGAAAGCAGGATTAATAGAAATCGCAGATATCGTTGTAGTGAATAAGTCAGATAGAGTGAGTTCTGACATTTTTGCCTCTGAGATTATGGGTGTGTTGTCGATCAACAGAAAGACGGGATGGCAAGTGCCCGTTATCAATACGCAGGCAATCAATGGGATTGGAATAGAATCGTTATATCAAGAAATAGAAAAGCACCAAAAGTTCCTGGAGATGACCAGACCAGGATCTTCAAATATGAAGAGCTAACAAAAAATAAAACATAAGAGAACGGAGTAGATATGTCACAGACGAAAGTATACCTGCTGATAAGGGTTAACGTTGTTCGTAGCTTACTGAACGAATTTAATGAATATTGGAAAAAAGAATCATTGCCAAATTGGGAGAGTCATGGAGCTACCCATATTGGCTCATATATGAATCTTGTCGGAGGCCCTACTAATGAAATTATTCGCCTGTTTGAGTTTGAGGATATTTCCCATTGGGAAAAGTATATGGAGTGGCGTCGCAGTTCTAAGGAGGGACAAAAAAGTTTGAAAGGGCTTATCCGCTTTATTATAAGTTTGGAGGAGAGGCTCTTAACATCAATATATTAAGTTTTGGAACGATTATGAAGGTGTCTGGAAAGGAGGGAAAGTGAGTAATGGGGCAGAAACTAATAATTGGGAAAGGGTTATTTACAGATAACGGCGATGCTTTGCTGGGGCGAAAGTGCAGGGCATGCAATCGAATTTTGCCTCCCCTTACAGAGATGTGCTATCAGTGTTTCAGTAGTGATCTTGAAAGTATCCCCTTAAGCAAGAAAGGAAAGCTTTTTAGTTATACTATTGTCCATGTTCCAGTTAAGAATTTTCAGCCTCCTTATGCCATAGGCTGGATTGAGTTGCCTGAGGGGATAACAATAACCTCGCCTATCAAAGGATGGCAGGAGAAACCTCTTGAGATAGGCATGGATATGGAGTTTATAGTCGAAAAACTTTGGGAAGAAAACGGTAACGAAGTCATCGGCTATAAATTCCAGCCCGTTTGAGAATATCAGAATTCAGGTAAATCAATACCAAAAAAATATTAAAAATGAAAGAAAATCAAATCTGGAGGTAGTGATGAGAAAAGTAGCTGTAATTGGGGTTGGCATGAGTATGTTTGGCAAAATGCCGGAACGGTCCCTTGTAGACTTGGGGACAGAAGCGGTTCGAGCAGCGCTCAAGGATTCTGGAGTATCTCCGAAAAATATCCAAGTATGTTACTGTGCTAATTATGCACATGTTACTTGGTGTCTAGCCCAGGAGATAGGAAGCAAGGTAGGCATTACTAACATCGAGATGTTTAATGTAGAGAATGCCTGTGCTGGTGGATCTACAGCATTGCGTGGGGTATGGTATGCCATAGCGACAGGGATGTGTGATATTGGTTTGGCATTGGGAGTAGAATCAATGACCACAAGTTCTCTGGCGGGGAGGGCTATAACTTCAGAAACCGATTTGGATGGTCAGCTTGGGCTGTCTATGCCTGCTCGTGCCGCGCTGCGTATGAAGCGGCACATGGCGAAGTACGGTACTACCCCAGAACAATTCGCCCAAATATCAGTGAAAAATCACCATCATGGCTGTCTTAACCCCTATGCTCAATATAAGAAGGAGTTTAACCTTGAGGAAGTGCTAAATTCCCGGATGATTGCAGAACCCCTGACCCTATACCAGTGTTGTTCCAACTCTGATGGAGCAGCAGCGGCGATACTCTGCGCGGAAGATAAGGTATCTCAGTATACCTCTAAGCCGGTATGGATCGTGGCATCTGTGCTTAAGTCGCCAACCTATTCCGCTCTGCAGAAGGACATTACTTTGTCCAATCTCACTGAGCAATGTGTTCAAGAGGCCTACGAACAGGCAGGAGTTGGGCCTGAGGATTTGGATTTTGTGGAACTACATGATGCCTTCACTAATAGCGAACTTTACCTTTACGAGGAACTTGGGCTTTGTCCTGTCGGGGAGGGCGGCCGTTTAGTAGACGAAGGCGCCACTGCTCTAGGTGGAAAGATCCCTGTTAATCCCAGTGGCGGATTGCTTGCGCAAGGACATCCTCTCAGCGCGAGCGGAGTCCGCCAAATCTGTGAAATTGCATGGCATCTCCGAGACCAGGCTGGTGCTCGTCAGGTGCCTGGAGCTAAGGTGGCGTTGGCTCATATGGAAGGAGGCATGGTACTTGGTATTGGTAGTGCCTCCTGCAGCGTTCATATACTGAAGAGGTAAGAAAAAGAGGATAAATAAATCAGTTAAAGGGGGATGAAGGGATGCTTAGTGGTTATCGTGCTTTGGATCTGACTGACGAGAAAGGTTTCTTTTGTGGGAAGATTCTGGGTGAGCTTGGTGTCGATGTAATCAAGATTGAAAGGCCTGGCGGTGATCCCGGACGGAATATAGGACCCTTTTATGGGGATGTACCTGATCCAGAAAAAAGCCTGTACTGGTTTGTTTACAATGATAGCAAGCGAGGAATAACTTTGAACATTGAAGTTCCTGAAGGACAAGAGATTTTTCGAACATTAGTTAAAACTGCAGATTTTGTAATCGAGTCTTTTCCAGTCGGATATATGGAAAAGCTTGATTTAGCATATGGGCAACTGAGTAAGCTCAATTCCAGAATAATTGTAACTTCGATAACTCCTTTTGGACAAACGGGACCTTGGAAACATTATAAAGCCACGGACATCGTACTAATGGCTACGAGCGGTCTCATGATGCTAACTGGTGAACCAGATGGAGTGCCGACAAGATATGAACCTAATCATTCTTACTGTTTTGTCGGGGCCGATGCTGCCGCAGCAACCCTTATTGCTCACTACCACTGTGTGAGATCAGGAGAAGGACAGCATGTCGATGTATCTATGCATGAATGTATGGCTCGGGCGAATTATAACTATGCTCCAATGGCTTATGATTTTGGGCCTATTCCACAAAGAACAGGCAGTCGGTTACCACGGGGACATCTGCAAACTCCAGTGATACACAAGTGTAAAGATGGTTATGTAAGCTGGCTGCTCTTTGGAGGAATAGCCGGTGCGGAAGATAATCGTCGAATTACAAAATGGATGGATGAAGAGGGAATTCAAACGCCAGATGAAATTAAAGGTATTGATTGGGATAAATTCAAATTTAGCGATATTACACAGAAGGAGGTCGACCTAATAGAACAGCGTATTTCAACTCTTACCTCAAGATATACTAAAAACCAACTCGAACAAGAAGCTTTAAAGAGAGGAATAAGGATGAATGCTGTAAATGATGTGAAAGACCTCGTTGAGAACGAACAGCTCAAGTATAGAAATTTCTGGACTAACATTGAGCACCCTGAACTAAATAAATCCATTACGTACCCAAGCCAACTGTGCCAGGTAACAGAAGGTCAGGCAGGGGTAAGATTTCGAGCCCCTCTAATCGGTGAGCATAATAAACAGATTTATGAAGAAGAGTTAGGTTTTTCAAAAGAGAAGATAAGACAACTAAAGCAATCATGTGTAATTTAGTTAAAGGGGGCAAGTAATGAATAATAGGCTACCACTCTATGGTTTGAAGGTTTTGGAGTCGACCGTAGCTGCAACTGGGCCGGCAGGAGGCAAATATTTTGCAGATTTTGGTGCTACAGTAATTAAGGTAGAATCAGGAGCGAGGCCTGATGTAACTAGGCTGGCTTTACCGCATAAAGATGGGAAGCCAGGTGTGGACCGGGGAGCCTCGTTCTTATATCTTAATACAAGCAAGATGAGTGTCACGCTGAACTTAACAAAACCTCGAGGAGTAGAGCTTTATAAGGAGCTTGTTAGCTGGGCGGACTTAATACTTCAAAACCGAAGGCCAGGCTCAATGGATAAGCTGGGTTTGGGATACAACGATCTGAGAAAAGTGAAGGAAGACATCATCATGTTAGATGTAAGTATCGCTGGTCAAAAAGGACCGTATGCTGATGCTGGAGGTTGGGGCCAGCTCACAATGGCTATGTGCGGTCAGTTCAATCTTATGCGGTGGCCAAAGCAAGATCCATTAGCCCCCGGCTTTACCGCCCCTCCAGATGCTGTTGCCCCCCGGTTCATGGTGGTTGCCGCGTTGGCAGCACTGGACTATAAGCGTAGGACAGGGAAGGGTCAATATATTGATCTTTCTCAAATTGAACCAATGTGCCACTTTTTGGCCTTGGGTATTTTGGATTATGTGACAAATAAGCGGGTGCAGGGACCCATAGGAAATCGAAGTGAACGCGCCGCCCCTCATGGTGCCTTTCGATGCAAAGGGAAAGATCAATGGTGTGCTATCTCAGTGTCCACTGATGAGGAATGGATCGGCTTTTGCAGGGTGCTGGGTAATCCGGAATGGACCAAAAAATCTAAGTTTGCGAGTTTAGCCGCAAGGAAGGAAAACGAGGATGAGTTGGAAGAACTGGTCGCAAACTGGACAAAAAACTATACCCCGTGGGAAGTTATGGACATGATGCAGAAGGCAGGAGTACCATCAGGTGTACTTGAAAATATCGACGATCTAATCGAAAGAGATCCTCAAGTGAAAGAGAGAGCTCTTTTCTTCCAACTAGAACATCCAGTATTGGGAAAATGCTATCATCCTCGGGAGCCCTTCATTCTATCAAAGACTCCGCCTAAAATAAGTACCTCTCCTTTACAAGGCCAACACAACAAATATGTTTTTACTGAGATATTAGGTATTCCAGAGGAGGAGTTTAATAAATTAGTTGAGGAAAAGGTCATCAATTGAATTTAGGGCAAAAATTGAGCGTCCTTAGGTGGTTGCCGACAAATACCGGCGAGGCATTCACAAATTGGGCAGCCATAAGAAGCAAGCCGGAGATAAAAACACAAGCAGCATCAGTAGGAAGGAGGTAGAAAAATGGTAGATTTTAGGTTGACAGAGGAGCAAATTATCATTCGAAATGAAGTACGTAGATTTGTTCAGAATGAGGTAAAGCCGCTTGTAGGGGAACTTGATGCCAAATGTGAATGATACTGATGGGCTAAAGTTAGAGTGGGGAGATACTAGCGTTATTCTTGAGTTAATTAGAAAGATAGCTTTCCGAGAAGGTTTTGGTAATTTATTGGCAGAGGGGTGTGCTCACGCAGCAAAATTGTTGGGAAGAAAGAGTGAATACTATGCGATGCACATAAAAGGTCAAGATCTATACGAGGTCATAAGGTCTGCAATCGGATGGGGACTTGGCACTTGTGTTTCGACAAGAGGAGGGGGGCATACCACAGGGGCACCCACTATTGAGACAACAAGAACAGTTGATCCTGAACTTGCGGCAAAAGTTTACGGGGTCACAACCATTAATGATCCGTTGGCATTTGAGGGGAAAGCCAAGTTAGTTTGGTACTTTGAAAGATTGCATAGAATAAATAATGCCCTTGGCATTTGCCATTTCGTTACCACATGGTCATCCCCCATTCTTCTCGGATTTCCGGAGATTGCTGAGTTATATTCAGCAGCCACAGGATGGGGAACCACGGAAGAGGATTTAAAAGAGGCTGCAGCACGCATGCTTAATGTTGAGAAGGCATTTAATATACTCCATGCGAATTTCGGACGTAAGGATGATTATCCTCCGCCAAGATGTTTCGGAGAACCAATACCAACAGGACCTTTTGCCGGTTTCAGATTAGAAAAGAAAAAGTGGGATAATTTACTTGATGAATATTATGAGCTTAACAGCTGGGATAAGAAAACTGGCTTCCCAACCAGAAAATGTTTTGAGAAATTAGGGTTAAAAGAGATAGCGGATGATCTCGAAAGAGCCGGGAAACTAGGAGAGGACAATTAATAATGGTTTCCAAAGAAACAAATTTCAGGTTTGGTCTTCAATCGGGCGCAAAATGACAGAACATTTCAAAGGAGGAAATTATGGAACTATCATCTTCATTACTATTTGGAGTCGGAGCAAATGAGTGGCAGGAGCGCATCAATTTTAAAAGGATGAGAGAGGAACGTGCAGAGAGATTGCGCAAAGTGATGAGAAAACATAAAGTAGCTGCTTGTATTCTTGCAAGGTCGGACAATATGCGATACGCAACTGGCATGCCTGGAGCAGGGTTTGTTCCCCAATTGAGCTACTGTTTTTTCTCAGTAGAGCATGAGCCAGTGATATTCGAACACGCTGGGCGGCATGCTCATATGAAAGACCAAGCACCTTGGATAAAGCCGGAAAACCACAGGATTGCCCGTTCTTGGTTAGGGGGGATATGTGGTCCTGAGGCTTCTTGGGAGGAAGCTAAAATTTTTGTGAGAGAGATAGCTCAGGAAATGCGAGATAAGGGTTTAAAAGGTGAAAGATTGGGGATGGTGGGTTTTGACGCGATTACAAGAGGAGCGTTAAATGAGATAGGGATTGAGACTTTTGACATGTGGCCTCTCATGCTCGAGACTCGAGCCGTAAAGACAAAAGATGAAATAAATTGTTTGAAGATGATATGTGCTATTGCAGATGCGGCATTTTACAGGATGTATGAAGCGATGAAGCCAGGGATTCGCGATGTTGATATATCAGGAGCAGGATTGAAAGCTGTGATGGAAGCTGGAGCGGATAGTCCAGGAGTCATAGCGACTTTCAGTGGACCCCTTACATTTGAACGCGGCTGGCCAAATACTGACAGGATAATACAAGTAGGTGATATGGTGTATATTGATATTTGCAACACGGACTATCTTGGATACAAGGCCTGCTATTATCGCAGCTTTATTGTCGGAAGAAAGGCAACAGACAAAGAGAAGGACTGGCATAAAAGGGTTCTGGATAAGCAGAATGCTATCCTAAGTGAAATGAAGCCGGGGAATACGACTGCAGATGCAGCGAAATACTTCACCCCAGCGAGCGCATGGGGCCATCCAGAAGAGGTGCATGTATTAACTATAGAGATCGCGCACGGGATAGGGCTGCACTTATACGAGATGCCAGTTGTCAATCAGCAATGGTCTCTTAAGCATCCCCAGGTTTTTGAGGTAGGTAATGTCATAGCCGTTGAGAGCAGTGTAGGGGAATGGCGAGTAGGGGGTTCTCGTCTTGAAGACATGGTTGTAATTACTGAAAAAGGTGCGGAATTGCTCGGACGTTGGCCACGTGACGAAATAGTCGTTGCTAATGCGGTGGTATAAAGGTTTTCATTTCAATCTAAGCATTAAAGTTGACATTGCATGAGACGACACCGGGGAAAGAATAATGCAATTTCAAAGAATTGCGTTATCATGATTGCTATTAACATCACAGCTTCGTTTCATATTAACTGAGGTGGAGAGATATGGAAATTGAAAAGCAGTTAGTGGAGTTTATTTCTCGCACCAAGTATGAAGACTTGCCCAAAGAGGTAATTGACCTCACCAAAACCGTTATATTAGGCATAGTGGGTGCCACCTTTGCAGGAGCACACAGCAAAGGTTGTAAGGAGCTGGTAGAACAAATTAAAGATTGGGGGGGGAAAGAAGAAAGCACTATTTTAGTTTATGGTGGTAAAGTACCGGCCTGCAATGCTGCTATGGCGAGTAGTGCAATGGCACGGGCCTCTAACCTTGATGACGCCACGATTACAGGACTTCATATCGGGGCGTGTTCTTTTCCCACTGCATTGGCAATGGCAGAATTCGTTGGTGTCTGTAGCGGAAAAGAATTCTTGACCAGTCTAGTTGTTGGAAGCGAGATTGCAGCCAGAATAAATAGTCAATGTGTTTATGGTGGCTTCGATCCGACAGGAGTATGCGGTATCTTTGCTACGGCCGCTATTGCTGGAAGAATACTCGGCTTGGGATTGAAACAGATGTGGAACGCACTTGCTCTTGCTTTCGTTAGGGGAGGGGGGAGTTTCCAAGCAAGTGTGGATAAGTCTCTGGGGGCCAGAATAATTTCTGGATGGGTTTGTCAAGGGGGGATAACCTGTGCGCAGTTGGCAAAAAAAAACGTTGATGGTCCTCAGAATTTTCTTGAAGGGATCTATGGCTACTTTCACTTTTACACTCAGGATGGTTTTGACGCTCAACTCGTGGTTGAAGGATTGGGCGAGAGGTATGAGATTAGTAAAACTCTTTTCAAGCAATATCCCAGTTGTGCTACCACATCTGGTTGCACGCAAGCTATTCTTGAATTATTAGAAAAAAAGGACATTACCCCCGAAGAAGTGTCTGAAATCATTGTTAAGGTTACCCCTCGTTCACACAGACTGGTGGGTGGGGCCTTTGTGTTTGGGGATAATCCGGCAGTAAGTGGTCAATATAGTATCCAATATTGCGTGGCCAATGCCCTATTGAGGAAAGGCTCCAAACTGCACGATTTTGATGAATCTTCTGTCTCGGACCCCCCAATAATGGAGCTTATCAAAAAGGTTCACCCAATTGCTGATTCGACTTTGGGGAGTAAATCCTCCCACGAGACGGATGTTGAGGTGAGAATGAAGAACGGGGCTATTTATCATAAGAGAGTGGATATACCCCAAGGATATCCTGAAAATCCATTGAGCCAGGAAGAACATATAGCTAGGTTCCGGGATTGCATAAAGTACGCAGAAAAAGGCATGCGAAAACCGTTCTCTCAAGGGAATATAGATAGGATTATCTCACAGGTAGAGAATATGCAGGAGATAACAAATATTTGTAGGCTGGTTCCATTACTAATAAGCACATAAAAAATTGCAACAAATGAATAGAAAGTGAAGGGATTTTTTCCGAAAATGACCCGTTTAGGTTTGTTTACATCCAATTGGATGCCTTCCATAATGACTGCTTTATTTAAGGCGAGTGTTTTCGGCGGTAAGAAGCCTGGGACTATTGAAGGAGGCCGTCTTCCAGAAGTCTGGATCGAAGATGACCCATTCTTAACACCCGTATACGAACCACTAGAGGTTGCTGTTAATGTCTACAGTAGAGAATTTGAAATCACTAATTATGAAAAGATAATTTCTAAATAACAAAATTCAGTAACCGAGTTTTGAAGTCCTTTCAATCTAACGCAATTGGAGAACGGAGCTTTTAATAGAGAAGACTGTCGTCAACAAGATTTATTGAATTCTTGAGGAGGTATAAAATGAAAGGGAGACAATTATTTTTAGTTCTGGGGACGATAGTATTGGTGATTGGGGTAGTAGTTTCTACTGTTGTCCATGCACAGGTGAAGACCTTAAAGATAG
>Ga0187886_1003028_pt1 | contig 12876 bp, 13 predicted proteins | sample June2016WEW_20_1_FD_133001 | JGI IMG/M metagenome (GOLD analysis project Ga0187886, IMG submission 133001) | Peatland microbial communities from SPRUCE experiment site at the Marcell Experimental Forest, Minnesota, USA - June2016WEW_20_150 | ecosystem: Environmental > Terrestrial > Soil >...
CCAGTTTCGCTGCCGCCAAAGAATTATATTGTGCCAGTAAAATTTGACTGGAACGCTTTGAAGATTCCAGCCGCCTTGCGATTCCGTCGGTAAAATTTTTATCGTTAAGCCATTTATGCCACAATCTATAAGAGATGTTGTGCTTTTGCCGAACGGCCGATTCATCGCCTCCGGCCTCGAACAAATCATTAATTACTTTAAATTGTTTTTCTGAAAGCGCCATAAAATCTCCTATGTTAAAAGTCTTCAATTAGTTGTGTTGATATAGCTCGTAACAGTTGTTTCGACGTAAGACACTGGACGAAACGAGCTTCGAAACCGCAACCGTCTTACGTGACATTACCGATACTAATGCCCACAACGAAAATTGAATGTTCAACGTTCAGCGTTCGATGTTGGACGTTATTTTTAAATTCTTAAATTTTTAGGGTCTTAGTGCCTTTGTGGCTATTATCGTTATTGCCGCCGCCATCCTTTCAGCCTTAGTCCCCTTAGCTGGTGTCGCTTTTTCAATAGCGGCTTCGACAATCTTTATCTGCTCATCGTTAAGGAAGAAAATCAAAGTATTCAAAAATGCTTTGCCGTAAGGCATGGCTAAGTCCATTGCATTATCCGCAATCTGCGGCAGCGATTTTGTAATGTCTTTTAATCTCTCTATCGCCTGCTTAGTATCAGGCAATAGCTTAGAAAGCTCCGGAACGCTGAAGTTTATTGAAAGATTTTTATAAAGAGACGCTTTGGCGGCCAGTTCATCTTTGCCGCCAAGTCTGTTGAGCGTCGCAAGAAGCAGTCTTGCCGCGTTGTCATCGACATCCCACTGAACGCAGTCGGCAAAAGTCTCGCCAAGCTGTTTAAGAGCCGCTGCGCGGTGATGGCCGTTGATTATTTGAAAATGATTTTCTCCCGCCAAATCGGGATCAGGATGTTTTCTGACAATCAGCGGCTCATAATTATGCGATTGTTTGATATGTCGTTTAAGTTTTTCAAAATTTGCCTTTGCCATCCTGTTTGGGTTTTCAGGATGCGGCAGCAGTTTATCAAGCGGTATTCTGATGATTGTATTTTGCATAAATTCTCCATATTAAAAATTGTTTGATTTGTATTCTGTTAAGAGGTAGATTCTACTTTTTGAAAAGGTGGACAATGATTTCAATTATGATTGGTTTGATAACTTTTACCTGTGTCTTCGGCGGAGCGATGCTGGGTATGTATCTTCGTAATGTTTTGCCTGACCATCATTTGCAGGATGATTCCAAGGATGCTATGAAGGCCGGGGTCGCGATTGTCGCTACGCTGTCGGCTCTTGTCCTTGGTCTGCTGATTAGCTCGGCAAAGGATTCATTGGATTCGATGAACACCGCCTTTACGCAGAACGGCGCCAGAATAATTATGCTTGACCGCGTCCTGAGCTTCTACGGACCCGAAACACAGGAAATCCGCCGGCAATTGAAGGATACCGTCCAAACAATGGTTGACAGGATGTGGCACAGAGACAAAATCAAAAAAAATAATGATAGTAATAATGCAAAGACGCAAACCGCAAAGAGGACCGATGGAATGGAGCTTATTGTAGATGACCTGCGGAATCTGACTCCGCAAAACGATTCTCAGCGGCAGCTTCAAATTCAGGCTTTGCAGATAGGAAACGACCTGCTGCAATCTCGCTGGATGGTGATAGAGCAGGCGCAGATTACGCTGCCTGTGATATTTCTTGTGATACTTATATTCTGGCTTACAATTCTTTTCATCAGCAGCGGCTTGTTTAGCCCATATAATTCAACGGTTATCATAGTTTTGCTTATATGCGCGATGTCGGTATCCTCGGCGATTTATTTGGTTGAGGATATGAGCCGTCCATTCCAGGGGATGATGAAAGTTTCCAGTGCTCCGCTCGACAAAGCCCTCCAGCGTCTCGGCAAATAAAAGCAAGAAAACCGGCTGTAAATACTGTACTTTTAAATACTTAAAGAATTATCTTGCAATTGCACGCAGTTTATGGTATAATACGTCTTGAAATTGGGGTGGAGAAAACTTTCATATAAGTTTGCTGTTTTTTTTGCTTCTTTGATTTTGTTATTGGAGTGATTTCAGCATTGCTCGTTTTTCAATCGAGAGAAGAGTTACGCGGAATTTGCGCGCGTCTCAAAACGAAAAAAACTTTGGAAAGCGAGGTATAAAATGCTGAAAATTTTTTTAACAGTCCTTATTCTGGCGTTTTTTATCGGTTCATCGGTTCAGGCCGATACGATTACATACAGCGACAGCATTAGCGGCCTTTTCGACCTCGTATCCGGCGGAGATATCATCGTCCCGCAGTTCGACCCTTCGCTTGGAACACTCAACAGCGCTTTATTTACATTTAATACCACTATCCAAGGCTCGTCCGGTTTTGAAAATCTCAAGAGAATCGGCGGAACTTTCAGCGTTACAGCAAATAATTTTGCAGGTATCACGGTTAGCTACAACGGAAATCAGTTGACAGGTGCAGGTTATTCTGACGGCAAGACATACAATGTTACACTCGGCGCATATGACGGTACTCTGAATTACGGCGGCACAAGCGGAACAATTCTCGCCGCTTTCTCCAATTCCGTACCTTATGAGATGCTTTGCGACCCGATACAGTTGCCGCAATTGCCCCCCTGGTTCCAGGTGCCGCTTCCACAGCTCGTGGGCACCGGAAATTTTGATTTCTCTGTCACAACTGACTATACGATGCAGTTCTATAATATGCCGGCCAACAGTTCAGGCGCATTTGATACCCTCGGCCAGGCTTCAGTTTCCGTTAATTATGATTATAACCCGATTCCCGAACCTGCGACTATCGCTCTGCTTTCACTTGGCGGACTTCTGCTGAGAAAAAGAAAATAAAAATTTATAAAAAATGACAGCATTAAAAGGCCGGCCCTTAAACCGGCCTTTTTTATTTATTTTTTCTCTTATGAACTTGTAAAACAACTGAAATACTTTTCTTAAATCTTCATTTTAACATCAGCATTACGCCAAAGATAATAAACCGGTCTGTCTGAAAGCCTGCTGATGAATAATTCCGTTCTGCGTAAACAATCCGGCAGATTTCTTGCCCCTCTGCCGTAGGCGGTAAGAAAATCTGTAATCTGTTTATCAATAAAACTCTTTGCCTTTGGGCCAAGACTTTGCAGTTTATTGTGCGTTGCTTCAATATCGACAAGGTCGCCGGTTTCAATGCCAATAACACTTAAGGCTTGACGCAGTTTTACGCTTCTTGTCGGCTCAGTGCCTTCAAACTTCATCATTCCCGCTTTTTCAAAAAAAGGATTGACCTTTCCCATCACGGCCAAAGCCTCGATGTAAGGCATATTCAAAAGCGGCATTGTCTTTTGCACTAATTCATACGCAAGGCCCAAAGCTCTGTATCGCGGCTCAATTACAACCCTTGCAATTGTGCGTATGTTTTGGTTGATAAGCTGCATATTTACAGAGCTTGAGCCAAGTTTAGTGAATAGTCCTTTTGTCGCAATATTACGAAGCTGAACCGCACAGGCAGGCATTGAATAAATTATTATCCCGACGATTGGTTCAATCTGTTCTCTCATCGGATGAGTATCGATGATTTTGTAAACCGCCGATACAGGTCCGGTACTGCCGTCGCGGTAATGAAAACGGCTCAACGGTTTGTAATCAGCGATAGTTCCTGGAACAATCTTTAAATATCTCTTTATCGTGCAATTCATAATAGAAAATCCTAAAAATTTAACTTCCAACTTCCAACATTGAACGTTCAACGTTGAATGTTCGATGTTCATTAAATGTTTATTCAGCATTTTGAATTTTTATATATAATCTCCGCTTCACCTGCGAGGTGCTTAATGACAATCACTTCCGGCAGCAAATCAGCCAGTAAATCATCGTGTGCGCTTGCAAGGACAAAGATTTTGCCTGTCTTTGAAGCGAATTTACGCAGGTTATGACTGATTACAGCGGCTGTTACCCTGTCTAATTGGCTGCAGAACTCATCTGCGAAGATGAATTGTTTGTTATCTGCCAGCGCTTTTGCTATTCGGTAGCGGTATTTCTGTCCTTCGGATAATGTCGCTGGCGAATTAAGAACGCAGAAGACATCGGTTAAACCAGCGTTGCTTAATGTTCGTAATGTTTCAAGAAATCCTCGGTTGTCGTTATGGGAATTGGTATCGGTAAGGTCTCGTGTTTTGGTTTGGGTATTGGTAACGTTACCGGCACCGACACCGTTTGACGTGACATTACCGTTACCAATACCGATACCAGTATTTTGATTATCGAAACAATCAACGCACGTCTTGTCATCAGGCAGGGGGATATCGTCGATATTGATTTTATTATCGCAGGCAAATGAATTGAAAAATTCTCTAAGCAGGACGCTTTTGCCGCTGCCAGAGGGGCCGGTGATATAGCAGATTTCGCCTGGCGATATTTTAATCTCGCATTTGTGTGTGACAGTATTATTTTTCAGTCTCTGGACGGTTATGCCGAATGCCCGCATCACATCTGCGACTTTTTCGGTAACAGGAAGAGCCCAGTCGAATTTTTTATCTGCGGATAGTGTGGTAATCATAAGTTCCTCATTTGAATAATTATTTTTTTAATTTTGTATCGCGACAGGCCGGTATTTTTTCCGATTGTTTTTATGCTCAATCCCTTTACAAAATGGCCTTTGATTATTTCCATCTCTTCGGTTGACAGGTCATTTGTCTTTGTCAGGGCGGTAATGAAGTCGTCGCTGCTGATTAGCCGGGCGATTTTTTTCAGTCTTCTTGCGATGGTTGCTTCGCTGACGGCTGCTGACTTTGCCATAGTTCTGAATTTTTGGCCGTTCATAAAAAGCCTTACGAACGCCTTTTGCTGGTCGGCCAAAAGGTCTATTCTTCCTACCAGTTTCTCAAAGAGGTTCAAAAGCTCGTTTTTGGTTATTTTTTGTTGTGTCTTATGGCTCATAATGAAATCCGCAAAAATAGGTCATATTATTATGATTTTAAGTTATATATTTATCAAATATATGCGTATTTTAACAAAAAATACTTAAAAAGCAAGGGAAAAGTTCATAAAAATTGTGAATTTTTCAATAAGTTTACTAAACACTTAACAAGAATAGACTTAAAAAGTGGAATTTATAAAGAATTTGCTTTCCAATCGGAATTTTGGTATTTTTATGTGGTTAATAAGAGTAGGCGATATCCAGCCGGTTAGGATAAAGATATGGGAAATTTGATACGATTGATTGTGAGACGAGGCGAGCAAACTGTCAATGAATACAAGTTTGACAACACTCCTATTTATATCGGCCGAAAAGCAGGTTTGCAGGTTGTTCTGCCTGATATGGCTGTATCGCGTGAGCACACTATGATTGATGCCAAGGAAGGCAAATGGACAGTCGAGGATTTGGAATCTGCCAACAAAACATACTTAAACGGCCAGGTAATTCGTAAAGCACCACTCAAAGGCGGAGATGTTATTAAGATAACAGGGTTTTCCATTGGAATTGATTTTGTTGATTCCGCAGATGTTTCCGATAAAGAACAAACTGTCTCAGCGAGCGATGATACGGTATCTTTAGATGATACGCAGACGGCAGCGGCAGCCCAGACAGAAGACACAGAAGAGACAGAAAAGGCGGCGGCGACGACAGGGGCGGCTGAAGCGGCATCATTGTCAACGCCTCGCGATGAGGTAATCGTCAGAAAGCCTGACGCAGCGCACGCGCCGGCAATGAGACTGGCGGCAAGGAGATTAACGGATTTCGCCCAAGCCGTCGAGATGCTGGGCGATACTAAAAGTCTTGATGAGATGGTAAAGGTTTTGCTTGATGTTACTTTGAAGCAGTTTACTGCTTTTCGTATATGGTGCGGCTTGAGAAGCCAGAAGACCGGCCCAATAACATATCAGGCAGGCAAAAGACGCGACGGCAAGCCTGTGCAGCTGAGCGAAATAAAAATGAGTCCCAAGATTATTGAAACATTTGAACGGGGCCAGTCTATCGTTCTTCCTCAAGTCTCCGCAAAGCTCGAACAAACAGAAAGAATACGCTCAGCGATGATAGCGAGCATCAAAACGCCGAAAGGCTGTTTCGGCGTAATATATGTAGACAACTCTATGGTGCATAATCATTTCAGTCTAAGCGACCTGGATTACCTGATGGTTCTGGCGATGCATACGGCCGCGGTTCTCAAAAGCCATCTATAATAGGGGAGATTGCGGCACATTAATTCAGGACGTTCTTTGTATTTTTTCAAACTTTCCAAGCATTAATACGACCCTTATTGTAACTACTGGAACAACAAATCCCGCATCATAATTCGCATTGGATTAGATGAATTTGAGCGAACGATAATCTCAGTAAACGTTTTACTATCGGTGCAATTCGCCTGTCTTACCTGTCTTGACATAGCTGAAAAATATTAGCACGATTTTAAAAATTTTATGCGCTTTTACTTATTTTTTTTCGTCCAGTTGACGAACTAATACGTATAGGCAGTAGTGAGTGTTTTAGAATTGTGCGTGTTTACTGGAACAGGACTTGCCGGAGTGCAAGGTATTTGTTGAAAGGAGGCACGGCCATGGAAAAAGCACGGAAGCTAGCCGAGATATTAGAGCGAGTAAGAAGCGGGGAAGACCCAGCCAAAATAAGACAAGAAGCCCGCCAACTGCTTTCCACATTAAGATTAAGCGATATCAGCAGAGCCCATAAATACCTTGTGGGTTCTGGTATGTCGTTTGACCAATTGCGGACGCTTGTTTATGCGTTTGCATCGATTTTAGGAGACCAGTTTGCGCTTTTGCGGGCAAACCTCAGGTCGGACCATCCTGTCCGCCGAGTCCTTGCCGAGCATGAGATGTTCGAATGTTTCCTGGCGGACCTTGAAGGTGCAAATCAGATGATACAGGAGGCGGAAGAACTAACAGAACTGTCAAGCGAGTTTCGCAGACTTGAGCATATCACCGGCCATCTGCAGGCATTTGATGTTCACAGTCAGCGGGAAGACGACCTTGTTTTTCCGGCACTGGAAAATTATCCCTGTAAGAGTATTTGTGCAGTCCTGCAGAAATCGCACTGGCGAATCAAAAATATGGTAAGCAACCTGACAATGGCGGTGAATAATTTCAAGCATTTTGAGCCTGTGCAGTTCAAGATTCAGGTCAGCGCACTGTCTTCCGCTATAATTCCGATTATGCGGGAACATATGTTCCAGGAAGACAATATACTTTTTCCAATTGCGATTGATGTAATTAAGGACGAGAAAGTCTGGTGGAGAATAAAACAGCTTAGTGATGAAATGGGCTATTGTGGTTTTGACGCCCAGCCATGCTGCACATAAATCTCGCACCTATTTTCTATTCCTGCTCGGCCTATGAAAATGGCGTGCGAAAGAAAGTAGGTGCGGGATTGACTTTGAACTTGCAGGAGGGTTGAAGACGAATGCTTTCTCAACCTCCGAGAAAGCCTTGTGTAGAAGCTCCTCTATGGGGTATAGAGGAGCTTTTTTTATTGCCAGTTGACGGCTTCGGCCGGGATGTGTGCCAAATCGGGAGCATAGAAATCTGCGCCGATAAGTATTTCAGGAGTAAAACTTGAAGTTATCGCAAGGCATTTTGCCCCAGAGGCCTTGGCAGCCTGTATTCCGCTGAGAGCGTCCTCAATAACCAGGCAATCCTTCGGGTCAATACCCATTTTTTCCGCTGCGAGCAAAAATATGTCAGGCGCAGGTTTCGTATGTTTGACATTATTGCCGGAAATAATAGCGTCAAAAGTTTCAGGCGGGATTTTTAACTGGGCAAAGTTGCCCGCGGCTTTCCGCATATCGGCGCTTGTAGCGACCGAGATTTTCTTTCCAAGCTGTTTACATTCAGTAATAAATTCTTTTGCGCCAGGCAGGGGCTTGAGGTTTCCGCGGATTAGCTCAAGATAGATATCGTAGGTTCGCGTTGTGGCCTTTTCGATGTCGATTGGGAAGTTGTGGTTTTTAGCTATTCCGCGGACACAGTTTTTTTCACCTGTTCCTGTAAAGGGATGAAAATCCTCAGCTGTGATTTTCAGGCCGAACTCGGCAAGTGCCTGTATTACGGCCTTTATTATGAAAGGTTCCGAATTGACCAGAACGCCGTCCATATCGAAGATTATGCCTTTAGGGGATATTGTCATATTATTCCTTTTCAACAGCTTTTCTAATCAAGTCCGGCTGGTCGGTTATTATTCCTGCAATGCGGCAATCGGCAAGAAATTTTGCCGTTTCTGTGTCGTTTACCGTCCAGGCAAAGATTTTCAAATTCGATTTTTTGCACATATCAGTGAAATCGGCTGTTATAGAATTATATTCCAGAGCAAAGCCTGAAAATTTATTATCGCAGGCACGTTCAATAAGTTCTCCGCCGTAAGGCTTGAATTTTCCGGTTAAGCTTTTTTTCGCCTTTACTGAAAGACAAACGCATATATCAGGCATATTCATTTTTGCCTGTTTCATCGTCTGGAAATCAAAACCGATAAGGACAACCTGCCGCTGTTTTGCACAACGCTGGATTTCAGATTTCAATGCGTGGATAATTTCGCTTTTACATTTTATTTCTATAAAGACTTTTTTGTTTTCAGCAGCAACGTCAAGAATTTGCTTAAGACTGGCTATGCCGGTTTTTTCAAGCTGTTCAAAATCAGCGGCAGAAACTCGAATACCATTTGTATTTGCATCGTGAATTACAACAACTGTGCCGTCTTTTGACAATCTTACATCAATTTCAACTGCGTCGGCGCCAATCTTCCAGGCGGCCAGAACCGCAGCCGGCGTATTCTCAAGGGCTTGTATGCAAAACCCCCTGTGTGCGATTATTTCCATTATTTAATCCTGTCTGCGCCCAATTGGCCGCAGGCGGCCTTTATGCCGGTGCCGCGGCGGAATCTTATTATTGTCTCAATGCCTGCCTGCATGAGAATATCCTTAAACATTTTTATCCTGTCGCGGTCGGCAGGTTTGAAATCGGCGCCGGGATGAGGATTGTATTCAATAAGATTGACGCTCGCGTGCAGACCTCTCAAAAACTGAATAAGTTTGCGAGCCAATTCGGGATTGTCGTTAACGCCTTCCATCATACAATATTCAATGGTTATCCTGCGGTCTGTTTTTTGATTGTAATGCTTCATCGCGGCCAAAAGCTGCGGCAGAGGATATTTTTTTGCTGCCGGTACAATCTGTTTCCTTAATTCATCGTCAGGGGTGTGAATAGAAACCGCAAGGCGGGGATAAATTTCTTCATCGGCAAGTTTCTTTATTCCGTCTGGCAGGCCGACTGTGGAGATTGTCTGTCTGCGGATACCGATATTTTTACCTGCCGGGTCGGCTAAGATTCTCACGGCCTTTATAGTGTTTTCATAATTGTCCAGCGGTTCGCCCATTCCCATATAGACGATATTGTTTATTTTGCAGCCGCTGTCTGCGGAAATAACAATAACCTGGTCAACAATCTCGCCTGCGGTAAGATTTCTGGCGAATTTAAGATAGCCTGTCGCGCAGAATCTGCAGCCCAGCCGGCAGCCGACCTGAGTTGAAACGCAGATTGTCTTTCGGCCGGACTCGTCGAGCAGGACAGATTCAATTTGCTGACCATCAGCGGTTTCAAAAAGATATTTTGCTGTGCCGTCGGGGTCTTCAAGCTTTTCTACGATTTTAAGATTAGAAATGAAAAAGCCATCTTCGGTAAGTTTTGTGCGAAACTCTTTGGGCAGGGTGGTGAAAAGGTTGATATCGTTTATGTTGTGCTGGTGAATGAAGCTGAATACGTATTTGGCAAGATAGCTTTTGCCGCCGTAGCCGGCGATGATTGAGCCAATTTCCGCAAGCGTTTTATTTTTTAAGTCTTTATCCATCCCGTTAGAAATTCCTTTTACATTATAAGTTTTTACATTTTGATATTTTGAACAGGTTTTGTCCCGTTAAATTTCTAACGGGATCCATAAGTTCTTAGTTTAACTTAAGTTTTGATTTTGTCGAGAAGCAAAATAGCATTTGACCTTGGGGGCGTCTATAAGTACAATTCTCGCATAATATTATGACTTTTAGGGAGTTTATTGCAGATGGACCCGAATATTTTCAAGGCTTATGACATTCGCGGGATTTATCCCGACCAGTTAAATGAGGACGCGGCCTGGAAGATAGGCAATGCTTCAGCGACATTTCTAAGAGCTATGCTTCGCGGTTATGACCGCGGACTTGCCAATAAGCAAAGTCTTTGCGTTGGTCACGATATGCGGCTGCACAGCAGAAGCCTGGCTAACGCATTAATCAAAGGAATGAATGCGGCCGGCGCAAAGATTATCGATATCGGTATGATTGATACGCCGCAGATGTATTTTGCGATAAACTATCTTGGCACCTGCGGAGGCGTGCAGGTAACGGCTTCACATAATCCGGCGCAATACAACGGCTTTAAGATTTCCGGCCTTGAGGCAAAACCTGTCGGAGCCGATACTGGTTTAAAGGAAATAAAACATATCGCAACGTCATTGCTCCATACCCGCGGGTCAGAAGAAGAGATGATAGAGAAACGCGACCTGACAGATGTTTACAGAGAGCATGTATTAAAATTTCTCGGCTCAAAGGTGAAACCTTTGAAAATTGTTATTGACGCTTCCAATGGTATGGCGGGCAAAATGGTTCCGCTGATTTTCGACAAAATAGGCATAGAGATAATTAAAATCAATTTTGAGCACAAGGGAGTCTTTAAGCACGAGCCTAATCCTCTGGTTGAAAGTAATCTGAAACAGCTTAAGGAGACAGTAAAAAAACGCAAGGCGGATATTGGAGTATGTTTTGACGGCGACGCGGACAGGCTGATGATGGTTGACGAGAAAGGCGAGACAATAAGCTGCGATTTGATGACGGCTCTTATGGTTCCATATTTTCTGAAAAAGTCGCCTGGTGCGGCGGTTGTTTATGATTTACGGAGCAGCTGGGTTGTGCGCGAGGAAATCGTGAAAGCCGGCGGTATAGCCAGGCGCGAAAGAGTGGGGCATGCGTATATGAAGAAAACGCTGCGGACGGCTCATGCGATTTTCGGTGGCGAACTGAGCGGACATTTCTATTACCGCGATAATTTTTATGCCGATTCCGGCCTTATCACGTTTGTGCATATGATAAATATCCTAAGCTCTGCCGACGAGCCGGTAAGCGAGCTTGTCAAACCGCTGCGGAGATATTATGCCAGCGGCGAGATAAATTTCGCTGTCGATGAAAAAGAAGAGATGATGAAAGAGCTTAAACGCAAATACAGCCAGGGCGAGGCAGACGACCTTGACGGCATTACGATACAGTTCAAGGACTGGTGGTTTAACTGCCGTCCGAGCAATACTGAGCCGCTGCTGAGGCTTAACATCGAGGCAAAGACAAAGGACCTGCTGGATAAACAGCTCAAGGAAATGGAAACCATCCTCGGTGAACCGTCTGAGCATTAATTTTTATGCTGCACAAATTTCCATATAAGGATTTTCCTTCGGTTGATGTGCCCGAAGATAATCTTGCCGGAATTTACAAGCCTGTCGAATATCCCCAGAATGAGACTGAAAGCGAAATTCTTGAAAAGGCTCTTGCCAATCCTATAGCCGCAAACCGGCTCGACAAAATGGTAAAAGCCGGTATGAAAATCGTCATAGCGGTTGATGATATCACACGCTCAACAAAGACGGAGCTTATGCTGCCGCTGGTTTTAAGGCAGCTTTCGCAGGCAAAGATTAATAATAAAGACATTACAATTTTTATCGCGCTAGGCACTCATCGGCAGATGACCGACCGCGAGATAAGGTTCAAATATACAAAAGAGGCGGCTGAAAATTATCGCATAATAAATCCCGACTGGAAGGTAAGCGCAGACTACAGGGCTGTCGGTAAAAGCTCTGACGGTTTTGAAATTAAAATGCACAAAGAGATACTTGGTGCTGATTTTGTAATCGGGCTTGGCCAGACTGTGCCGCATATGTATGCAGGTTTCGGCGGCGGAGGGAAAATAATCAACCCCGGCTGCTCGGATGAGCAGACAATCGGCCAAATGCACTGGCTCAGTCATACAATACCTTCAAAACAAAGATTCGGCACCCGCGATAATCAGGTAAGACAGCTTGTAAACGATGTCGCCATAAAAAGCGGCCTGAAATTTATCCTTAATGAAGTGCCGACGATGGAAAGTAAAATTGCCACTGCGTTTGCGGGCGACCCGATTAAGGCTCATCAGGCGGCGTGCGATTTTGCGGCAGGACTGTATATGGTCAAGGTGCAACAAGCTGATATTGTGATTGCCGATTCATATCCTGCCGACATTGATTTCTGGCAGTCGCTGAAGGCGCTGTATTCGGCGCATTTTGCGGTAAAAAAAGGCGGCACGTTAATATTTGTTTCACCATGTCCGGAAGGAGTCAGCTCGCAGCATCCTGAAATAACTGAAATTGGTTATAAAACAGGTTATGAACAGATAAAAAAACTTGTCGCCGAAGGCAAATTGAGCAAAGTTGTGGCGGCAAATGTGTGGATGGGCAATGAAATCCTGCAAAACAGCGAGGTTGTTTTTGTGACCAAAGGCATATCGGAAAAAGAATTAACAGCAATGGGTTTTCAATGGGCGGAAAATCCTGACATCGCGTTAAAAGCGGCAATAAAAAAGCACCGCAAAGACGCGAAAATCAGCATACTCTGCGGTGCATCGAAAATTATTTGTCAAACCTGACAGCCGTTATTTATCAAACGGCATTTTAGCCCCGCCGCTGGGGGTAATTGTTGTATCGCTTTGCGTTCCTACCGGAGCTTGCTGCTCATGGCCTTGCTTTCTGCAGATTAGCCCTTCAGATAATTTAGACTCATTGCCGCCTATTAATATCGCATAGGAATA
>Ga0187886_1003029_pt1 | contig 12868 bp, 13 predicted proteins | sample June2016WEW_20_1_FD_133001 | JGI IMG/M metagenome (GOLD analysis project Ga0187886, IMG submission 133001) | Peatland microbial communities from SPRUCE experiment site at the Marcell Experimental Forest, Minnesota, USA - June2016WEW_20_150 | ecosystem: Environmental > Terrestrial > Soil >...
ATTTATTTTCAATTATTTTCCTTGAATTATAAAGCAAATGATGTATAATAACAAATAGAAAGGATTTAAAGGGTAATTCAACCCCTGCCTAAAGGCAGGGGCATTCTTGCCGAAGGAGTAAAAACTTCAGCCATAAAAATACCTCTCTATAATCACATATTACTTCGTTTTTTAAAGAGATAAATCCTTTGAGGAAATTAAGGAAGAAAAATATTAAGAAGAAAAAACAAAATAAGTGTTGACATTCATTAGTTAGAAGTATATAATATGGTTATACATAATTAAATAAGGAGATACAAAATGAACGATATAGACAAAAGAACACTACCGAAAAACCCTGAAGTTATTAAACGAATTTCAGAAACTAAGAGCGAACAAAGTAGAGAAATTATCCTAGAAGGTGCAAAAAATTTCAACTTGGAAGAAAGCGATATTCAACTAGCTATTCCTTCTCACAGAAAGAAAAACCACATCTCTCTAGAAGAATACCAATCATTACTCAAAAAAGGCAAAACGGTACTTGAAATCAGCAAAACAACATCTAAGCATCTTATCTATTTCTACAATACTTTATTAAAGGGTGGAATAAACCTTTCAAAAGAAGAATTTGAAAAAATGTATGACTCAGGAATAGCACTAGACGAAATAGGTAAAGCAAAGGGCATATCTAGAGAAAGCATGACATTCCTAAGAGAATTCTATGGTATTAAAAGAAAGGGCGCTACGTTTCAAAAAAGAATAAATAAGGAAGTGCCATTATCTCAAGAAGCCAAAGACGTAATTATAGGATCAATGCTAGGCGACGGACATATAACTAAATGGGGTTACTACAGCGAAAAACATTCTCCAGAACAATTAGAATATCTTAAGTGGAAAGCTAGCTTCTTCAAGGACATTACTACCGATAAATCTTGGGATTACTATGAGGCTATTGATAAAAGATCTGGATCACTAATTAAAACGCACAGCTTTAGAACAACGGCGCATAGCTTTATTTACGAAATGAGAAAGCTATGGTATAAGGAGATAGATGGGAAATGGACTAAGGTAGTACCTAATGAAATATCTGAATACATGAACGAACAGATATTAGCTATTTGGTTTATGGATGACGGAAATACTGATTGGATGTATAGAAATGGAAAGAAAGAATGGAAAAACGCTAAACCAATGGCAAAAATATGTACGGACTCTTTTTCGGAAAAAGACATTTCGATTTTAATAACCGTAATCTTTCTAAAATTTGGTATAAAAAGCTACGTCGGAGAAAGAAACAGGATAACTTTTAATACAGAAAATACGATTAAACTAATAAGCCTAATTAAAAAATATACTCATAAGAATTTACTTTATAAGCTTGATGAATGTATATATTCAGGTAAGATAAATAAGCAAGATAAGTTATAAGTAGTTTATTAAGAACCACTTCCCGACTTGTAGAGATAACGAAACCAACGTGAGCGACCACCCGGAAGCGTATATTCGGGAGTGACGTACTCAGCCATCCCATAAAGTTTTTGCGTCTTAGCGGTCTTCTTAATTTCCAGCCATAGAGTGTTATATTCCGAGTACATTTGTTGTAATCTACCCGCAACCGACGAAGCGTCATCAGGGCTACCAAATATAATTCTTTTCTCTTGGAAGTTTAATCCGAATACTAATCTCTTTAAAGCTGTAACCGCACCATATAATAATACCGGGGCAGTCCATTCTGCTGGCATGGTACACAAGCTATTATAATAGATACTTGCTGGAGGAGTAGAGTTCATCATTTGTAATCCAAGGTTTAAAAACGCTAATATTTCTTCATCGCTAAAATAGGCAAATTTATAAGTTACATTAACGCTATCTTCTGGAGCCATTAATCCATCAAAATATATTCTTCCATTCCAATCAACAAACCATCCGTCATCTCTAATACTATTATTTACTCTCGCTATTGGTCTAGGATCTCTGTTCCAATTTTGAAAGTTTAAGCTATATATGGTGGAAAATCTGCTGGTTTTTTCTTCTACGCTAATAAAATCAATAGTAGTTGGGCCATATCCACTTACTTTTGTTAATGTTCCCGAAGGAAGTGGGGCTCCGGTTCCAACAGTACTTAATATTTGATGATAGGTCCAAGTAGTTGTTGTAGTGGTAACGGGAGGGATATATTCAGAGCTAGAAGAAGTTGAGTGTGATCTACTAGATTCGGAAGTTGAGCTAGAGTTACTGGAGCTTGAAGAATTTGAACTTGAACTACTATTCGAATTCATAGATGAGCTAGAGGAACTGGAAAGGGAATCTCTTGAACTACTGGATGAACTTTCAGAAGAGCTACTCGAATATGGAGGGTAAATACTTTCGGTAACGGTATATTTTTGGCCGTTATGAAAATAGACAGCGCCAGAAACAACGATATAATTATTGGCGTCTAAAGTAAAATAATAATATTTTTTAACTCTTTTAGTCTGATTATCCTGTTGTACCCTCATCGCCTGTTCCCACAAAACGTTAATATGTTGCGCCTCATAAATAAAATCATTAGTGAGATCTTTCATCATTTGGACTACTCTATCGCAAAGATTTTGGCTAATTGCTGGATCGATAAAATTAATGTATGATTCCAGTCCAAAAACGCTAAATACGTTGGTAAGTTCTGTAACGCCAGATGTTGGGGACCACTGAAAAGTCCATTTATCATAATAATTACCCAAAGGCAAATCTGCAGGAACATACCAATCTACGAACCAAATACCAGTATGTTCTATTTGAGCCGCAGCCGTACCCAAAACAGTTATTCCATCGGTATCTAGAATTTCTACGAGTGGCTGAGAAGCTGGATTTGTAAGTATTCCATTATTTTCAAGGGTACAATACAAACGCACTATTTCGTTTTGAAGTGCCGTTGTTCTGGTTTGAAGTGACATATTAAATCCTTATTGAAAAATTGCCCAAATATTATATATAATATTTTGTAATGGCAACTTACCTTCGGTTACTACATTTTCCATTATATTAGATTCCCCGTAAAGTGTTTTAGCATATAAATTTACTTCGGTATCAGAACCGTTAAAGCGAATCCAAAGTGTTCCAGAAGCCTCAAAATCTGATTTACTATAGCCGTGGAATTTCATTACAAAAGAATGGGGATTTCTCCATGTTACTTCTATATTATCAATGCCCTTTAGGTTTCTTATTTCTTTTTCAACCTGTTTTGCAATTTTTTGATAGATAGATGTAAATTCAATATCTTCAGCAACGGGTCGGTCCCAGTCGGCTTTTTTCATCCAACCTGCTTTCTTACCTATACCTTCCCACTGACTTTTTGATATTTTAATTTTCATATTAAATATTCCTTAGTATTCTTGTTTGACTAGGAAATCCGGGTTTAGAAGGAGGTATTAGTCCTTCTCTAATAACCTGAATTGTTTTTAACATCGACCAATCGGGATGTTCTCTACGAAGTTCTTTAAATAATTCCAATTTAGAAGGATCAAGTTTGGCCATGAGTTCGGGGTTTCTTTCTGTGTCATCTATATCTCCCAAAAAACTAGCTTTTAAATAACTTCCGAGATTAAAAACTCCTGCTTTCTTGGTCTTTTTTCTTCTTTTCCTAGATTCTATCGAAGGATCTTTTTTGCATGGAAATATCTGGCTATCTAGATGTCCAGTAGGTTCTCCAAAATCTCCGCTGCAATAATCGGCAATCTTAAATATTTTCATTTAATCCCTTAAATCTTCTTTGAAACGCTTCCCAAAGAACATTTGAAAGTTTTGTAATGAATTCCTTCTTTGAAGATATGGGCATAGGTATTCCGGGCTCAACTTTTTCAGGCGGTATTGGTTCACCCAACGAACTTTCTATGGTCTTTTTAATAACGTTATATAATTTAGTTAAAGAAACGGCCAAGAGAGCATTTCCCATTGTTCCCTTTCGTCCCATTAATTGAGGATTAACTTTCCCATTCTGAATAATATCAGTAGCATATCTCTTAATAAACATTTCCGATTTTGTTAAGAAGCTATTCAATTCACTTAATACTGTTTTGCCTTCCGAAGTTCCTAAAAATGCCTTAGACATTTCTGGCGACACCAACGTTCCTAAATATTTTCTAAGTCCTCCAAAAGTATTTTTGATTTCAGTAAGCTCTTTAATATCTCTGTCTGTGCTTTCTAGGGTATTTTTAAAACTTCCAATCCAATGATACATGGTTTTTGCTTCATCGGCCTTATCAAAGCCTCCTCCGGGTACTTCTTCCAACCCAAATGGCTGTAATGGTTCTTCGTGTATATCGGCTGGAATTTCTTTTGCCTTAATCCTTTCTTCTTCCATCCTTCTATCTTCTTCTTTTTTTGTCTTATGCGCCTGTTGACTCTTACCCGCTTGTTCTGCGGCTGCAAGAAGCCCTGCTTTTATTCCTTCTGGAACATTTATTTGATTTGTTCTAAGGCCTTCAGCTAGAGCCGATGGATTACCTTGATATAAAAATAATAATGTGTCAAAAATATCCTTGGGACTATACTTCCCATTGGCCAGACCCTCTTTTAGTTCATCTTCCCACAACTTATATGCTGCCAATGGATCTGTCTTAGCCTTTTCCATTTTTGCCAAAGTAGCAGCCTTAATCCCCTCCAGAGCACTTAATCTTTCTTCTATTTTTTGCTCCGCCGATACTATTTGCATTCCAAATCTATTTACTCCCAATGATTTATCAATTGCATTTATCTTTTCGTTATAAGAAGCAACTTCGGTATTAAGTTTCTTTAACGTTTCTTCTCTTGCTTGCGTTGGAGGACTAATTTTAGAGCTAATTTCTGGAAGGAGTATTGGAACTACTTCTCCCGTATCTATATTTAAACATTTCGCATGACCGGGATACGTAGAACCAGCAGGATATTTAACATTAAAATGAGTTACTGCCTTTTTATAGGGCTCTGGATGTGGGTCTGTAAAATCTATTGCAATATAGTTATTCCCTTCATATTCGAAAACATCTTCCGGTTTTGTAACATAAATAGCTGGTAAATCCACCACTTCTTTAGGCCCTAAATTTTTAAAGAAATCTGCCGCACCTGTTTCAACCACTCTAGAAATTGCGTCATGCATATCCTTTTGCGTAGTATGTGGCATGGTTCTAAAAACATTCTGTAAAAAATATATTCCCTGCTCTTTCATTTTTTGGGCTACTTCCGGAGATGGTTTAGCAACAGCCATGGCGTCTCTTTCCATCCAGCCCATTTTAAGGCCACAATCCTGCCATAATTGTTTAGATATTTTAATTTTCATTACACTATCTCCTCATATACAACCGCCCAATCTATAATTACAGCTGCTGTATTACTAGACTTAAGATGTACGGCCTGATCGATAGACATTGTGTGCATTGTATCATGATAATATGAAAGAGCTCCAGAACCAGTAGTATATACGATATCAGATTCATCATTTAATCCGGGAACTGGGGTATCAGTTGTAACATTAGCTGCGAAATTAGTGTCAACAGTTAAACCAAAAAGATGACCTGCGATGCTGTCACAAGTGTTTACATCTGATCTATTGTTGGTGTTTATATACCTTATGGTTGAGGTACCACTTGGAGTAATAACAAATAAACCAGTGAGATTATTATAGGTAACTGTAAAAGTAACGCTGGCCGCTGTAAAAACCGCATTGGCATCTAATTGCTTTTTTAATTCTGCAGCCAATTGTGTTCCTGTATAAAATCCCTCAGAAAGAGTAATTATTTGAGGTAATGCTGTATTGATCTGAATCCATAAAAAATCATTATAGTTAGTAACAACTTTACAGCCATGCATAAAGGCAAAACCAAAATCCCTACTTGTATTATTACTAAATTTAAATGAAATCGAATCCAACTGCCAATTAGTATCAGCACTTATGACTTCGCTCAAGGAATTTGCGCCTGCGATATTTTTATTTCCAGCAACCATTTTGGGACTTCTTTTGGCCATTACCCTGTCAATAGCTGGAACAACTGTCTTATAGATCCTGCTCAGATAATTAACTATACTCATTTTTATTCTCCATCTTTAGAAATTAAGATATAATGATCCTAGAGAATAATTCAACAAGATGGAACCCTTTCCCTTCAACAAATAAGGGAAATTATCGCTCAATTTTGCGAATAGGTTTTACAGCAGGATTTTTGGGAGCTTCTCTTTCTGTAACAGGAGTAGAAGCTGTGCCATGTACTGTATGTCGTGTGCCCTCTGGTACACTGGCAATTTTAGTCCTAGGCAAATTTTGTGTTAAATTAATAAGCATTTCTTCTTCTTCCGTAAGCTTATCCGCATTAATTTCCGACGTTTCGCTAACGGGCACAAGATCATCATGTCTACTTGAGCCACCCCCACCACTTGTAATAGCGGCTTCTGCCTCTTCGTGCCTATCAAACACCTCCAATCCACTAGCCTCATCTTCTTCTTCGGAACTGATATAAGTACTAGCTTCGGTAGGAGAAATGAATTTAACCAATTTTTCTTTTAATAATCCCCTAAGATCTCTGCTTGCCGCTATTCTTTTGGCGGAAAGATTACTCAAATCAAAGGGAGAATTGAGTGGCAAACTTATATTAAGATCGTTTATTGTCATTTGACCTGCGACCTCATTTACTACCCATGCAGGACTATCTATTGATTCTTCCTTTTCTTTCATTTCCATTAAGATAGCTCTTTCTCTGTCTGATTGGGCTTCACTAAGATCGATAGTTGACTTTTTAGATTTAGCGGCATTAATGGCTTCAATCAATTCTGTCATATTACTAATCCACTTTTTGCATTCTACGTTTTTTAATTCGCTAAACGCCGCTGGGACTTCTATATTTTCCTTAAACGCTTTTCCTTCTTGGCCTCTTTCTGGTGGAGTAACAACCGCTATTTTTTTTACAACTGGTTCTACTTTTTCATTTGGATTACTTGCAGTAGCAAATATGCTTGCATGTATAGAACTTTTTGCGTCTGGAACGTTATCTGCTACATCAACGGGAGTCAACATTATACTGGTTTCTGTTTTTAAATCATCTGTTAATTCCGTTATCTCTAACCCCGAATCTGAAACAAGAGATAACCTTCCGACCCCTTTCCCATCTGATAATTCTGATGTCTGTAATACTAATGTACCGCCCTTGCCCAACAATGCTCTTAGTTTTTTACTTAACGATATTTTGCAGTTTAATGTAATATTCATACTTTCTCCTTATATATATCGGGCGTTTCTTGCGTCCATTCTAGTTTATAATTGCAAATTCCCCCAAATTTAGATGAAAGGGGGGAAATATCTTCACAATTACAATGTCTAGTTATATATTCTTGGGTGTTCCTTATTTTTCCTACTGGCTTAATTTTACGATTAAAAATTTTTCCCTTAAGTGTTTTTCCCATTTCTAATAAAGTTTTGGGTAGTGATAATGCTACGGCTCCCAATCCAAATAATTTTAAAAATCCTCTTCTGTTCATGATATCTCCCTCAACCGATTATATACTCTGTCAATAGCCATACCCCATGTATAATTATTAACAATTAGTTTTCTTAATTTTTCCGCCTTTATCTTTGCCTCATTATAATTCTCAAAAACATTCCTCATATGCTCTTTCGTTTTTTGTATTGCCGCATCACCAAAGTTGGGAAAAATTTGCCCCTCATAAAAATAACATAGTTTTGCCATTGACGACATATTTCCATTAATTTTTGCCTCTGTAAAACCATCTGGATCAACTAGATATGAATTATCTTCTTTTAAGAAATCTGTTTGTCCTGAACAATTACTGCCGATTACTGGAAGACCACATGATGCGGCTTCGATATACGGCAATCCAAATCCTTCTCCTCTAGAAATAAGAACAAAGGCGTTAGCAGAACTATAAACCTTGGGCATGTCTTTTTCATCTATTGGCTTTGTATAAAGAGCTATGTGGGGCAATTCTTCGGGAGACTTTTTAACACAGCTTTTAATATCGTTAAAATCTTGAACAATTTTATCTACTCCAATTTCTTCAGGACTTTGGACTGCTCTAGAAACCATTATCAAACTAACATTTTCGTTTTCCGAAAATTCTTCCATAAAAGCCCTTAAAAGAATATCAAAGCCCTTTCTATAACTCCATCTAAAGACACTAATAAACTTAAAATCTCTAGTAGCAGATCCGAAATTTATTGCACCACAAGAAGGACGGTATCTATCAACATCGACTCCTAATGGCATAACATGAATGGGTGTACGAACATTACTATTACTTAATATTTTTTTCCCATATTCAGTAGCCACCCAGACTTCCCCCATTAAATTTAGTTTTTCTGCGTAATCTTTATGAACCTTTTCAGACGTCTCTATCATAGTATAAAGTATTTTTTTGCCGGGATGTGACATAGCCAAGGGAATTGTAGTACCATAAACCTTAGGAGCACTAGGAGATATTTGAGTATTAGCCATTGAACGCAATTGTGCCTGAGTAGACTTATTGATATGTACCAAATATGGTTCTATATCTACTTTCACTTTTACGTTTCTGTTTGACAAACCGAAGACCATATTCCTATTTAATCTATCGAATCCATTGTATCCCATAAAATGACCATTCCAATGAACCTCTAAAAAATCTTCGTAACTAATAGATTCTGATTCTTGAATTTTAATATTGCTCATATTTTTTTCTTCAATCTCTTTTTTTTTAATGTCTTCTTTTATGTCATCCAATATTTTCGTTTCATTACTATCGTCTACAATTTTATCTTCTTTATCATCTAATTCTGGAATAGGAATAAAATCCATTAATTTCTCTGATTTTTCCTCTTTTTTGCTGTACCTAGGAGCAATGATACGTTCGCAAGCTAATTCATAAGCTGTTTTCATAATTTATACTTATTTTATGTATAATAGTATTATACAAAAAAATAGGAGATTTATCATGTGGAAAGCAAAATTAAAAAATGGCGAAATTGTCAGTGAATTAACACATGTTTGGACAAATGTAAAAAACGATGTAGTAGAGCTTTTATTATTAACCCCAAATCAACAAACTATCACCTTGCCTAAGAACATGAAAAAATATGTGCAATTTAAAACTGCAAGTTCTGATTTGTGTAGTAAAAATGTTGAAATAGAAAGTAGGACTATAGGGTTTTCTTTAGGAAAGAATATTATAAAGGTTAGAGTTAACGAAAAGACCAATAACATTTCCATAGAGGTTTCCGAATGACAGTTACCACAACAACTACCACGCTTCCTGTAACAACGACAACCACCACTACTCTTCCCCCTCTTTTGGTAGTTAAAACAATTTTATATAGAAAAGTTAATGGAAATTTCGTTGAGGCTGAATATACAGACGCAAGCGATAATCCTTTGACTAGAAATCGTCCATTTGCCCAATCTTTAAATTTTGGAACATTAGCTTCCGGAGAAACTTCAGAAACCATGATCCTAGCCCTCAACATACCATTTGCCAAAGGAATAAAAAATATTAGGATAGGATTAACAAACACTGGAGGATTAACGTTTACTAATACTACCTTTGGAATTAACTCATCTATCGAACTAAGATCAGACATTACTCCCGATTACAACTTTCAAGGAATTAATACTAAAGATCCTACTCCAACAGACACAGACTATACCATTGCCATAGATAATAGAGATAAATTTAATTCTGCCTACGTCTACCTCAATGTCAAAATACCCTTAGATCAACGTCTGGGATTTGGTATAATTTGCTATAAATGGTGGTTTAATTATTGTAGTTGATTAATTATTGAAATCAAAAAAATTAATTGTCTTTTTTAGATCTTCTCACATATTGGCCATTATAATAAGAATTTTTGTCCCACTGTATTTTATTCCATAAAGGACGCAAATTATTATAGTTAAAACATTTTAATTGATTTTCTTTTTGCGTTAAGTCAAAAGAAGCACACGGCCTAATGTGGTCAATGCTCCATTGTTCTTTTTTGCGCCCATAATTATCCCAAGACATTCCGTTAACAAACTGTTCCTCGATATGATATTTGAAACGAGCAATAGAACATCCCACCAATTCCATCGTGTGAAAATATTTTTTCGTATTATGACAACGTATCGCCTTTACTATCCGATTTCTTAAGTTGGTAGTTATCTTAAAGTTTAAGTTTACCCTACGATAATTATAAGACCATCTGTTCTTTTCCATCTTATGTTCTCTGTTATATTTTCTATTTCTGGCTTTAATTTTTTCTGCATTTGTTTCATCATATTTTCTTCTATACTTTCTAATTTCGTCTCGCTTTTTACGCCCCCTTAACCCATTCCGTTCTTTAATTTTTTCTGCATTTTTTAAGTAATATTCTGTTCTATATTTTCTAACCCTGTCTTTGTTGTTTTCAACGTATTTTTTAACCCTAGTAATTTCCTCTTTTTTGTGATCTAAATAATATTCTTTTTTCTTTCTTTTCAAGTCTTTTAGATGTTCCCTTCTCCATTGAGCCTTATACTTTTTAACGCTATCCTTATATTTTATGTGTTTTTCTTTGTAACATTTTTTACAAATACTATACAACCCGTTCTTTTTATTTTTATTTCTATAAAAATATTCTGAAGTTTCGGGGAAATCAAATTCGCACCGACTACACTTTTTCATAATTCTTTTCCCACATTATTTTTTAGTTTTTCGCCCAGCTTGACAATTTGATTTCGAAGATACTGGGACATATTAATAGAATAATGTTTCTTAAGGCCCTTAACTATTTCCTCTTCTTCGCTAGTTAATCTAATATAAAGCCCATATTCTTTTTTGTCTTTCATTGTTTCTCCGTATATATATGTTATATTATATATATTATTATACAAAGAAAAAGGTTAAATTCCTTCTTTTATTTTTCAAGGATTTAGCTATAATAATATTGAATAATAATAGATATAAAAAGCCATGAAGATCGATATTAATATACAAAACAAGTTTACAAAAGATGAAAAGGAACTGTTCTCAATATTAAGAGAAGTAACAAACAAATATACTCCATCTACCGACATTTATTTAGTGGGTGGGTTTGTTAGAGACCTCTTAATGGGAAAACCATCTAATGATATTGACGTAATGCTTTCTAACATCTCTGGAGAAGATTTTGCCAAATTAGTAACCAAATATATGGGAATTAAGGATGCCCACACTATTAAGTCAAATCCTGAAAAAAGTAAATTTATAACAACGTCATCTGCTAATATTCCATTAAGTTCAGGAAATATTAAACAAGTTGACTTTGCTCAGGCTAGATCGGAAGTATATAGAGATAATTCTAGGATACCAGACATAAAACCAGCGACTCCTCAGGAAGACGCCTATAGACGTGACTTAACAATAAATAGTCTAATGTTTAACTTAAAAACTAACCAAATAGAAGATTTTACTGGAAAAGGCATTAAAGACCTAATAACGATGACCATTAGAACGCCAGAAGATCCCCTGAAAACTTTTACAGATGACCCACTAAGAGTTTTCAGATGCGCTAGATTTGCGGCAAGATATAATGGAAATATTGATCCCGATACTTACAATGCAATGACTAACCCCATATTAAGAGATGAAATTAAGAAAAAAGTATCAAAAGAAAGAATAGGTATCGAAATAAAAAAGATGCTAGAAGGGGAAAACCCCCAAATAGCCATTAATTTACTTTATAATACTGGATTAATGGGAGATATTATCGAGGAATCGCTTAAAGGAACAAAATACGAAGGAAAAATGTCTCCGCTAAATATGCCCCAACAAAACGTTCATCATAAATTAAACGTTTGGGAGCACTCTATGATGGTTGTTAAAAATCTACTAGAAATGCACCCTGAAATGAACGGAGAAAAAAAGATTATAATGATAATGGCCGCAATAATGCATGACTTGGGAAAATTATTTAGTGAAGTACGGGCAGAAAGCAAAACTCATCCCGGTTCGATATCATATCACGGACATGAGCAAGAAAGCTCTGAGATTTCTAGTCATATATTGCGATATCTAAAGATGGAACCGTTTATAGATTATGTTTCAAAATTAGCTCAGATGCATATGAGACCACATCGCTTTACTGAACAAGAAAATGGAGGAATGAGGGCCTTGAGACGATTTATTAGACAATGCGGCGAACAAACAATAGATTGGATTGACGTATTAAATCTTTCTATTGCTGATGCGCTAGCTAAGGACGCAATTATAGATCCTAACACCGTTCAAACATACCAAGAACTAGAGAAAAGTTTGCAAGCAGCGTTAATCTCTTTAAAACCTACCAAGCCTAAAGACTATCTAAAACCTATACTAGATGGTAACGAAATAATGCAAATACTAAATATTAAACCCGGAAAATGGATGGCAGAAATAACAGAATTTGTAAAAGAACTTAGGGACGAAAATCCAGATATAACCAAAGAACAAGCCACACAAATGATAAAAGATAAATTTGGACACCTTAGTAATCAAATGCAAAACATACCTCAAAAAGTTAAACCTACTAAAAACCAGTTACCTGCCCCCACAACACTGGAAGAAACCAATATGCCCAGAGAAGCTTCCTCAAAAGAAACCACAATGGAAACTCTCTGCCCCATGGATATAGTGAATAGTAAAATAAACGAGGTTAATAATCTTTTAGATGAAAAAAAATTCTATGAGGTATTTACCATCCTTAACGAACTTAAAGAACAATTTGGCAATGACGAAAATATAGTTAGATTGCTTGCAGTAGGTATCTTTAGATTATTAATCAGAAACGAAAAATACAGATATAATGATTTAATCCAACATATCATGGATAAGGCTGAGTCAAACTTTTTCGATCCCACCCTCTGTTGCTATGCGGTTGGAATACTTCTCTTATTAGAAACCGAAACCAAGGAGAAAACAA
>Ga0187886_1003030_pt1 | contig 12868 bp, 11 predicted proteins | sample June2016WEW_20_1_FD_133001 | JGI IMG/M metagenome (GOLD analysis project Ga0187886, IMG submission 133001) | Peatland microbial communities from SPRUCE experiment site at the Marcell Experimental Forest, Minnesota, USA - June2016WEW_20_150 | ecosystem: Environmental > Terrestrial > Soil >...
CGACGAATGCTGGAACGAGTTGGACAGTTGCAAATAATGGTTTGTCTAACACATTCGTGCCTGCACTTACTGTCAATAACAAAACTCTTTTTGCTGGAACTGGTGGTAATGGAGTGTGGCGGCGTCCATTGTCAGAGATTATTACAGGAGTTGAATGTAACCGCAATCAGATTCCGTCGTGCATTACGCTTGAGCAAAATTACCCGAATCCATTCAATCTATCAACAATGATTCTATTTACACTTTCATCAGGGTCGTTTGTGTCGTTAAAAGTATTTGATATTTTAGGGCGAGAAGTGGCGACGGTCATCTCAGAAGAATTACTTCCAGGGAATTACTCTCGCCAATGGAATGCGATGGGTATGCCAAGTGGTGTCTACTTCTATCGGTTACAAGCGGGATTATTTGTTACCACAAAGAAACTTGTTTTGCTCAAATGAAAGTTGATTGTATCAAGAATAGATTAAAGCAGTAACTGATTCATCTTTTATTCTCTGGTAGGAATTCGCCAACACAAAATACGGGATTCACTTCTCCTAAGCGAGAAGATAAACAGCCCTGAGCGATACGAAAGGCTTTTGGCGAAGCCTCTACCGGACGCTTGGGGCTTTTGTTTTTTGTGGGAGTAAAAAAAATGGCTTTAAATAGAAAAATATGGGAACAAAATGCTTGGCAGATTGATAACTATGACCAATGGTGCGAAGGAATGCCAGAGATGTTTCCTATACGAAAGAAATCAAATGAGGAAATTGAAAATGGATTTTTTGAGGTTATAGATTTTTTGATAAAGCGAGCCACTCCAGAACTCAGTTCAGGTGAAACAAATCCATATTTTCAAAAACCAGCATTAAACTACAGAATAGAAATGGCTCATAGATTAAGAAACGGATGGCCTCCAATAGAACCGAAAGAGGCACAAGAAAGCTTAGAGAAAGAAAAAATAAACAAAGAATTATTCGGTGAAAGATTTGTTAAAGCCTTGACACCTGATAAAAGGCAGTTCTTATTTGATGCTTTCGTTAACGATTATTCAGAAATGAAAAAACATTTTGCCGAGATGCTAAACTTATCCAAAGAGAAAATAAATGAATTATTAGATACTGTGAAATGGACAGATGCAAAATTTCAGCGGTGGGCAAATGAAGACGCATTTCCAGTAATAAAAGAAAGAATACTTAAGACCGATTCTGAGGAAAGAAAGAAAATATTGAGTTCAGAAAATGGGTATAAAGTTAGTGTTATATGTTCAGTCTGGACAGATATCGAAATTGACAAAGAGAAGGAAATGATTCTTGTAAAAGGTTATCATTATGCTCGCATAGATGGAAGTACATTATTGAAAACAATCCAAGACGTTGAATGGAGAAAATATGATGCTCTTTATAGAAATTGGATTGTGTTTCTAAAGCATTCCAAAGAAGTTCATAAAAGCAATGAGGAAGTTCTTGGTTGGTTGAATTATAGCGCATATAAGATACTTCATAATGAATTAAATAAGCTTAAAGCAACTGAAGAAGAAGATGTGAAATGGAAACAGAGCGGAGAGGCGCTATTGAAAAAAGATTTCGGCGTAACATTGAGAGATGACCTTGAACTCCCAGCTATACGAAATCGCGAAAGAGAGATATTGAAACAAGCAATTAATGAACTTGAGATGTGGTATAGAAAAAATAATTTAAATGCGCCTGATTTAGAACTAACATCACAGATGAAACAAATAGAAGGAAAATACTATTCTGATTTTGAAAAAGAACGTGAACGGATGCAATATGAGATAATAAAACAGACCGTTCTTAGGGATTGGGAAAGAATAGAAAAAGAGAATGAAATTGAAAGAAGAGATAAAATTATTAATGTATTGATTAGTAAACCTAAAAGTTCTGAAGAACAAAGTTATAATTTTTTACTGGGATATGTTAAATGTGTCGAAAAGATGAATATGGCTTCACCCGCGCTTGAAGATTTGGAAAAACAAAGTAATCAATCGAAGTCATCATGGTCGAGACGTCTAACCGACCCCATTTTCTTAGTAAGTCTTAAAAAGGAATTTAAGAAAAAACAGTCAAAGAAGTACTCTAAGACTGACGATTCAAAGAATAGGTGGAAACTGGCAGAACAAGCAATTGATGAAAAAATTAATTGCTTGCGTTTAGAAAAAGATGCCTTAAGCAAGAAAACGGTTCAATACGATAATGGGAAAAAGGCAACATCTCCTTATGAAGATTTAAAAGATGAATACAATGAATCAATAAGTTGATAATAGTGAAAATCGATTTTCTATGAAATCCCTGTTTTCAAATGATTTTCTAATATTATGAGGGCAATAATGGAGCAATAAGCAAGTAGTAGTGAAAATTCAATCTATAAGTAGGAACAGAAATGAACCTACTCTTAGAAAAAATATTGAAAACAAACAAGGCAATTTCGATGAAGCTAAGAGCGTCGAGAGTGCCTTTTTTTATTGTCGAAAGGCAATAAAAAAAACGGGCTGTCAAGTTCGTAGTTTGAACAACCCGTCAAAACCTATAAGGAGGTTTTATGTCTCAGTTAAATATACAAAAAATATTTCTAAATCCAACGAAGCATCCGAGCGTTTGGATAGTAGAACTTCGCCTTCCATTTGAGACTCGCCATGTTGGCAAGTTAGACAAAGCCGGAGAAGGAACATTCATCTGCAAGCGGAAGGAAAAGCATCTTCACCGGAAGACTAACTCTCTTGGTGTCAATCTTGAACTACTTCAACGATTCGATTTTAAATGGATTTGTATTGAGTATTGCGGTCGAAGGCTCTTTACAACGAAATTATACCTTCTCCATCATGGCAAAGTGTTCACATTCGACAAATCAGGTTATGAATCACAAGTGTTCCTTGAGCTTGATGAATGGGGGCAGGAAAAGGCGTTGGAGTTTGAAAAGCAATTATGCAGTCAAGGTAGCTTGTTTGAGGTGGCTGCATGAGTGTGATGGGAGGCAGAGAACAAGCAGAGCGGGAGGTTTTGGCAAACCTCCTGCTTGTGCCCTCTACATTTGAAGAATTGCCTGAAGGGTTTAACAGTTATGCTTTTGAAATTCCAGAATATAGAAAGCTCTTTGAATCCTTAAACAATGAAAGGAAGAAACCAAACACTCTTTTGGACATTAAAGCATGCTTGGAACGTCTTCCAGACCAACGACCCGTGATTGATGATGTTACATTTGCTGCTATCCCCCTGAATGGAAGGTTCAGAGGTAAAGCCCAAAGCTTAATGAACCATCGGTATCCGGTTTTTGAAGAAGATATTGTAAAGAAGTCAATGATTTCAAATGTGTATGAATCAAAGAAAGAATTCTCTTTTGAGTTGCTTAATGGAATGGACATTGCATCGATGGAAATACCGGAACATGCTTTTCTTATCAAGAATCTCATTTCGGAATATTCCTTGAATATCTTAATGGGTGAAGAAGGTTGTGGAAAAAGTTTGCTTGCGATGAATTTGGCTCTTTCAATTGCAGTCAGTGCGAAGCAATGGCTCTCATATGATATTGAAAAGCATGGAAAAGTATTGTTTTTAAATAATGAATTGTCTTTTCCTGATTATGCACGGAGATTGAAAACAATGGTCGAAAGACTTCCGGTAGCAGGAGATGTCACAAATTTCTTAGTACCAAAAGAAGTGCCTGCCATTGATGAATGCTGGAACACATTGAATGAGGTCTGCGAACAGGAAAAGCCTTGTTTGATTGTGGCAGACTGCCTCTACTTCACGCATAACAAGGATGAGAACGATAGCTCAGAAATGAAAGCATTGATGAGGCAATTCCTCGCTCTACGTGATAGATACGGGCTTGCTGTATTGGTTATCCATCATACAAAAAAGGGTTCACGCTATCAACGGATGCACAATGACCAGATGAGAGGCTCTAATGTCTTTGGTGGCAGTGCAGACACTACATTACAAATCAGACGTTCGTCAGCTGATGAGGGTAAAAGGATTATCAAACCGCTCAAGGGAAGGCACATACCGGATGCTATGAGAAAGTGCAGGTTATTATCGTTTGACCCAGTGTCCCTATGGTTCAAAGATGAAGGTGAAACAGACGAAGGAGAACATATTGCAATGGAAACACAGACAGCGCAAGAAATCATCGATTTCAAGAGCATCTTTGGCGATGCAACTGAACTCTCACGAAAGGAAATTCAGGAGCGGTGCAAGCCATTAGGATACGAAGAGCGCACAATCGACCGATTACTAAAAAATGCTAAGACTAATGGAACATTAAAAATGCCGAAATACGGCTATTACTCACTTTGACACTTTGACATTCCTATATAGAAAGATGTCAATGTCAAAGTAAGATAGTAGATAGGTACACAATTTTTGTCTATCTCTCTCTTTTTCCCTTAACCACTTTGACTTCGACACGTTTTCCCTATGGCGATGTCAATGTCAAAGTCTCTAAGGAGTATAAATAAATGTGATACTATAATAGTGATGAAATAGTGAACGAGGAACATAGAAAATGGTTTTCTATAGGAGAATAAATACAAAAAAACTTACTAAATAGTACAAAAAACAGTACAAATCAATCAGGAAATATCAAAAAATATCGATGAAAAGTAGTGTTTGTCAACTTTCCGCAGGAAGGATTTTGAACTGCATTAAGCTTGAAAAAGTCTTGAAATCATTAGAGAATAATTATGTTTCGAGAAAAATTCTCATCAGGTTTTGTTACAAAAAGCTTACTATTTAGGAAAAATAGAAATGGGAGGTTTAGGTAGTGGTCGTTACGGTTGGCGTCCGGTCGTTGAAAACGGATTGAAGCTTGATTCATATAGATTGCAGAGGCAACGCTTATTGAATATTCACGGCTGTGGACTTTCAATCGGTTCAATTGAATGGACTTACACTTCTTCCGGAGAGCATGTTGCTTCCATCGGCTATTCTGTGAACTATGACAGCCAAACAATGGAACTCAATTACACAAAAACAATTGATGGAGAAAAGCATCCGGTCAATGATACCGTATGGCTAATCAAACAAAAGACCAATTTTGATGGCTTCCGCTTTCTCTTCAAATGCCCAAGATGTTACACAAGGGTAGCAAAACTTTATCTACCCAATGGTGCGCTCTATTTTCGCTGCCGTAGGTGTTATAATCTTACATATCAAAGCAGTAACAATAGCCACGAGTATGACCATATCTTTAGGCTTTTAGCTTCTGAGTTAGGGACTCCAGTTAGTGTTGTTAAGGATATCCTGAATAATAAATGGTAATTATCACAAAGTGTGTAAATGTGTTATCAACCTTTGTTGGAAATCTTCTTGCCTTCCCTTCCATTGTTTTGTAAATTAATATAGAACTCAAAGAAATCCGCTTCCGGAAAAAACAAAAAGAATTATACTCGAAAGAGTAGAATGCCAAGAGTTCAGAGACCGGAAGCCTCGTTTCGCTTGGCGTTTTTTATTTGTGGCAGGTGGGGACTTAGTTGGTAACCTCGTGAGTGATTTCAGAGTAAATTCTTAGGTCATTCACGGAATGTAAATGTAGATTTTCGATTGTTTTCAGTATTGGCCCCGTAGCTCAGTGGATAGAGCAACAGCCTTCTAAGCTGTGGGTCGCGTGTTCGAGTCACGCCGGGGTCACTTCCCAAAGATGTTATGTTCCCTAATTCAATTAATTCTTATCATAATTCTCTATTTATAATACATATGCTGGAATAGAAAAAACTACATTTACAGAAACTTCCTAAGTAGGAAAGGATGATTTGATGATTCATAAAAGAAACAAAAAGGAATCTCGGGTCGCTTCTCTATCCGGAAGCCATCCTCTTTCACAGGATCTGCAGCCAATCGAACTGCCAAGCCCCGCACTTGATCGCAATAAATCAATAGTGAAAGCATTGCAGCAGAGAAAAACTATCCGTGAAATAAGCGAACGAAAACTTTCCTTGCAAGTACTTTCAAATCTTCTTTGGGCGGCAAATGGAGTAAATAGAAAAAAGGGTCCTTTTGGAATTCCCGGAAGAACGGCCGCATCGGCAAGCAACTCGCAGGAAATTGATCTTTATGTTGCATTGCAGGAAGGAGTTTATTTATATGACGCGTTATATCATACACTAATTCCTGTCTTTGCAGGCGATCTACGTACCATGGCAATTGGCCATGGCCAGGCCGATTTTGTAGCGAAAGCTCCAGTTCAACTCATTTACATTGTAGATGTTCATAAACTTTCCAACACATCGGGTTATCAGGAACCTGGACTTCAGGATCCTGAAATTCAAAAATCATATTATTATATCGATACAGGTCTCATCGCAGGCAATGTATATTTATATGCTGCTTCTCAGGGTCTTGCATCCTGGTTCCATAATTGTAATAAATCCGGCCTTGCAGCAAAATTAACCTTACGCGCTGATCAACGGGTGCTCTTCGGCCATACAGTGGGATATCCTCTTAAAAAATAATAAAGGAAATTTCAAATGGAGATTTCAGGAAATACAATACTCATTACAGGCGGGGCGACAGGTATAGGTTATGCAATGGCTGAAGCTTTCTTGAAAGCGAAGAATGAAGTCATTATTTGCGGCCGCAGAGAAGAAAAACTTCTTGAAGCTCAAAAAAAACATCCGGATCTCCATATCAAGATATGTGATGTGGCTGAAGAAGCGGATCGAAGTGCACTAATGGAATGGATAACGACCGACTTCAGCAATTTGAATATTCTGGTTAACAATGCCGGTGTACAAAGGGATATTGATTTTACGAAGGGTATTGCAGAATTCCAGATCGGAGAAAGTGAAATCAAAATCAACCTGGAAGCGCCAATAGTTCTGTCGGGACTGTTTATTCCATATTTTACAGGGAAGAAAGAAGCTGCCATTATTAATATTTCATCCGGATTAGGTTTTGTGCCTGCCGCTCGGATGCCGGTCTATTGTGCGACCAAAGCTGGGATGCATGCTTTTTCCCTGGCGCTCAGGCATCAACTCTCAAAGCTCGGAATCAAAGTTTTCGAAGTGGTTCCTCCGGCGGTCGATACGGAATTAAATCTGGAGGGAAGAGCTAAAAGGGGCAGCTTTAAAGCGAATCTAACACCTGCGGAATTTGTGGGCGCGGTAATGAAAGGTATTAAAGATGACGTATTCGAAATAGGTTATGGGATGACGGAAGGATCAATCAAAGCATCCAGAGCAGAGTTGGATAAAAGTTTTCAACAGATGAATAGCCGGTGGTAGATCTGTACAACATTTTTTAGCAGCTAACAGAAACAAATAAAATTTTGCGCTGTGCACATATATTGAGCCTGATTATGTCTATAGTCCAATAGAGTGTTAGGTTAGGTGCGGCGGAGTATAAATACTTTACAGTCTTTTTTCCAATTCGATTTCATCACGCAGTGGAATGCCGTCTTTGCCAACAATTGGAATCTGGGGCTTAAGTTGACGTGATCTTTTAATCGCATCGCGATGTAATGCTGCAAGTACATATCCTCTTCGCTGGTAAAATCGCAAAGCACGAAGGTTATCGTTCGTTGTAATAAGCCAAATTCGATTGCACTCTTTTTCTTTTGCGGCTTGTTCAACAGACTTCAAAAGGGAGGTTCCTATACCACGACCCTCGACAAGGCTGTCAAGCGAAATAATTTCACATGTTCCCGCTTCGAAGCGATACATGAGAAGACCCACAGGGATATTTTCTTCAACAGCAATAAAACCAGGCAGTTCATCCGCAGCATGAATGACACAACGAGTAACAATTGTAGTCGATCCCCATCGATCTATAAGAATACGATTAATCCAATTTTTATCGGTATCACGAATAGGTTGAATACGAATTGCTGTCATAAGAAATAGCCTGCATGCGGTGGAATTAAGACCAAATACAACCGTTTGAAATCTACACTATAGCCTACTTAATAGCAATAAAAAATCCCGATGTCTTGCAGACACCAGGATTCATGGGGAGGGGGTAAACAATCACCGCGCGCCAACACAGTGATGCTATTCCGAGATCTTTCAACCTCAGAGATAGCCGATGATATCTTAGGGGAATGATATCAACTTACCCCCTTTATATTGTTGTTTCATAAACTGAGATATTTATAAGTGACAGCGTATATTAAGACGGCTTCTCAATATTATAACGCTTTTAGATGCAATTAGTTCCCTTAGATCGCCGCTGTCGCAATGAGGAAGATTCTAACTTCGAGAGATGCAGTGTTTTACGATTTGTTCTCTTAGAGCTTTAATAACTCATCAACAGAAATTGCGGAGAGATCGGGAACAACTATATTGGCATTGGGGAGCCTTTCTTTTGTTCCAACGCCTAAGGATTTCATGCCGGCACGTCTTGCGGATTCGATTCCAGTAACAGCATCTTCAACGACAAGACAATGAGCAGGAGAAACGCCAACTTTTTTTGCAGCAAGCAGAAAAACTTCAGGATCTGGTTTGGAGTTTTCGATCTGGTGGCCATCGACAATTGCATCGAGCAAATGTTCGATCTTTACTTGCTTTACAATAGTCAAGGCATTACGGCTATTGGATGCAACAGCAATTTTAACTCCTCGATTTTTCAATTCATGCAGTGTGGAAAGAGCGCCTGGAAGGAGCACTTCCGTCGTTACATTTGAAAGAGATTCGACAAAATATCTGTTCTTCCTATCCGCGAGTTTTTGTTTCTGTTCGGGAGTATACTGTTTTCCAGATGCGCTTGTTATGATTTCTACACATTCCATTCGTGCTACGCCGCGGAATTTGTGGTTGAATTCATGATCGAAGAAATCAAATCCTTCCTCAGCCGAAAGTTTTACCCATGAGCGATAATGATATTCATCCGTTGAAACCAAAACACCATCGAGATCGAATAAAACAGCCTTTATCATTTGAATCAGTGACTCCAATCTTTCCATATATTATGCAAGTACATACAAAATACGGAAAAGTCTCTCCATTTCAAAAATAACTTCCCCTTGATTTCAAAGAAACCAATCGTTACACTCAAACTAATAAAAAATTATTGCGGAACGGATCATATTCGAATTGGTGTTGATAGAATAAAGGGAACTTGATATTTACGAAAAGATCATCAAGAAAGGGTCTATATGAAATTTCGCACTCTCGGAAAAAATGGACCGGTGGTATCGGCGATTGGCCTCGGCTGTATGGGGATGTCGGAATTTTACGGCGCTAGAGACGAGAAGAAATCGATTGCAGTGATTCATGAAGCTATTGAACTCGGAATTACATTCTTCGATACCGCCGATATGTACGGTGTTGGCCACAACGAGGAATTGATTGGAAGAGCTATTCGAGATAGACGGGATAAACTTATCATTGCAACGAAGTTTGGCAATGTGCGTGGCTCGGATAAAAGCTTTCTGGGTGTGGATGGCCGTCCGGAATATGTTCATTCAGCATGTACAGCAAGTCTGCGTCGCCTTGGTATTGAAACCATCGACTTGTATTATCAGCATCGTGTTGATCAAAACACACCAATCGAGGAAACTGTTGGAGCCATGTCAGAACTTGTTCACGAAGGAAAAGTTCGCTATCTCGGCCTTTCAGAAGCGGCACCTGCAACCATTCGTAAGGCACATACTGTTCATCCAATTTCCGCTTTGCAAACAGAGTACTCGCTCTGGACTCGCGATATAGAGGCAGAAATTCTGCCGACCTGCCGCGAATTAGGAATTGGGTTTGTGCCCTATAGTCCTCTTGGCAGAGGATTTTTAACCGGAAAGATCAGGAAACAAACTGATTTGTTAGAAGGAGACTTCCGAAGAAATTCACCACGATTTCAAGTAGAAAACTTGAATAAGAATCTACGAATTCTTGAAATGCTGGAACAACTTGCACTGGAAAAGAAATACACACCGGCTCAATTAGCACTTGCATGGTGCCTTGCACAAGGAGATGATATAGTACCGATTCCAGGAACAAAAAAATTAAAATATCTTCATGAGAATATTGAAGCAGTCAAAGTTCAACTGACAACCGCAGATATTCGTAACATGAATTCAATGTTTCCAGTTGGTATTGCGGCGGGAGAAAGATATCCTGCAATGCAAATGCAAAGGATAGGGAAGTGACGCATTAGCTTCTGATGATTCCGGAGTGATGCTATAAAAAAATTGATCATTTAAGGCGAAGTTATGTTTTTCCGATCTTATTAATCTGTTAACTGATATTACGCAAAAAGCTCGATTGTATAGCCACGACCTTTTAGGTCGTGGTCTAGATGTATAGAATAAATGGTCTTTAGCCCCAATGTGGCTGAAGCCAATAAATTCGTCCCTTTATAAGTCCACGATGTGAACCTGTCTGCCGCAGGCATGAAGTCGTGGCTATGAATTTGTTCACCTTGTGTTCTATGAACCGTTAAGATTCCAAAGACGAGATATAAAACAGGATCACACCGTCGTATTCTCCGAGCGACTTTAGTGTTAATCACAACGACGAAACACTTCGTTTCAATCTTTACAAAACTCTTACCATTGCTTTGAACTGCAGAAGACTTTTGTCTATATTCTCTTATGGAGCATACACAAACTCTTCTCGTCCTTGATTTCGGGTCGCAGTATACACAACTTATTGCCCGGCGAGTACGGGAATTGGGGGTTTATTCCGAGATTCATCCGTTTAACTATTCCATCGATAAAATCAAAGACCTATATCCGGTGGGCATTATTCTTTCAGGCGGGCCATCGAGTGTTTACGAAACAAACGCACCAAAACCAGATCAAAAAGTTTTTGATCTGGGCATTCCAATTCTCGGAATCTGCTATGGCTTGCAATTATTTGCAGATCGAATGCATGGGAAAGTCAATTCTGCTGCACGCCGCGAATATGGCAAGGCGGAGCTTTTTATCGATGACCACAATGACCTTTTTGCAGGCTTAAACACAACCACATCGGTATGGATGAGTCATGGAGATGCGCTAAGTCAACTACCCGAAGGCTTTGAACCGATTGCGCATTCCCACAATGCGCCTATTTGCGCTATTCGAAATTTAGAGAAGAAAATGTTTGGCGTACAATTCCATCCTGAAGTTGTTCACACGCCGGAAGGAAAGAAAATTCTTAGTAATTTTTTATTCAAAGTGTGTGGCGCGAAGGGGAATTGGTCGCCGACCTCATTTGTGGAAAAGGCGGAAAAAGAAATTCGTGCACGAGTTGGATCTTCAAAAGTATTGTGTGCATTGAGCGGTGGCGTAGATTCGTCCGTTCTTGCGATGCTTCTGCAACGGGCTGTGGGCAACCAGCTTCATTGTGTCCATATCAACAACGGTTTGATGAGGAAAAACGAAAGTGAACAGGTTGTCAAAACCTTCCGCGATATGTTTCATATCAATCTCACCTCTGTAGATGCGACAGATATCTTTCTTTCTCGGCTTGTTGGAGTTAGTGATCCGGAGAAAAAGCGGAAGATCATAGGAAAGACATTCATCGAGGTTTTCGAAGAAGAAGCGAAGAAATTAGATGGTGCGGTAGAATTTCTTGCTCAAGGCACTCTGTATCCTGATGTGATCGAATCGGTTTCGTTCAAAGGCCCATCCGTTACGATCAAAACGCACCATAACGTTGGCGGGTTGCCGGAGAAGATGAATTTTAAGCTTATTGAACCATTCCGTGAATTGTTCAAAGATGAAGTCCGGAATATTGGACGATTGCTTGGTGTGCCGGCAGATTTAATCGGACGGCATCCGTTTCCTGGTCCCGGACTTGCCGTGCGAATACTTGGTGACATTACGAAGGTCAAGCTTGATTTGCTGCGCGAAGCAGACGAAATATTTATTCAAGAACTCAAGCATTCAAATCTCTATGATGAAATTTGGCAGGCATTTGTTGTTCTTCTTCCAATCCGTTCTGTGGGTGTAATGGGAGATGATCGAACGTATGAAAATGCGGTGGCATTGCGAGCTGTAACGAGTGTCGATGGAATGACGGCAGATTGGGCAAAAATTCCGAACGATGTTCTTTCACATATATCCAACCGAATTACAAATGAGCTGCGAGGCATCAATCGCGTTGTGTATGATATTAGTTCAAAACCTCCTGCGACCATTGAGTGGGAATGAAATCGATGAAAAATGATTAGTGGATAGATGAATTGCTTTTTCTTTATAACTGATAACCGATCGCTTTCATGATTGAACTTAAAAATGTCACAAAAAAGTTTGGTAACTTTACCGCCGTCGACAATCTGACTATTACAATTCCACAAGGAGAATTTTTTGGATTTCTTGGGCCGAATGGGGCGGGAAAAACAACGACTATTAAGATGATTGTCGGTCTTTTTACTCCAACAGCCGGCAATATTATTGTCGATGGTTACAACATTTTCACTCATCCGATTGAAGCGAAGCAATCCATAGGATATGTACCGGATATTCCGTTCTTATATGAAAAGTTAACGGGCCGTGAATTTCTCTATTTTATCGGAGGATTGTTTCGTATTCCCAAAACAGTATTGAGTGAGCGTATTGCTGAACTCATCGACCATTTCGAAATTGGAAATTGGTTAGATAAACGGACAGAAGACTATTCGCAGGGGATGAAGCAACGGATAACGATTGTAGCCGCATTGCTTCATCATCCAAAGGCCGTTATTATTGATGAACCGCTGATAGGGCTAGATCCGCGGAGCGCAAAAATTGTTCGTGAAACCTTGCATTTGCAGGCGAAGAATGGAGTCTCCGTTTTAATGTCAACGCACAGTTTAGCTTTCGCTGAAGAATTATGCGACCGCATCGGAATTATCAACAACGGGCGATTAGTGTTGTGCGATACACGAGAACAGCTGCAAATTCAGAAAGCGCGGTATGACGGGAAATTTGAATCTGTTTTTCTTGAAGTGACCAAGCAGTAACGCGTATGCTTTTTCAC
>Ga0187886_1003032_pt1 | contig 12861 bp, 12 predicted proteins | sample June2016WEW_20_1_FD_133001 | JGI IMG/M metagenome (GOLD analysis project Ga0187886, IMG submission 133001) | Peatland microbial communities from SPRUCE experiment site at the Marcell Experimental Forest, Minnesota, USA - June2016WEW_20_150 | ecosystem: Environmental > Terrestrial > Soil >...
CAACTCAGGATCAAGGCCAAGGCGATCAACCCCATGAAGAGAGGCTTCCCGAATTGCCTGACTTTTTTTCTCAACTCGAATGGCAGGAGGTTGAGACCCACGGGCGTTTTCGTCAGCCCCTGCAGGGGCAGACCGATAGAGGCATAGATATAATCCGGTCTCGATTCGTTTTTCCTGACCTCGATGCGGTCCAGGGGAGGAGGGGAAATCTCTTTCACGGATTCTGTTGTTTCAAAGGCCGGGAGCTTGCTTTCGGCGACGTCCAGTCCGTATACGAAGAAAGTTGCTGGGGGTAGACCATCCCCGCTGAACTCGACTCGCTCAAAAGTTCGAATGATTTTCTCTTCCTTATTTTCCGATGGCAAGGGCAGATGGAAACTCTCTTTCCAATCTTTTCCTTGGATGAGGTTCATCTCAAAAAATGGCTCACTCACGTCTAGCAGCACAGAAATTTCTCGCCCTTTCTCTCCTTCGTGATAAAAGAAAAGATTGAGTGCTCCCACCGAAGGAATTTGAATGGATTGGGGTTGAATGGAGATTTTCTTCAATAAGGTTACGTAAGGATCCAATTCTCGCTTCTGTACAAAAACAGCAATTAGGTGCAGCCATTCCTTCTCCTCTTTGAGGATCTGATAATCGAAATAGATTTCCTCCTTGTCAAAGGGGGTATATTTGGGTGCTTCGTATTCCAGAACTTTTCTTAAGTTTTCCTTGGTGGCGAGCGGCAGACGGATGAAACGCACAACTACCTTTTCCCGCGGGATCGAAACGGACACTCTTTCTTTGTTGATCTGATGTTTGGAGATGAAAGTGGTGATCAGGCTAATCCATTGGGCCTCCCGGACCTCTTTCTGATCCTCAGACCAGAGGGGGTAGATCCTGTAATCTACCAGCCGGATCCTCCCCCAGGACCTCCTCAGGAGGGTAAGAATGAGATGGTTTTCTCTAAAGTCAATCCCCAAGCTGGTATTAAAAATTACCATAAGAAGTTTTCCCGAGATTCCTGGGCAAATTTTACCCTCTTCGAACCCTCCATCGAGTGGAGAGGCGATTCAGCCGGCCATCAAATGAAGGAATCCATCCATTGAATGATTTTATGTGCCCCCTTCTCATTGGGATCTATTTTGACAATCACCTTCAATCCTCGAACGGATTCCCCCTCTTTATTCTTGGCCTTTGACTCGATCGAATAATAGGGAATCATAGCTTGGAAAAGGATCAATCCCCTGATTTCTCCGAAGAAAGGGGTAAGTTCTGGCACCCTTTGCAGTAGATCCCCTTGGTTTTCGAAGCCCTTCTCCTCCCGGGCCTTGACGACGAGTCGAGAAACTTCATAGGGAATACCCAAAACGACCCTTAACACGGGCAGAGTGGCACTGTTGATGTCAATCTGCTCTCCGGTCGCATAAATGGAGAAGAGATCTTTCAATCCAATCGGTTCAGCCTTTACCCCTTCTTCTCCTTTCTTGTTTTCTTTTCTCCCATAAAATAGTTCAGGAGTGACCCCTCGGACAAGAAGGAGCTCTTCGACGGAATCGTAGTTGCCATTCTTACAATTGTAGGGTTCTTTGAGGGATTGATAATAGTCATTTTTGGCCCCGTTCAAGCGGTGGAAATCACCCGGATCCTTCCAGTCTAGAATGGAATCAACCACGATGTCCCTGGCCTCTCCCTCCCAGCCCAAGTTCGTAATGATTTTTCGCAGGGTCCTATCGGAGATCAGATTAATATTGACCTTGCCCGCCTCCCCCATCACTCGGACCACACATTCTCCCCCTTCGAAAGCCAGCGAGTAATCCCTCCCATCGGTCACCCACTCTCTCTTATCAGTAGGCATCTCCTCGAACTCTGGGGTCTTCCTCATTTGGTGGATTCTCGGGTCTTGTTTGTAGACCAGCTCGGCGATGGCTCGCTCAACCCCGCCCTCGCTCATGGCGTAGAGTCGAAGTTCTTCCTGATAGTTTCTCGAAATATTAACCTCTGTCCTCATGGCATAACTAAATTCTAAAACAATCACGGAAAGAATGGTCATCACCCACAGAACCATGATCAGGGCCACACCCATTTCCTTCTGCAAAATGGCAAAGCTCCGATGAAAAACCACGCTCGTCCTCTCTCCCCCCTTCTTCTCGTTACACTTTACACCTTTCACTTTAAACTTTAAACTTTTTTATCTCGCAGGCCTCTGAGGCATAACCCTCCGGCTGGGGCCTATTCTTACTTCTTCAAATCGGTTGGAAGGAAGGGAAGCCAAAAGGATAATCGGGGATTCTTCCTTCTCCCCATTTCCCTTCTTATAGATGAGGGTCATCCTGAGTGCTATGGGTAATTCCCTTTTTTCCTTGGCATTCCATTCCGTAAGCCATCCGCTGGCTTGTTCCTTTTCTGGGTCTTCCTCCTGATAATATTCAAAGCGCAAGTCGGAAATTTCTTCTAATAGAGAAACCCCCAACTCCTCCTTGGGATTCTCTTCCATAAAATCCCTGTTGAGGGCCCTCTCCTCGTAAAGAACGAAGCGTCCTCCCTCTCTGCCTCCCTCTTTAAACTCGTACACGGCATAGACAAAACCTTCGGGCTGTCTTGCCTTGAGGGGAAGGGCAGAGACGAATTTTAAAGAATGGGCTTTCCCTTCAAAGGCCAGATAATCCCCTTCTGCTTTTTGGGTCTTGATTTTATAAGGAACGATGGACTTGATCTGCCGGGAGATCAACTGGGAAATAATCCGCACCTTCTGATACTCTTCTTTAATAGACTCCCCTTTCTCCCAGGCAGAAAGGCCCAGGCGGAAAACTCCAAAAATGATGATCAGAATAAAACCAAGGACCGTAAAGGCGACCATCACTTCGATCAGGGTAAACCCCCTTGGGGCAAAAACTCCGATACCCGAGGGGAGATAGCGCTTTTCTATTCTGGCCTTTGCCCTGTTTCTTTGATTCATCCATTCATCCAGCAACGGGATGAGCTCTCGGTTCATCCCTGGTCCTTCACTTTGACCGTCTTATAGGTTTCAATTCCAGCAGACCTTTCCCGGGAGCCGGACTTCCAGATGATATTCACTTTAATCTGATAAAGCTCGACAGGGGGACGAAACTCTGGAAATTTTTCTGCGGGAAGAATGTCCAGCTTTTTCACCCCCACCTGCCAACGAAAGTCTTTATCAAAATCCCCTACCTCATTCCCTTCTTCCACATGGTCTTTTAAGGCGAATTCTTCCATTTTCATCCGGGCAAAACCAACTGCTTTCGTATATTCTTCGGAGGCCCTTCCCAGGCGGAGTCCCCCGGAAAAGAGTTCGATGATCGCAATCAACCCCACCCCTAAGATGGCCATGGCCACCACGATTTCGATCAACGTAAATCCTCGATTTTTCATTGACGACAACCTTTAGGATCCCTCGATCTCCACCATCCCCGTGAGAAAATAAACTTTGATCCGATATCCTTTATGGTCCGGTCGATCCAAAAGGATGGAACCCCCGTTCGATCCTCCGTTGGGATAGAATTCAATCGCCGGCGAGTCAGCGGGATACTGCGGAGAAGCAATCTTCACCTCCCTCATCTGGATCCCCTCGGGAAGAGGGTACTTCTTTGGCCAGCTCTTTTCTTCTCGTTTCTCAGTTCCTTCTTGATCCTCAGCCGGTTCCAGCGATTGGACCCTGACTTCCCTCAAATCAGGATCGAAAAGAACCTGTTGGACTTTCCCCTTTTGGACGGCTTCGCTGCGATAATAGCGCAGGATCCCCGAAACTTTTTTGACAGCGGCCTTCAGCTCGATCCCCTTGGAAAAACGGGAGAAAGCTGGCGTCACCAAGGAGACCGAGAGGCTGAGGAGGATCAACACGATGACCAGTTCGATGAGGGAAAATCCCCGGTTTTTCACTACCCAATATCCTTCCAGCTGACGATGTCCTGGTTCTCTCCCTCCCCTCCCTCTGTGCCGTCGAGCCCGTAAGAGATGAGGTCGTAATCCCCGTGTTCCCCCGGGCATTTGTAAAGGTATGGCCTTCCCCAGGGATCGACCGGGATTTCTTTGGGAAGGTAGGGGCCCTTCCATCCATCCATTCCAGAAGGTTTCTCCCGCAGAGCCTTCATTCCCTCCTCGGTGGTTGGGTATCTCCCCACATCGAGCCGCAAGGCATCGAGGGCGGTCCCGAAGAGTTCAATCTGCGCTTTCGTCGCCTTCTGTTTGGCTACGCTGACTTTGCCAAATAATTTTGGTCCGACCAAGGCGGCCAGCAACCCAATAATGATGATGACCACCAGAATTTCGACCAGCGTAAACCCTCGTTCTCTTCGATGCCCCCATTCTTTCATCTCTCTTCCTCCAGAATAAATTAAAAGGGGATCTCATTGATGCTGAAGATGGCCAAGAGCATGGAGATCACGATGAACCCCACAATCACCCCCATGACCAGGATGATCAGAGGTTCCAACAAGGATACAAACCGTTTTACTGTGGTCTGAACATTCTCTTCGTACGTCTCGGCCACCTTGGTCAACATCTCATCGAGCCTTCCCGTTTCCTCCCCAACGCCGATCATGTGGACGGCCAGCGGCGGGAAAATATTGGTCTCCTCCAAGGATTTAGAGATTCCTTTGCCCTCTCGTAGGCGGTCATGGATATGGGCAATGGACCTGGAAATCGCCAGATTTTGGGAGATTTCTTTTACCAGGTTTAGGGCCGGCAAAATGGGAACTCCGCTCTGTAATAAGGTTCCCAGCGTTCTGGAAAAGCGGGCAATTTCTACCTTTTTGATCAGATCTCCGATGGCGACCCATCTCAATTTGAAGAGATCCCAGCGCCATTTTCTCTCCACGTTCTGGGTGTACATTCTCAGCCCCAAGTAGATCAGGGCGATGGCTCCCAGGCCCACCCACCAGTAATCTCTGACAGACTGGCTGATCGAGAGCATGATCTGGGTTGGCAGGGGGATGGCCTGCTTCATATCGGCAAAGATTCTGGCAAATCGCGGGATGACAAAAGCGACCAGAATGGTCATCGAGATCCCGCTGACCATCGTCAAAATCAAGGGGTAGATCATGACGGAGATGAGGTAATCTCTGATTTCTTTGGTGCTTTGAAGATACTTGGCCAGTCGGGACAAAATCACATCTAAGAATCCTCCCGCTTCTCCAGCCTTGACCATATTGATATAAAGTCTGGAGAAAATCCGGGGATGGTGCTCCAGGGCTTCGGCCAGAGAGTTTCCTCCCTCGATCTGCTTTAAAATGTCCTGCACCACCTCTTTGAGTCTGCGGTTTTCTGTCAGGGATCCCAAGATCTGCAGGCTGCGGTCGATGGGCAAACCCGCGGAAACCAGCGTGGAGAGCTCCTGGGTAAAAACCAGCAGGTTTTTCACCCCCACTCGCCGGGGCAAAAAGGAAGACGTCCGCCCGCCAGCCCCCTTTTCCTCGGAAGAGACGATGTGAATGGGAATATAGCCAAGTTGCTGCAGGCTCTGGACAATCGTCTTCTCGTCCTTTCCCTCCATCGAACCTTCCACGGTTTCTCCGCTGAGGGTGGTGGCTTTATAGAGATATTCGGCCATCGTTCCTTTAAAGGATCTCCTCTTCCTGGGTCACCCGCAAGATTTCGGAAACGGTGGTAACCCCCTGTATGACCTTCAACCAGCCTTCCTCTCTTAGGGTTCTCATGCCCTTCTTGCGGGCCGCCTCTTTGATGATGTTAGAATCCTTTTTTTCTAAGATGAGCTTTTGGATGTTCTCAGAAATTTTGAGAAATTCATAGATTCCCGTCCGCCCCAAATACCCCGTGTTCGAACACTTTTCGCATCCCCTGACCTCATGAATTTTCGAACCTTCCAGACCGACTCCTGCCAGCTTCATCTCCTTCATGATTGCCGGATCAGGAGAATAGGGCTCCGAGCAAGAAGGGCAGGCAACCCGCACCAAACGCTGAGCCAAAATTCCGATGATGGTGGAAGAGAGAAGGTAGTCCTCCATTCCCATATCAATGAGCCGGGTAATGGCGCTGGGGGCGTCATTGGTGTGCAGCGTGCTCAACACCAAGTGGCCGGTCAGGGCTGAATGAATAGCGATTTCCGCGGTTTCGGCATCCCGAATCTCTCCGATCAGGATTACGTCCGGGTCCTGGCGAACGATGGAACGTAAAGCATTGGCGAAGGTGAGCCCGATGGCTGGCTTGACCTGAATCTGATTGACTCCTCGCAATTGATATTCTACCGGGTCCTCTACGGTGATGATTTTCTTCTCTGAGGAATTGATCTTTTGCAGGGCACAGTAAAGGGTAGTGGTCTTTCCACTCCCGGTGGGCCCGGTGACCAGAATGATTCCATGGGGGCTTTGGATGAGCCCTTGAAACTCTTCCAGGGTGTCTTCTGGAAAACCCAATACCCCAATGTCCAGGACGATGCTGCTCTTGTCCAAAATCCGCAAAACGGTAGACTCCCCATGGATCGTGGGAACTGAAGAAACCCGAAAATCGATCTCCTTGCCCTTCACCCGGAGCATAATCCGACCGTCCTGGGGGAGACGTCTCTCGGCGATATTTAATTTGGCCATGATTTTGACGCGCGAAATGATCGCGGCTTGCAGGCGCTTGGGCGGCGATTCCACATCATGGAGGACCCCGTCAATGCGATACCGGACTCGGAAATGATCCTCGAAAGGCTCAAAATGGATGTCACTCGCCCTTCTCTCAATCGCCCGGCTGATGATCAGGTTCACCAACCGGATGACGGGTCCCTCCGAGGCCATATCTCGGAGATGGTCGACGTTCTCTTCGTCTTCTGCCCGATATTCTGGGATGCTATCGATATCCTCAATAATTTTTTCCATGGAGGTCGGGCCCGACCCGTAGGAGCGTTCTATGGCCTGCAGAATCTCGCTCTCTTGGCCGACCAAAACTTTAATTTCATGGTTTGTAGCCACCCGGATGGCGTCGAGAATGTAAAAATCCAAAGGGTTGCTCATGATAACCGTCAGAGTATTATTTTCCAGATAGGCCGGGATGAACTTTGCCTCTTTCATGAATTGCACGGATAATTGATCAAAGAGCATGGGTTCCTTGGGGAAGTCATCCTCCGAAGCGAACGGAGCTCCAAAAAATTCTTCCAGGGCGGATCGAAATTTTTGAGGAGTGAGCAGCCCGGGTTTGATGAGATATTCTTCGAACGAGAAATCCTCTGGAAATTGCCCCGAAGGAAAGGCCGCTTCCACCTCCCCCCTTTGAATCATTCCCTTCTCGACCAGATAAGAAACAATTTGCTTATTCATATTCGCCATTTCTACATCCCATCCAGAATCCACTCCCCCTTTGCATCGGGTAGCTAAAAAGGGTTAGGGCAGCACTTTAAACTGGCAACGGCAGGTGCAAAATTACTTGAGCCAAAAACTACCTACAATCAGCGGTAAGCTGATACAAACGCATTTAGTTCTTTGACAATTGTCCCCTCACCCGTCCCTCTCCCCCCACCGGGGGGATAGGATAGAGGTGAGGGGGGTTAATGTAGAGAATTATACCCTAAATTTAATTATCGGAAAATATTAAATTTTATTAAATTTTTCATGGCATTGCTCAATTTTTAACATCCCGGGGATCTGGCTTTGAAAAGGGTCCTCTGATTGACCATGGGTAGAAAGGGGCTAAAACTTGTCTTTTCTCCACTAATTTGATATTTATTTCAAAAGTTTTCACGGCTGAGCACCCGTAAAACCCGGAAAGAAAACAACTCATTGGCCAGTCATGCCGCAAACAAATTCTGACAAGAAAATTTTCGGTTTCAGCCGAAATATCTTTTCCTTGGGGTTGGTGAGTCTTTTCACTGACGTAAGTAGTGAAATGATCTATCCCCTGCTTCCCATCTTTTTAACTTCCGTCTTGGGAATGGGAACGACCTTTGTTGGGCTGGTAGAAGGCGTTGCCGAGGCCACCGCCTCTTTGCTCAAGCTCTTCTCCGGCTGGGTCTCTGACCGCATAGGAAAGAGAAAATCCCTGGTCGTTTTCGGCTACACGCTTTCCACCTTTACTCGTCCTTTAGTGGCTGCCGCTACAGCGGGGTGGCACGTGCTGCTTATCCGCTTTCTTGACCGGGTGGGAAAAGGGATTCGAACTTCCCCCCGGGACGCGCTTATTGCAGACTCCTGTCTCGGGGGGGAACATGGAAAAGCCTTCGGCTTTCAGCGGGCCATGGACCATGCCGGGGCCGTAATGGGGCCCTTGATTGCGTTTTTCTTTCTCACCTTCATCACTCAACAATACCGCCTTATCTTCTGGGCAGCTTACCTACCTGGGTTGGTTGCTCTGATCATTCTCATCCGGGGGGTGAGCGAGAGACAATCAACCCCAACCCGGGTCGCCGCGGCGAGAATCCAGTTGACCCTTCGACCCTTTGACAGCCGATTTAAGACCTTTCTTTTTATCATCATCCTCTTCAGCCTGGGAAATTCCAGTGATGCCTTCTTGCTTCTAAAAGCCAAAGAGGCCGGCATCCCCGTTTCTCTCATCCCCATCCTCTGGATGGTTCTCCATCTGGTCAAGTCCTTATCCGCCACTCCGGGTGGAATCCTTTCCGACCGTCTGGGCAGAAGGGGTGTGATCATCGCCGGCTGGCTGCTCTACAGCGCTGTTTACTGGGCTTTCGGCTGGGCTGAAACTTCCGGGATGGTTTGGACCCTTTTTGCAATTTATGGTCTCTTCTACGGTTTGACGGAGGGAGGAGAGCGAGCTCTGGTGGCCGATTTAGTCGAGCCGCATTTGCGGGGCACGGCTTACGGATTGTATTACTTCTCCATCGGTATTAGCACCCTGCCGGCAAGCCTTTTGATGGGCTTGCTCTGGGAGAAAGTCAGTTCAAAAGCGGCCTTCAGTTTTGGCGCCACCCTGGCCCTCTTAGCGGCTCTGCTTCTTTGGCTTTTTCTGAGCAGCGCATCCTCCAAAATCTCCCCTAACCCCTCTTTTCCAAATCCCGCGAAACGCGGGACTCCCTTTTGTAAAGGGAAGGAAGGAGGGATTTAGTCCTCTACCCCCTCACCCTACCCTCTCCCGCCAAGGGAGAGGGAAAACATAATGAAATGGAAAAAGAAATTCCCTCCCCCTTGAGGGGGGAGGGCGAGGGTGGGGGTGATTTGGGCGATTATTTCACCGCTTCCGGGAGAGGGGAGGGTGAGGGGGCGATGTGAGAAACATTCGGTTCCATTACTTTTGCAAAGCTCAATAGTGAGCCAGGTGGAGGAGTCTCGCCCTTTACTTCGGAATGATCACTTCATAGGTGCCCTGCTTCTTGGTCTTGTCGATGTAGTCGGGGCGAACCGGGGCAAAGATGTCGATCGCCACACAGGGGACATCATAAAGGTAGCCGCCGTGCGGAACATTGGAGTGCAATATGATCACATCTCCCTTCTTAACCCGATATAGCTTCCCCTCGATCATCTCGTCCATATAGCCGTCCAGGACGATCATGATCTGCTCCGCTTCATGGGTATGCCTGGGAAAGAATGTCCAGGGAGCCATGGTAATGAAGCTCACCATGACCCGATCCCCCCAGACCAGATGGGTGTTGGCCCCAGGCACCAGCTCGGTCCAAGGAACAGAACCCTTGTTGACGATATACTTGCTATATTCCTCGCCTGTTGCGTAGGGCTCTTTGGCTTGCACCGATGATATCGCCCAGATCATAGAAAAGATGACCAGGGCGGCCATGGCCAATAGGCTTACCTTTCTCATTTCTGTTCCCTCCTTCGCGCTAATGATAGAAATTTCCTTCATGATGGAAGCAGTATAGGGCACAACTCAATTGCATGTCAATCAAAAATCGCCCAAAATTTTAATAATGTGACGGTCTATCAAGTCCCAGGAGGGCCGCTGCGGGCGAGTCCTTTTAAGGGACCCAAACTTTGACTCGAACCCCGCAGCCCCAGCTTATAGTAATAGCTGTGGTCGGCCTCCACCTTCCTGTCGAAGAAGACATAGGTCCCTGTGGTGACATCGATGAATCCCCGGTCGCCCAGTCTTATCTCTTGCACAAGCGAATAGGGACCGTTTTCCTTATCGCTCCGGTAAACCTGGAAGGTCCCCTCTACGCCCTCGGGAGCGTCAGCCTTCCAATTCAGCTTGACGGCTTTCAGCCAATTGAAAACGTAGAAATCGTATATCGAGACTTTCTCTTGAGAAAATCCCACCCCGGGAAGGAAGGTCACTAAAGCAACCACCAGCGCCAGCACCAAGAGTGGGGCCTTCAGATAATTTGACATCCAATCCATCCTCCCTTCAAGGATATGAAGAACCTCTTAGCCTTTCACGCTCTATGGTCTGAAATTAAAAAGCCCTCCCCGTGTAATGGGGAGGGCAGGAAAGCTCGTGCATACTACGGGAGAATGGCAAATAAGCGGATCTGGCCTCCGCTGGCTCCTGCGACCTTGAGGGGACAGACAAGCAATGTGGCGCCTTTGGGAGGGAGCTTGTCCAAATTCTGGATTTGCTCCAGAATGAGCTTACCGCCGCCCAACAGAACCTGGTGAGCGGGCCAGTTCTTGCCAAAATCCAACCCATAGTCGGGGCAGTAAACGTCTGTGCCCACTCCAACGATATCTCGTTCCTTAACCAGGAATTCACAGGCTTCCTTGGAAATTCCCGGGAAGTGCATCGTGCCTTGGGCATCTTTATTATTATATCTTTCCGGAGTGGACCATCGCTTGCCCCACCCGCTATTCATCAACACATAGACACCGGGGGGAATATATCCATATTTCTTCTCCCAGGCCTTGAAATCATCGACAGTCACAAGGTAATCGTTGTCTCGCTCCGCTTTTGCCGACACATCAATGACCACGGCTGGAACAAAGAGGAGACGGGTGAATGGAATGTCCGGCAGCAATCCATAATCTTTTCCTTCCACCCTGTGGCTGGGAGCATCCATATGGGTGCCATAGTGTTCGACTACCTTCAGCATCCAAACATTAAAACCTTCTTCATAATTTGCTATTCTTTTGTGCTCAAAGTATTGTTCCCTCGGCTCCCAGAAACTAGGGCCCTTATCGTCGAGCACATTGGTCAAGTCCACGATCTTATCCAGGGATGGTTTTTCCCAGGCGTAGACAAAGGGGGAGAATAATATGGCAAAAGCAATTATTCCCGCAAGAGAAAGCACAGTCTTCTTAAACATAGTGATGGCCCTCCTTTTTCAACCTATGGATTAGAGAACATGGGGGAAGAGGACCTACGTCCTCCCCCCTCATTTAAGGTGAATCTTACTGCCAGCCCCAAACTTCTCCAAAAGAACCAGGTCCGTGGCCTGGAAGTGGCGCATATTGCTTCATAACTTCCGAGATCTGCTTGCCAACCACCTGGATGTCTTTATATGTGCCCACACCGATCTGCTGAGCCACCCGCAGGTAGCCGAAACGTTCTGGAAGCTCACCCATGCAGGCAGTGCCTACGTAATCCATAGCCACTGGATCTTCACCAGCAAGAATTATGCCCTGGTAAATACCATGGCACATCGTAGGCCCAGCTCCTTCCCCACCGTAGATGGCACCCAAGATTTGATATTTAGGCTTCACGATATCGCATACATCGGCGATGGTCTTATGAAGCACATCGTGACGCAATCCTGTCTTAGGAGCGCCATAAACCTTGTTGGGGGGCACACCTATACCAATATTCTTCATGACCCCGGTCGTGCCCGCAAAGCCATGGGTCTTCAGGTTTGCCACGCTGATCACTACATCCGCATCTAGCACTACTTCAGGTATAGCGTACTCCTTGGCCGCCAAGGCATGGGGTGCTGGAACCCATCTGTAAGGCACATTGTCAAGGTCAACGAGCTCAGCGCCAGCATCCTTAACCGCCATTTCGGCTCCCCACACTCTCATGGCCCCAATAGAGTTTGCCAGTCCAGCGGCTTCGCCAATAATTATCCTGCTGGCTCCCGACTCCTTGCACAAGAGCGCAACTGCCCTTGCTATCCGGCCATCCGTGTTCGTGGCAGCGAAGTCCTCTGCTTTCCCGTGGCCAGTGGATAACAGATACCATTGATCGTTATTGCCGTTGAACTTGATAAATACCGTGTCCCCCTGTTTGACCGGCCATCCACCGGCCAAATCAACAGCCTTACGGACCATCCTCTCAACTTCCTGAATGCTCTCTGGCGTGTACTCTAAGGTCCAGCCAAGGTCCTGCCGTCCACCTTCCGGATGCTTTGGCAGATAACCCAGCCATCGCTCGGGGGCGATGACTGAACCTTTCAATATCTTCTCATCTCCTTGGACGATGGCCACCTTAGGTCCGGCTACTGCGGCTTCAGACCATGCCAGCAACAAGAGCCCCAACAAACAAACGGCAACAATGTGCCACTTTTTCATGATCTTTCCTCCTTTTCCTTAAGTTGCGAACCAGATTTCCTTGTCTTCCCTACTCTTACATTATCGTAGGCCCAAATAAAAAAGCCTCCAAGAGGGCCTAAGACCCCCCCTGGAGGCTACGTATTGGTACCTTCTGAAAACTCCATTTCATAACTAATCATTCCTGACGGCTGTGGCGCCCACGAATGAGGTTAGCTTGTTGCGTTTACCGAGCTACGGAGAGATAATACTGCCTTAATTTCCAGGACTTTTTGAACTATGCAGGCAGTTTCTGCCCCAGCCGGCTTTCCCAACTGTTATTTTCACCGCCCTTTTGCCTGGCTGCTTCCGGAATCGGTTTGGCGGCAAATTGCACTTCCTCAATGGATGTACCGACCACTTCGATGCCCTTCATGGTCCCCAGACCTTTTTCATGGGCCTTTCTAATATGACCGATGGCGGCAGCGTCAAATCCCATAATAGTGGCTGCCACCGCGTCAACGGCAACATAATCCGGACCTGCCACGATGGTATTCACTGG
>Ga0187886_1003033_pt1 | contig 12852 bp, 10 predicted proteins | sample June2016WEW_20_1_FD_133001 | JGI IMG/M metagenome (GOLD analysis project Ga0187886, IMG submission 133001) | Peatland microbial communities from SPRUCE experiment site at the Marcell Experimental Forest, Minnesota, USA - June2016WEW_20_150 | ecosystem: Environmental > Terrestrial > Soil >...
GCTCGTGGTCTCCTGCACAGTCCTCGCATTCTTTTCCTTGACGAGCCCACGTTGGGACTTGATCCGCAGACAAGGGAACACATTTGGCACTATATTGAAAACTTGGTTGAGACGGAGAAAGTAACAGTGATCATAACCACGCATTATATGGAAGAAGCTGACCGACTTTGCGACCGTATCGCCATCATCGATAACGGTCACGTAATCGCCTTAGATTCTCCCTCGGCTTTGAAGTCGAAGATGGGTGGAGAAGTAGTAAAATTACAGACGCGGTCTCCGAAGCTCGATCAAATTGAGAAATTGGAGTATGTTCTGTCAGTCAAGAAGGGGGAGAGTTCGACCATTCTGGCGGTTAAGGATGCTAGCATACATTTACAGGAAATTCTTAGCATGGTTGGACAGGTTGAGTCTGTGGAAATTCGAACCCCCACTCTTAACGACGTCTTCCTTCAGTATACTGGCCACGAGATTCGCGAGGAATCAGGAGAGGGTGGAGTAATGCAGCGCATTGCCCAACTGAGGAGAGGTCATTGATGGGAGAATTGGAAGGATTCTACGCTCTCTGGTATAGAGAGATTAAGGTGTTCACACGCGAGAAATCACGCGTGGTGTCTTCGCTCGTTACTCCACTCCTTTGGATGGTAGTCTTTGGTGGGGGGTTGGGGTCGGCAGTGTCAGTGAGCGGGATGAATTATCAAGTATTCATCTTTCCAGGCATCCTGACGATGACTATTCTGTTCTCCTCAGTTTTCTTTGGGCTTTACATAGTCTGGGATAAGAAAATAGATTTCTTCAAAGAGGTATTGGTTGCTCCATTATCGCGCACAACCATCTTCGCTGGGAAGATGATGGGTGGAAGCATAGATGCACTCTTGCAAGGTTCAGCGATGTTGCTGTTCGGAATCGTCTTGGGAGTCAAATACTCGGTCATGAGCGTCCTGTTGGCGTTCGTTTTCATGTTCGTCTTGGCTGCAGGACTAGTGAGTCTTGGATTGATTCTTGGTTCGAACATGGAAAGCGTGGAGGGATTCCAATTAGTGATTAGTTTTCTCGTATTTCCCATGTTCTTTTTCAGTGGAGCTTTGTTCCCTATAGATAATCTGCCACATTACCTGCTTGTCTTCACACTGATTGATCCTGTAACGTACGCAGTCGATGGACTTCGTGGAGTCCTCCTGGGCACGGCTCAGTTGCCGGTTGGAGTTGATTTCATGATTTTGGCAGGTTTTGCTGTGGTATTGATTGGGGTTGGAACTTGGTGTTTCAAACGATTAAAGTAATGATGAACGATTACTATTAATTTCATCGAGTGCCATTTCGATGCTAAGTTCGGAATATTTGATTTCCGATATTACCAATCTCAATATTGTGAGCATTTCTGCGGAACTAGGGTTGGCTGATTGAGGTTTTCAAAGTTAACTTCAAATGGTATCTTGGTTATCTACTGTACAGAACTGGAATGATCTCCGGTCGGCTGATTGTGCCATTCGTCCCGACGCCGGAAACTGTGGTTCAGCGGATGCTCACTCTAGCTGACGTAAAACCTGGAGAATTTGTTTACGATTTGGGTGCCGGTGATGGACGCATCATTTCATCCGCAGTTCGCAACTTTGGAGCCAAAGCTTTGGGAGTTGAATTAAACCCGTCTAGATACGCTGAGATACTGGATCGACTGACCAAGGAAAGGATTAGAGAATCAGCCTCTGTCATTCGTGGAGATTTTCTAGACGTAAATCTCGGACCCGCAGACGTAGTCACCTTATACCTTCTAACTTCAGTCAATTCATCGATAAGACCGAAACTGGAGCGTGAATTAAGGTCTGGATCAAGGGTAGTGTCTCATGATTTTCCCATTCGCGGTTGGGTTCCTACTCAAACTGAGACTGTCAAAGATCAATACAATACTCATGAGATCTATGTCTACCGTGTGCCCTCCAGTATTCCTGCCTTACCGACAGATGGAAATGGTGTAGAGCCTACTTTTGCTTGAACGACCAAGAAGAGTGTAAGTAATACAACTCCGGAATTCACGCTCCGATTACGAAAATAATTTCAATCCACTAGGTGATTACTTCAACTTGGCCGGTTCGAAGATCGTAGCGCGCGCCGACTAGGTTGATTGCGCCTAGATCGATTGCCTGAGATACTATTTCATTCTTCTTCAGCAATTCAACCTGAAGAGCAATATTGGTTCTTACAGAGTTGTCCAGCAATTCTCCGGGCAAATTTTTCGCTTGTTCGACAGCAGGTCTAATCGCGTCAACCAGGGCCGCGATGTGTCCGTCAACGTGACCGTTGGATCCCATGGTCTTGATTGTTGCTTTTACTGCGCCGAAATTCTGGTGACCTAGCACCATGACGAGTTTCACTCCTTCCTCCACGCCATATTCAATGCTGCCCAGTACGACGTTGTCTATGACTTGCCCTGCAGTTCGGGTGGCAAAAATGTCTCTCAACCCTAAATCGAACACAACCTCCGGGGGCACTCTTGAGTCGATGCATCCAACCACCATGGCCCACGGTGCCTGTTCAGTAGCTAACTCGGCTCTACGGTCTGCAACTGATTGATCCGGATGGATTTGGGATCCTGATACAAATCGTTGGTTGCCTTGCAAAAGTAGATGTAAAGCTTCGCTTGGAGTGGCAGGGATGCTTTGGTGGATTATGGTGGAGGGTACCAGTTGTCTTGTCGTAAACCCTAGCATGAAGCCGGCTGCTGCTAATCCGGTGCCAGCAACAAACTCACGTCTGGATACCTTGCGTTTAGGCATTGAAACCTTTTGATCATTCCAGATGAGTTCAAAAGGTTTTGCTAGATCATACTGGGAGTTTAGTTTCGGGATTCAGTACACCGTTAGGATCAAAAATTCTCTTAATTTCCTTCATTAGTTGCAATTCTTTTCGATCGAGGGATAGGGAGAGCTTTTCCAACCTGATCTTCCCGATGCCATGTTCTCCGGTTATGACGCCCCCGGCACTGTTCGCGATTTGGTAGATTTCATTTTTCAAATTCTCAACGTACTTGGAATCTTTACCTTGTGTTTCCATAATGTGGACGTGTAAGTTTCCGTCGGCAGCATGTCCATAGACTGGAATCTCAACGTCAGAGGTTGCCATTACGTTGCTAATTGCATCCATCGTGTGTTCCAATTCAGCAATTGGTACAGTTATGTCCAACATGTCCATTGTTTTGCTTTTGAGAGCGGTGTAAATGCCGCTCCGGATTCGAAGTATGTTGTTTTGATCACTGGGAGACTCCGCTGCGAATATTTCGTAGGTTGTTTGTTGTTGACAAATTTTCATAATTGCGAGGCTTTGTGAAAATAGTTCTTCTCTGTCAGCGGCTTCGAGTATGACTATGAGGCAGCAGTTTCCTTGAGTGACTGGCCAGCGAGTATTCAGATGTTCTGCCGTTTTCTTAAGCAAGTCTAATTCAGCGTATTCTACCGCCAGCGGTGTTATTCCTTCGTGAATTATCTTTGGGACGGTCGATATTGCATCGTGTCGGTTATCGTATGGGATTATGAGAGTTAGTTGTGCAGCTGATTTCGTGTAGAGTTGGATTGTGGCTTTAGTAATTACTGCAAGTGTACCTTCACTTCCGATGATTAGTTGCATGAGATCATAACCGACGTTGTTCTTTCGAACTCGGCGTCCAAGATGTAATATTTCACCAGTCGGCAGCACGATTTCGAGTTCCCTAACTTGATTTCTCATAACTCCGTGTTTGACTGCTCTTGATCCTCCTGCATTTGTTGCAACAAGTCCACCGATCTGAGCGTTCTCGTCTCCTGGATGAGGGGGAAAGCTCAAGCCGGCAGAGGCAGCCGATTCGCTTAGTTTGCTTAACGTCACTCCAGCCTCTGCGATTGCCATCATGTTCCCGGTGTCAATTTCGATCTTATTCATCCTCTCACTAGAGAGGATGATTCCGTTCCGTGTTGGTATAGCCCCTCCCGCAAGGCCTGTTCCGCCTCCCCTCGGGTAGATTGGAATTTGATGTTCGTTTGCAAGGATCATCACTCTAGAGACTTCGTCAGTGTTTCGTGGTTTGACCAGTACAACGTCTGCGGCAGGGTGGGGTCGAATTGGCATTGGGGTTTCGTCGGCAAGGTAATTCAGAATTTGGTTTCTCTCGATGCTGACGTTGTCGTTGCCAAGAATATTCCGTAACCTTTCGAGAGCTATCTCGTTCATTATCATTGCCGCCTTCACATTGCAGTATGAGGATTTTAGGACAGAATGCGTTCTTTCCTAAATACTAGCGTTCAGTTCAAGAATCCAGCACGAAGACTGAATCAATCTCGCTGGGATTTTCTTTGTAAAACTCATCTGTGTCTGGTATTCAAATGTCCGGGCAGGCTTGTTCTTCTCCAAAAGGCTAGGGCAATAACGATGATGAGAACAAACACTCCAACTAGTATGAACCAGGTTGAATCTGTTTGTTTCATGATGGCTCCTGGAACTCCTAAGGCAAAATTTGCGTTAGACGTTAATTCCTGATTATGAGAACTCGAATACATTACACGTATGAGCAAATTAACTTGGGGAACTCCATCCGTCGCGTTTAGTGCTTGGATGTTTGTAGGCATTGTTAATTTGAAGGTCCAGATCGCGGATTGTAGGTAGTTGAGATGAAAATCGCCAAGGGTTTCTGAATGGAGTAAGCGGTGGTCGTTCCCTAAATCTTGGTCTAGATATATTTCACCGCGAATGAGACTGACTTCTCCTGGACCCTCATTCAGAATCTCTACCTTCAATTCAGTTGATTGCCCTGTAGGGGCTTGATATGGCCCTTGACCAATCAGTCTAACCTGGAGATTTGGTGAGGTTTGAGCAAATGCCCGTGAGTTAGAAAAAGCCAGTATAGCTACCAAGACAAGAATGACAAGTCGATAACGGACCATTAAAGTAACCAAGTACGTGGATGCGGGGTTCAATCTTTTGGCTTTTTCGAGGCAGTTCTAGATAGAGTCCTCAGCAGAGGCATCACATTCTTGCAAAGTTCGTTGAAACAATCTTGAGATCCCACTCTAAATATGCAGCAAAAAAGGAGCATATCCGTCGTTTTGGGCAAATTTCACTGTCTTTACGGTATTTTCCACTGATGACTAAAGATGCGTTTGTGAGAAAAGAGTTAAGGTCTCATGCCGCAGCAACAGAGCCTGGTGTCAATTATTGGAAAAGAGTTGCTACATGATGGCTGCTGGGAAGGCGGCCACTGTTGATGGTTCAGTAATGGTTGCACGCAGCTGTGATGCGCTTGGAGATTACGCGCAGCAGGTCCTTGCGGTGCCGAGAAAGAAGCATGAACCACGGAAGAAGTTGAAGGTTGGAAAGTTGGAGGGCAGTGTGATTGATCAGGTTCCGGAAACCTTTGCCTACCTTGGAGTAATGTCAGTTGTTAATGGAGAGGAAATTCATACGGCGCAAGGAGGTATTAATGAATTTCAGGTCTGCGCGGGCGCCTCTTCTGGCGGATTTGTCAGCAGGAGGGCTGAGAAGATGTGTCCTGAGATGCCCACATCTCTTGGAGATTACCGGATGACCTTGGTTTTGGAACGCTGTAAGACAGCTCGTGAAGGGATCAAACTCATAGGTGAATTTACTGAAAGGTACGGTGCCCGAACGGACAATTATATTGTTGGCGACCCCAACGAAGTTTGGCTCTACGAGGAATTTCGTGGTCACATCTGGGTTGCGGCTAGGGTCCCGGATGATTGTTACGTTGTAGAGGCGAATACTTGCAGAATCGGCGAAGTGAACTTGAACGACTCAAAGAACTTCATGGGTTCTAAAGAGTTGGTTACATTTGCCGTGGAAAACGGCCTCAGCGAACCGCATAGTAAGAATCCGTTTAATGTGATGAAAACTTACAGTGCACAGAACGAGAAAGCCAAGTATGGTCTGGCTGTTCCAGAATATGACAGGCGCCGAATATGGCGAGGAATTAGCTTACTATCACCATCCTTGAATTTGGATCATGAAAAACCAGTTGAGAGCTATCCACTCTTCGTGAAACCGGATAGAAAAATTACCCCGCGCGATTTCCTCGCGCTATTCAGCGACCACTATGAGGGAACGCCGTTCGACGCTTATGGTAGGAATAGAGGCCAGTACACTCCCTCTGTTGCAAGAGGTAGAGCAGATTGGTCGGATGAGACGACGAGAACAAAGGTCAACTCAGAATCTCGATTTCACTTAAACAAGGGGCTCCAGTATCAGTTGGCTCCTATTTGGGGAACGGAGCGCATTATCGGCACTCCAACATCTGTAGCCAATTGGTGCGCCCAATTGAGAGCAAGGATGCCTAACGCAATTGGAGGACTCCTATGGACAGGATTAGGGGAGGGTGCCACAAGCGGTCACGTGCCGTTCTATTCTGGAATTACGAATACTCCTGAAGCCTATACCATCGGTTGCCAGGGCCACTATCCGAACCCAACTGAAGTTCTCTCAGGCAGCATCTATGACGAGAAATCAGCTTACTGGACTTTTCGACATGTCTCTAACCTAGTGAACTTGTTCTATACTGCAACGAAGGATGAAGTTATACCAGTTTGGCAGAAGTGGGAAGATGATCTCTACGGGCTGCAGCCGTCAATTGAGAAATCTGCTTTGGAACTCTTTGAGAAGAATCCGAGCTTAGCTTACGACTTCATAACGAGTTATAGTAACTGGAAGGCTACTGAAGCTTTGGATATGGCTCAATCAATGATTAGAAGGCTAATTACAATAATCGCGCATTGCAACTCACCACTTTGATCCAAACGACCTGCTAAGTCATTGCCTAATCTACTGAGTTAGATCAACTCCTCATCAGCAATCTTCAGAAGTGTAACAGTCGAGGTTACGCCGTCCACTCCTCTCAAGCGATCGATCGTTGAGTTGATCCTCTCCATGCTCTCCGCAGATAGAAACGCAGCTACGTCGTAATCTCCCGCGGTTTCAAACAGTCGATTAGCATATTTCCTTATTCTCCTCAGAATATCCTTGCTGCCCTTTGTACGCGTCTTTACTAGAACTATAGCTTCGATAAGTTCCGGTCCTGTCTCTATTGTGAATCGTCGAATGACATCACTACGTACCAGTCGACCAATTCGATTCCTTACGGCCCCTTCTGTCAAGTCTACCTGTTTTGCAATCGCACTGTTCGTTGTTCGCGCGTCTCTTCGTAACAGTTCCACTATTTTGTAATCCTTTTCATCCAATGGTTTGACTTCCATTACTACGAAATTCGTAATACTACTACGTAATGCGTAATTCTTAAGTATAGAGGAAGCTAAGGCTGTTCGAAGTTTAATGAATACTTATCGAGGCGCTTTCACGGCTGTAGTAACCCCCTTCGTAGCTGGTGGCAAACAGATGGACTACGAAGGGTTACGCCGACTCTGCGAGTTTCAAGTAGAATGTGGAATTTCAGGTATTGTAAGCGTTGGCACAACCGGAGAGAGTCCGACCTTAACGTGGGATGAGCACAACAAAGCATTCCAAACCACCTTTGATAGTGTGGGTTCCAAGGCGATTGTGATAGCGAGCACGGGCAGTAACAGTACTTCAGAATGTTATGAAGGCACAAGCCACGCTAGGGATATGGGAATCAGGGATGTGTTGCTTGTAGATCCTTACTACAATGGTCCGAGTTCATTGGAAATTCGGCGAGAATACCTCGAACCAGTAGCATCCGGCTTCCCAGACGTCGGAGTGATACCTTACATAATTCCAGGAAGATGCGGGACGCAACTACTGCCTCAAGACTTGGCCATCGCCAATCATAGATATCGAAACATCTCTGCCGTCAAGGAGGCAACTGGAGACTTTGAAAATATGAGACAAATTCGAAAACTCTGCGGTGACAAATTCACAATACTCTCCGGAGATGACGATAAAACACTGCAGATGATGGTGGACCCAAGCATCAGAGCCTCAGGCGTGATCTCAGTTGTCTCGAACGTTGCGCCGAAGAGTGTTCAAGACATGTGTCAATATGCATTAAGAGGTGATGAAAAAGCAGCCGCGGTAGCTAATGGGCTTAAGCCACTCTTTGAAATTGTTGCAGTCAAAACAATTGAGGAAACGGCACACGGGCAAGTACCATTCAGAGCGCGGAACCCAGTTCCCATTAAAACGCTCATGGGTATTTTGGGCTTACCCTGCGGACCGTTAAGACCCCCACTCGGGAGGTTAACTAAGCAAGGAATTGAGCTACTCATTGGAAAAGCGCGTAAGATTCAAGCGGATCATCCGGAAATCTTCAAACCACTAAGCGATTTCTTCGACGTAGACGTAGACGACCGATTAACCAACGAAAAGTATCGCCGCGGCTGGTATTACGATGCCTATTGACGTATGCGTTGTAGGCGTGACTGGAAAATTTGGACGCTCCATAATCTCACGAACAAACGCTCAAGTTAGGATCACTGGTGCGGATACAAGCGACTCTAACAACCTCATCGGCGCACTATTGGCCTGCAGTTGGATCGCTTCAAAAGACAAAGCGGGTGTATATGCGATGCAAGACGTACTAGGTTTGACATGATTTAGATTAAGCTAAAGATGATGAGTAATGACCACAACTCAACTTATGCCTCCCTTAAAATTGATTGACGGACAACTCTCCATAGGCGACTGTAACATTCAGGAGATTGCAGCATCCTTCGGAACTCCAACCTACGTTACTGATGAGCAACGAATTAGGGAAAATTGCAAGCGACTCGTCGTAGCATTCGAGAAGAACTATCCAAAGTTCAGATTGAACTATGCGGTGAAGGCGAACAATAATTTAGCCATACTGAATGTTGTTAGGCAGGAAGGAGCCGGCGCAGACTGTTCATGCGTTGAAGAACTCGAACTCGCCAGGCTAGCAGGGTTTGCAAGCGACCGCTTGCTGTACAGCGGGAATTACAATAGTGATTATGAACTCGCTCAGGGTATTAGTTCAGGTGCAGCCGTAAATCTGGATGACGTTGAAATACTCCCGAGGCTATTGAAGTTTGGACAGCCTGAAATTCTTTCTTTCAGAATAAATCCTGGCATAGGTGAAGGACAATATCCGGGACTGGTATTCGGCGGAGAAAACACAAAATTCGGAGTTGAAGAATCACGGATCGAAGATGCTTACAGTCGAGCGAAAGCCGGCGGAATCAAAAAATTCGGGATACACATGATGACCGGATCGAACGTGCTCAATCTCGATTACTTTCTATCGGTCACTAGAAAGCTATTCGAGATTGCGGAAAGAATCGCCACGAAGGTTGGGTTGACTTTCGAATTCGTGGACATTGGCGGCGGCTTCGGAGTCCCGTACAAAGCCGACGACCCTTCGCTAGATATCGACAGCCTTGGTGCTGGAGTAGGCTCGGTATTCAGAGAGTTCGTTGAGAAGGGAACAATAGGTGAGCCGTATCTTATGATTGAGCCTGGACGATTTATTGCGTGCGACTCAACTGTCTTGCTAGGGCGCGTTCATCACATCAAGATCACTAACAAGAGGAAATTTATTGGAACAGATGTCGGCATGAACACGATTCTTAGACCAGCACTATATGGGGCATACCACCACGTCTACGTTGCGGGCAAGCCTAACATGGCTGAGGAGGTGGTTACTATCACGGGACAAGTGTGCGAGAACACTGACATCCTAGCGAAAGATAGAAAATTACCACGCATAAACATCGGTGACGTAATAGTGGTAATGAATGCTGGAGCCTACGGGTTCTGTATGAGCAGTCAATATAATTCGCGCCCCAGAGCAGCAGAAGTCTTAGTGAATAAAGGCCATGCAGAAATAATCAGAGACCGCGAAACCGTGACTGACCTGATAACAGGACAAAAAATCCCCGTGAGGTTACAAAGATAATCCACCATGCTGATAGAGTTGACCGATTACCTCCCTACATCTTTGCAGACCTCGAGAGGTTACAAAGCGACCTAGCAAAGAAAGGCGTCGACATTATTTCACTAGGCATCGGAGACCCAGACTTCCCATCATCAGGCATAGTCAATGAATCGTTGAAGGAAGCGTTGAATGAACCCGGCTCGAACAATTACCCATCAAGCGCTGGAGAAGAATACTTCAGAAAAGCGGTCGCACGATTTTATGACAAGAGATTCGGCGTAACCCTTGACCCGGAGACTGAAATCTGTTCCGTAATCGGATCAAAGGAGGGCATTGCAAGTATTGGTAGAGTCCTACTAAACGCAGGGGATAAAGCTCTACTTCCCGACCCTGGATATCCTGTTTACGCGCAAGGATGCACAATCCTATCTGATGCCATACCCATCACCTTCCCCCTGGAGGCACCATCGGATTTCCAACCTGACTTTTCAGGAATAGTGACCGATGAGAAAACCAAACTGCTCTTCCTAAACTACCCGTCAAATCCAACAGGCGCAGTTGCAACTCAAAAGACATTGACGTCAGGTGTTGAATTCTGCAATGATCATAATCTAGCATTATGCTACGATAATGCCTACTCTGAAATTTGTTTCGGAGAATATCAACCTCCATCAATATTACAAGTTGATAGTTCCCTAGAGTGTGCAGTGGAGCTTAACTCCTGCAGCAAAATGTTCAACATGACCGGTTACCGCGTCGGATTTGCTGTTGGCAATAGGAAAATTATTTCTGGACTGAAGAAAGTTAAAGCGCAGATTGATTCTGGAATTCCAAAATTCATACAGAGAGCAGCAGCAACAGCCCTTGACAAGTATTTCGACGCCGACGTATCTCGTGAGTTGAAGTACTATCGTGAGATTCTGCAAGAACGCATGAGAATTCTTACTCAAGGACTCGGCCGAATAGGAATCGACACTAAAATTCCGAAAGCAACCTTCTATCTTTGGGTAAACGTGAGCATGGACGGCGGAACATTTGTCCGGCGACTCTTGGACCTCGGGGTGGTTGCTACTCCAGGAGCAGCTTTTGGTAAGAATGGTACTGAGTATGTTCGATTTTCTGTTACGCAGGAAACAAAACGGATTGCTGAAGCCGTGAAGAGAATGGAAAAATTACAGACTTAGTAAGGATACCATAGTATAATTTCCACCTTCATTTACAGCGCAAACAATAGGTGAGGATAGATGAACATCAGCAATGACTTTTCCAGTAGACTGCGTTCTAACCTGACCGATCAAGCAATCTCCAGGAGAGTGAAAGCGCAAGCTCCATCCAGCACAGCAAACCTCGGACCTGGATTTGACGTGTTCGGCTTAGCGTTAGATCTTTTTCATGACACCATAGACATCGAGGTAGTGGCTGAGCACGGTGTAAACATGACGGTGCAAGGAGTAGATCATGAACTGGTGTCCCTGGAAGCCAAAAAGAACACTGCAGGCCTCGTCGCAAGCATAATACTTGAGGCGATAGGAAGCCGTGAAGGACTCAAGATTAACTTGATCAAAGGTATACCAGTGGGCAAAGGTCTCGGCAGCAGCGCATCATCAGCCGTTGCCTGCGTTCTTGCCTTGAACGAAATATTCAAGCTCAAGTTAAGCTCCGAAGAGTTGGTGACACTCGCAGCCCAAGGCGAGGTTGCCTCAGCAGGGACTGCACACTATGACAACGTGGCAGCGGCCACTCTCGGCGGTTTTGTAATAGTCACTCGTGAACCGCTAAAACTTGCTAGATTAGAACCTCCGCCCGATCTAGAGCTGGCCATAGCCGTTCCAAAAGTAGAACTGCCACGAGAGAAGACAAAGATGATGCGAAACATGCTTCCTAAAAGCGTAGACTTTCACAACGTCACAAACAATGTTTCACATGCGTCTCTCTTCGTCGCCGGAGTAGCCCTATCAAATATTGAAATGATGGGTCAAGCTATGAAAGATTCGATCGTAGAACCCGTTCGTTCAAAGAATATACCCCTGTTTGATTCCGTGAAAACAGCCGCAATCAAAGCAGGAGCATCAGGAGTTGCAATTAGCGGCGCTGGGCCAACAATAGTTGCCCTCTGCAATAGGACTAAAGTAGATGCGAGACACGTAGCCCGCACAATGAAAGATGCTTTTAGAGAGGGAGGGGTAGCGTGTGAAGAGTACGCGGCAAAGCCATCTAGCGGGCCCAAAATTATCGAAGTAAGATGAAACCACATGGACGATCATTACCATTGCATCAACTGCAACTCAAGGTACGAAACTTCAGAAATGATGTACACATGCGCTAAGTGCAATGATCTACTGGAAATAAGGTATGATTACGAAAAGATAGCAACTGTAATTGATACGAAGATTTGGAAGAGTAGGAATTTCTCTGCGTGGCGCTATCGTGAACTCTTACCAATAAGCCCTGAAACTAGAATTATATCGCTTGGCGAAGGTGGAACAGGGCTTCATAGATCTGAACACTTAGCAGAGGATTTGAAGGTGAACACGCTGAGTGTTAAGTTTGAGGGAGAGAATCCTACAGGATCATTCAAAGACAGGGGTATGACAGTCAGTATCTCGAAAGCCATTGAAGTGCACGCAAAAATGGTCGCCTGCGCTTCAACTGGTAACACGTCTGCTTCCCTAGCAGCCTACGCTGCCCGAGCTGGGCTGAGGTGCATTGTATTAGTTCCAGCAGACAAAATAGCACAAGGAAAACTCGCGCAAGCGATTGCTCATGGAGCGATGATTCTGGAGATCGAGGGCAATTTTGATGACGCACTCAAAGCCGTAATTGAGCTTACAGAAAGAAACCGTTCAATCGCACTTCTAAATTCTGTAAACCCATTCAGAATTGAAGGTCAAAAAACATTAGCATTTGAAATATGCGATCAGATGAACTTCAAATCTCCAGACGTCATTATAGTTCCCGTAGGCAACGCAGGGAACATCAGCTCAATATGGAAAGGTCTCGACGAACTTCATCGA
>Ga0187886_1003034_pt1 | contig 12852 bp, 10 predicted proteins | sample June2016WEW_20_1_FD_133001 | JGI IMG/M metagenome (GOLD analysis project Ga0187886, IMG submission 133001) | Peatland microbial communities from SPRUCE experiment site at the Marcell Experimental Forest, Minnesota, USA - June2016WEW_20_150 | ecosystem: Environmental > Terrestrial > Soil >...
TGCTTAACCAAGCTTGGGAAAATATCCATAAGTCGTTAAAGTCAACCGTGCCGCTATGGTCAATATCTGTGCCGCCGCACCAATCCGGCGCAACACAATTACTGAACCAATTATTTCCCAAGGGTGCAAAATCATTGAAATCAATATCATTATCATCGTCAAAATCGCATTTCCAGTGTTTCGGGTCTGTGCCAAGCTCATCAACAATGGTATATAGCGAACAGGCAATAACGACTGCCGAATTACAATCCCAGTTAACAGATTTAGGTGTTTGGTAACCACTAACCGGTGTATCAGAGAAATAGTTAAAGTTGGATATATGCCAGTACCACGCGGGTTTATTGGCACTGAGATAGTCGCGGTTAATACAGTCGGAACCACAGGCAATCGACGCGACGATGATTGGCTGGCCAGACAAAGGACCATAGGTTATCAGGTTTCTGGCGTGGGCAATGTCGTTGGGTTCGGTCAACGGCAGGACGTATGAGTCGTTATGAACGGGATTGTTTGCTTCGGCGACAAGGAAATAAACGGGGCCGGCCTGTACCTGACTGAGAAAGCAACCGAGTGTTATTACGGTAATCAGAATTGCTGTTTTTCGTCTCATTTTCCAACTCCTAAAATTGTCTTTTCCTCTAAGACATTATAAATTATAACCCGTTTATATTCCCTGTCAAGCTAAAAAGGTGATAATTTGGTATAAGAGATGAACATCGAAAATTCGCAGAAAGCTGAAAATTTGAACAAGATAAAACAAAGATTAGCGGAAATCGACAGAGAGCTTCAGCTAAGCCCCGCGTATTATTACAAGCAGGCCGTAAACATCGCCCCGTTGCTGTTTTGTGCGGCGGGATTAATGGCGGGGATAGTCGTTCAAAGCAAGGTGCCTATTCCTGTTAAGGTTTGGTTTGCAGGGATTGTGATTTGTTTAGCAGCAGCAGTTACGTCATTCGTCGCTCGTCGCTCGTCGCTCGCAAGAGGAATCCCACTTCTGGTTCTTGTATGCTTTGTGTGTCTTGGGGCGATTCGATTAGCAAGTTTCAACCGTGCAAGCCCTGATGATATTCGAAAATCAGTGGGCAGCGAGCCGAATCTCGCGACGCTGCGAGGCGTTATAGTTACCGAACCGTATGTTGACAGTAACGAGTGGCGGTTTTCAAAATTCCTGCCGACGGACCCGCGGAGCAGTTTTTATCTTGAAGTCAGCGAGGCGGAATCAGTCAATGGCTGGGTAAAAGCGGCGGGTCTTGTGCGGGTGCGCGTCCAGGAGCCGATTTTTGACCTCAAGAGCGGCGATTACGTTGAGACGTTTTGCCGGCTAAGCAGGTTCGAGGGAGCGACAAATCCGGGCGAGTTCGATACAGCCAAATATATGGCCCGCAAGGGAGTTTACGTTGCAGCCGCGGTTGAGTCGCGAGATGCGATTAAGGTGCTGCAGAATGGTTCGGTCGGCAGGTTCAGCAGATTCAAAATGGGACTTCGCAAAGCAGCGGTCGAGGCGCTTTTGGGCGGGTCATATCCAAAAGACGAGGAAGACAATTTATTACTGGCGCTTGTCCTGGGCTATCGCACGGATATCGACAAAAGCACAATCGAGGCGTTTCGCGAAACGGGTTTGCTTCATTTTATCTGCCTTTCGGGGATGAATTTCGGAATACTGATTGGTTTGATATGGTGGATTTGCAGGGTAGCCGGGCTGCTCAAACGCGGCGGGGCTATCGTGTGTGTAATCACGGCGATTTTATTTTTGTTTGTAGTGCCTGAAAATGCGCCGGCGTTTCGGGCGGCGATTATGTGTTTCGCGTTTTGCGGGGCGTTTATCTTTCGCAGGAGGTCAAACACTTATAATTCGCTTGCGCTATCTGCTATAGCGCTTTTACTCATAAGTCCGATGGGGCTTTTCGAGGCGGGCTGGCAGCTTTCTTTCGCGTCTGTACTGGGAATCCTGCTATTTGCACAGCCGATTGACTCATTTTTGCGGGGAAAGGCGTCTGACTGGTTTAGTTTTACAGATGAGCCGGGACCCGTCGGTCGATTTGTCGCGAAAATTGCGTCCGTGACGGGTTCGGCGTTTTCGGTCAGTTTGGCCGCCTATATGACAAGCGCAGGGTTTCTCGTTTATCATTTTTACTCGGTTAGCTGGCTTACAAGCGTCTGGACGGTGCTGGTATCGCCGCTGATAGGGGTGATTTCGTTTTTAGGATACCTGAAGCTGTTGGTTGCGTTCTTTCTGCCGAGCGTGGCGCATATAATGGGGATAATAATTTTTTACCTGTCGTCGGCGTTAATCTGGATTGTCAAATTTTTCGCCGGCTTCCAAATTTCGAGCGTTCATACAGGCAAAATCCCGGTCCTGGCAATCGTTTTATACTACCCCTTAATCGCCTTTGTATTACTTTTCCCGCTGCGCAACCCCATAATTAAAAAGTTTATTTGCACAATAGCAACTGCGGCAGTCATCGTAATGCTGGCAATGCCGCGATGGCAAAAGGCGAATGGCGACGACCTCGTTATAACAGTGCTCGACGTCGGCCACGGACAATCGCTATTGGCAAAGCTGCCGGACGGCTCCTGTATGCTATTCGACGCCGGCTCATTAAGCCGAAATGACGTCGGCTCGAGGGTCATAATACCCTTTTTGCAATATAGCGGGATAGTCAAACTCAACTCAGTCGTTTTAAGCCACGGCGACATTGACCACATAAACGGGCTGCTGGAAGTCGTGGAAAGCACACCGACAAAAGCAATATACGCAAGCAACGCTTTTTTCGAGGACAAACGCCAGACGACAAAATTCCTGCGCAATGAGCTGGCGCAAATAACCGAAATAAACGACCTCCCGCAACAATTCGGCTCATCCAGGATAACGGTTCTTTGGCCGGTTGCCGATATCGAGAACAATAATTCAATCAGCGATAACGACAAGTCGATAGTAACGCTGCTCGAATACGCTGGCAGGCGAATCCTGATATGCTCCGATATCGAGATTTTCGCACAAAAGGAGCTTCTGCGGCTTCACCCGAACCTTAAAGCCGACGTTGTAATCGCCCCTCATCACGGGTCAGTAAAAACATTAGAGCAGGATTTCATCAGCCGTATAGAACCGAATGTTGTTATCAGCAGTTGTAATATCACCGCGTATATAAAAGGGCAGGTCATAAAACAGCAGGACGGTTTCAAATCATACTATACCGGCCGCGACGGTGCGGTAACAATTCGCGTTACAAAACAGGGCAAACTCGAAGCTGACACGTTTATAAAACAAAAGCAGCCCTGAACCAGAAGCGGTTCAGGGCTGCTTTCATTCTAAATCAAGTTATTCCTTGTTCGCCGGTTACCCTTGCTTGAGGATATGGACGACGATTTCAACCCTGCGGTTTTTCTGTTTGCCTGCGCCATTACTGTTCGGAGCAATCGGCCTGGCGGGACCGCAGCCGGATGCTTTGATTTTCGCATCAGTTATGCCCTTCTGCATAAGATACCTCGCTACGCTAAGCGCCCTTTCTGCGGAAAGCTCCCAGTTGTCGGCCCACTTTGATTTCTTTATGGGGTCGGTGTCGGTATGGCCAACCACGTCAATATCCCGGCTACCGTATTTTTCTCTCAGCACAGAATAAATGTGGTCAAGCTCCTTACTTGTCGAGCTTTTCAGGGTGGCCTTACCCGAATCGAACAAAATCGAATCGGCCAAGGTAACCGTTACTGTCCCGGCAGCGGCGTCGAAGCTGACGTCATAGCCCTCGCCGAATCCGGTGGCGTCGGCGGCGGTCTTCTTCTTTTCGAGAATCTGCCTTTGCAAATCCGTAATTGTCTGCTGGTCTTTGGCCGACTGGTCCGCGAGCTGGCCTTTTTCGGCGCGTTCGCGTTCGAGCAGACCTTTGAGGTTCTGGTGCTCGACATTGAGCGCTTCATACTTTTTCTTCCAGTCCGTGCAGCCGGATGATAACAGTAAGATTGATACCATGCCCATCAACACGATGGTTGTTATCCGCCTCGGCGGATTAAATTTAACGACCTTCATTTTTTGCCTCCTTTAAAGCAATACGCGATAATCGATTCCGTTCTTACCAGTAAAACATAACACTAAGATACGCCATAATTCTATCGTGTAAAATCATAACAGCAAGTATTCCCATTGACAAGAAGGGACCATAAGGAATTTGTCTGGTTTTTTTAAAAAACATTTGGAGCGCCGCCCAGCCCAGTCCGAAAAATGGCGCGATGAAAAACGCTATTATCACAAACAACGGCCCGACAACGGCGCCTGCCGCACCCATTAAATGAACGTCGCCCAGGCCCATCGCCTCCCTGCCGAACGCCAGTGTGCCCAGAATACGCGTGGCCCATACGATTGCGCAGCCGACGAGATAGCCGAAGATGCTGCCCATAAGTCCCGCAATGACAGGCATTTGTGAAAAATCAACCCATCGCTGATGCAGGGCCGGGAATTGATTTATCAGCCGGTCGGCGGCTACGGCACATATAACTATCGGCAGTAAAAACACGATTTCCTTAAGCATTTCGGCGCGGTCGTTGAACTCGTCGGCCCCTCCTGATTGTGTGCCGGATTTGCCTGTGTTTTGAGGAGCGGTTTGAAGCTGAGAAATGTCGTAACTTCTTTTTATCACCCCCGCGGCAAGTAAAATTAATGATAATCCCAGCCCGATTATGGCGCCGGCCGTCAATGATGCGATTGAGGACGGCTCGACAATTATCAGGTCCTCGGTTGTAGGCGTGAGGAAGTAATGGCGAATTGTCGCGGGATGTATCACTAAAGGGGCGAGCGCTGAGGCGACAAAACCGGCCGCTGTGGCAAACCAGCAGATTGATAATGGGATAATCCACATCTCAAGGTCGATAGCCGACGCGGCTATAAGGGCTGAAAGCAGGATAAGCGTAACAAGATACAAAAACCACCCGCCCGCGAAAAAAGGCGGTATCCCGACGCGCAATCCCGATTGAAAATACAGCCAGAACACGCCGAGAAAAACCAGCCCCGTCAAAAGCTCAATAACGAAATATCGAGGCGAAATACGCACCCTGCAATACCGGCATTTGCCAAGTAAAAACAGCCACGAGACAAGCGGGATATTATCGTAAAAGCAAATGTGTTTGCCGCAGGACGGGCAAGACGATGGCGGCATAACGAGGGACTTGTCGCGCGGTATGCGGTAAATCACGACGTTGAGAAAGCTGCCGACGCAGGCCCCAACGAGAAAACTGAAAGCGGGTAATATCCACCCGGGCATCACTATTTCGCTTCCCTGCATTTATTATCACTCACTGTTTATTTCTTTTTCGCGTTTCTTTGAACAGCACCAGCCACTCTCATAGGCAGGCCGAACAGGCGAATAAAGCCGATTGCGTCGGTCGGGTTGTATTCGGCTCCCATTTTGAAGCTGGCAAGAGCGCCGCTGTATAAACTGAACGGGCTTTTCACGCCCGCCGGCGTGCAGCGACCTTTAAATAGCTTGACCCGCACTGAGCCGGTAACGTTTTGCTGAGTTACGTCGATAAATGCGTCCAGCGCCTCCCGCAACTGACAGAACCACTGGCCATAATAAACCATTTCTGCGTATTTCAAAGCGACCTGCTGCTTGTAGTGCGCCGTCTCGCGGTCAAGGGTTAATGTCTCCAGCGTCTTATGCGCCGTCATCAGGATAGTTCCGCCGGGGGTCTCGTATGCGCCGCGAGATTTCATACCGACTAAGCGGTTCTCGACCAAATCAATCTGGCCGACGGCGTGCTTGCCGCCGATTTCATTCAGCGTTTGTAACAGTTGGACGCTGTCGGTCGCCTTGCCGTCTAATTTAACGGGAACGCCCTGCTCGAAACCGATTTCAACATATTCCGGCTTATTGGGCGCCTTTGATACCGGGTTCGACATCACCCACAGCTCGTCTTTCGGCTCATTGGCCGGGTCTTCGAGGTCTGCGCCTTCGTGACTGATGTGCCAGATATTGCGGTCGCGCGAGTAAATTTTCTTTTTCGACTGGTCAATCGGGATACCGTGCTTGTCGGCGTAGTCAACCGCCGCCTCACGGCTTGTCAGTTTGAAATTCGGGTCTTTCCACGGCGCAATTATTTTCAGCGTCGGGTCCAGCGCCATATACGTTAACTCGAATCGCACCTGGTCGTTGCCCTTGCCAGTTGCGCCGTGAGCGACGCCCGTTGCCCCTTCTGCGTGCGCCACGTCAACCTGATGTTTCGCAATCAATGGCCGGGCGATACTGGTCCCTAACAGGTATCCGTTTTCATAAACCGCCCCTGATTTGAGCAGCCGCCAGAGGTATTCCTCGACGAATTCTTTTCGCAGGTCTTTAACGATGCACTTGGTTGCGCCTGATTTTAGCGCCTTTTGTTTAATGCCCGAAAGCTCATCGCCCTGGCCTAAATCCGCGGCAAAAGCGATTGTCTCATAGCCGTATGTCTCTTTGAGCCAGGGCAGAATCACGCTGGTATCCAGCCCGCCGCTATACGCCAAAACCACCTTTTCATTCTTCGCCATTTTTGTCCTCAAAAGCAGCCACTAAATTAAAGCGAGTATTATACAGGCATACCGTTACTAACACAATGAATTGCAAATGATTTGCCCGTCCTGACTTCGGCCAGTCCGGTCGGTTTCCCGTTCCCGTTACGCCGTGAAAATCGGCTCCACGGCTTTGAGGATATGCCTTCGGCGGATGTAGTTTTCGCTTTTTTCGACGGCCTGTCTTTCAACAAGCTCGACGTTTTGACCAAATATCTTCGTCAGCTCGTCCTGCATTTCACCCAGTTTAGTTACTTCCGGCTTGTGCTCCTGCTTAAAACCGACCAGGACGCCGATTCCGCTGTTGGCGCGAAAATCATCGTGCAGAACCGTGCCGAAAAGCCCAAGCTCGCAAATATGGTGCTGCTGACAAAACGCGTCTATCTTTTCTTTAGGTACCGCTATATGACTATTCATAATTCACCGCCTTCTCCCTTATTATACCACTAATCGCCGCCAATACAATGAATAGAAAGTGATTTCGCCACAGAGAATGATTTTTTATTTAGCCACAGAGGACACAGAGTTCACAGAGTAATAAGTGCAGGGCGGGGCTTTATCCGCCCCGTCGATTGGTCATTGCGAGGCCGAAGGCCGTGGCAATCTCAATCCTTGAAAATACGATTCGCTTATCCGCCTGCCAAACCGCTCTATTTCATTTAATAGTATCATTTCTCAGTAACCTCTCATGCTAACGACCATGACATTTCTTGTATTTCAGGTTTGAACCACAAGGGCAAAGATCATTACGACCAATTCTACCTTTGGGGAAAAATGTGGTATCAACAGAAGATATAGAATCATAGAATAACGCTTCGCCTAACTCCGAATCTCTTATCTTTTCTATATTCTTTTTTTGATATTCTCTAACGCTTTGCTTCTGTTTTTCAGAGATATTTTTGTTATACCTCGTAAAAGCCGACCTAATTCGCTCAACAAGAAATTGGCCTATTCTTCCATCTTTTATTTCCTGAGGGGATGACCAAGTGCCGCCTTTATCCGAAATCTTGGTATTGACCCATTTTGATTCATCATATTTGGTTATAGGCGCAAAAACACAAAATCTCGAAAACTTTACATACACATAACACTCTGAACTGTTAGAAAGAACCGTACCGTCTATCCCCCTCACCATATACCTGTTAAATCCCTTCACCGGTATATAAGAACTCTTGACAAAATCCGTCATAAAAAGATGAACATCGGAAACCATCGAGTTTTTCTTGTGTAAAAGGAAATATCTCCATTCTTCTTCATATTTATCAATTTCCTTTACAAAAACTCTGTGCTCATTTTTATAATCGTCCAATTTGCTTCGCAAGACCCGCCATAAAACGGAAATAAGAAAATAGTAAAGGGATTTAGAGTATTCGAACTTCTGTGGTTTATTCTCTAAGTAGGGATAAAATATCTTTTCAGAAAAATCTCTTTCGCCCTCACAAAAAAGTTGTTCGCAATCTTCACAAAAAAAACGTCCTTTGGGAATATCTTGATACTTAACGTTAGGATTCTCGGCCATCCTAAAATAACCGGAGCCTGTTTCTCTAAGCCACGATATTATAAAATTTGGAAATATATGGCTCTTCCTAAGAATCTTTTTATTGCTACATAACTTGCATATTCCTTCAAATGCCATCTTGTCACTCAAAAATACTTACCCATAGATCGTGTCAAATATAAAGATTATTTGCTGAAAAACCGGTATATAATTCCTCGCATGAGGTCAATATTGGCGTCTTGGCCGGTAAACAATTTAAATTGTCCTGCGGCCTGGTTAATGAACATATCGACGCCGGAGACGGTTTTGCAGCCGAGGGCTCTGGCTTGTTTCAAGAGCAGGGTTTCGGCAGGATTATAAATGGTATCGAAGACGGCCATATCCTTGTTCAAAAACTTCGCGTCAACGGGGGTATGTTCCACATTAGGAAACATACCGACGCTCGTGCAGTTTATGACGAGCTTGGCTTTCAACTTTCGCAGGTCTTCTAATCCGGCGTAATCGCACTTGAATTCGTGCGCGAGCTGTTTTGCCCTTTCGACAGTGCGATTATAGATTATGACGTTCGCCTTCGCTTCGGTAAGGCCCGCCACAATCGCCCTCGCTACCCCCCCTGCCCCGATGACAGCGACGGGCATTTTCTTAAAGCCGGCACGGTCGATACCGAGCGCCGCTGTAATCGTATCGAGCGCACCGGGACAATCGGTGTTGTAAGCCGTTATTCGTCGCTCGTCGTTCGTCGCTCGTAGCTCGATGATAATGGTGTTTGTTGCACCGATTTTTTCAGCTAACGGATCAATTGTACCTTTTTTCGATTTGACGTAATTGAGGGCGTTTTCTTTGTGCGGAATTGTTACGGAAAACCCGCGGAAGTCCAGCCAGGGACGAGAAAGCAGGTTATCCATAAAAGCACTAAACTCGGTTTGTCCCCCTGCCACGAGCAAAGGCAGAAGAACCTTATTTAAGCCGGCCTCGGCGAAGCAGGCGGTGTGAACCGCCGGGCTTAACGAGTGCCCTATCGGCGAGCCGATGACGCCGTAAAACTGGGTCTGGGCGTTTATGGAATCCCACCTTAAAACTTTTTTCAACTGATTTACCGTCGTTTGACCCGGCGCCGTCGCGGTCTTTTCGTCGATACTGGCAAAGCTGACAAACGCACCAAGTTTTTTCGCGATGACTCTCGTAATAAACCCCGGCTCATCCATACAAAACGCGATTACGTCGCCTTTGCGGTCGCGGAGCAAGTCGAGAATATCGAAGCAGTCGTTGATATGATGAGCAGAATAGACCAGTTTCGGGATGCAGCCATTAAATTTGTTGACGATTTCCCAGTATAACCTGGTGATATTTTTGAATTTTGTCTGAAAGTTATGGGCCGACAGAATCAGCTTGGTGACCCCCATCGATATTTCGACTGCTATTTTGCTGCGAATAGCTTCCGACAAAAAATTGTCGTATTCGACGTCGATGTAATCAGCCCCGGCGCGGACTGCGGCGGTCAAGACGTCTGTGCGAAGCTGGTTGGAATGACGCAGCGCCCCTCCCTGATGATAATCCCGGCAGGTAACTATAATCGGTAAAGACGAAGCAAGCTGCCTTGCGGCGCCGACAACCTGCAGGGCAAGGTCAACCGACAAATGCACTAAGTAATCGGTGCGCAATTCGAGCATTTCTGCGCCGACTGCGACCGCGGCCTTGAGCTGCTCCTCGGCCTCATTCAAACTTTTGGGCGCAACCGGGACTGCTAAATAAGTCATTTGATAATCCTTCGGCAATTTCAGCCGGGGGAAATGATACGAGATATGACGTGCTATTTCAACCCGCAGTATTATGTCTGGGGTCTATCTGAATCGTTTTGCCATTTCGGCAAGCTGTTTTATTTCAGCGATTGGAAGAGGAGGCATCGGCGTTGTGGCTTCCGAATGCTGAGTATTTACCGCTTTTACCGTTCCCGCTGCGTCAGGACTTTGAATTGCGGTCGCCTTCTCAAGCTGATTAAGCCGGGCCTTGACCTTCTCAAGCTCTCCTAATGTATGCTTCAACAGCCGTTCCATCTGCCTGATGCGAAGCAAATCCGCAAGGCGAGGGTGATGGCCCCCTGTCTGTTGACCTGTCATATACGCATCAGGAAATGACATAAAAAACCTTTTCTAAAACAACAGTTTATCTCCCATTTATGCAAATCGGCTGTTTTGCTCCCCTGTATTACGATGTATTATAGCACAAAAAATATAAAGATTCAAGCTCCGGGCGTTCAAAAAGCATAAACAAGCGTGACAAATATCAGTAAAGATATAGCGACGGGGATATTATGGGGCGTAACCTGAAAATTTCTCGCTGTTAATCGTTTCTGTCAGCGATTGAAGCTTGATGGACGAGGCGGTTGTCTTCTGCCGCCTTTCGGAACGTACCTCGGCGGCCTTTCGTGCGATATCTCGGAAATCCTGAATTTGGGTTTCGGTTTGAACTGCTGTTTTGCCCGTGGCTGTCCCGTCGGCTCTTGTTTGACTCCTTCTTTGGATTCTTTTTCCAGCTTTAAGGCCCGCTCACAAACCTGGCGTGTCCCCTCATTGTCGTGCTTAAGCCCTTCCTCAAGCAGCGCAAGTGCCGGCTTCCTCATCCTGCCCCGCATTTTTCGCAGGCCGTAAGCTGCAGCGCCTTTGGCGGCCCTGTTGGCGTTGCTGAACAACGCCTCTTTGAGAATTTCGAAGCCGTCCTCCTGCATCCAGGACAAATTAAACGCAGCGTGCCTGGCAGCGGAAGGATTGTCGCAATAAACCTTCTCTCTCAGCCGTTCAAGCAGCACTACGGTTTCCTGGTTCTTTTCTCTGCCGCTCGGCTCTCGTTTTTTCAGCTTCATAAGCCCACCTTTTATTGAATCGGCTATTACGTATCAGTTTCTTGAAAAGGGTTTGGCTTGTCAAGTGCTTTTATCTCGCATATTTACAGCTTTTTCCTTTATTTAAATACGCCCCGGTGATAGAATTTGTGCCAAAAGGACGATACCTCCTGATAAGGCGGCCCCCTCTAATAAGCGGGATTTCGCCCATCGGCTCGAAGGCCGCGAGGCCTGCGGCAAAGGCGGACCCGCTGGTGGGCGAGGTCTCACCAAAGGTGGACAAGTTTCAGGGATGAAATATGGTCGAATTGAGCGTAAGTTTGTATCAAACCGGCTTAAAAGCCGGCAGGGGACGGGAAGTGGTAACCAACGGTTTTAACGGTCTGGCGGGTAAACGATTCCATTTTATCGGCGCCGGCGGTATCGGTATGAGCGGGGTAATTACCCAGCTTATCAAGCACAAGGCAAAAGTTACCGGCTCAGACCAGACCGACGGTGCTGTAATCGAGCAATTGTGCCGGGGCGGGGCCGACATAAAAATCGGTCATAAGGAGCATAACCTCGACCCCGCGACCGACGCCGTTGTAATATCGGCTGCGATAAGGGAAGACAACCCCGAACTGATGCTGGCCCGCCGGCTGGGTATCAGGATTTACAAATACGCCGAAATGTTAGGCCGGCTGTTTAATTCCTACACCGGCATCGCCATATCGGGCACCCACGGCAAAAGCACGTCGAGCGGCTGGCTTGCTTATATTTTCAAAAATGCCGGCCTTGACCCCAATTTCACCGTTGGCGCCAATATCCCCCAATTAAACGGCAATTCAGGCATCGGCAACGGCAAATGGTTCGTCGCCGAGGCCTGCGAATATGACCGCAGCTTCCTCAACCTCAAACCGCAAATCGGCTGCATTCTCAATATCGAGCAGGACCACCTCGACTACTACAAAGACGAGGCCGAAATCGTGGAGGCGTTCCGTGATTTCGCCTTAGGTATAAAACCAAGCGGCACACTCATCGCCAATGGCGAGGATAAAAACCTCGGCAGGATAATTACGGATTCCCGCCTGCTCGCCAATGACAGAAAAATCGAGACGTTTGGTTTTGGCAAAACCTGCCATTATTACGCCGATAAAATTGAGGAAAATAACGGCCTTTACTCATTTGATGTTTTCCACAAAGGCCACTTGCTTGGCCGAACCAACAACAGTGTCCCCGGCAAACACAACGTCGCCAATGCCCTTGCGGTTATCGCCGCGGCATCGAGCGCAGGAATCGAGCCGGCAACAATTTTGCGGTTATTGCCCGGCTTTACGGGCGTTGAACGCCGGCTGATGCTCAAGGCGCAATTGGGGGGTATTACAGTCCTCGACGATTACGCCCATCACCCGACCGAAATCAGGGCGTCGCTGGCGGCAATAAAAGAGCGATTCAAACCCAACCGGCTCTGGTGCATTTTTCAGCCCCATCAATACAGCAGGACGAGATTTTTACTGAATGACTTTGCCGAAAGCTTCAAACTTGCCGATATTACCATTATGCCGGAGATTTATTTCGTCCGCGATTCCCTCCAGTCAAAAAAAGAGGTGAATTCGCAGGTTCTTGCCGATAAAATAAGGGCTAATGGAAGCGAGGCGTTGTTTATTGACGGCTTCGGTGCGATTTGCGATTATTTAACCAAACAGGTCGGTCCCGGCGACATTGTGGTAACAATGGGCGCAGGCGACGTCTGGAAGGTAGCAGATGAATATATTCAGTGGCTTGGAAAAAATAGTTGAAACAAAACACCCGCTGGCAAAAGAGACCTGGTACGGGCTGGGCGGACCTGCCGATTATTTCGTCAGGCCTGAGTCAACAGACCAGCTTCAGGACGTTGTCAAACGATGCAACGAGAACAATCTGCCGATTTACGTCCTCGGATTCGGCTCGAACCTGTTAGTCGCCGACGAGGGCGTTCGCGGGGTTGTATGTCAGCTTAAAACCGAA
>Ga0187886_1003038_pt1 | contig 12824 bp, 20 predicted proteins | sample June2016WEW_20_1_FD_133001 | JGI IMG/M metagenome (GOLD analysis project Ga0187886, IMG submission 133001) | Peatland microbial communities from SPRUCE experiment site at the Marcell Experimental Forest, Minnesota, USA - June2016WEW_20_150 | ecosystem: Environmental > Terrestrial > Soil >...
CCAGGCCGTGGGATCCATACCGGCCGCGGCACTTCCCGACGATGCTGCAACCCCGGGCGCTCGCAATGCCGTCCGCATCAACAGTCGGCTGGGAGGCCCGGGCTCTCCTGGTGGGGAAGGTGATGGACGGAATGACCGCGAAGTCCCGCTTTCTCCGGCGAACCGCGAGAGCGATCCTGAGTAGGCGAAGGAGAAGCACATGCCGGACAAAATCGTTTTCAAGGCGGGGCAGTGGATCCGCGAAGAGACGGCGGCAGAACAGGGCGCAAGCGCCTCCGCGGCCCCGAAAGAGACCGAGCCTGACAAGGACAAGCTGCTCGGCCGCCTGGCTTATGAGCTCATGCACCCCGCCGAGCGCGTTGCCGAAGCAATGGGGGAACCGAAGGGCCAGACAGAAAAGGGCCCTCGCAAACAGCAGCCGACGGAGCAAGGCGACAGGGAGATGGAGGCGAGTCTCCGCGGCTACACCCCGGGCGGCAAGTCGCGCCTTGGCAGCAGGGCCGAGTCTGACAAACTCATGGAGTCTTATCAGCCGAAGCGCGAGCCGCTGAAGCAGGGTTCGAGCTTGTTCGCCCGGACTCCCAAAGGCCACATGGAAACTGATGAGGCAACCGGCGAACAGAAGTGGATCCCACAGGACGAGAAGGCCGCGGGAGAGCACGACAAGGTTTTCAATCGAAGCGTGCTCGGAATGAAGTAATGGGTAGCCTCTTCGAGGATTGGCTCGCACAATCCCATCCCACACCCGCGCCCACCGCGCGCCCTGCTCCCGCAGGTGGACCTTTCCAATCCCTCGAGGAAGCGGAGGAGACCCTCGAAGCGATTCCCGAAGAGGCCTTCGGAGAACTGGACGACGACGACCTGTTCTTCGATGAGGCCGCCGGCGACGAAGACGAGGACGAATGAGCGACACCTGGGCTCACGTGTATGGCAACTCGGCCCGGCTTCGCATGAATCACCTGGAGGACCAGGGCGTCGACCGGCAAGACATTCGCGCTGCCATGGACAGGGCGGAGGCAAGCCGTCGTGAATGCGTTCGACTCGCTCGGCAAGAGTTCGGAATTGTGCCCAGCATTCGCGACGGCCCGGTCCCTGACGCTGACTCTCGCCCAACACATAACGGTTTTCCGACCGGAAAACCAGGATGGTGTTTATGAGTGACCGGACAATGACTTGCCTTCTGACGATCGCGGAGGTCTCCCACATCCTGCAGGTCTCCAAAACGACCTTGTACGGGAAAGTACGCGCGGGCTTGATTCCCGCGATCCGCATTCGGGGCCTGCTACGATTCAACGCCGACGACCTTCAGGCCTGGCTTGACGGCCAGAGCACGGGCCCCAGCATCTCGGAGGGGATGAATGGCAAACGGCGTCCCGAGCTCCGTCACGTGCTCACGGACCAGGAGTTGATCAACGAGAGATGAAAGGCGCGGGCCGTGGCATCCGCTCCCGACACACGAGCGCCCCCGCGGTCTCGCGCCTTCCCTTCTCCTCCCAGTTTTGCCCCCGCGCAGCCCGTCCCTGCCGGGGGCTTTTTTGACTAGTGCGTGACTTCCGCCTCGGCATCGTCCTCTCCTCTGAGGAGCTGCAGGCTTTGCGGACCGCGAAGTTGCTCGAATGTCTCGAGGCCCTGGAGAACGATTTTATCGACGGGGAGATCCGCCCGATCACAGCACGGAAGACCATCGAGGCCTTGAAAGCCTTCATTCCCGAGGGGTAATCACGCGGCAGGCTCTTCGCGCGTTGCATGGCGGGCCAGGGCGAGCCTATGATTCTGGAGATTTCTGTCGCCGGGCCGTTCGACGGCACAAAGACATGAAAAAGCCCCCCGGGTGGCCGAAACACACTCCGGGGGGCTCGTGAAAGCGGGGCGAGAGGGCGCCTGTCTCGCCCCTGCCAGGGTTCGGCCCTTTGTGCGTTTAGCGGGGGCCGTCGAGTTGGAACTCCCTCCCGGTTGGCGCGCGCCGTTAGATTGCCAGACGATGCATGACAGGTAGACGTGCGAGTTTTCGGAGAAACTGGAGGCCTGCGCCGTGTAGCTGGATTGCGTGCCGACCGCAACGCCAACCCCGTTCACGTACCAAGCATATAAAAGGCTGGTGCCCGCGTCATTGTCCGCCCCGGTGATCTTGTAGGTGATGGACTGCGCATCATAGAGCGTGCTCGCGCCCTGGCTCGGGGTCGCCGAAAGAGCGAGGGGAGGGCCGCCGTTCCACGTGGCATCCAGAGTGATGCCGCCCGCCAACTGGTTGACCGTGAGAAACTCTGACCAGTTCGTGATCATGTTCGCGCCCACCCGGACGCTGCGCACGATGCCCGCGGAGAGCACGCCATTGTCCAGGAGCCGCTCGAAGCCGGTATACCACCCCTGATTGAGCTGCAGCGTGCCGTGCGCTGCGACGCTCGAGTCGAGCGTGATCGGCATCGGAAACACGGTGCCCGCGAAGTTCACCAAATCAACCTGGCATTGCGGAACCGCCAAGACATCAGGAACCCATGTAAAGATGCCGTTTAATGTGCCGTTTCCTGGATACGGCAAGCATGGCAGGTCGAGGGTCGCAGCCGAGCCGACCGTTATCGTCGTTGTAGCCGTTGCCCCTCCGATCGCCAGCCCTGCCGCGTTGAACGCGGTGGCCGTGATCGTCCACCCGCCGGGGAGCAGGTTGATTGTCATGGTGCCCTTCGAGTCGACCGTCTGGTCGAAGGTGGCGCCGTTGGCCTGGCCCGACGTGCCCAGCCCGTGCAGGCCGTAGTGATCTGCGACCAGGCTGTCCGCCGGCAGGATCGACCTCCCCGCCAGTACGCGGTCGACCAGGTTGACGGTCAGCGCGCCTTTGCCGTTCATCCCGGTGCCGACCCCCGGCGCCGAGCACGCAACCACTAGCGCGACACACGCCAGTGCCAAGAAAATCCGTAGAGCGTTTTTCATTCTCTTTCCCTCCTGTGAATCCGTAGACAAGACCTCCGCGGAGCCGGACCTCACCCGGGCGCGCAGGATGAGAGACGGGTGACCCTACCCGGCCGCGGGGAAGCCGCGGCGAGCATTTACCTCAGCGAGAGTTTTCGAATTGTCCAGGTGGGCCAGCTCGGTCTTGCATGAAGGGCAGACGTCGTAGCAAACGCTGCCCGGGCGGGAGGGACCGATCTCGATGAGCCGATGGCAGTGCGCGCAGAGAACGACCATGTTGCCCCCCGCGGCGCCCAGTGTCAGTTCAGCGGTGGACTACTTCGGGCGCTTTGTGGTGGAGGGGGCGACGTAGGCGCGGAGAGCTTCGAGCATGATCTCGTTCAGGGTTTTCTTTTCGGTGACTGCTTTGATCTTCAGCAAGTGATGGGTTTCGTCGTCGAGGTTCCTGATTCTCAATTCCACGCGCCTATGATTCGCCATGTGTCCACCGGCGTCCATGGTGTCACAGAGACACTTAGGTGTCAAAGAAAATAGTTGCAAATAGTTTCCCGCTCGGGGAGCGACTTGGCATATTTTCATACCTTTACAAGTCTTGCTTAATGAGGTATGCTCGCTAATACAGGGAGGGGCTCATGTCGAAGCAGAAGGACCTCGGTTTCGATCCCGGGGATATGACGCGGCGCGCATTCGCGGCATGGTATAAGGGCGGAGGGACGCATCAACCGACCGGATCGGCCTCCGGGTGGGAAGAGCACGACGGCCTTCATTACATCGTGCTCCGCGAGGGCGGCCATCTCATGGCGGTCTATCGAATCCGCAATGACGGCACGCTGCGACGGATGCGCCGATGGCCGAAAGCGATTGAGGCGACGTCATGAAGTCTGTCGCCTTTGGACTCCTCAAGGGCGGAGTGGGGAAAACTACGCTCACGGGGAATGTCGGGCGACTCATGGCGGAGGCAGGCCGGCGCGTGCTCCTGGTCGACGCGGACTACCAGGGGAGCCTTTCCTCGTGGCTACTGCGGGAGGCCCCGAATCACGAGCTCGCCGACGTGCTCCAGGGGAAAATCGGGCTGGAAGGCGCCACGGTGTCTCTGGGCGCGTCCCTGGCGATCATCCCCTCATTCGGTATCGGCGGGGCGCTGAAGGACTACGCAGAGAATACTCTCGTGCGTATGCCGTTCGTTTTCCGTGACCTGGCATCGGCAGCCGCGGCGGCGGGTTATGACGTGCTCCTGTTCGACACGCACCCGGGGGCTTCACAGCTCGAGCGGTGCGTGCTCCTGGCCGCGTCCGAGGTAGTGACCCCGCTGACGGCTGAGTACCTTTCCGTCGACGGCCTGGAGCTCTTCTCGACCTTCCTCGAGGAGATCCGCACGGGCTTTCATGCGACCATCGCGCACGAGCGGATCGTGCTCAACATGGTCAACCGCTCTTTCCGCCGGCATTCAATCTACCAGGAGCAGGTCGACGCGCTGGGCTTCCGCGTCTACCAGGTCGGGCAAGACTCGAACATCCCGGAGGCGCAGATGGTGCACCGTTTCCTCATCGACCACGCGCCAGGCTCCAGGGCCCTCCCCGAGCTGCGCCGGCTGGCCGCGGAGCTCGCGGCGTGACCCTGCGAAAGAAGGACCTGGAGGCAGAGGTCCGGGCGGAGCCACGGCAGCTCCCGCGCAAGGAAACCGATAGCGAAGTGCAATCAGAGCGGCATCAAAGCGATATCACTACGATATCGAAGCGATTGCGGAAAAAGGGGTTTCTCGTTCGACTCTCGCCGGAGGACCACGCGGCACTTCAACGTGATTCAGAGCTCCGGGGCATCGGCATGGGTGCGATCGTCCGCGAGCTCGTGCACAAATATCTGAAGCGGGAGGGGCTGCGGTGAAAACTACTTGCAACCTCGATCACTCCGGCATACTCTGCCGGTGTCTCTTGGGAGGGGGACCCTATCGACTGAATCAATAATCTGACATCGAGCCGTTCGTTGAACGGTCACGCGCCATAAACGAAAACGCCCCCTTGCAGGGGGGCGCTCTCGGGCTGCGCGGGGCGCAACTACTGTCCAGAACAAACTACGGTAATCTGGACAGTACCACCACCTCGCCCAGCCGTCAAGCGCAAAAATTATGTGTACCGCGCCACGCAGAAACCACGGGAGGGGACTGCCATGGACTATTCTTTCGACGTGGACCACGCGAAGCAGTACGGCCTCTTCGAAGCCGTTATGCTTCACAACTTCATTTTCTGGCTGCGCCACAATCGCGCAAATAAGAGGAACGCCTACGACGGCCGCACGTGGACGTACAACACCCTGGACGCCTTCGCCGAGCTCTTTCCGTTCTGGACCGTGAAGCAGATACGGCGGATCCTGGACTCGCTCCTCGAGCAGCGGGTCATTGTGAAGGGCAATTACAACGCCCGCGCCTATGATCGGACGTGCTGGTACGCCCTGGTCGACGAGTCGCTCCTCGAGCTGCCCGGGACCGTCTGCCCAAACGGGCAAATGGAGAAGCCGAAACGGGCGGAAGCATTTGCCCAAATGGGCACACCTATACCAGATCTAAAACCAGATGAAAAACCAGAGAGAGAGGAGCGCGCACCGGCTCGCGGCGCCTCTTCCCCTCCCAGGACGACTCGCGCACCGGAGGCCGTTTCTTCTCTCTCTTCTTTGCTCATGCGGATGAAGGCGGAAGCCCAGAGCCGCGGCGCCCCTCTGGTTGTCGGGCGGGACTGGACGGCAGGACTAGCCGAGCTGCTCACGGGCGGCGCGATAGCCGACGAGCTCCTGCAGGCCTTCATCGCCTGCATGGAGACGGCCCCCGATCGCGTGAGCTTTTTCCCGCGGGACTTTTTGCGCTGGCGGAAGGCATCGCGGCAGAGAATGAAACGGTCCGAGCCTGCGACCGATTACCGGGAGCGCGATCGCCAGGCTGCAGAAGATCGGGCGCGGATCCTCGCTGAGCAAGAAAGCGTCGAGGGGCGCGAGCTCGTGGCGGCGGCCGTATCGCGGCTGCCCTGGAGACGGGCTTTCGGTGATCAGCCTATCGCCGGCGGCCTATGATACCAGTTAGCCGCCTCGATTACCGCAATGCGCTAATTGCCTTTTCACCCCCTTTCGGCCGGAAAACGTGCCCCGTAGAGGGGCAAGGTTGAACGCGACGGTCAGGACGCCGGAGAGATGCTCCCGTCAATCCAGACGAGCGCGTAGAAGCTTGGGCGATTCGGGGTCGATAGGGACAATGGCCGCGATCCTGTCCTTTAGGATCTTGGCCATCTTGAAACCCCGATTCTCTAATTCGCCCAGATGTAAAGCAAACTTGCCTAAGATTGGTTGAAAGTATTTTGTCTCTGAAATTGTTAGCACTGGCGGCAGTCTGGGAACTTCGACAAACGCCATTTCCAAATAGTTTTGTGATAGTGCTTTTTCGATTGGAGCGAAGCCCTCTTTCTTGGCCTTACAAACCTTGCGCAAGGCACACGCGAGATGATCGTAATAAGAACGAACCTCGGCCCGGAATCTCATCCGCCCACGGCCTTTCGAACCTGCCATCTTCTTACACATAGCGCCGCAATACTTCTTTTTGGAATACTTCTCTGTCTTGAATGGTTCGAAGCACCATAGGCAGATACGCCATTGCTCATGTTGCCGGGGTTCTTCCACTTCGATTAGCGCACCCTTCATTTTCTCGCGCGCCCTCATGAGGCGCACACGCTCGGCGGAAGTCATTGCAATCCCGTAGGTCGAAGGCCGTCCCCTGGGATCGTCTTTGATATGTTTCCTCTGTCTCATGTAACGAAATTATTATCTATTTCGTTACATGTCAAGAATGATGTCATTGTATCCTCTTTTCAAGAAAACATGCTCCGTGGCGGGGCAAGGTGCAACTTTCGCGCGGCTGCCATGGCGGAGTTACTCGGAGTGCGATTTGCAAGAATATTCAAACGTCTCTTGACATTCTGATTTAAATGGAATACGTTCCATTTGTGCAAGCTACTGTGGGAACCAAGACTGTTCGCGACCATTTCGGAGTCGATCTCGAGAAGTTCCGCTTCTGGATTCGCGCCGGCCTATTCCCTGGGCAGCCCATGGAAGGAAATGTCGGACAGGGACTTCGGAGAAGGTACACATTCGACGACGTATTAGTGGCCCGTTTGATTCACGACTTGCAGGCACTCACACAGGGACGTTCGTTTGAGCTACTCAAGCAACTCATTCTGGACATTCGCGGGATGGTCGAATCTCCGATGCGAGGATGGACGTCGGTCGGCCATGGCGCCAGGCACGCAGAGCGGTGGGTAGTTGTGACTTGGGCGGGATCTGAATACGGAGTTTGGACGCTAGGCGGCATCCCCTGGGAGGCGCTCCCTGGAGAATTGAAAAGGCATGGCATCGTGTCAGAGGGGCCGTTTATCATTTTCGCCCTGCATGAGATCGAAGCCCAAGAGCGCGCTTGGTTCGAGGATGTCATCAAATGACCGTGTATTTTTTTGCAGATTCAAATGGAACGCATTCCATTTCTGGAGGTTCAACGATATGAAGACCGGTCACATGCCACAGGAGGAACAAGTCCTCACGTACACGATCGCGCAGGTCGCTCGAATGACAGGCCTCTCCGATCGCACCTGGTGGACGTTGGTCCGCAGCGGACAGATTCCTACCGTCAAGATAGGAGGTCGGATCCTGGTGGAAGCCAGTGCCGTCCGCGAGCTCATCAAGAAGCGCACGGATCGCACAGGGTCACCGACGAAAGAACCACCGCCGCATGTTCGCAAGGCGCAGGAACGGGCGCGGCTCGCCGGTAAGAAGTAGGCCGCCGTGATCGCGGTGAGCATCGAGCTGATCATCGACGAGCAGCCCACGCAGAGGATGGCGAAACCCAAAGCGCGGTACCGAGTTATGACCATCGCAGAATACGGACAGATCATCGAGCATGCGAAGAAGGGCCCGGGTGGATTCGCGGCGTGGCTGCGCACGCGGGACGGAGGGCGGATATGAGCGGGCGATACTATTGGCTGAGGTTGAAAACCAACTTCTTTGAGAACGACGACATCAAGGTGATTGAAAGCCAGCCGAACGGCGCTCAGTACATCATCTTCTGGCAGAAACTCATGCTGAAATCGATCGAGCAAGTTGAACCGGGCCTCCTGCGCTACAAGGAGGAAATCCCCTATGATGAGCGAACCCTCGCCACCGTGACAAACACCGACGTCGACGTAGTCCGAAGCGCCGTCAAGCTATTCGCCGAGCTGCACATGGTGGAACGTAGGAGCAACGGGGATTTGTGGATTGCCGGCGTGCAGGACCTGGTGGGAAGTGAAGTCAATTCAGCGGAAAGAATGCGCAGGCTTCGAGAGCGGCAGCGCCATAGCGCGGGACTCCTGGAGGTGCACCCCGAGCCCGCGGCCGAGGAGGAGAAAGCCGAAGAGCCGGAAGCACAAGCAGAGACCGAAGAGGGGGAAGGGGAGGCGGTGGACTTCGACGAAAAGGGGAGTCCGCAGAAAAAGCTTTTCAACCTGTATTACCGACTTCACAAGCGGCAGCTCGGCATGGATCCGGTTTTCGTAAAAGCGGACGCCATCGTGCTCGATAAGGACCTGAAAACCTACGGCTTCGAGAAGCTATCGGCATATATAACCTGGCTCTTCGAGCATCCTCCCCGCCGCATGACCTTCGCAATCCGGGGCATGGGCATTCACCAATTCCTGCCCGAAGCGGTCCGGGCGCTCGGGCTCGAGAAACAGAGGCAGAGGGCGGAGCGCGTTTGCCCGCACTGCAGCAAGAAGCAGAATCATACTGACATCGACTGCATCTACTGCGGGCAGCCTATGAAGGCGGCGGCAAATGTCGGCTGAGTATGAGCGGATGGCGCTGGGCTGCTTCCTGGCGGACAACGATTTGCTGGACGACAGGCGGCTCTCCGCCGAGCTATTCCAGGACCGCAAGCACCAGGTGATCCTCGAGACCATGCGGGCGCTGCGCGTGAGCGGCGCGCCTGTCACGCTCCTTACGATCGCGGACGGCCTCAACGGCCAGATAGAGAAGATCGGGGGAGCCTCTTATCTCGCCTCCCTGAGCGGGATCCCCGAAGCCGCGGCCAACGCGGAGTTCTACATCGGGAAGCTGAACGAGGAAGCGCGCGGGAGGGGCATCGACGCACTGGCAAAAGCGATCCAGGAGAAAAGGCGCGAGGGTGCTCCCGTCGATGACATCTGCCAGGAGATCGAGAGCCGAGAGCTCGAGCTCCGCCAGCAATCCTCCGTCGTGGCCACCGTGGACAACGGCGAGACTTTGCATAAGGCGATAGAACGGATGGAGGAAACGGCCGCCGGCCGGCGCAAAGGACTTCATACGGGCTTTCAGGTGCTCGACCGGATCCTGGGGGATCTGGAAGGCGGGGAGCTGCTGCTCATCGGGGCCCGGCCATCGGTCGGTAAGACAGCTCTCGCTCTGTCGATCGCGTACAAGATGTTCAGCCGCGGCATCCGCGTTGCCTTCGTCTCGCTGGAGATGAACCGGGACCAGGTGCTCGGGCAGCGGCTTCTCTCCATGCGGGCGGGGATCCCCATCAAGCGGGTCAAGGGCTGGGGGGCGAGTCCCGAGGATATGGAGGCGGTCATGGAGGCCGCGGGGGCCCTGTCAATGGCGCCCTTCGCCCTCATAGATCAGCCCAAGATGGATCTTCCCGCCATCCGCGCGTGGCTGCTCGGCCAGGTAACAGGGGGCGCACGCATCGGCTTCATCGACTACGCCCAGCTCATCGACTGCGGAAATGGCGAACGCAAACGCTACGAGAAGATGTCGGATATCAGCGCAGGCCTCAAGGCCCTGGCTCGTGAATGCAACATCCCCCTGATAGTGCTCTGCCAACTCAACCGCGAAATGGAGAAGGACGGGGGGCGGGAGCCTATGCTGGCCGACCTGCGCGACTCAGGCAGCTTCGAGCAGGACGCCGATATCGTGGCCCTCCTGAGCCGGCCGAAGTCGGAGGAGGACCCCGATGTCTCAGTGCCCGCCATGGTTCACGTCGCAAAGAACCGTGGCGGAGGCGAAGGATACATCAAGCTGCTCTTCCGCCGGACATTCACAGAGTTTCGGGAGGGGGAAACGTGAGCGGAAAGCAGGGAATCAAGGTCCTTAACGTTGAGGACATACTCAAGGCGCCAGCCCAACACGGGGACGGAGAACGGGGATACCGGCGCGGTTACCATCATGGCTTTTTTCAGGCGCTCGAATACATAGAGAGGCATGGAAAGAAAGCCCTCTACGACCTGTTCGCCTTCTCTGACAACGACATTCTGAAATGGCGAGAGGACGGCTTGCGCACACCAGACCCAGGGATGAAGTTCCCTCCACAATTCAAGGGGAAGCCGTAACATGCAATCGAAAGGGGAGGGGGAGGGCGCATGATTTTCAAAGACTGGACCAGGGGGGGGGAGAGAGTGATTCGAATCAAAAGCGACTCAAATCCGACTCAATCGATTCACCAAGCGTCACATTGTTACGCTCAGCGTCACATTGTGACAAAAGAGTGACGCAGTGTCCGTCACATTGCTGTCACTTTTGTTACTAGAGTTAGAGATTAGAGAGAGAGAAGATAAGAGCGTGGCGAATACGCCACTCTCACCAGCCAACTCCGGGAAGAAGAAAATACAAGCGGCCGCGGCGCGCAATCGAATCGACTAATACCGACGCACCGCGCACCAACTCATTCGGAACGTCGAGGGACAATTCGCGCAGACACAGGGGGCTATTGCTCGGCATGCGAATAGAAGCGCAGACATGATGTGAGTGTGTCCTTTGCTGCGCAGTTTTCCGCGCGTATATGATAAGGCCGAAGCAAGCGAAAAGTGCGGGAGTCGCGGAGCAGAATCGCTGCGCTTGTTGTGCAGTGATACAGCACAGAAAGGGCTCAATGTGCGGAATTGCTCGAATACTGTGCGTCAGGCGGGCCGTAGGCGAACGCGCCGAGGATCTGCCGTGTCTCTATACCCCCCTGCGAACGTGATACGGCACGTGCAGTGCTTTCGAGGCTTTCCGCTTCGCTTCATCTCCGCGCCGATCATAGCGCGCCGTGGTCTGTACGCTCGCGTGCCCTGCCATTCCCGCCACTGTGCTGATATCGACTCCCGCGTCGAGCAGATCTGAGACGAAAGAACGGCGCAGATCATGGGGACTCACTTCCTCGAGGCCTGCGGCCGCGGCGCGTCTCGCGACAATCTCTCGAATGCTCGCGGGATCCATGCCTTGCCCTGGTAGCAGATGTCCTCCCTTGCGGCCAGCGTAGAACAGCGGCCCGGGTTCGAGCCCCCGCGCAGAGAGCCAAGCGCCCAGCGCGTCGGCCCCGCCGTCATTCAAGAAGATCACTCGCTCTTTGTTTCCCTTGCCGATCACGTGCAGCTCGAAACCCTGCCCCTCGGCCTGCACCTGGTCCAGCTCGAGGGCGGCGATCTCAGCACGCCGGAGGCCTGCGCCGTAGCCCAGCGCCAGGATGGCCGTATCTCGAGCGCCCGCCGGCGTCGAATCCTCGGCCAGGGAGGAGAACAGCGCGGAGAGCTCACCGCGGGAGAGGGCCCTGCCAGGCGGGAGCCGAGAGCCTCGGATCGCCTTCACGTCGAGGATCCGCTGCAGCTCCTCGGAGCCGAGCAAGCCCAGCCGCCAGGATGCGCGGGCGATCTCCCGCAGCGCGACGCGCAGAAGGTTGACGGTGCCCGGTGCGTATCCCGATTCTGCGGCCTTCGAGACAATCGCCTGGACGTGCTCATAACGGAGCTCATGCCAGGGGAGGGTTTCCAGATCGGCGCCCACGCTTCGAGCGCAGCGGCGCAGCATGGCGATCATGCTTGACCTGCCTGATCCCTGGAGGCGGGCGCAGTAGATCAGAGCGGGATTGCGGACGGGTGACGCGGGGCTGACAGGCTCGACCTTGACCATTTCTCGGGTTTCCATATTAACTCCTATTACGTACATAATAGCACGCTATTAGAGGGGAATCAAGTATATTCCCGCTCTTTTTCCAGCCTTCCGAGTGAGTCAGAAAGCCGCGCCATCGGGTCATTTTATCACTATGTGATAAGATTGCACCGGGAGGCCTTCTTGCGTCTCTGGTGACAGATTAGACCGGGGGCGATAAATGACTCGGCAGCCCTGCGCTTCATGGCGCCTTGCCAGCCCTCGCAAGGGACAGAGGGCAATCCTGTGTGGGCTGGACGGTCTGACAGCAGCGCCAGCAGTCGAGCAAGGCAGCAGGGCGCGGGAGATCCCCGAGTTGGCGAGCTCGCCCCTTTCATGGAGAACGTTCGGTACGTGCATCCACGTACACAAGGAGAACCTGCCGCCGCCGATCTATTTCCAACCTCCCCTAAAAAACGATACCCGACCCCCCGCCAGCGCGCGCCTCGGCGCTGACCGCTCCCTACCTGCCGCCGGAAGCAGGCTTACATCTACGGCATGCTCTGCCCTCCGCCCTTTCTCCCGCACCTCCTTCTCTTTGGCGGACACTCCTGACCCGGTTCAATCTGCCGGAGGAGCCGCAGCGCAGCGATGTTCCGATGAGCGCACAACCATGGCGGTAAGAGACGTGGAACTCATTGAATGCAAGATTTGCCACGGCATGTACCACCCTGAGTTTTTCCCCTTCCAAGGCCATTGCGATGTGGATACACATAGCAAATATCGGCTTGCTACCTGCCGCATCTGCGCTCAAAAGAAGGCGGACGTTAAGAAGGCTTCCAATAGACCCCTTTCCAAGGCAATTTGGGCGCGGTGCATCTGCGTCTCTGGCATCCCCAGACGGTCATGCTTCGGAGGTTTCCCGGAAACAGCGTGTCCACCCGAGCGAGCCTGTTGCTCCGAGAGTGATAACTCCCCCTATCCTCGCCTCGATGTTCAGGAGCATCTCGCCGGCGTCCTGCCCGTTC
>Ga0187886_1003039_pt1 | contig 12821 bp, 9 predicted proteins | sample June2016WEW_20_1_FD_133001 | JGI IMG/M metagenome (GOLD analysis project Ga0187886, IMG submission 133001) | Peatland microbial communities from SPRUCE experiment site at the Marcell Experimental Forest, Minnesota, USA - June2016WEW_20_150 | ecosystem: Environmental > Terrestrial > Soil >...
CGACGGGCTAGCGCGACTGCGCTAGGAGAACGGCTCGCGGGCCATGGCGACCGGGGTTCGGGAGCGCCGCTCGTGGGCGATCAGCGCGGCGCCCACGATCCCGGCGTTGTTTCGGAATGACGCCAGGGCGATGGGTGTCTTGACCGTCAGGTAGGACAGGTAGTTCTCGGCCCGCTTGGATGCGCCGCCCCCGAAGATGAAGAGATCCGGCCAGAAGAGCCGTTCGAGCACGTGGAGGTAGTCGTCCAGGCCGAGAGCCCAATCCTGCCAGCTCAGACCCAGGCGATCCCGGGCCGCCTCCGAGATCCGCTCTTCGGCGTCGCGGCCCTTCAGCTCCATGTGGCCGATCTCGGTGTTGGGAACCAGCTTGCCGTCCACGAACAACGCCGAGCCGATCCCGGTGCCGATGGTGAGCACGATCACCAGGCCGGGCTTGTCGCGCCCGGCGCCAAGACGCATCTCCGCCAGGCCCGCCAGGTCCGCGTCGTTGCCGACGGCCACTACCCGGCGCATGGCCAGGCTCATCTCCTGTTCGGCAGGGAAGCCGAGCCAGCCCGAATCGATGTTGGCCGCCGTGACCGCGGCGCCATGCCGGATTGCGGACGGGATGCCTACGCCAACCGGAAACGCGTCGCCGTCGCGCGCATCCCACGGCGACGCCAGCCGCCGGACCAGACCGTCCATCACCGCCACTACCTCGCGCGGGACGGAGGGCTGCGGAGTAGGGGTGCGCAGGCGATCGCCGACCAGGCTGCCGCTGGCGACATCGACCACGGCGCCCTTGATGCCGCTGCCTCCGAAGTCGAGCCCGATTGCCAGATCGCCCGGCTCTACGTCTTCCGGCCTGACACCTGTCTGGGTCGTCTTGTACTCAGTGGCCATCGACGCTCCTCAATCGGGCTCCTTGGATCGGATGTAGGTCGTTCGGTCGTTCGGTCGATCTCAGAAGTAGTTGACGCTGATCCCCCCGTCGATGACCAGGGAAGCCCCATTCGTCCAGGCCGATTCGTCGGAGGCGAGATAGACCGCCAGGGCAGCGACCTCCTCCGACTTGCCGAACCGTCCGGTGGGGTTGCGCGCCAGTCTGATCTGCTTGGCCTTCGCATCCTTGACGAGCCAGTCCATCAGCAGCGGCGTCTCCACCGGCCCGGGCAGGATGGCGTTGGTGCGCACGCCTTGCGGCGCGAACTGAACGGCAAGGGATCGCGTCAGGGCCAGGACCGCGCCTTTGGAGGCCGTGTAGGCGTCCTGCGGAACGGAGCAGCCGAGCAGCGCTACGAAGCTCGAGACGTTGATGATCGATCCGGAATGGCGCTCGACCATGCGCGGGATGGCGTACTTGCAGGCCAGGTAGACGCCCCGGACGTTGACCGCCATGACCCGGTCCCAGGCTTCCACGGGCGTGTCCACGACCGAATGGTCGTCCTCGGGCATGATCCCGGCGTTGTTGTAGAGAACGTCGAGCTGGCCGCACTTGTCGATCGCCAGATCGATCATGGCCCTGGCGTCGGCCTCGACCGAGACGTCGACGGTGATCGGCCAGGCCTCACCGCCTGCGGCGCGAATCTGCCGAACGGTCTCCTCGGCGGCAGCTTCCTGATTGTCCGCGACCACGACCCGAGAACCCTCGGCGGCGAACCGAAGAGCGGCCACCCATCCCATCCCACCCCCCGCCCCGGTGATGACGGAGACCTTGTCCGTCAGCCGCATCGTCGCGCCTCCTGTCTGCGTGCCTGGAGCTCGGCACTGCGCCGGCTCGGACGAGACGCCGCTCCGCCTCGTGCCTGGCGCTAGCTTACCCGGCCGCCGACGCTCGGGGCCCCGGTTGCGCCACCCGGACGAGCTCAGCTCGGGGAGCGCTCAAGCCGCGAGACTGGCAGCGATAGCCAGGCCGCCAAGCAGGCCTATCAGGATCGACGAACCGGCCGCCAAACGACGCAGCCCGGCCGGCCCGAGGCGGCTCCGGAAGGCCGACACGGAGGCCGCCAGGATGATCCACCAGGCCGCGGATCCGGAGAAGACCCCCAGGACGAGGGCCGCAGCGATCGGGGCCGAATGGCCGGCCAGACCCAGGCCCACGAACGCTGCCGCGAACGAGAGGATCGTGGCCGGATTGGCGATCGTGAGGCCCACCGTCGTGGCATAGGCCGCCAGCAACGTGCGAGGCTGGCGATCGGCCGCCGCCACCGCCGGACGCAGCAACGAGTGCGCCGCCAGGATCAGCAGGAAGCAGCCGCCCACGACACCCAGCACACGCCGCTCACCCACGAGCAGGTCGGCCACCACGGTGAGGCCGAAGGCGGCGATGGAGGCGTAGAAGCCGTCGGCCGTGGCTGCGCCCAGGCCGGAGACCGCACCAACCAGGGCGCCTTCCACGAGGCTCCGCCGGATGCACAGCAGTCCGATCGGGCCTATGGCCGCCGCTATTGCGAAGCCGATGGCGAAGCCCCGTCCGAACGACAACATGAGGTCCAAGTCCCCGATCCTCCCGGCTGCCCTGCCCCGTGCGACCGCGTACTCATCGACCAGGGCGGGCTCGCACCAAAGGCTATCCTGGATCGAGTGTCATGGCCGGATGCGTGCGCCGGCGATCGCAGCGATCCCTCATCCAGTCGCCAGCGAGTCGCCCAGCGATTGGCGTCGCCCGCTCAGCCTGCCCCGACCGCTCATCCATTCACGGGGCGACTGTTATCCAGACTCTGCCGCCCTCCCCGGCCAGATCCGCCGCCCGCGAGAGCCGAATCCGCCGATTTCCGCGCTCAAACAGCCGCCGTCGGACGACTAGCAGGAGAACTACCTGTTGGGCCGGATGCCAAAGTGGCGGATAGTAGCCATCAGCGGAATAGGTGAGAGCTTTGGCAGGAACCTACGGGGATTGGGCCGGGCTCGAGCCCGTCCTGCTCCGAGCGACGGCGCGGCTCCGGGCTGTGACGCAAATCGTGTTCAGGGAAGGAGCCACGATGACAAGCTCTGAGAGCACGGTGGGTTCTGGACCCGTCACGCTGCCCCGCTTGGTCGTGGCAGTTGCCGGCGGCACCGGCTTCGTCGGCGGTGCGATCGCGCGCGACCTGGCCGGCCGTGGCCATCGGGTCGTGGTCCTATCGCATCGCCCGCCTGCGCATGCTGGCAAATCGCCCGCCGAGGCCTTCGAGCGCCGGCAGGCGGATGTGGCGCGCCCTGACGAGCTCGCGACCGCGCTGGATGGCGTCGACGCCCTGGTGATCAGCCTCGCCTTTCGCAACTCGCCCATCGAGGCGCCGCGCCGCGGCCGGACGTTCGAGCGCGTGGACGCCGACGGCACTGTGGCGCTGGTGGATGCCGCCCGCGCCGCCGGGGTCCGGCGCCTCGTCTACATCTCCGGAGCGGGTGCCGCGCCGGACGCTCCCCGTCACTGGTTCCGGGCAAAGTGGCGCGCCGAGGAGGCAGTCCGGAGCAGCGGAATCCCGTACACGATCTTCCGCCCGAGCTGGATCTACGGACCCGGCGACAAGTCGCTCAACCGTTTCCTCGGCTTCGCCCGGTGGCTGCCGTTCGTGCCCCAGATAGGCAACGGTCGCCAGGTGGTGGCGCCCCTCTTCGTCGACGACATGGGTCGCTTGGTCGCGGATGCGCTCCAGACTCCAGCCGCGGCCGGCGCCACTCTGGAGGTGGGCGGTCCGGAGACTCTGACGATGGACGTCGTGATACGGGAGGCGCTGCGCGCTCAGGGCCGGCGGCGGCTCATCCTCCACGTCCCGGCCAGGCTGATGAAGCTGCTCACCCGGCCGCTGACGCTGCTGCCGTCGCCGCCCATGACCCCGGACGCAATCGACTTCGTCGTGCAGTCCGCGCAGGTCGACTCCGGGCCACTCCATGAGCGCCTGCCCCGCCGGCTCACGCCGCTGGCGGAGGGCCTTGCCTCGTATCTCGCCCCGAAGCGCTGACGGCTCGCCCGGCCGGCCGCGGCCTCAGAGCTCGGACCTCAGCCGCGCTCGAGGTAGCGCTCACGATCCCAGGCATGGACGGCGGCGTCATAGGCGTCGCGTTCCACGCGGGCCGCGTTGAGGTAGTGATCCACGACGTCCTGGCCGAAGATGTCCACGGCCGCTTTGCTCTTCGCCGCCAGCTCGATCGCTTCGTACAGCGCGCGCGGCATCTTGTCGCACCGCTTCGCGACGTAGCCGTTGCCCTTGCACTCGGCCGGCGGTTCGATCTTGTGCTCGATTCCGTACAGTCCCGCGCCGACTTCGGCGGCATAGGCGAGGTAGGCGTTCATATCGCCGCCGGGAAAGCGGTTCTCGATGTGCAGGCTGGAGTCGTGGCCCACGATCCGGAAGCCGGTCGTGCGGTTGTCGCGGCCCCAGACCACGTTGACCGGCGCCCAGCTGGCGACCGCATAGCGCTTGTAGGAGTTGACGTTGGGAGCGACGAATAGGGCCAGCTCGCGCTGAAGGGCCATCATTCCGCCAAGGAACCAGCGCATCAGCTGGCTCATGCCGTAGGGCGCCGCGCCGTCTTCGTGGAAGAGCGGCTTCTCGCCGGCCCTGTCCCACACCGAGATATGGAGATGACCGCTCGAGCCGGTCCAGTCCGCGTAGGGCTTGGCCATGAAGGTCAGGCCGTAGCCGTTGAGCCAGGCGATCTCCTTCGCCCCGTGCTTGAACAGGACGCTCCGGTCGGCCGACTCGAGGACCTCGTCGTAGCGGATGTTCACCTCGTGCTGGGACGGAGCCGCCTCACCCTTGCTGAACTCGATCGGGATCCGCGCCTCGGTCATCTGGTTGCGGATCTGGCGATACAGCGGCTCCAGCTTGGTCGCCTGCAGGAGGTGGTAGTCCTCGTTGTAGTAGCCGACGCGCTCGACGTCGTTGTAGCCCTTCTGGCTCAAGTCCTCGAACGTGTCGCTCAGAACGTAGAACTCGAACTCCGTGCCCGCCTTGATGGTGTAGCCCAGGGCGGCCGCTCGTTCGACCTGGCGCTTCAACATGGTGCGCGGCGAGATGGGTATCTCCAGGCCGGTCTCCTCATCGACCGCGTCGCACAAGACGATCGCGGTCCCCTCGAGCCACGGCAGGACGCGTGTCGTCTCCCACGCTTCACGTCCGACCCAATCGCCGTAGCCCGTCTCCCAGTTCATGAGCCTGAAACCAGCCGGCGTATTCATCTCCATGTCTGTGCCCAGCAGGTACGTGCAGAAGTGAATGCCGTGATCGACCACACCCCGCAGGAACGCCTCGGCCTGGACGCGCTTGCCCACGAGACGGCCCTGCATGTCGGTCAGGGCGACGATGACGGTGTCGACACGCCCGTTCCGCACCAGCTGCCGCAGCTCCTCGAGCTGCCTGGGGATGACGTGGCCCGCGCCGTGACCGGCGGAGTCGGTGGCGCCGTGCTCGTCGCTCATCGGATCCTCCCTGTGCTGCGCCGCCATGCGCCTCGGGGCGGCCGGCGTTCCTGTGCCGCTATTGTGGCGTCTGCCGCGCGCGGCGGCCAGCCTGGCCCGTTGGGCGCCCTGGACCGGCGTTCTCGTGCCCCCACGCTCGGTCTCGGCCCGGACGCCGCGATGCCGGCGCCCGGACCCGGGCGCCAATAGGTGCGCTTGGCGCGAGCTCCGTGGGCGGCAGCGACGGGACCCTATCATCAGGTTACCTAACCACACCTAAGGCACCCCAGCCGCACACGCTCCGCGCCGCTTTGCACCGAACCGTGGCAGACTTTGGGTCTTCCCCGCGTTCGGCTCGGGGCCCGAGCCCGGCTCGTCCCTGACCGGAGCGGCCAGGGGCGCGGTCGAAGAACGGAGATCGGACCAGAGGTCGGCATAGCCCGGTGAAAGACAAGCACTTCGCGGCCCAGCCCGGCGACAACGCTGACGACGGATCCGATATCGATGCCGCGGAGCTTCCCGGCCCGGCCTCGCGCCCGCTGGAGATGCCCCGTAAGGCCGACCTGACGCGGCCCGATCAGGCGCGCCGCTCGCGTCCCGTGCCGCCCGACTCACGGTCCGCGTCGAGCATCGATGAGGCGGCCTCGAAATCCGGTGCGACTGCGCGAATCCCGGCAGCCCGCAAGACCCCGGGCTCGCAGGCTCACCCTATCTCGGGGTCGCGACCCGCCTCCGGCGGCGGGCCCATCGCAGAGCCAGAGCCGACGCCGGTGCGCCTGGCGTCGCCACACCCGCTGGCGCGGCTGCGGCTGGGTGAGTCGGGCCCGGGGCGCCCGAGGATCGGGCTTCCCGGTTTCGGAGGATCGGGCCGGCGGGCGGCGGTCGCCGGCAGGCCAACGGTGAGCCGGCGCGGTCCCGGGCTGCAGGGCCTGAGGCTGCCCAGCCTGAGGAATGTCTTCGCATTCACCGGCATCGCCGCTACGTTGGCTGTGGTGGCAAGCCTTCTGATGACGCTGCCTAGCCAGCCGGCCGCGCCGGCCTCCACGGGCAGTGTCTATCAGATCAGCTGGCGCAGCGCTGCCAAGCCGCCCGATACCGCGTTCGAATTCGGCCCGTACTTCACCTCGTTCGGTGACAGTCTCCTGATGCTCGGGACGAAGGGCTCGACGACCACGGTCTGGTCGTCCGACGACGGCTCGACCTGGAGCCAGGTCTCCGGCTCCGGCGCCTTCGATATCTCCGGGCGTCGATTCGTCGCCCAGGGTCTCTCCGACGACGGCAGCGGCGGTCTGGTCGCGGTCGGCAACAGCCTCGGGTCCTCGTCCACGGATGTGATCGCCTCGGCCTGGCGCTCGCGCGACGGTAGGACCTGGATTCCGACTGAAGTCGACTCGAGCACGGGCCAGGAGATGATCGGCGGCGCAGTAACTCGACCGGGCGCGGTTGTCACGGCCGGCAACGGCGTCGCCTGGTTCTCCCCGGACGGCCAGCGCTGGACCCCGCACGTGCTTCCGGGCGCGCAGAACTTCATCCCCCGAGCCGTCGGGTCGTGGGACGGCGGCTTCGCCATCGTGGAGCTCTGGAACGGCGACGGCGCGCCTCGCTCGGCAGTGTGGTACTCGACTACGGGTCGGGACTGGATCAAGGCCACCACGTCCCTGGACGGATTCGACGCGCGCGGCATAGCCGGTTCGGGTGGCCGAATCGTGATCGTCGGCAGCGACACCGATGCCTCGGCCGAGGGGCTGGCGGCATCGTGGACCTCCACGGACGGCAAGACTTGGGTCAAGGCGTCGGCACCTTCAGACCAGCCGCAGACGGCGATGGACGGCGTCACCGTCGTCGATGGCAGCTTCGTGGCGGTCGGTGCCGCGGACAAGAACCTGGCCGGCACCGCCACGCAGGGGACACAGGCCGCTTTGGCCGTGTGGGTTTCGGAGGATGGAACCTCGTGGCTGCCGATCACCACCGCGGCGCAGCCGCTCACTCACGGGCGAATGGCAGCCGTCGCCGGCCGCGTGGTGCTGGTCGGCGGATCGAGCGACGGGCTGGGAGTGCTCGCGGGCGATGTCACGCTCGGACCCGCGAGAATGCCTTCCAGCAGTCCGTCGGCCCCGCCGCAATTCGCTCTCAAACTCACGGCCGGCGACACGCCGATGATCGTCGATGTGGGCGCTTCGGACGTCCTCGGCCCCGTGGCGACCACCGACAGCAAGTTCTTCACATTCGTCACCCAGCCAGCCGGGACGTCGATCTGGTCATCGGACAACGGCAGCCTGTGGGCGCAGGAGCTCGGGCCGGACGCGTTGGTCACATCTGACAACAACGGACGGCCGGTCGTGCTGCAAGCAGTCAACGACGGCGTCGGCGGCGTGATCGCCATCGGACGGGTGACCAGCTCGTCGGGCGATACCGGAACGATCTGGAGGCTGCCCAAAGGCGGCAAGTGGCATCAAGCGAGCCTCGGGGATCCGGCCCCGCCGGAGTTCTCGTCGATCTCCGCCGGACCCAGCGGGTTCGTCGTGGCGTCCGACAAGACGGGCGGGTCGTCGCTCATGTACTCGACCGACGGTGAGACATGGGATGCCGCTTCCATCTCCGTCGCCACCGGGTACAGCCTGACCGTCGGCACGTACAGGTTCGGCTTCGTCGCCACGGGCAGCGACTCGACGCGTCAGGGTGTGTCGACGGCCTGGACCTCGCCGGACGGGCGCACCTGGACCCTGCGCACCGACTGGCACCTGCCCGTGAATGTCATCCAGGCCTTCGGCATCGGCGCTGGGCTCGTGGCTATCACCAGCGGCTCGGGGATCGCCCCTTCGTCCTCCGCCTCGCCTGCCACTTCGCCTGCCGCCTCGCCGGCCGCCTCGTCCTCCGTGAAGCCGACCCCCACGGCCAAGCCTACGCCGGCTCCCACGGGAGGCGGCACGCCCGCCAACACGTGGTGGTGGTCGTCGACCGGAGTGAAGTGGCAGCAGACGGGCTTTCAGACCTCGGGCGGCAACTGGGCCATCGTGAACGGCCAGATCCTCGCCCTGGACGTACCGGTCCAGCCCGCGAGCAGCTGGATTGTCTGGAGCAGTCCGGACGGCAAGAACTGGCAGCGTCCCGTCTCCGACCCGCTGGCCTTCGGCGGCTCGACCAGCTGCCGCATCGCCTCGACCTCCAGCCAAATCGTCGTGGTGGGCTGGGCGGCGAAGGGCCAGCTCAAGGACTACTTCGGGAGCTTCGCCAGCCGCTAGGACCGGACCCGAGCCACAGACGAAACGCGGCGGGCAGTCGGCCCGCCGCGTTGTGGTACTTGACGGGGACGGATTGGCTAGGCGCCGGCCTCGCTCAGCTCTTCGGCGGCACGCTCGAACTCGCGCTCGATCTCCGTCAGCTCTGCCTCTCCGACCTCGACGATCGGGCCCTTGAAGCGGCGGCGGGCCCAGGCGAAGTAGTAGACGAGCAGGAAGCCGAGGAAGACCAAGTAGGCAATGAGCGTCCACGGGTTGCCCGAGGTCGGCCACAGGAAGAGGACGGAGAAGAAGGCAATCCAGAGGCAGGCCAGCGACGCGACCGGCTTGGAGAAGCGGCCCATCTTCCAGACCGCATGATCTCGCCACTCCTGCTTGCCGAAGAGCCCCAGGAAGATCGGCACGCCGTAGGCCCAGTACAGAGCGATCGTGCTGATCGCCGTGACGATCACGATGGCCGTCGAACCGCCGGCGATGAACGCCGCATTCGTGAGCAGGTACGAGAAGAGGACGATGGCGACGATTGCGTTAGCCGGCGTCCGATGACGATGCGAGACTTTGCGCAGCCAGGGCGACCCGGGCACGCCATGGTCGCGGCTGAAGGCGAACAGCATGCGGCCGGCCGAGGCGATCGAGGACAGGCCGCACAGGCTCATCGCGATGGCGATCGCGGCTCCCAGCCAGTCGCCGAGCTGGCCCAGGTTGTAGCTGAGGGTCGTGAAGACGATCGCGTTCGAGCCGCCGTAGTACTGGCTGCACGATGCGACGGTCGCGTCGCAGTTGAACATCGGGCCGAGCGGCGGCAGGTGGGTCACGAGGCCGAACAGGACGATGTAGCCGACGACCGCCGAGACCGCCACTGAGAGGAAGACGCCCCAGGCGCTCGAAAGCCGGGCCGCTACCGTCTCCTCGGCTACGTGGGCGGACGCGTCGTAGCCGGTGTAGGTCCACTGCGCCTGCAGGAGCGAGAAGAGGAAGGCTAGCGGGATTGCGTACCCGGCAGCCGACCCCAGGTTGAACCCCAGCGGCGAGGCGCCGCCGGTCTTGTCGAGCGGGCCGATAGCGAAGGGACTCAGGTCCGTGTGTTGCTTGCCTGCGCCGATGAGGAAGAGGGCGACCACGATGACCGCGACGGTGCCGATGTGCCACCACACCGACGCGTCGTTGAGGAGCGCAACCAGCCGGATGCCGGCCACGTTGATCAGCAGTTGAATGGCCATCAAGACCGCCATCGTCATCAGCTGCCCGTTGACGAAGGAGCCCACGACCGCGGTCGAGTTGCCGTAGTTGATGCCGAAGTTGCTCAGGATGGGCGTCGCGATTGCGGAGTTGAGGAATGAGGCGGCGGCGTAGTCGATGCCGGCCACGATGGCGACCTGACCGGCCAGATTGAACCAGGCAGTCCACCAGCCCCAGTCCTTGTTCTTGATCCGGCTCGACCAGTAGTAGAGCCCGCCGGCCGTGGGATAGACCGAAGCGATCTCCGCCATGGCGGCCGCGATCATCAGGGTGAAGAGCGAGACGAGAGGCCAGCCGAGAGTGCTGGCGGCGGGGCCGCCCCAGGCCAGGCCGTAGTCGAACAGGATCACCGCGCCGGTCAGGATCGAGATGATCGAGAAGCTGATGGCGAAGTTGGAGAACCCGCCCATCGTGCGGAAGAGTTCCTGCGCATAGCCCAGGCGATGGAGGTCGTGGACGTCCTGTCTGATGACCTCCTCGCGGGTTCTGGGTGCCTGTTGCTGCGTCATGCGGGACCTCCTCCGTCCTGGGGCGCTCGACCTGGCCGGCCGGGGCACGCGGCGCCCGGTCGCCCGGTGACCGGAATGTCCAGACCGCAACCTGCGGGTTAGCGATCGGTCCGGGCAATATACCGGTTCGGGAGGTCGGAAATGTACCGGTCTCCCCGGGCGTACCTGGATTCGCGACCCGTCGGAACGGCCAGGGCACCGGCGATCTGTCCTGCGCGACCGCGCAGGCCACCGACTCACGATCCGTGGGCTATAGAATCGAACGACGCCGGTGCCCCGCGCCGCCAACGGCCGGCAGCCGCTTCGAGCCAGGAGCAAACCGCCCCGAGCGCCTACCAGATCAACCGAAGGAGTCGAGCCCGCGCAAGATCGTGACGATGAGCAAGATCACGAGAACGAGCAAGGCGAGGAACCCGATGCCGGACCAAATCGAGACCGAGGCGGCGTGGCGGCGGCGCTCTCGTACCTCCAACGGCTGCCCGCGGCCGGCCCAGAGATACATGACGACGACCGTCGCTACGACGCCTATCCAGGATGCGAAGAAGCCGGCCACGAACCCCAGGACTTTGTCGATCGAATCGCCGACTATGTGTGGCTTGCGGTCCACGTACCCCTCCTTGTGGTGAACGGCCGCGCCCCTCGCGCGACCCTGCGTGGGAATCATATCCAGTCCGCGGCTATAGAATCCGTGACCTCAGCCAGCGCCCGTGCGAGGAGCCACCAGATGCCAGCTGCCCCCGCCACTCCCCCAGCGCCGCGGCCCGGCTTCCGGATGGAGAAGGATCCCCTGGGCTACCTGGAGGTGCCTCTGGCCGCCTACTACGGTGTCCAAACCGCCCGCGGCATCCACAACTTCCCCATCTCCGGCACGCGGCCCCATCCGGCCCTCGTGCGCGCGATCGTTCAGGTGAAGAAGGCCGCGGCGCGGGCCAACATGACCACCGGCCGGCTCCCCAAGCAGCTCGGCAACGCCATCGTCGAGGCCGCCGACGAGATCCTCTGCTCGACCGAAGCATGCGCCGAGGAGGCGGACGACATCGAGCCCGGCCGCCCCTCCGATCCCATGCACGCTGCCTTCGAGGCGGCCCGGGCCGCCAAGCAGCGCGAGTTGATCGACAACTTCCGGATCGACCCGTTCCAGGCCGGCGCCGGCACGAGCCACAACATGAACGCCAACGAGGTGCTGGCCAACCGGGCCATCGAGCTGCTCCACGCGAGCGGCGTCGGTTCGGGGGCGCGCGGCGACTACGCGGTGGTCAGCCCGAACGACCACGTCAACATGGCCCAATCCACCAACGACGTCTTCCCGACGTCGATGCGGATCGCCACCCTCGACCTGATCCGCGACTACATCCCCGCGGCCGAAGGGCTCATCGCGGCCTTCGAGCGGAAGGCAAGCGAGTTCGACGACGTCATCAAGTCCGGTCGAACGCATATGCAGGACGCCGTCCCGATCCGGCTGGGCCAGGAGTTCGCCGCCTACGCGCTGACGCTTCGCCGAGGGCTCGAACGCCTCCAGGCCGCCGCCGCCTCGATCGCCGAGCAAAACATCGGGGCAACCGCGGTGGGCACGGGCCTCAACGCCGAGCCCGAGTACATCGATCTGGTGGTCCGGTACCTCGCCGAGCAGACCGGCCACCCGCTGCGCGGCGCCGAGCATCTGGTCCAGGCCACTCACTCGATGCGCCCGATGCTCGAGGTCTCGGCCGCGTTGCGCGGCATCGCCGTCGACCTGATCAAGATCAGCGAGGACCTGCGCCTGATGTCCTCGGGCCCCATGACCGGCTTCGCCGAGATCACCTTGCCGGCCGTCCAGCCGGGCAGCTCGATCATGCCGGGCAAGGTGAACCCGGTCATGGCCGAGTGCCTCTCGATGGTCTGCTTCCGTGTCATCGGCAACGACACCACGATCGCCTGGGCCGTCAGCGCCGGCCAGCTGGAGCTGAACGTGATGATGCCGGTGATCGCCCACACCGCCCTCGAGAGCCTCACGATCCTTACTAACATGAGCCGCGCTTTCGCCGAGTTCTGCGTCACCGGCATCGAGGCCAACCGCGTGCGGGCGCTCGATCTCATGGAGCATTCCTCGGCGCTGTCGACGCCGCTGGCGCCCTATCTCGGCTATGCCCTGGCCGCTGAGATCTCCAAGCAGGCGGTCCGTGAGCGGCGCACGATCCGCGAGATAGTGGTCGAGCGCGGCATTTTCACCGCCGCGGAGCTGGACGAGCTGCTCGCCCCCCACGAGCTCACGGAACCGGGCGTGGCCGGCGGCTTCCGCTTCACGCCGAAGCTGCCCGAGGGCTACGAGCCTCCGACCGGACCTGCCGGCACCGGGGGCTAGGCGCGGGTCAGCCCCCGAGATGTAGCGACGCATCTCGGCCGCGGCGGCCTGATCTTCGGCGATCCAAGAGCGCCCAGCCCGGTTTCCTGTCATCTGCTAACGGGGGTAGCACGCGGCGAGGTTCTCGGCCG
>Ga0187886_1003040_pt1 | contig 12819 bp, 11 predicted proteins | sample June2016WEW_20_1_FD_133001 | JGI IMG/M metagenome (GOLD analysis project Ga0187886, IMG submission 133001) | Peatland microbial communities from SPRUCE experiment site at the Marcell Experimental Forest, Minnesota, USA - June2016WEW_20_150 | ecosystem: Environmental > Terrestrial > Soil >...
GCGATTCGCCGCCGAAAGCCCAAAACAAAAAGGGTGAGCACACCGATCAGGGAAACTAAGAAATTGATCATCAATTCCCTCTTGATCATGCGGCTGTCTTCAAGGGCAATCCTATGCCCACCGGTCAAACCGATCTGCAGGTCTTGAAAATAATCTGGCCCGGCAATCTTTTTTTCTCTGAGGAATGCTGTCTTGGCGGCGGCAATCGCCACCTGGACTTTTTCAAACAGAATTTCGTCATAATGAACATCCGACGCCGACCCCCGGGGCTTGGCCATCAGGAGCAGCATTTTCCGATCCTCGGAGAGCAGATTCCCCTCGGAAACAATCCCTCCTCGCATCGACCCCATGGGGAGATGTTTTTGGAAGAGGGGCCAGAGTTCCAAAAGATCGCGAGCGGCCCACTGGAAGGCGAAAGAACCTAGAGGGGATTGCAGTCTTACTTTCAGGGCTCGAACGTGCTGTCGAATTGCGGCATCCGTGAGCTTCGCTTCCATCTCTCGCAGGTCATCTTCTGTGAGATAAAGAAGGGCTTTGCGGACGAACTGCTGCTCCAGGATCTCCCGGGCGGCTTGATCCAACCGGGCAGGCCTTTCGTCAAATTCTCCACTTTTTATCAGCTCCTCAGCCAGCAAATCGGCAAAAGGCCCGAAGGACTCCACTTCCCCTCCGCTCTCACGCTCCAGGACGATGAGCAGCGAATCCGCTGCCCCGAACTCTTTGAGAAATTTCACAAACGCCCCGGTTGTCGGTGCGTTCGACGGAAGGAGGTTGAGTACATCACTTTGAAATTGCAGCCGGCTGACTAGGAAGGCCGATATCCCCCCCAGGATCAATGTGCCCAGAATCAGGTACTTGTGGCGGGTGATGGAAAATTTCGTTATCCAACAAAAGATCTTTTTTCGGGTCAAGTCCATAGACTTTTTCCTATTGCCGGGGGGGGACTTTTTTGATAATAATATTCAGCCGCAGTATTGCGCGGCCTCCTATACTTGAATTTCGTTTAACAGCTTGCCTCCATTTTGTCAAGGCTAAGGGAAAATATCCTGGACCAAGAACAGATTTGTGCGATCATCCCGGCTTTTAACGCAGAAAATTCCCTAGGCGAAGTCATCGACCGAACAGAAGAATATGTACGGCGAGTGATCGTTATCAACGATGGGTCCACCGACCGCACTGGGCAAGTGGCCCGCGGTCGGTCCGTTGAACTCATTTCTATCCCCTCCAACCGTGGCAAGGGCTATGCTCTCCGTCTCGGTTTCTCCTACGCTTTGAAAAAAGGATACCGTGCCATTCTCACCTTAGACGCGGATGGACAGCACGATCCGGGAGACATCCCGAAATTCTTGCAGGCCCACGAACGGGATTCCGAAGCCATCCTGGTCGGGTCCCGGATGGCCCAGGCGGCATGTTTTCCCCGCCAGCGTTATTATTCCAACCGGGTAGCGGTCTTTTTCATATCCAGAGCCCTGGGCCAGTATCTCGAGGACACCCAATGCGGCTTCCGCCTCTACCCTGCAAAAGCCATCGGTTCGATTCAGTTAACGACCTCCCATTATCAGACGGAGACGGAGATCCTCCTGCGGGCCGTCCGCCAGGGAATTTCACTGAACAGTGTACCGGTCAAGAACATTTATTGGAATGGAACCGCTTCCCGGAGCCATTACCGCCCCGTGGTGGACACCTTCTATATTTGCCTGGTGGTCCTCCGAGGCTATTTGGGTATTCTTTAAAACATCCGCCTCATTTTAAAACCGCCCTGGTTTTCTGGGAAAAATCCTAAGAACTTTGCGCGGGAAGAGAAGCCGGAAGGAAGCCCTTCCGGCTTTTTTGTGCCTCTCTCTCCATCTTGCAGAGGCCCCTCATATATCCGAAATTCAGGGCCAGATAAAGGCTGAAGTGCTGGAACGAAAACGGACGTCGCTGCCAGAGCGAACGCCAGTTGTAGGTCTGCCGATAGGCCCATAAAATTTTATCCTGCAGTTCTTGCGGGGCGAAATGCCGGGGCCGGAAGACGATGTTCTGTCGGTCGTACAGGGACCAGTCCTTATGGAGAATCCGCCCTTCCTGTTCCAGGTCCGAGAAGAGCTGGGTGCCCGGAAAGGGTGTAAGGTGGCAGTAGTTCACCCCCGTCAGCCGATTCTGCTTCACAAACTGTACTGTGGATTGAATGGCCTCGGGTGTATCCTCGTCGAAACCGAAGATGAAAGATCCCTGGATGTGAATTCCTCGGTCATGGATTTTTCTAATCACTTCTTCATACCTGTAGCGAAGATTTTCCCGCTTGCCGATGGAGCGGAGGACATCCGGGGAGAGGGACTCAAAGCCGATGAGCAGGCCAAGACACCCGCTGCGGGCAGCCAGATTCAGAAGTTCGTTATCGTCGGCGATGGATATGGAGCACTGGGCTACCCATTTCTTATGCAAAGGAATCATGGCGGCGAAAAGCTCTTTGGCCAGGCCCGAATTGCCGGTGAGGTTATCGTCGACGAAGATGAAGAACTTCCGCGGGAGGGATTTAATGTCTTCCAGCACTTGCTCCAGGGAGCGGGCACGGTGAGATCGCCCAAAATAAGAACTGACCGAACAGAAAGAACAGCCCATGGGACATCCCCGGGACACCTGCACAGTCCGGGGGATGAAGTACCTTTGAGCCGGCAAAAGGTTCCATCGAGGAGCTGGCAAGTTTTCTAAGCGAGCGGGTAGAGAACTCTGATAGGTCCTTTGCAAACGGCTGGCCCCGGCGTCCTCCAGAATTCTCTGCCATAGGCTCTCCGCCTCCCCGATCACCACCGCATCACAATGCGTAAGGGCTTCTTCCGGAATGCTGGAAGGGTGCATCCCTCCCATGACCACCGGAATTCCGCGGGAGCGAAAATGATCTGCCAGGGCGTAGGCCCGGGTGCTATTCGCCGTCATGGAAGACAGGCCCACGAGGTCTGTTTCAAGATTCAGGTCCACATCCTCCACCGCCTCGTCGATCAGGCGAACTTCCACCCCCGAGGGGGTGATGGCAGCCAGAAGCGGCAGAGCCATGGGGGGAAGGGTGAAAACGGCCCGCCTTTTCCGCCAAATATAATTTTTTGCCGCAGGAGCAATTAAGACCACTCGCATTCCTACACTCCCACCGGATAAGATTTGCCATGCCAAATTTCTCAAAATTATGAGTCCGAAACGAAGCGCCTGTCAAGGCCGAATCCCTTACCCGCAACCAGAGGGGGCAAGGGAATCCTGCATTTTCCTTGACATCGGCAAATCAGACCAGTAGAATTTTTTCCAACATGCCGAGAAAGCGACTCCTTTTTCGCCTTGGTCATTTCTACTTAACCCTGATTGGTTTTTTTGGCCACCTGCTTCCCCGCCCGTTCATGCTCTGGATGGCCGTCTTGCTCGGAAATTTTTACTGGGCGGTGATGGGAAACGACCGCAGAATGGTTCACCGGAACCTGAGCCAGGTTCTGGATAACCCCGGGGAAGTCAAAAAAGTTGTCCGCCGCATTTTTATCAATTACGCAAAATATCTGGTGGATTACACGCGGATGGACCTTCTCCGCCAAGATAACTTTTACCATTTGACCGAGAGCTTTGAGGGAAAAGAGTATATCGACCGCGCCTTCTCGGGGGGGAAGGGCGGGCTCATCCTTACGGCCCACTTGGGAAACTGGGAAATAGGGGGCGTTTTCCTAACTTTGATGGGCTACCCCTTAAATGTCATCACTGCCCATGACGGAGAAACCCGCCTTCATGATTACAAGATCCGCCTCCGGCAGGTTCAAGGAATCAAAGTCATCACCCTCAACGACACGCTTTCTTCCTCCCTGGCTGTCCTCAAAGCCCTTAAGGCCAATGAGCTCGTCGCTCTCCTGGGAGACCGGGATTTATTCGGCAAAGGGATTCCGGTGCAGTTTTTTGGCCAGACCGTGTTCTTTCCCGTCGGCTCCGCGCTCCTGGCCCATCTCTCTGAAGCTACTCTGATTCCGACCTTCGTCCTCATGGGGCCAAAAGATAAATACCTCTGCCGGGCTGAACCTCCCATCGACCTTCAGAGAACGGGAAACCGCGACGAGGATTTAGCCGTGAACACCCAGAAAATCGCGACTCTCATGGAAAAGTTCATTCGCTCTTATCCTGAGCAGTGGTATACGTTCTACGACTACTTTTCCAGGCACAGAGTTTCTTGATCCTATGTGTCTTTGGATTGTTCCCATTTCCGGATTGGTTCTTTTTGCCTTCAACGAGATTGCCAACCCGCGAAGAGCCTTTCTGGGAAAAGTGCTCTGGAAAGGCGATCCGCGGGGCGTGGGCCTGACTTTCGACGACGGTCCGCACCCTTTATACACGCCGCGGGTCTTGGAAATCCTGGACTCCTTTCAGGCCCAGGCCACGTTCTTCGTCATCGGGAGACATTTGAAAGAGCATGGGGACTTGGTCGTCGCGGCCTCCAAGGCAGGGCATGTCATCGGCAATCACACCGAGCACCACTCTTGGGCCATGAATTTTTCTTCCGCGAAAAAAATGCGGCAAGAAGTCTTGGCGTGTCAAAGTGAGGTGGAAAAATGGGCCGGGTATAAACCCCGTTTCTACCGGCAGCCCGCCGGCTTCCGGAATCCCAAGATCTTCGGCATTCTAAAGGAACTCCAGATTTCGATGGTCGGATGGCAGGTTCGCGCATTCGACACCCAGTGTCAAAACCCTAAAGGCATCGCCCGCCGAATCCTGCAAAAAGTCCAGCCGGGAGGAGTCATCCTTCTTCACGATGGGTCCAATACGGCCAACAACCAAGATCGGACTGCCACCCTTCAGGCTTTACCTGAAATTCTCGGGGGGCTTAAAGACCGGGGGATGGAGTTTCTCACCCTCGACAAACTCTTTGGAATGAGCAAGGAATTGCGATAAGACGTGAGGAGCAAAGCATGGTGGCTGCTCTTCAGGTAAGAATTAAGGAGATGTAAGAATTTGCCTAACTCCGTATGGGTGGCATTTAGGATCTTCATTGTTTTAAGTCTGTCCATCTGTGGTGGATTTTCCTCTGCTCTCTGCCAGGATGCCGCAGAGCTGATCCGGACTATCGACGAGCAGCAACAAAAAATTCAGACCGTCGTCGCTCGCTTTTCCCAAAAGAAGGAGACCTCCTTCTTTAGAGAGCCTTTGCTCTCCTCGGGCCTGGTGAAGTTCAAGCGCCCGGACCGGATTCACTGGACCTATTTGAAACCAGAACCCATGGAGGTGGCCCTGGACGGGAAAACCATTTGGTTCTATACCCCGGGCCGCTCTCAGGCCGAGAAGTACTTCTTAGCTCGCGGAAAAAGAATGGCCCAATATTTAGAGCCCATCACCGCTGTCTTCCAGAAAACCTTCTCTCAACTCGATGCGGCATACACCATGGCCTACGAAGGACTTGAAGCCGAGTCCACTTACCATTTTCGTCTGCAACCCAAAGAGGAAAAGGTCCGGAGATTCTTATCCAGGATCGATTTGTGGATTGACAAATCATCCGGGGCTATCTTAAGATTCGAAATGCTGGAATCGAATGGGGATCAATTGAGCTTAGAATTTGAAAATCTTCAGATCAACCCGCCCCTGACCGATGACGACCTGAAAGTCAAAATTCCTCCCTCCGTAAGGGTGCTGGAACAGAGTTGGCCATGAAGCGCCGCCGGGCGGCAGTGACCGGGCTGGGGATTATCACGGCCGTCGGCTGCGAGGTCCAGGCTTTTTGGGAAAACCTGCTGAAAGGGGTTTGTGGAATCGATGCCCTTACCCTCTTCGATGCTTCCAGGTACCGATCCCAGAAGGCCGCGGAGGTGAAAGGGTTTGATCCCGGTCTATATTTCTCAGACCGGCATCTGCAGCGCATGTCTCGATGCGACCAACTAGGGCTGAAAGCCACGGCAGAAGCCATCCTTGACTCCGGTCTGGATCTGCAACGTGAGGATCGAGAGCGCGTCGGGATATTCATCGGCGGCGGGGCCGGGGGGATTTTCTCGGCCGAACGGTACCGCAAGGAAATGCTTCAGAAAGGCCGGCGCCGGGTTAGGCCCTCCCTTCTTCTTCCATTTGCCACCTGCACGATCACAGACGCCATCGCGGAGGAGTACGGCATCCTGGGCCCCCGGGCGACGATCGCTACCGCCTGTTCTTCTTCGGCTACGGCCATCGGTTACGCCTTAAGTTCGATCCGTTCTGGAGAGGTTGATGTAGCCATTGGCGGAGGAAGCGAGTCTCTCTCCGAGGTAACCTTCGGCGGCTTCAACGCCCTGCGCTCGATCGATGAGGACTGCTGCCGGCCTTTCGACCTCAACCGCAAAGGCCTTTCCTTGGGAGAGGGGGGAGCCATTCTGGTGATCGAGGATGGGGAACACGCCCTGAGACGGGGGGCAAAGGTTTACGCCGAAGTCCTAGGATATGGTTTGACTGGCGATGGGTATCACATGACGGCCCCGGACCCGGAGGGAAATGGAGCCCTGCGGGCGATGAAGGAAGCCTTGAGAGACAGTGGCATCGGCCCCGAGGACGTGAGTTACATCAACGCCCATGGCACAGCCACTCCCGCCAATGATCTGGCCGAGACGAGAGCCATCAAGGCCCTTTTGGGGCAAAGGGCCAGGAAAATTCCGGTGAGCGCGATCAAATCTATGGTCGGACATTGCCTGGGAGCTGCCGGGGCTGTGGAAGCGGTAGCCACCGTTTTATCCGTTAAAGAGAACAGAATTCCGCCGACCATTCATTATCAAACCCCGGACCCGGAGTGTGATTTAGATTACGTGCCCAACCAATCGCGGATCGTGCCGGTGGAAGTTGCTTTTTCAAACTCTTTTGCCTTCGGGGGCAACAACACAACGCTGGTATTTGGGAAATGGAAAAGCTAGGATTAGAGGGTTCTGGGTTCGAGGATTCGAGGGTTCAAGTTAGAAAAAACGCTACGTGTTGAGTGTTGAGTTTTTTGACATAACGCCTTGCGCCTTATGCCTCACGTCTTACCCAATAACCCTTGACCTCTAGACCCCTCGACGCCTGTTTTTTTTACGTTATGGACGATATTGTCATCACGGGAGTTGGCATTATTTCCGCCTGCGGAATCGGAAGGGAAGCGTTCTGGCAAAATTGTCTTCGCGGCAGCACGGGCATCGCTCCCATCCAGTCCTTCGACACCTCGGCCTATCGTTCCCACCTTGGAGCCGAGGCCCGGGATTTCAACCCTAAAGATTTTATGCCCCCTTTGAACTATCGGCGGTTGAGCAGAGTTTCCCGTTTGGCGGTCGCCGCCAGCATCGAAGCCTTGAAAGACTCTGCCTTGATCGTTACCCCACAGTCCGCCCCGTCGATTGGGGTCATCCTCGGAACCGGATATGGAAGCACTTCTCAAACCGATGATTTTTTCGTAGGAATGCTCAAAGAGGGCCCGGGGGGGGCCAACCCCAGCCTTTTCCCGGACACTGTGCCCAATGCTCCGGCGAGCCAGGTTTCCATTTACCATGGGATCAAAGGGCCCAACACCACCTTCAGCCATAATGAAGTTTCGGGGGAGCAAGCCATGGCTTATGCCTCCCTCCTGCTGCGAGAAGGCCGCGCCGAAGCCTTGCTGGTCGGAAGCGTCGATGAAATGAGCGCCGTTCTTTTCCACAGCTATGCCACGCTTCACGCCCTATCTCCTAAAGGGGGACGTGAAGAAGGCATGCATCCATTTGACCGCCGGAGGAACGGCCGGGTTCTGGGAGAAGGAGCGGGAACCCTGGTCCTGGAAAAAAAAACTCGGGCCAGAGAGCGCGGGGCAAAGATTTATGGATCGCTCGTAGCCTGCTTACGCGCGGGCGCTCCCGTGGGAACCGCCCGATACGAAGCCGGGGCTGAACAAATGGCCCGGGCGATGAAAAGCCTGCTCAGTGCGGCCGGGGTTTCTCCGAGTCAAGTAGATTATATCTGTGCCGCCGCCAATTCTACCCAGGAGCTGGATCGGGCGGAAGCCTTGGCCATCCGGAAGGTTTTCAGCCAAGCTCGGTCCACTCCCGTAAGCTCTCTTCACGGGCATATCGGAGATTTTTGCGGCTCTGGGACTTTGCGGGCCGCTGCTCTTCTTCTTTCCCTGAGGGACGGAAAGATTCTCCCAACCCTCGGGCTAAAAGATCCCGAGTTTGACCTGGATCATGTCATGGATCAGCCCCGAGCCAAGGAGATTCAATACGCTCTGCTCAACGGTTTTTCTTTCGGGGGAAGCAATCTCTGTTTGTTATTTAAAAAGGAAATTTGAGGGGACGCAGATGATCGCAGATTTCTGGGATAAAAATGAAAAATATCCGAATCTGCATCTATCTGTGCAAATCTGCGTCCTATAAGAAAATGAAAATTAAAATCATCTGCCCCCGCTGGCCGGAAGGAAGCCTCTGGCGCCATTTTATTTTCCGATTCCCCTACCTGAGCCTAACCACGCTTGGAGCCCTCACCCCCGAGGACATCGACCTGACCCTTGAAGACGAGAATGTTCAGGAGATCAATTTTCAGGACCAGCCGGACCTTGTGGCGGTCAGCATCATCACTCCCCTGGCCAATCGAGGATATGCCATCGCCGACCGTTTTCGGGAGCTGTCCATCCCCGTCGTCATGGGAGGGTTCCACGCCACCTGGATGGCTGAGGAAGCTGGACAGCATGCCGATGCCGTAGTCTTGGGAGAAGCAGAACAGGTCTGGCCCCGGGTGGTGGCAGATTTTAAGAAGGGATCCTTGCAGAAGTTTTACAAGGCCAGCGGCCAGTCGGATATGAAAGACCTCCCGATACCGCGCCGCGAGCTCTTGCAAAAACAAGCTTATTTTTTTACCAATACCATGCAGATCGGCCGCGGATGCCCGTTCCTGTGCGACTTCTGTTCCGTGACCGCATTTTACGGCCATACCTACCGCCTGCGTCCTTTGAAAGATGTCCGCAAAGAAGTGGAACTTTTGCTGCAAGAGAAGAACTTCATCTTCTTCGTGGATGATAACATCATCGGCAACCCGGCCTATGCCAGGGATCTCTTCTCCCTGCTTAAAGATTTTCGGATCAAATGGCTCAGCCAGGCTTCGATCAACATCGCCGAGGATGACGACCTTCTCAGGAAAGCAGCGGAAAGCGGCTGTTACGGTCTCTTCATTGGTTTTGAATCCCTCTGCCAGGAAACGCTGCAAAGCTATCTTAAAACCTCGAACCGGGTCCATCGGTACAGAGACCTGATTCGCAAAATTCATGAAGAGGGGATCGGCATCGAGGGATCATTCATTTTTGGCTGCGACGCCGACGACCCTGCGGTTTTTCGCCAAGTAGTGGATTTCTGTGAAGAGACCAAGATCGACGCCGCCGTCTTTGCCATCCTCACCCCTTACCCGGGAACGCGGATCTATGAGCAATACACCCAGCAAAATCGGATCTTCACCCGGGACTGGGATCTTTACGACATGGGCCACGTGGTCTTTCGCCCCCAGAAAATGACTAGGGAACAGCTCCAGCAAGGGCATGACTGGGCTAACCAACGCTTCTACTCATATCCTTCCATGCTGAAGCGCTTGTGGCCGATTCGCCGGAGCCATCAAATTTTTATCCCCACGAATTGGGGAATGCGCCGGGCCTGGAGAGGCCTAGCCAAATCTTTTCTTTGAGGTTACCCAACATGGATTCGTTGACCTTGGACACCATACCGCTCCAGTTCGACCTTGAACAAATTTGCCGGAACTTGAGAATGAAAGAAGGAAGTGAACAGGTGGGCAAGTTGCAAGGGCTACTCGGGGAGGCCCAGTCCATCGGAAAGCCGAAAGCTTTCTACCGATCTGCCTTCATTGAATCCCGGACAGATGACCAGGTGGTCATCGACGGCATTGTGTTCACCAGCCGGGTCCTGCGGGTTAACCTGGAGAAAGTTCACCGGGTATTTCCGTACGTTACGACCTGCGGGTTGGAGCTGGAAGAGTGGTCCCGTTCATTCGATGATATGCTGCTGAAGTACTGGGCGGATGTGATCAAGGAAATGGCCCTGCGGACGGCCGTCAAATATCTTCAGGATCACCTCATCGAACACTATCGCCTGGTAAAGGTGTCGAAAATGAACCCCGGATCTTTGCCAGACTGGCCTTTGGCAGAACAGCGGTTTCTCTTTGATCTCCTGGGGAATGGCCCGGGTCCGATCGGAGTTCACCTCACGGATTCATTCTTGATGTTGCCCATCAAATCTGTTTCCGGGATATGGTTTCCCACCGAGGAGAGTTTCGAAAGCTGTCGGTTGTGCCCGCGGGAAAATTGCGTCGGCCGAAGGGCCCCTTATGATCAGAATCTGTATGACCGGAAGTACCGCAAAAAAGCAGAATAGGGTAGGAAACGAATCGAACAATTCGGTGCCTGATGTCGCTTCCAGCAAGCCCATTGAAGAACAAAACCTTGACGGCGCCCCTTTAAACTTATTATACTTCTAGGGAACCCTAGGCTTTCCCTTGAAGTCTTTCCATCCTGGATTTTTTGCCTTTGAAACAGGAGGAGAAGCGTAAGCTGGAAGATCGGAGGCCAGGAGAGAAATTGACTTTATGGCCTATGGGGAAGAGGTTCTGGATATGAAAGACCCCTGGCAGATCCATTGGAAAGATTATTACGAAGTACTGCAAATCATTCCCGGAGCGGAGTCTGAGGTGATCGAAGGAGCCTACAAAAGGCTTGCTGCCAAATATCATCCCGACAATAAGAAAACGGGGGATGCGGATCGGTTCAGGTTGATTCGTGAGGCCCATGAGATTCTGGCCAACCCCGTGAGAAAAAAAGAATATGATGCCGCGTACCAGGAACGCCTCAAAAATAAAGATCAGTGCCAGATCCTCTCAAAGAGTAACAGAGGAGAAAACAGTACGCGCCCCGTGAGAAGCCCCACTTCTACCGAAATCTCTGCCGCGGAAGATTCGAATTTTTCCGAAAGAATATTCTGCAGCGATGGCTTCTGCGCGGGTGTCATAAACGAAAAGGGGGTTTGTACGGTATGCGGAAAAGCCTATGTGCGAGAATCTCAAAGACAAATTCAAGAACAGCCGGAAAAGCGGATTATCGATAAAGATATATAATGCCCAAATAGGAAATTTTTGAAGGCCAGAAAGAACCCCTTTTTAGATCAACCCAGAAGACCTCGCAAACCTTTTATTTCCCGGTCTGGAAAAATTCTTTTCATCAATCCCAACCTTATGAAGCCTGTGGTCACCCCTGTAGCGATAGACTACTTGGCTCAGGCGATGGAAGAAAAGGGGTTCACCACAGAGATTCTTGATTTGGCCTTTGGGGATGATCCAGAGAAAGAACTCGAGCGATATTTGGGGAAATGCGAGTATCTTCTAATTGCCCTCACGGTGCGCAACATTGATGACTCTTACTTTGCCAGCCAGGATTTCTGTTTGCAACGGACCAAGGTCATAATCGATCAAATCCGGGGTCGAACGGAAGCCCCCCTGGTCTTGGGGGGAGTGGGGTTCTCCATCCGACCGGAATCAGCCCTCTCCTACTGCGGGGTGGAGATGGGTGTAAAGGGGGATGGAGAATGGAGTCTACCTCAATTGGCCGAGAGGCTGGTGGAAAGAGGAGATTTAAGAAATATCCCAGGGGTCATTTTTAAGAAAAAAGAAAATTACCACCAGAACCCGGTTCGTTTTGGTTCCCTGTACGGTCTTTGTCTCTCGCGGCGCGAGGCGCTGGACCACCTACGCTATCTTAGAGAAGGGGGTATGGTGGGGTTTGAGACAAAACGGGGTTGCGACCAAAAGTGCATCTACTGCGCAGACCCGCTCAGCAAGGGAAGAATCATCCGCTGGCGGAATCCCCAAGATGTGGCCGCGGAGTTGGCCCATCTTTATCGGAAAGGGGTGGACCATTTCCACACCTGCGACAGCGAGTTTAACCTTCCGGCAAGCCAGGCCATCGAGGTCTGTAAAGAAATCGTGAAGAAGCGGTTAAACGAGAAAATTCGCTGGTACGCTTACGCCTCTGCAACACCCTTCGAAGAAGAGTTGGCCTCTTGGATGGAACGGGCAGGATGCGTGGGGATTGACTTTGGAGTGGACCACGGAAATGATCAAATGCTCAGGCGTCTGGGCCGCGCGCATAACGCCGCAGCCGTTGAAAAAACTGCCCGACTGGCCCGAAAACATGGTTTCGCTTTGATGTTCGACCTTCTCCTGGGTGGGCCTGGGGAGACAAGGGAGACCATCCGGGAGACCATCGAGTTGATGAAGAAAACCTCCCCCGACCGGGTGGGGATCAGTCTGGGGGTGCGTCTATACCAAGGCACGGCGCTGGCCCAAATGGTTGTAAGAGAAGAAGGTTTTGGGCTGAAGAATAAAAACCTTCACGGAGCAATCCGGGGAAACGAGGAAATGCTTCAGCCGATCTTTTATCTATCTGCAGGGTTAGGGGAAGATGTTGAGGAGTTTATAGAAAAACAAATTGCCGGAGATCCCCGTTTTCTCCTGGGGAGCCGCAAAAATCTGGAGCGGAATTACAATTACAACGAAAACAGTCGGCTGACCGAGGCGATCAAGCAGGGTTACCGTGGGGCTTTTTGGGATATATTGCGAAGGATGGGGAATGGATTAGAAAGAACCATCCAATCGCCCCCTGTCGCCACGGGCAAGAATGAATCTTGCCGATAAGGGCGAGTAAAGAAATTTCACAGAAGATTCTTTCCACTAAGAATCCTTTAGGATTTAATGTATTTTTCGATCCGCTCTTGGACCCCATTCGAAAGATTCAAGAATTTAACACCCATGCCCCGGCGCAAATGCCTGCTTTCTTGCCCATATTTATTCGTCCAGATCACTTTACAAGCC
>Ga0187886_1003042_pt1 | contig 12818 bp, 12 predicted proteins | sample June2016WEW_20_1_FD_133001 | JGI IMG/M metagenome (GOLD analysis project Ga0187886, IMG submission 133001) | Peatland microbial communities from SPRUCE experiment site at the Marcell Experimental Forest, Minnesota, USA - June2016WEW_20_150 | ecosystem: Environmental > Terrestrial > Soil >...
CCCGCAGATTTGCTCGGCTCCCCGAAGGAGCCTTTGTCAGGGAACTTTGTGTTTCAGGTTACCCCTCACACCTCCCTCCAGCTACGTGGGCGAACTGCCGAACTCCCACGGTCGGACTTTAACTAACAAGTCACACGTTATACACGGCATACGGTCAGGTCTATTTTCTTTGCATTTTATTTCTCTGGTTCATGATTCTGAAAAAACAAAACCCCACCTCTCTTTAAGAAATGGGGTTCCGTCTCTGCATTCCATGTAACCCTCCATCAAGGGTTTGGAAAAGACCAAGGGAAAATTTAACAACCAGACAAGACCATGGCCTTTTCAATCTATTTCGTCAATCCCAATTCCTTTACGCTTCCTCTCTAACACAGGATAAAATTTTGGCACGGCGCGAGGATAACCGTACGCTGTCACCAAAATCCCCCCCTCCCCCCCTTTGCAAAGGGGGATTTTATAGGTGATGTGATCATATAAGAAAATGATTGAAAGATCAAGGGGGAAAAAGAAAGCCAGCAATATTCAAATCGAGGAAACGAAAAGACTCAGCCCTCCCCTTCTCCCTGCCGCACCCAATAGCTCACCACCGACTATTATATTCCGCTCTGCCGCCGACTCCGTCCCGTTTACCTCAGCTTCCGAAACGTTTAAATATTGGTCGACAGCTCGACGCAGCATGTTGTCAGCGGGACACCGATCAGTGTGATTTAGGCGATTTACCACGACGAGCTCCCCCTGCTGTCGGCTTAATCTAACTTTTTCTTCGCCGGGCGAACCTCGTAAAGTTCATGATCTTCTCTAACCAAGCACGCGCGCTCTGTGGTCGCCTTCTCAAAGATCACCTTTGCATTGGAAAAGAGATCGGGGTTTTCGGCCTTCAAATATCGTGCTGCCATTCGGCAATACTCTGGCTCGATTTCAACGCCGATGCTATTCCGACCAGTTCTGAGAGCAGCAATCATTGTGGTGCCGGTTCCGCAAAACGGGTCAAGCACGGTGTCGCCTGTGAAAGAAAACATGCGGACGAGGCGTGTGGCTAGTTCCATCGGAAATGGGGCGGGATGTTGCTTGGTGGATGCTCCCGGGATATTCCAGATCTGCTGAAACCATTGATTGAATTCTTGCTTGGATATCTTGCTTGCTTTGCGCTGTGTTTCAGACGGCTTCCGGTATCCTCCCGGCTTGCGCTGCATGAGGATGAATTCCATGTCGTTCTTGATGATGGCGTTGGGTTCATACGGCTTGCCCAAGAACTTCGATCCGTTTGCCACTTCATAGGATGCATTGGCAATCTTGTGCCAGACGATAGGATTCAGATTGTCAAAGCCAATCCGCCGGCAAATGACACAAATATCGGCGTGGAGGGGGAAAACAAGGTGCCGTCCGAAATTGCGTCTGGCCACGCAAACATCGCCGACCACACACACAAGCCGCCCACCGGGGACAAGGGCCCGGAAAACATGCCTCCAAACCTTTTCCAGTTCACTCAGAAATGCCTCGTAATCCTGAATATGCCCCAGTTGATCCGGATTCTCCTGGTATCGTTTGAGGTTCCAGTAGGGAGGAGAAGTAACAACGAGGTGGACGGACGCGTCATCTAAAAAGGACAGATCCCGTGCATCGCCATTAATGAGCCTGTGAAACGTCGTCAACATATTTTCATACAAAGGTTGCTGCATGGGCAACGAGCACCTTAGCAAACCGATGGATTGATAGGTCGTCGGCTGGCGTCTTGAAGACCCCGTGGATGCCCTCTTGGCCTGTCGAAGTAATGAAGGCGGATGCCGAATAATGACGCTCCAATACAAGCTTCCGACAAAACAACTCATAGCGCCTCATGTATGAGGCGCCGAGGAACTCCGGGAAAACCTTGAAATGCGGTTCCTGGACGCCGACCGGGCAATTCGACGCTTCGCAGTCTTCCAGCATAAAAAAATAGCCGAGGAAAGGCTGTGGACTCTGGAGATAGGCGCGTTCCCGAAACGCTGTCCAGAGGTCAAGGGCGCTGCCCATTGCCTCCTCAGTTCGGTTGTTGAGGTTGTTGCCGAAGGAGGGACCGACTTGTGATTTGGCCTCTATCGCAGCAATCAATGTGTGTTCTCTGACAACAAGTAGGTCCCATTTCTTGGTAGGTCTGAAGAAGCCGGGAAGCTCAACGGCCTTCTTCCTGCAAACATATCGTTCCGGTATCCCAGCCTGAGTTATGAGTCCCGTAAAAAGATCGATGAAACCATCCATCTGTGCGCCGCCGGTTACTGCACTGCGCAAACCCTGATCTGCCTTACCACTCTGCTCTTGTTTCTGCCGTTGCCCGGAACGCGTTTGCCAGTAATGGGCAACTGCTCGCTTCGTTCTTTCCGTCAAGTCATGAACGATTCGATTCTGTTACATATTATCAGCAGTTTAATGGTGGATTACAGTTTTTCCCCTTCATCTCTGGAAAACAACTATTCCCGTTTTCTTGATTTCTTCAACAAGAATCCCGCCGTTTTCAAAATCCTCAGTCTTAAAAGGAAGGGGCTCAATCCTGCTGTCAATCTTCCTTCTCAAGGGGATGATCTTTCGCCTATCTTCAAACCGATCCCCCGAAAAGACTTCAGAAACCAAAGCAACATCTATGTCACTTTCCTCTTTTGCGTATCCCTTGGCGTACGAGCCGAATAGGATAGCTTTTTCTATGGGAATCTTGTTCCTTTCCAATTCCCCGATGTACTTTCTTACAAGCTTAACCGCTTTATCTGCTTTGACAGCCATTTTTTCATAACTCCAATCTCGTCCAAATATTCCTTCGTAAACTTCTTTGTGCACTTTCTCTTAAACGAAAATTTTTCGTCCGGGTACCTTTTTGAGATTTTTCCCACCGCCACCCTTTGGGAAACTTTTTCTTGCCTGTTCTCAAAGCTTCCATGCTGTGTAGCATTCCCAACCAATTTTAATCAGCGCTGTAAATAACTTCGCCGGTTTTTAATATCTCAGCCAGAAAGCCGCTGGGGTCATTGTCCTCTTCCAGCAATACCGGCTCTATCATTGGCTCAATATCCCGGCGCAGCTTAAAGAGTTTTCTTTCAGAAAGCAAAAGATCGCCCTCAATCCTGCGGACCACTATCGCCACATCAATGTCGCTATCTCTCCTTGCTTTCCCTCTCGCGTGGGAACCGTACAGGATGACCTTTTTAACCGGGAAATTTTGTCTGACCACGGCGGCGTATTGCTTTACTCTGGCAATAGCTGTCTCTTTATCCATCGGTATAACTCCTCGGCCTCACGAAGAATCTCCACGCAACGATGATGATCGAGCGTCTGCATGAGCTTCCTTTTATGCGTCGGATAGCGTGCCTCAACATTCAGCGGTTCGATGAGGTCAATGAAATCCTTTTGCGCTTCCGTCATCTTAGTATACAACCCTGCCTCTTTAGCCAGGAAAGCCAGATTATGGGTGTAGGGCGGATTCTCATTTTTTGCGGAAACATAATATCCTTTGAGGACTTTTTCGATGGTTTGATGACACATGAAGCCGACATAGAGAAATCTCCCGCCCTCCAGCATAACCTTTCCGGTTTCCAGGTCATATTCCGCCATTTCCATCCAATATCGTATTTTCTCATTCATGCCAACAATCTCAATTTGGTTTGCTGGATCAGATCTTACATAAGCCCCCAATGGGGAAAAAGCCCATCCCCTGTTTGGAATGGGCTTCTTGTCTACCGCCCATTTTCCAGCCCCCCTGCTGTGAAGTTAGCATAATTTAGCAGAAATAAAGGAGAAAGTCAAAAAAGGTCCAGGGTCCAGAAAAACAGGATCGAGGTTCGGGGCACTTGGTCATGCTGCCTTGAGACGATCCGCGGCTTGCTGCATCGATTGTCTTTCTTTCAGGCGGGCCATCTCTTCCTGAGACTCCTGAAACCTCTCCAGGGCGTTGAAGAACCGGTCCAACAGATCACCGCTAAATGTGGGGATTAAAAAAATGTGGGTATGGGGGATTCTTCTTCCCCGGGCGTACATGCAGACAAAATCCGGATGGAAAGCCTTCATAATCTTCTGGGCGATCACCCTCGCCGCGCTGAAAAGACTCCTTGTCTCCTCTTCGCTCAAATCGTGCCACCATGGGATATGGCGCTTCGATATAACCAGGCAGTGGCCTTGCGCGAAGGGATTGATGTCTAATATCCCCAGGGAGTGGTCATCTTCATAAATCCTATAAGCCTCCGCCTTTCCTTCTGCAATCTCACAAAAAACACATTTTTTGGGGGCTTTTTTAGCCATCGTCCTCCTCTTTTGCCTTCTTGAAGAGGGTTCTAGGGGTCTAGGGTTCAAGGGGCCAAGAAAGGACTTTAAGAAAAATCTTACCTAGAACCCTTGAACCTTTGAATCCTCGGACCCTTCTTTCAGCGCTTCCTGATATTCTGACCAGAGGAACTCTTTTTTGATCCCGTGGTCGATAAAGTCCCAGGGGAGGATTTCCGCGAATGTTCGTCTCCTGTAAACGTAGAAATCCGGGTTCACATCCACGGAACGGTAGGCCTGAGGCCAGTTCCCTCCGAGGTGGTGATTAGTTAACAGCAACCTTCCGACCCGCCGATCGCCGCGCGAGAGCAGGCTTTGTAAATAGGCCCATTTGGGTACATCGGCCGCCACCGAGACGCCCCTCTCTTTCTGTAACCCCTTCCTCACCGCCCTGATTTTATCCTGCAAGCTGCGAACGTCTTCAAAGGGGTGCCACTGGAAGGGAGTAGCGGGCTTGGGAACAAAAGAGTTAAGGCTAAGATGGATCCTCTCCGTTCCCTTCTTGCCTCGACTTTTCTTCAAGAGGTGGTGACGGATTTTTTTGGTCAGGTCGATGATCGCTTTTACATCCTCGGCTCTTTCCATAGGCAGGCCGATCATGAAGTAGAGGCGCAGACTGCTGACCCCGCGATCCGCCAGGATCTCGGCCGCCCGGATGATTTCTTCCTCTGTAAAACCTTTCCGCACAACCCGGCGCATGCGCTCAGAGCCGGCCTCTGGGGCCAGGGTGATTGTCTTCTGCCCGCTTTCTAAAATAAGGTCAGCCATTTCTGGGGTGAGGGAATCCACCCGCAGGGAAGAGAAGGAGAGAGGTTTTTGAGAATGGAGAATTTCTTGTCCGAAGGAGATGAGTTCAGGATAATCCGAAATGGCCGCGCCCACCAACCCGATTTTTTCCGCCGGGCTTGAGCCCTTTAGGGCCGCCTCCTTAAGAAGCGGTCCGTCTCGCACGCGATGGGGAAAATAGGTATAGCAACTTGCGCAGAATCGGCATCCCCTGCGGCAACCCCGGCTGAGCTCAACCAGAAGCATCTGTGAGAGCTCCGTGTTTGGCGTCACCAGCGGAGAGATCGTGAGGGAGTCATTCAGGTCTTTGAGCCAAACTCTCTTCACCCGGTCAGGAAAAGCCCCCTGGGGGACAAAAGATTCAATCGTTCCATCTGGCTTGTAGGAGATCGTGTAGAATTGGGGAACGTAAACTCCCTCCATCGTCGCCAGTTCGGCCAATAATTTCTCTTTGGCCTCGCCCGCTTCTTTCCACCTCCGCAAGGTCTCCGTCAGGGGGGCGGCCACAACTTCAGCCTCCCCGATCACAAAAAAGTCCACAAAATCTGCGAGCGGCTCAGGGTTCATCAACAGGGTGGCCCCGCCCGCCATGACCAGCGGCTCAGCCTCTTTTCGATCCTTTTTGAGGAGGGGAATCCTGGCCAATTCCATCATCTGGAGGAGGTGGGGGTAATCGTTCTCGTAAGAGATGGAAAAGGCCAGGACATCGAAGGTATGGACTGGCCACTGAGATTCCAGAGAAAAGAGCGGGGTCTCTGTTCTGCGGTATTCCTCGAAATCTTCCGCATCGGGCAAGAAAACCCTCTGACACAGCGTGTCGGGCTGTTCATTAAAAAGCCGGTACACTGTCTGGAACCCTAAGTTTGACATAGCCGTGTAATACCGATGTGGGTAGGCCAGCGCGATGGACAATTTTCCCTTCCGGTCGTTGAAAGCAGGCTGCTTGCCAGCAAGCAGGGTTCTCCGCTCTGCGGAAAGGAGGGTCTTCGCTTTTTCGATCAGCTTGTTGGACATGTCTTACCAAAAAATATTTCACCGCAGAGATCGCTGAGTCCGCAGAGGCAAACAATCCAACATTCAAATAGCAAAAAAACAAAATTACAAACTAAAATCCAACATGCAAGAAATTTTGAATTTTTCGTTGCCCTTTTGCATCTCCATTATTTTGGTTTTTAATCTTCAGCTAATCTCCGCGTTCTCTGCGCTCTCTGCGGTGAATCGCCTTGGCTCAATCCGCCTGCTTCCTCAAAAAAGTGGGGATATCGTACTCGTCCTCTCGCAGGTCGACCGGCAGGCGGCGCCGGGCGGATTTGGCCGGCTTTTCCTGGACCTCGGCAGTTTTTTCTTGGCGAATGAAAGTAGGGATATCCCGATTGTTTTCCCTGCGGCCAAAGCTAAGTACGGTCTTCCCCCCCTCTGCGGAAGCGGTTCGGGATTCGGGGATACGCTCTTCTCTCTCCTCGGTCCTTCCGAATCCTGTGGCAATTACGGTGACGCGCATCTCCTCCCTCAGATTCTCATCGATCACAGCTCCAAAAATGATATTGGCCTCCTCGTGGGCCTCCTCCTGGACGAGGGTGGAAGCCTCGTTAACCTCATAGAGGGTCAGGTCTGCTCCTCCCGTAATATTGATCAAGATCCCCCGGGCTCCGCAGATGGTGATGTCCTCCAACAGGGGGCTGGAGATGGCCCGCTGGGCAGCTTCGATCGCTCGATTCTCCCCGCTCGCGGCTCCCGTCCCCATCAAGGCCATTCCCATCTCGGACATCACCGTGCGTACATCGGCGAAGTCCAAATTGATCAAGCCGTTAACGGTAATCAGGTCGGAAATTCCTTTGACCGCTTGCAGCAGAACCTCGTCCGCTTTGCGAAATGTATCCAGCAAGGACATATCCCGGCCAGCAATATTCAACAGCCGTTGGTTGGGGATCGTAATCAACGTGTCCACGCATTTCCTAAGCTCCTTGAGTCCCTCCTCGGCCTGTCGCTGTCTTTTCTTTCCCTCAAAAAGAAAGGGCTTGGTGACTACGGCCACGGTTAGAGCCCCTACGTCCTTGGCGATGGAAGCCAGGATCGGCGCCCCGCCTGTCCCCGTGCCTCCCCCCAAGCCGGCCGTTATAAAGACCATGTCTGCGCCCACCAGGATCTCCCGGATTCGGTCTTTATCCTCCAAGACCGCATTTTTCCCGATCTCGGGGTTGGCTCCGGCTCCCAGCCCTTTGGTTAGCTTCGCTCCCAGTTGAATTCTCATGGGCGCATTGCAGGCTGCCAAGGCCTGGGCATCTGTGTTGGCCCCAATAAATTCCACCCCCCCCAGGCAGGCCTGGATCATGGTGTTGACGGCGTTACACCCTCCGCCGCCGACACCCACCACCTTCAAATTGGCCCCGGAATTCGTGTTCTCTTCCAACTGAATCATTCCCCACCTCCCGAAAAGAAATAGGGTTCAAGGATTCAGGGGTCCCAGGGTTCTAGGGATTTCTTTTTCACTGGTACCCTGGAACTCTAGACCCCTCCGACCCTGTTTAAAAGAACTCGCTGAACCAGCGCTTCGCTTTCCCGAAGAATCTGCCCTTACCGTTTCTTAGACGGCCCTCTGAGCCGTGACGTTTACCGTATAAAACCAAACCAACACCGGTGGCATACATGGGATTATTCACCACATCCAACAGGCCGCCTACTCCTGACGGATACCCTCGGCGAACTGGAAGGTTGAAAATCTGCTCGACCAGCTCGGGCAGCCCTTCTAAGGAAGCAGTTCCTCCCGTCAGCACGACCCCCGAAGGGATGAGGTTCTCGTACCCTGATTTGAGAATCTCGCGATGAACCAGGGTTAAGATTTCCTCCATCCGGGGTTCGATGATCTCAGCTAGGATCTGCCTGGACAGCACGCGGGGTCGCCTTCCTCCCACGCTGGGGACTTCGATGGTCTCCTCCCTCTTAACCATAGATGTCAGAGCGCACCCGTACTTCATCTTGATCTTCTCTGACTCTACCAGCGGGGTGCGCAGACCGACCGCAATATCATTGGTCAAGTGGTTACCCCCCAGGCCAAATATGGCGGTTTGCCGGACGGCTCCCTGGCAGAAAATCACGAAGTCCGTGGTCCCGCCGCCGATGTCCACCAGCGCCACGCCGAGCTCTTTCTCGTCCGGGATGAGCACCGCCTCGCTGGCGGCTAGCTGTTCCAAAACGACGTCATTCACTTCTAGGCCCGTCCGGTTGCAACAGCGGATGATATTCTGAGCGGACGTCACAGCCGCCGTGACGATGTGCACCTTGGCCTCCAGGCGGACTCCGGACATTCCCAGGGGCTCCAGGATCCCATCCTGTTCATCCACGATGAATTCCTGGGGAAGAACGTGGATGATTTCACGATCCATGGGAATAGCGACCGCCCGGGCGGCGTCGATGACCCGTTTGACGTCGCTCTCCGCGACTTCCCGATTTTTAACGGCCACGATGCCGTGGCTGTTAAACCCCCGGATATGGTTCCCGGCGATCCCGCAATAAACCGAGGTGATCTCGACCCCAGCCATCAACTCGGCTTCCTCCACGGCTTTGCGAATCGACTCCACCGTGGCGTCAATGTTGATGACGACTCCTTTGCGCAATCCTTTCGAGGGGTGGGTGCCGATGCCTACGATGTCCACGCCCCCATCATGGACCTCCCCCACAATAGCGCAGATCTTGGTGGTCCCAACGTCCAAACCGACGACAATGTTCTCTCTCTTCCCTTTCTTGCCCATGGGGGTCCCCCTTCCCAAAACTCTTCACCGCCGAGACCGCGGAGATTGCAGCGAAATTCTAAATTTCATTCTTAAATTCTAAATCCGAATATCGAAATCCGAAACAAAATCCGAAATTCAAACATCAAGATTCAAAACTTCTTTCTGTCTGAGAAATTTTTATTTTGGACATTCGTGCTTGTTTCGAATTTCGTGCTTCGAACTTCGAATTTGCTGATTACGACTTCCCGGATTTTCCTTTCTCGGCGTCCTTCATCTTGACCACGACTTTCCTGGGATAATTAAGGTCCAAGTACTCCACGTTCTTGGACTTCTGTTGTAAATCCGGCAGCACCTTTTCCAGGCGGCTTAATTTATCCGATAGTCCTCCTGAACCCAGGCGAATGGGCATTCCTCCGTTGAAGGTGAATATCGTCAGCCCATTTTGTTTGCTGAGATGAATTTCGGAGACTTCTCGGCGGGTAAAAACTTTCCTTTGCCCGAGGAGTTCCAGAAGTTCCAACGCTTGGCGCAACAAATCTACAGCCCGGTTATCCCGCTCCATGATCTCCTGACGATTGAGCCCGGTGAGAACGGGATAATCCAAACGGTCCTTGGGCTCTGCCTTCTTAAAAACTTCCCCCTGACGGTCGACCAGGTAGAGATCTTCCAAGAGGATCAGAGCCTGGGGCACCCTTTCTTGAACCTCGATGATTAATGCCCTACGGGTCCAGTCTCGCTTCACCTTGGCCTTTTCCACCCAGGGGTGCTTCGCCAGTCGGCTGCTGACTTCCTTTAAGTCCAGGCGGGCAAGGCTGGCTCGGAAGTCCACCTGGGCCAATTTCAGCAGCTCGGATTCCTTGGCGTTCATACATCCCATGATCTTAATTTCCCCGACATTCAGGCGCGCGGAGCGCTGGAAATATTGGTAGATCGTGAAGCCCAGCAGGGTCAGGCTGACCAGCATGGCCAGGCTGAGGGCACCTCTCCCCACCCTGCCCGCCCACGCTCGGGACCCACCCGCTTTCTTCTTCCGGGGGCGGCGAGTCTTGCGGCTCGGTCTGGAACGATCCCGGCGAGACATTCTTTTAGTTTTTCCACGGCCCCTGGTTTTTTGATTGATCCCTGGGCGGTTTTGCCGGAATCTTTAGACGCGCCCCCATTAATATTCGCTCCACCAGATTCTGGAAATCGATCCCCTTCCCTCTAGCGATCTCCGGCAGAAGGCTGAGGCGAGTCATCCCCGGGAGGGTGTTCACTTCCAGAACGTAAAATCGGCCCGGTTCCTGGTAAAGCATATCCACCCGCGTGCCTCCTTCGCACCCCAAAACAAAGTGCGCCTTAAGCCCCAAATCTAAAGCCCGGTCATAATCTGCTTGCGGTAAAGGAGCTGGAAGGATGTGCTCGGCCAACCCATCCGTATACTTGGCTTCGTAGCTATAAAACTGCACTTTGGGCACGATCTCGATCGCCCCCAGAGGTTGATCATCCAGGACCCCCACCGCAATTTCTCGTCCTTTGATGTATTCTTCCACCAATATTTCCTGGCCGTATGCGAAAGCCTTTTCCATGGCTTCAGGGATTTGCCGTGCCTCTAAAACAATCGTCACCCCAACACTGGAGCCTTCCTCGGAGGGCTTGAAAACGATGGGTAGAGAAAATGGGAGATTCTTTAGGTCGAACTTTTCCCGCTCCCCGCTCTTCAGAATGATGTGGGGTGGCACGGGGAGGCGGTTGAGGAGGAAGATCTTCCGGGAGAATATTTTGTTCATGGCCAGGGCGCTGGCCAAGACTCCTGGACCGGTGTAGGGAATGCGCATCATTTCCAATAGCCCCTGCACGGCCCCGTCTTCTCCCAGGCGTCCGTGCAGTCCGATGTAGGCCACCTCGATCTTTTTTTCCACCAACCGCTGGGCTAGCTGTTCGTCGGCCTCCACAGGCCAGGCATCATACCCTAGGCCTTGTAAGGCTTCTAAAATCGCTCTCCCGGACATCAGCGAGACTTCTCTTTCTGCAGACATTCCGCCCAGGAGCACGCCGATGCGCTTTCTCTTCAATTCTTCTCTGCTCATAAGAAGTGCCTAAAATTATCCAAATGAATCTTTCCTTCGAATCAAACTAGAAACCTGAAACCCGAAACTCTCGTTTTCATTCTTCCCCGATCACCTGAATTTCCGTTTCCAGCCACACGCCTTTCTCTTGGAGAACCTTTTTCCGGGTCAATTCGATGAGGGCCAAAATGTCCCGAGCTCGCGCCTGGCCCCGATTGACGATGAAATTAGCATGCTTCTCGGAGACCTGGGCGTCTCCGATGCGATAGCCCTTCAACCCGGCTTCCTCGATGAATTTCCCCGCCGGCCCTTGAGCGGGGTTCTTGAATACCGAACCCGCGCTGGGGAGGTCATACGGTTGTTTGTTCATCCGGAGGCGAATCGTTTCTTCCGCCTTTGATCTGACCTGGTGACCGTTCTCTGCTTTTAATCGAAATTTTCCCCCCAGGATGATCTCCCCTTTTCGCAGCTCCATCGACCGGTAAGAAAATTTCGCCTCCCCTCTGCCTCTTTCCAGGACGCTCCCTCCCGCATCCATCAACCGGACGGAATCAAGGACATCTTTCATTTCCCCTCGGAATGCCCCGGCGTTCATGAAGAGCGCCCCCCCGATGGTCCCAGGAATTCCAGCGGCGAATTCTAATCCCGTCAGTCCCCTCTTCCAGGAAAACTCCACAAGCTTTCCCAGGGACTCGCCGGCTTCGGCAAGGACCAGGCTTCCCTCCGGCCCGCGCTCTACCTCCTCGACCCGGAGAAATCCCCGAGACAGGGAAACGGCCATGCCGCGAATCCCCCCATCCCGCACCAGCAAATTCGTCCCATTCCCGAGAATAAAGGTTTGGATCCCCTGCTGGCCACACCCCTGCAGGATCCTTTGCAAGTCTTCCAGGTCTGTAGGAAAGGCCAGATAGTCAACCGGCCCTCCTACGCGAAAGGAAGTGTATTCGGACATGGGAACAGAGTACCGGATTTCCCCCTTGAACTTCCCCGCCAATGAATCTCTGTCCCAACCCACTTTATTTACCGCCGAGTACACGATTTCCTCAGCGCCTTCGGCGCTTCCTGCGGCGAGCGGCCAATTTGCGCCGGGATCTCTTCCCTTTTTGCAGCAGACGGATCAAGCCTTCGCCGACCCTCCAGATATCCCCGGCCCCTAAGGTCAAGACCATATCCCCAGCATTTAGACGGGGAAGAAGTCGTTCGAGAATTTCGGTCTTTTCCGGGACGAGGGTCACATCTTTGTGCCCGTGCCCTTTGATCCCCTCGTAAAGTCCCTGGACGCTCACTCCCGGGATGGGATCTTCGCTGGCAGGATAGATTCCGGTCAAGAAGAGGACATCCGCTTGGTTGAAGGCGGTCAAGAAATCTTTGAACAGGTCCCGGGTGCGGGTATAACGATGAGGCTGGAAGACGACGACGGTTCTCCGCCCCCATCCGTGCTTGGCCGCGCTCAGGGTGGCTTTGATTTCCGTAGGGTGATGTCCATAATCATCTACCACCATCACCCCGCTGAATTCACCTTTAATCTGGAACCTCCTCTGCACCCCGCTGAATGACGCCAGCCCTTCCCGCACGACTTCGAAGCTGAGGTCCAGCTCGGAGGCCGTAGCCAGCGTCGCCAAGGCATTGTAAACACTGTGGAGTCCGGGCATCTGAATGGAGATCTGGCCCAGTTCCTGGTTATTTTCCAAGGCGCGGAAAGAAGTCGTCAACCCGTGGAAGGATACATCCTCCGCCCGAAAGTTCGCCTGGGTGCTTAGGCCATAGGTTACGAACCGTTTGCGGACCTGGGGGATCAAGGCCTGGACGTTTTCATGGTCGAGACAGAGGACGGCCAGCCCATAGAATGGCACCTTGTTGATAAATTCCAAGAAGGCCCGCTTGATCTCCTCGAGGTCCCGGTAATGGTCGAGGTGCTCCGGATCGATGTTTGTCACCACGGCAATCGTCGGCGAAAGCTTCAGAAAAG
>Ga0187886_1003044_pt1 | contig 12817 bp, 31 predicted proteins | sample June2016WEW_20_1_FD_133001 | JGI IMG/M metagenome (GOLD analysis project Ga0187886, IMG submission 133001) | Peatland microbial communities from SPRUCE experiment site at the Marcell Experimental Forest, Minnesota, USA - June2016WEW_20_150 | ecosystem: Environmental > Terrestrial > Soil >...
AAGATAACAGGTTCAGAAGTAATAAATGCTTTTCCAGACAAGGCATATACATTCAGATACTTTACATATCGAAATGTAACTTTCTTCACATAAACTAAACTCCAATAGTTTTTTACAGGAGAAAAACAAAAATGAAAATCAAAATATGGAAAAAAATGGAGATGTTCGAAATTGAGGTCGAAAGAGCAAATCTCAGACGAATATAAACGCATAGAAAGAGCATTGCTCAAAAAAGATATCGAACCGATAGAGGCACAAGTACAATCTTTGCAGGTGATTGCGGAACTAGTGGTTGACTTACGTACATGCTTGACTAGAATAGCCATAATTCAAGACGGAAAAGAAGCAAAAGACGACAACAATATAATAGATATATATAAAATGCGAGAGATACCATGAAAAAAACATTAGAAGAAAGAGTAGAGCTACTAGAAAAAGCTCTAATTGCTTTGCAAAAATGGATAAATGTACAGCAAGAAATTATGGATTCAGATACAAAGCTGTTTGATGCCATAACAGAAAGATTTGATATACTAGAACATAAACTTTAAATCCTTCTTTTTTCTATTATCTTAATCACAAAATAAAAGGAGAGTGAAAAAATACCTACATTAGAAGAAGTCTTGAGACAAAAAGCTGTAACCTCTGTATCGGGCAGTAAATACATGAAACTTGATGATGTGCCAAAAGAAGGATTAAAGCTGAAATGGAAAGAAGATAAAATGAAACCCGACACAAACGACAAAGATTGTCTTTTCGTTACATATGAAACAGAAACGGGCTTACTTGTCGTGCAAAAGTACACAGGAACAATGTTCAACATGCTAGCCGACAGAATCAAAGGACGCGAAAATGAATTGAAAGAAACATTCTGGCTTTATGAACACGTTGACGTTCCCACCTTTAGAGGAAAGACAGGTTTTCCAAGACTGTATCCGATTTTGCAAGAAGCAAGAAAGGCGAAAAAGCAATGAGAATCAAAGAAACTTATTTTGTGCATAGGTTGACACATTTAGAAAATGAACCTACTGAGCTAAGAATCAGAATAGTCGGATTTAAAGAAGACCTGGAAAAATTGCTCAAAACAGTGGCCTATGAATGTGTTGTTTCGCCTGAAAAGGTTTCGGAAGAAACAAGACAGAAGACATAGGACATGCAAAACCTTAAATTCTCTAATCTTCCCTTTTTCTTTGCTGGAAAATTTTTGCCTAAAAGAAAGTCAATCAGAAAAACAGTTGTCAAAGTCGCAGTTGAAGGATTAAAATCAAGAATCAATTTTACGCTTGACCCTCTTACAAATGAAATGGTCGCGGACATGGAAAACTTTGATAAAAATGAAGAACTAATCAATTTTGGAACAATAAATTTGCAAACGAAACAAATGAAATTTTATGCGTTTCGTTCACAACCTCAAATGGCATTTGTACGCATAGACAACAAAATTCACGGAGTAGGAAAACCAAATACGGCGTTTATTCCGCTTAATCGGTTCAAGCTTCGAGAAATGGTGTCATTTGTGACTAAAATGGCTTGGTTTATAGGTCTATATGGCAAAAGAGGCAAGAAATACAGAGGAAAATTACAAGCTTAGAGCTAGAGTGTTAGGAGAACGAAAAAATGGATGAGCTTTGGCAAAGAATCGGGGAACACAAACAGAGAACCTTAAGTTATGACAGAAAAACAGTTGCTCTATTCAAGGCTCAAATCAGATTAGGCAAATATCCAGAGAAATGTTTGGATTGTTATTCTTTGGGAATAAATTATTGTAAATGGTGGGAAAAGAAGTTTACTTGTGAAATATTTGAAATAAAAGCGTTTGAGGAATTGGTGAAAGGTTTTGAATGACCGACTTGAAGGAGGTCACCTAAAAGGTGATAATATTTATTCAAATGATTATGAACACAAAACTGAATTTGACAAATATCCGAGAAGGGAGAAAGGAAAGTGGAAAAATGGGAGGCGACAGGTCTTCTATTTCCAACCGATATTTCATTTCAATACCTCCAACTGTTGCCTCTCATTCCACAAATCGGGAGGGTGAAAAATTGAGGTATAAAAAACTGTTTCAAGTCTTAATATTTGCGATGCCGTTTTTGGTGGCTCACGCTTTAGCTATAACAGGAGAAAAGAAGGAAAATGCAAAAAGACTCATCGGAGTCCACCGCGATGGAAAAAGAAATTAGCATAAGAACACTTCAAAAACTTCTTACTAACAAATCATTTAATCCATATATAGATATTAAGAATCAGGATAAAGTTATTCTTCATTTAGCTGAAGAAATAGGAGAATTTATTTCTGTTTATCGAAAAGGTTTGATTGTTGAAATGAAACATGAATTAGGAGATATACAAATTTTATTAGCTTTTGTTTGTTCTAGTTTAGGATATGATTTAGAAGATTGTCTTATGAATAAGCTGAAATGGAATATTAACACGGGAAGGTTTAGACCTGATAAACCTTTAGAGGAATATCTTTGAATAAACATGAACAATATCTTATTCAAGAAAGAGCAAGAATGGATAAGTGGCAAACAATGTTCGATAAAGGGTATATTGTAGCTAATTTCAGAACTGGAACAGTAGAAGAATTTTTCTTAAATTCAGAAAGACAGTTTATTTGTCCGTTTTGTTTAACTCCGAATACTCAACCTAAATTTTTGTTGAAAGAGAAAAATCATTATATGGCAAAATGTCCAGAATGTAAACAGAATGTTCATTTTAAAACATTGTTTAGTATTATGAAAATGGATAACGGTTTGCAGTTTGCAGATTTCGTTTTTGGTTACAGATTAAGTGGTTTCTGGGATAAAATCAAACCCGACTTTAAAGAATGGAATAATAGATTGTATTCTTTAGCTTTAGGTTTCGGAACAGAATTCTGGAACAGGTACAAAGAATTGAAAGGTGACGAAACAAATGAAGAAACCGAATAAAAATAATAGATGTAGAAAAACTGATTGTAGGGAATGTTTAAAACAGTATAATGTAGAATTTTTTTGGTATTGTCCCAGAGGCAAAAAAAGATGAGAATAAACTTTAGGCTTAAACTGAAAACTCTAACATTGTTTGGAATGTTAGCTAAAACTCAAAAAGTAGAAGGAATAACATCAAAAATTATTGGAGAAAAAGATTTACATTATGTTTTTTGGGATTTAGAAGAATGCTCATTAAATGATTGCAAATTTGCATTAAAATTCGTTCAAGATTTTCATGCTTTAGGAGATATTTATATCACTTCTGATTTTCCCCGAAGTTTTAGAGCCTGGTGTTTTGATAAAGTTAGTTTTAAGAATTATCTAAGAATACTTCTAGACACTGAATATTTAGATTATAACTTCTTTTACTGGACAGTTTATAAAGGAAAATCAACATTAAGAATCTCACAGAAAAAGAATAGACCAAAACAGAAAATCGTTTCAGTACTACGTTCTTTTGAATTGCCTATTCCAGAAAGATTTGAAACCGTAAAATATGAGACTGGAACAGAAAAAAAAGGAATACTCTTACAACCGAAGGTATAATATGGCTAAAAAAATAACCTATTCAGCTTGCTTAATGCTACTCTATTACGGAATAGTGGATTGTTCGCATTACAAAGACGGATTATGCAAACACACGAAATATTGTAGCTCAAAAGAAACATGGGAAGATGAGATAATATGAAAAAATCTTGCTCAAATTGTGAAAAAGAGGAATATTGTGAACATAATGAATTTAAAATAAGATATCCTTTATGTTGGAGTAAAAGAAAACATGGGAAGATGAAATAATATGAAAACTTATAAATGTCCTTTTTTTCCACATGAAAACTTATGTAAAGAAAAATGTTATTTCTGTCTAAGAGAATGTATAAATCGTAGAAAGTGATAAAAATGGATAAATTTCCAGAAGCGTTCAAAAGATTCGAAGATTCCGACAGTTTTCCATCTAAGAAGAATCCAACATTAAACGATTTCATTCGGGGATTCAGAGATTTTCAACGTAGAGGATTAAGCTATTTACAGGAAAGAGCTTTAAAAGAACAGGTTAGACCTGAATTAATAGAAAAAAGAAGATTTGTGATAATCTACATGAAACAGAAATGGGGAACGCAAACAGCATATAGAGATAAAAAAACACAGAGATTTATAAAGAAGTCTTCAATTTGATAACTAAAAAACGATTCATAACATTCATAATCGTATGTTGCTTAATCGGAATAGGATTAAAACATTTAACCTTCCTTAATCAATGGGTTTATCTACCATTCTTTCCAGATGTATTAGATTATTCTTTTCTGCTCATCGGTTCAATCTGTTTAGGAGTTATGGCGTGGAAAAAATAAGGAGAAATGCTCATAATCTTCCAGTATTGGTTATTTATAATTGGAAAAAAGGAAAAACACTTCATTACTGTAAATGTGGAAGGTCAATAAAACGATTTTCAAAAAATAAGACAGGATTATGTATAATTTGCAATGGTTTAAGAATTGGTTATTCATCGAAAAAACGAAAGGTTTAAGTAGCAAGACGCAGGAGTTAATACTCAGAAGGAAAAGAAAAATGCACGCAACTATGACGTATATCATAGAAATGATTTGCACGGTCTTTGTAACTGCCTATTTGCTTCCCCCGGCAATTACCGCAATCATGGCCGCTAATACCACAGGTGGAACAGGTGGTGTAGGAGCTTGGAGTGCTGCGGTTGTGACTATTTTCCAAGTGTTGCTTCCAATACTGGTTATAATCACAGTTGCACTGGCACTTATGCCTCCAGAAGTCAAATCGAAAGTTGGTCTTTAGAATAGCTAAAGAGGTAATAAGACAATGCACGCGACAATGACTTACATAATCGAAATGATTTGCACGATATTCGTAACTGCGTATCTGTTGCCTCCATCCATCACCGCGATAATGAGCGCTAACACTTCAGTTCAAAACATCACTGGACAGAATGTGACTACATCTCCCGCTTGGAGCCCCGCTATCGTGACTATTTTTCAGGTGTTGCTTCCGATACTGATTATAGTTACGGTTGCACTTGCATTGATGCCTCCCGAAGTCAAGAGCAAGGTAGGTCTTTAAGCTGAAGTTCAAATGTGCAAATCCCCATCTTTTTCTATTAATAATCAGCATACTTGTTTTATCTTTTCTTCTTTTGAATGTTCAGTTTGCAAATGCAACTGTTTCAGATAGCTCACTCGTTTATGCTATTTCATGGCGAACAATTCCGATTTTCCAAAATGTTACAATTCAACCTTTAAGTAGCCCTATTTATAGGAATAGGGGAGTAGTTTCTAGCAATATGACTATTCCATGTGCAATTCAAGGTGCATTATACGGTTCAGATGGAAATCCTTTCTATGCTTACAAACACACGTTCAGTGTGGATATAACATACGTTCCCATTGACTGTGTTAACGGATTTACTTACGGATTGATATATGATGTTGGCATGTCAATAGCTTTCAGTGCTAATGCTTATGGAGGATATTATTATTTGCAGAGCAGATGTGATATTATTCCAAATTTAAGCACAAATACTACATCAGCATTAAACTTTAATACTCAATACGAAATTTCTGAAACAGTAATTTACAATAACACTCTACATTATGCTTTCCACAATATTAAAGTATATAATGCTTCAATGTTAGATAATCCTTCTTATCTACTTTCTAATTTGAATCAAACATGGAATGTCGATTTGAATTTTAGTCAAATATCAACATTGCAAGTTTTTGATGCAGAATTTTATGGAAGTATTTGGAATGATGTGTATTTGCCTTATGATTCTGGAATATTATCATATCAATATTCATTTACTTCAATACCAATAAGCACAACAGTCGATTTGTATGATTCAGCTAGGGGAGTTGCAGGATTAGGAACAACAAGATATGATTATATCGTTCTTTTGCAAGGAACAACTTATACTTATGATGGCTATATATACTATAACTCTAAATTAGTGGGAAACGGAACATTTCTTGTAAAAGATGTTGTTGGAGTAAGTTTAATTAAATATTCTTTTGGTTTTCAGAATGTTTTACTTGGAACAGTAACAAATGGACATTTCATGTTTAATTTTCAACCAAGAAACAATCCTAATTCAATTGTTTATGAAAATGTTGCAATAATCTTAAACGTGAATATAGGAACAGGAACAGGAAACAACATATCTTTTACCGAACCTTATCTGTTAGCATGGCAACAGGCAAGTGTCGCGCCTCCAGCTGAACCTTTAATAGCTCCGTCTGGATTTGGAAGTTCAACAATGGCTAATTTTTTGGCGATTTTCCTTTTGATATTCGTTCCACCTGCGGTTTTAGGAGTATGCATCGGACAAACAGGTTTATTCATAGGATTAGTTCTGAGTATAGGTGCTGGTTCAATTACCACTCCTCCAATAATTCCGTTATGGCTAGATTTTATAATAGGCATGACTTTAGTCATTCTGTTATATGAAAGATTTAAAGGTGCATTGCCAGATTTTGGCGGAGTAATAGTTAGAAGGGGAGAATCGACAGAATGAGCGGAAAATTAATCATGTACCCATTAATGATGCTTATTTTCTGTGCGGTTCTGGCTCAACTCATAAACCTTGGAAATATAGGTTTCATAACAACGACAGGTTATAATGCCACATCAACTAGCAGTGGCAGTATTGGTTCTTATATTGCTTCTGGGGGCGGAGTATTATTTCCTATGGGAGCAAGCAATACAAATTCATCTTATTCTGTTCCTTCAGTTGCATTAATAGGTGCAGATGGATTGTTGGCTTTACTGATAGGGTTTGTAGCTATCGGAGTAACTATTGGCATAAGCATTTTAGGTTCTGGTTTAATCGAATCGTCACAGAACATTCTTTACAAGAGTATTGTGTATTATGCAACATGGGGAATATTCAGCGTTTTTGCTTACAACATGGGAGTAATCGGGATATCAAATATTCCTACATTTGGTTCGCTTATTTATCTGTTTATGACAATAGTTTATACTGTCGGAGTGCAACAGCAAATTAATACGCATGAAGGCTCTTAATATGCCATGCAAAACTCATAAGACAAAAAGTGGAAGAAAATATTATATGAGGAGAAAGAAGGGAGGAGGAACAAGGAGAGTTTATCATTGAGGAAACTTCTAATTGTTTCTATTATTCTTTCTTTCCTGATTCTGTTTTCAGCCTTAATTATAACTCTTAATGATTCTCGTTTCACTTCGATGTTTTTTGCTTATGCTTCTCCCGATTCACAGAATAACGATATTCAATTTAATGAAATATGGACAAGACCAAACCAAACCACAGCTTATACTTTAATAGCGAACATAACAACAAATACAACTGTTAGTATACATGACAGTTATTATGTTTTACTGAATTGTAGTGTGCGATTCAATGAAACACTGGGAGACGGATTGATAAATACCAGAGTAAATATGACAATTACTTATAATAATGGAGCTTCATACATAGCTAATAATGTTTCAATAACTCAATGGGGGATAGAAACGAATAATGTTACTTACTATTGGATTATGTATTATTACAACTGGACATCTAGTCTTCCAGTTGCAGGAGTGCTTTATAATTGCACAGAAGATTATCAACCATACTATTAATTTCCATAATCATTCTTTTTTCTTCTTATTTGATAAATCCTTTTTTAAATATAAACATAGTTTTTGCAAATGGAATAACAAGAGTAAATGGAATATATAGTAAGTCTGCATATTCGTCTTTTTTAGCTTTTACATTAAATTTTACGCCTACAAATGGGAACCTTTTAATATTGACAGCTTCTGTTTATAGTGATGCTGGATTAAATAGTACGCTTACGAAAATAACAGAAACGAATATCATATGGACATATCAAATAAGCTACAATCATCATGTATATGTCGCATGTGATTGTGATTCTGAGATATGGAGTGGAATTATTAGTAGTAGTGCAAGTACTGCAATAAATATCACTCTATCCACAACAGGAGTGATAAGCTGTGATTTATGTGAATATTCCGGATTGAGCGTTACTAATTTTTTGGATAGGACAGCTGCGACCTATGGAGTAAGTGCGACACAGACAACAGGGACAACTCTTAACACAACTCTTGCAACTGAATTATGGGTAGGTTGTACTGGTAGTTTTAGCGGATTATCTGAAACTACTCCCGCAAATGGATTCATATTATTAGATGGAATAGTCAATATTTATGATGGTTCAAGATATTCCGCAAATTCTTTTCTTGAAAAAATAGTTTCTTCAATGGATAATGCAAGCTCAGGAACAAGCACGACAAGTGCTGTTTATTGGACAGGTTGCATAGCTACCTTTAAAATTATTCCTTCTACATGGCATGATATAACCTTTAATTACATGTTTCATACAAAACAGTATTCTGATATTACATTCAATTATCAACTTCATACAGAACAATATTCTGATATTCCTTCTAATTTTATGCTTCATACGCAACAGTTTTCCAACATTATCTTTAATTTTATGCTTCATGTAGGAGAATATCATAATATATTTTCCAATTTTATGCTTCAAACTCTAGGGATATGGCATAATATAGCTTTTGAAATTCTATTTTATGGAAATGCAACGCTGTTTACTGGCGGATTGCTTGACGAAAACTTTATTTTACTTATACTCTTGCTTATTCTATGTATTGTTCTTTGTATGAAACGAATTCCCATAATTGGGATTATATTCGGATTCATAACATTCTTCTTATGCGTCACGATACTCGTGAAAGATACGGATATTCCAACAAACCCTGAGATAAGTATATTAATAGCGCTGATAGGTATAATAACAATACTGCTTAACGTGTTGAAATTCAGGGAACAAAAATAAATGTATGAAGAAATAATACTTATCCTCTTTTCTGCACTGATAACTGGCCTTTTCGTTTTTATGTTTTTCATACTCAGAAGGCTTTTAACGGGAAGCAAACAGTACATAGCTAAATTTTTGAGAATGGAAGGCGACAGGTATGTTAAGACGGGACAAATGAAATTTTCTCTTGAAGATAAACTTATTAGATATAAAGATAAATCTTTTCCATTTGATACGAAAATTTTAGGATATGTGGAAAAAAACAAAACATTCATTTTCTTCGATATAAACAATAATAAACAATTATCATTTAAAGAAGTTGGTTCTAGCATTAATGTGAAGTTGATTGACCAATTACTGGAAAGTGATATTATAGGAAAATTAGTTTCCAGATTAAATTCTTTGCAAAGACAGAGTTACATTCTTGTGATAATGGCTGCATTTGTTGGAGCAGCAGTTGGCTATTTTATCGGTCAATATTTTGCTCCTGTTCATACTGTCATTCAATACGTGAATTCGACGAATGGAATACCCAGTGTTTAAAATGACTAGAGTTTACTGTGATAAAAAATATTGCAAAAATCATTCAGAAAAAGAAGATATTTGTAAATTAGAGACCATTTCAATAGAAGACCAAGGAAACTGTTTTTCTTGCAATAACTATGAGGAAAAATATTAAATGTCTAGTCTTGAAGAATTCACTAAAGGATTAAAGTTCGGAGATGAAACGACAGATACTAGCTTGTTAAAGGATATTATCGAGTCAAAAATCGGTTTGAACCGTAAAACAAAAATTGATAATCCTCTCGAACTGAGCATGCTTCAGGCAATAACAAAAGTTGTTCGTAGAAATGGTTTTGTTCAAACTGCTGATTTTCTGGATGATTTTCAAACCTTCTTTAAGGAATTGTCTGTTTCTCAGAAAGGTTGGCTGATTGAGCTTATGAGTAATACTCTTTCGAGTATTAGACAGCAGAAACAGACGACTTTTACTAATAAGATGTTGGGAATTGAAGAAAAATGACACAAATACAAAACTTAGTTTTATTTATGACTATTTTAGAACCAATATGTTTTGGTTTAGGAGTTTTTGTTTCGTATAAATATCATAAAATAAAAGAGAGGAAAAAGAGAATTGAGGAAAAATGACAGTTATAGAATATTTATTTGTCGCTGTTTTTGAAGGATTACTATTTCTCGCAGGAAGAATTGTCGGCAAATATGAAGAAAGAAGAATTGACAAATGAGTGAAACAACTTATCAGAAAATAGCTAAGAAATTACATATTCATAATAGACTTGATGCGTTTGCTTTTGGTTTTGCTTGTGGAATTTTATTTATAATCATACTGGCGGTCTTGATTCTTAGATGAAAATTTTGTTTTTTGATGGTTTAGCTTCGCCTTATCCAAATCCTAGTTTGCCTAGTTGGTTTTTGTTTATTTTTCTTGAATTACTAACCGTTCTTGTTGAAAGTGTTGTTTGTTATTCTATTGGAAAAGTTTGGTATACTCAAAAAGAAGGTAATAGAGCATTTACATTTAATGACGCGTTCTTTTTATCATGTATGATGAATCTCTTTTCTGCAATTCTATTTATTCCATTATGGATAATATTAGGAATAGGAATGTAAATGAGCGTTCAAAAAGTGAAATGTAAAAATTGCGGTTATGAATCCAACGATTTACTAGAGGATTTTACTTCATTCAATAAGTATAATGAAGTCATTCTTAAATGTCCGCGGTGTGGAAAGAATCCATGTTAATGGGAATTTACGGTGATGTCGGTTCTGGAAAGACAGCTTTAGAGGTTAGAATAGCCAAATTCAGTAATCCGAATATACCTATCAGAACGAATTTTGATTTGAAACTGAAAAATGCTTCAAGCATTGAACCTTATGAATTGTTGACTCTGGAAGATGGGACACTTGTTTGTATCGATGAATTTTATACATGGGCAGAATCGAGAATATCACCAAGCAAATTAAACAGATTCATAAGCTACTTTCTTGCTTTTCAACAAAGAAAAAGAAGGTTAGACATCGTTCATACTTCACAGTTGAGGAGCAGTATAGATGTAAGATTTAGATTAATGGAGAAATATACTATTCTTGGAAAATCCAGAGATTTACCGACTAGTGATTTTAAGTTTAAAATTACGAATGGAAAACAAATTAAGAATTTCACTATTTCATATAATGAAATGAGCAAGGTTTTTCCGTTGTATGAAACGCAAGAAATTGTGATGCCACTTGACATTAAAGAATTGTCGGCTGATATGCTTTTCTTTAATCCTCAGAAATTAAACATTGAGATTGATAGAATTGTTAATATCCTTAAGAAACAGGATATTCCTTCTAACGCTAAAATCAATCATACTCTAGTTAAAGACCTCATGCTAAGAATCGGTGAACCTTTCACTCTTGAACCTTATGTTTATGTTCGCTTAAAAACTCTTATGGAGAATAATTAATGCCTAGAAGTGATAAATCTATTTCTCTTGAATGGATAGGATTAATGAAAAAAGAACTTGATAAACTAAGAGCACGTATAGATTGGTTAGAAAGAGGATTATCTTATATTGAAATTCATATCCAACAAGAAAAAGAATGATTGATATGGACTATGGAATAATAGGTACGTTCCTTTTTACCTTTTCTTTAGGATTGTTTATTGGTGTTATTTGGAATTTTTATACTATGAAAAGACTTTTCAGTAAAACCGAAAAAGGAACTGAAGCGTGGCAAGATGTTATCGAAAGAAGAAAAGAATCAAAGAAAGATTGAAACAAACATCTACATCATCTTTGTAGCTGTTCTGATTCTTTTCATTTGCAACTACGTTAACATGCTCATGTTGAACGTTGAGGGAACAGCTTATATATTCGTCATTTGCTCTTTTACATTTGTTGCGTGCATTACTCTTGGGAGGTTTGTGATTGGAACACTGCGAAGTGTGCGGAAAACCCTTAACAATTCACAATCCAAAATGGAACAACACTAAAAGATGTTCGCTTCACAAGTTTCCCACTTTCAATGTTCCCTATCAACTTCCCTCTCAAGTGAAGTCTCTTTTGATGAGGCGCATTAAAAAAGAATCAAGACTCAAGATTCACGATAAGCCTAAAATTAACAGTTGTAAAGAAATAGAAAAAATGGAATATAGAGAATCGCTTGAACAATAGCATTAAGTTACGTATGTTCTAATTATGTTTTTCAAGACCTTATCTGAATCAAGCATTGCAATAACGATTTGTGTTCTGAGTGCTCTCATTTCTGTTTCTGTAACCTTACTCATTTTTTCACCTTCATCTCATTTTTTATTGTCTCATAGTACAAATATGATACGCACACGAGTAAGATGCAGAAATCGAAGAAATCAGGGATTGTCGGAAGAAAAATCCACTCATCGAGAAAACTTATCATCTTCAATGATACTATTGTCGGTTCAATGAAGCATATTATTAACATGATGTATTTGAAAAGTTGTTTTGGGCTGATTGTCCTTCTTTTTCTGAGTTGTGAATAATAAGGTATTTGATTTATCATTGTACTTTTCCTCTCCATTTCATAATCAAATACTGAATTTTCCATGCCAAAACAATATTGACTTTCATACTCTTATTCTTCCTTTTTCTATTTTTTCCCAATAGAAACCATATATTCTTTTTTCCTCTTTTACTCTCTGAATAATATTGTTCCAAAAGAACCCAAATCGTGAGAGAGCATAATCACTATTGTTTTTTTGCTTCATATTCTATTTCACAATAGAACGATTATATATAGAGCTTATTAAGTCTTACGATTTAATTATACAACACAGATACAAATATCTTAAGACTTACGATTTGAGCTAAAGAACTATTATATAAACCTTTCGTTTCATTTGATAACTACAATTAATTAAAAACAACTTCAATTTGAGTTTAAAACGTAAAAATAACCTTAAAAAATGCTTATTTTTACAAAATATCCCCAAATAATAGGGGGAAAAAG
>Ga0187886_1003045_pt1 | contig 12811 bp, 12 predicted proteins | sample June2016WEW_20_1_FD_133001 | JGI IMG/M metagenome (GOLD analysis project Ga0187886, IMG submission 133001) | Peatland microbial communities from SPRUCE experiment site at the Marcell Experimental Forest, Minnesota, USA - June2016WEW_20_150 | ecosystem: Environmental > Terrestrial > Soil >...
CCATCGAGGAGTATATTCGGCTGAACAACGAAAATCCCAAGCCTTTTGTCTGGACCAAAAACGTCGATTTGATCTTGGAGAAGGTGTCTCATTGTAAAGCCGTTATTGTAACACCACACTAGTGATTAGTGGGCCTAATCGCGACGGGATTGTATATCGTGCGCATTCCTACCTTGAAGATGTACCTCGACACTTATTCAGTTTTTCGACAAAAACTATTGCAAAGTATTTATCAAAGGCGAATATTCGCTTAACCTACATACGAAGCATCGCTGACCCTTATTCCGTCTATGCGCCTCTATATGAAGCGTCTCTTATATACTTACACGAAAGCCAAGCTTCCGAAACTGAAATTGAAAGGGCAAAAAGGTTTTGGCAAAACAAGATGCGTAGAATCGAAGCTCGCCCAATACGCAGCTTCTTCAATAGGATAGGTGCGGGTTCTTGTTTTCTTGTCTCAGGAACAAAGGCCGAACTTTGAGGATTTTCCAGGTCCTTAGCGCTTCAGCTACTGGCGGGATAAATTCCAGCAAAATCTGGCTTCGAAATCTATATGAACCACTGCTGGACTTGGGGCACGACGTATGCCTTTTTCGTGCAGAAGAGGGTGCGCTGGCTCGCATAAAACAAGACACGAAGCTACGTACATCCTTTAGTACCAAATTATTGGATAAATTTAAAATGGAGCATTCCCGCCAACCATTCGATCTTTTTTTCGCCTACCTTATGGATGGGATGGTGGAGACAGGGGTTGTTGATGAAATCCGAAAAATAGGCATACCTACCTGTAACTTTTCGTGTAACAATACGCACCAATTTGACCTTGTAGATGAAATTTCGCCACATTTTGACTTTAATTTGCATTCAGAGAAGGATGCCGCACAGAAATTTCGAGACGTAGGAGCCAATCCTGTCTGGTTCCCCATGGGAGCGAATCCTAAATACTATCACCCATTTGATGTACCAAGAAAGTATGATGTGACTTTTGTTGGCCAGAGATATGCGCTTAGACCCTTCTACATTTGGCAATTGTTGGAGAACGGCGTTCAAGTGAATGTCTTTGGTCCAGGGTGGCGCTTGCGAAGCGAAGGATTTTTGAGAGAAGCCTTGAGGTACTTCAGTCGTTTGCCATTGGCTGCCCACGCGGTTGTTTCCGTAAATTCTGACGTTCGCGCCCGGTGGTCGGCTCGGCTGGCGTGGTTTGACTTCGCGGAGCGCCTCAGGCTTAAATATGATGAGTACATGCATCCGCCGCTTTCTGATGAGGATATGGTTCGCCTTTACAGCGAGAGCCTAATTAGCCTTGGGTTTCTCGATGTCTATGATGAGCACGATCCATCTGCAATTGTAAAGCAGCATCTCCACCTTCGGGATTTTGAGGCCCCAATGGCTGGCGCTCTGTATCTGACGAGTTTCTGTGAGGAGCTTAAAGAATTCTATGAGCCAGACCTGGAGATATTAGTCTACCGCAACGAACACGAAATGCTTGACAAGATCAGATACTATTTAAAGCACGAAACAGAGGCACAAAGGGTGAGACTGGGGGGCCACAGAAGATCTCTCAATTGCCATACATATAATCGCCGGTTTCAAAAATTGTTTCAGAGCATAAACTTGTAGACAATGAATGCATATTCACCAAAAGTCAGTGTAATCATGCCCGTATACAATGGAGAAAAATTTCTCCGAGAAGCTATTGATAGTATCTTTGCGCAAAAAGCTGAAGATTTCGAGCTAATTGTCGTTGATGATGGGTCGTCCGACAAAACACCATATATTCTTCAAAGTTACAGCGATGGTAGGTTGCAAATTATTACTCAAACCAACAAGGGTCAGGCAGCCGCACGGAACTCGGGCATAAAGATGTCACGTGGCGAGTACATAGCTTTGCTCGATTGTGATGATAGGGCGTCATCTGATCGCTTGGCCCTCCAAATAGATTTCTTGGATAGTCATCCACACCACGTAATGGTTGGAGGACAACTCAGAATGATGACTGCAGATGGCTTGCCTATATATTTAGAAGAAGTGCCGACTAACGAAGATATAATTCAACAAGAACTCGCGAAAGATGGCTTCCCGTTTCTTAATTCATCCATTATGTTCCGTAGACGTCAGGCAATAGAGTGTGGACTGTATGATGAACGATTGCGCCATTACGAGGATTCAGAATTTATTCAACGCCTATCATTAAGAGGAAAAATGGCTAATTTACCCTTAGAAGTCGGTGATTACCGTATAACACCTGGTGCAGTTAGCAACAGATCCCGTACCGTGCTACGAGCAAGAAAAAAAGTGCTTGATGGCTGTCGCCGTGGCGATGTTGAAAAAGACTATTTGGACATCCTTGAGCAGGACGAGTTGGGTAGAGGCTACAGGGTTGATTTTTCGTTATACGCATTGCGAGTTGGGTCGGCTTATCTACATAAAGGCTTCAATCGTGCGATGGCAAGGGTGTATTTATGGAAGGCGGTAAGAACATGGCCGTTCAATGATCGGGCATGGTTCAACCTTTTTCTCTGCTACTTGCCTCAAGTACTGATAAATTCAATTGTTAGAATACGCAGATTACTCAGATAAATCGACACCCAAGAAGGAACACCACCCTTGGTTGATTTTCCATATAATTGATACACTTTTTATTCACGGCGGCACACCAGTAAAACTTCTTGGTTTGGTGCGTGGCACAAGTGAGAGCTTAGTTCGGCATGTTTTCCTTGTTTTTGCAAACCGAATAGATAATCTCAATAAAGCTTTCTCCAATACTGGCGCGATCATTGTGGAAGTCGATAGGCCACAGCACGGACGTTCTACTTTTGGGAGACATCCTTCGAATAGCACATCATTACCATGCTGACATTATCAGCACGCACTTCGCGCGGGCGGATATTTATGGGGCGATTGCAGGGATTGTGTCCTGCAAGCCAGTAATTAAGAGTGTGCATGGTATTTTATGGAATGAGTCGTGTTGGCTTCAGAAAGTGGATAGCCTCCTTTCCCGTTTTCGTGCCTGTACAGTTTGTAACTCTGAAGCAACACGAAATGATGTCTCCGCCAGACGGGTGCAAAGAATTGCAATGTGATTTACAACGGAGTTCCATCCAGGGCAGTTTCAATGTATCCGAATGAGTTTGCTCAGTTGCGGGCAAGTTACGGGGTCCCACGGGATGCATTCGTTATCGGTCATGTTGGTGGACTTATTCCACTGTGTGAGCAGGTTGTCATACTCCGTGGACTGGAAAAGCTAATCAAAAAGGGTGTAATACCTACCTGGTTCTGATTGGCGAAGGTCCGGCACGCAGGGACTTGGAATATGATTGCATGCAGCGGGAAATTGCGGATAGGACTCGATTTTTTGGGTATTGGGATGATGTTCTGGAACTTCTCGTGACATTTGATGTATACGTGAACATGGCCCGCGAAGAGGGGTTTGAGATTGCGGTGGTGGAGGCCATGCAAACCGGATTGCCCGTGGTCCTTGCCAATGCAGGTGCATTACCGGAACTGATCGAAGATGGGATAAGCGGATTGCTTGTTCCCGCGGGTGATGCCGAAGCATTAGCGAATGCTGTTCAAATTTTATTAAGGGATAAAGAATTCTCTTCGCGATTAGGCGAAGCGTCCAAGCAGAAGTCTACAAGTCAATTCTCCATTGGTTGCTATGTAAAGCACATGGAAGATCTCTATCTGGACGTATTTCGGAGGAACCATGGGCGCAAGTAAGAGAGAATGCCCAACTTAACCAGAAATATGGCGCCCAGTGAGCCCCAAGGAGGTTTATTGGATTTTGTATTTTACAGAATTAGAATTGTCTTTTTTGTAACCCTTGTTGCTATGGGCATCCCTAATGTCACACTTTGCCAAGAAGTCGTTCTGGATACACCTCCGGGTTGGACGGATTATGTTATCCCCTTGCCGAAAAAGATGAACATTACAGGGTCAGTGCAGGTACATCCCAACAAGATATGGCTCAGCTATGATGAAAAGTCTTTTGAGACTTCAGCGACGGTTATACAGTCCATGTTGGAATTCTTTCGAAAACATATCGGTATTCCTCTGGGGACGGCTGCCCCTATTGGAGGAGAAGGTTTCGAAATACGTTTTGTACTATGCGACCCGAATGGCAAGGTCGCTGGTGCTGATGTTCAGGACTTCAGTGATGTTTTGCGGGCTTCAAATTCTGATCAAGCATATCGAATTTTCTCAGAAAACAGACGGCTTACTGTCGTTGCCAACGGACCTCAGGGCTTGCAATATGGCGCAATAACATTGCAGCAATTAATCCTGCCCTTTATCACACAGCAAAGCGGTACCAAACTTGTCAAGTTGCCCATTATGAGTGTTTTAGACTGGCCGGACCTTGCCGAAAGAGGATTCTGGGGACATCATTATGATAGAAGAGACATAAAGTGGTTCTCCGAACACAAGCTGAATCTCGTTGAATTGTATGTGTATATTCTAATAAAGGATATGGGAATAGACAGTAACGGTAAAGGATGGGTGAGAATGGATAGTGACTTAATCACTTATGCCCGTCGCAATGGGGTTAAGGTCGTTCCCATTATTTTTCATATTGACCAGTTACAAAATGGTGCTTACCCCAGTTTAAAGGATATGTATCAACGATATCCAGACATGAAAGTGAAGTATCCTTATAAAAATCCATCGGATTACTATCCCTGCGGTTCAAGTGAGAGATTCATTAATGTTTTAACGGATTGGCTGACTGCCATGGCTGCAGACCAACACGTTTCGGATATCAGTGTCTGGCTCTCAGAATGGGGCTATACTAGCTGTGCGTGCGAGCAATGTCGCACTTTAGGACGGCAGCGAAGTGAAGCAAAGGCCGTGGTAACGGCATGGGAACGCGTTAGACAAAGTTATCCGCATAAGCATCTTTGGTTGCTTCCGTGCGGAGGATATTCAGGCGATGTGCTCTCAGTGGTTCCCACGGGCAGTAACATCCATGTCGTTGAGTATAATTACAGCCTGAAGTCCGGCCCAATCGTTCCGGAAGTATTAAGCGAGCATGCATCACGAAAGGAATGGATCGGAGCTTATCCTCTCTTCTCGGGCTCGTCGGATATTGTTTTTCCGTCTCATTTAGCGAGCCTTATACATTACAGAATGGGAGAGTTTAATCAGAAAAGTGTACGAAAGGTTGCTGGTTATACCGGATTAAGCTCTGTGGGATTATATGAATTCAACATGGCGGCTGCGGCGGAATGGTCATGGAATAAAGCGGGGCGGTCTGTAAAAGAATTTGCTTTCGCTTATGCAAAGAAACACCAGTTTATGCATCCTGAAGAATTTGCTGAATGGGTCAGTAAAATTGAACTGGTTGAGCAAAAATTAAGAAGTATTTATTCATTTGACAAATGGTTTCCAAAAAGTGAGGTTAAATCAATTGAAAAAAACACAATTTTGTTTGGTCATGGCCCGTTGATGAATTACGGCAATTATTCCCAGTTACTGGATGATTGGCATGCAATAGGCGAATGCGAAGCATTGGCCAGTAAAATCGACCGAAAGGACATAGTATTTGAAACGGCAATTGTTAAAGGGTATTTACGGCTATTAATGATCTATGCGGAAACGGATACTAAGCTGAATTCGTGTTCGTTGGCCAGAGCGAATGAGGTCAGCATAGAGATAAGTGATGCCGCTACAGTTCTCTCGGAGTCGCTCGATGGTTATTACAGTTTTGTAGGAAATCCCGGAGAAAAATCATTTTTGAGAAAAAGTCAGGTCATGCTCAAAGACAATGTCAGGCAAATAGCTGAGTCAATAAAGACTTATGTCGCTTCACAATGCAGTGAACCAGCGCTTTGACAATTCTCATCATTCATAACCACTACGGTTGATGCCGCAGGGAGAGGCGGTGCCAACGAGTAAATGCTTAAGCCAAACGCCTCGCTGTACCAAGGTCACGAGGTGATGAGAAAGGTAACGAGCTTTAGCAAAGTTTTCGATGGAACAATATACCAAAGATATTGAAAAGGTATATCTTTCTGTGATGATCACAGACGCTGACTTTCCGAAATTGATCACAGCATAAAGGGTAAGATGAAATATAGTTTAGCTATAAATCAAAAATATTGATTATGGTTGAATATGCCGTCACACCATCAACTAGATTTTATTGAGGCATTGCATGAATCACGAACGGACTAATATTTTACATATTATCGAGAGCCTGGACGGTTTTAGTGGCGGTCCTATAAAAATTTTTGAGGACGAGTACTATCAAAGTAAAAACTTTCGTTGGTTCTTTATATGCCTAGAGAGACTTGGCTACGGGGGTGAAAAATACAGGGCCCAAGGCTTTGACATTGAGCTGGTCAAGCGCAATCGTTTTGATCCGAGAATCATTTACGACATTGTGAGATTTATAAAAAAAAATAATATTAGTGTTGTTTGCACGCACTTTCTCAGAGCTAGTATATGGGGACGCATAGCTGCCATTCTTGCGCAAAAACCATCCATCATGTTTGAGCACGGCATAGTTAGACACGAGTCTTTTCCATATTTGCAGATAGATCGTTTCTTATCTCGTTTTGCGACCTTGTATTTCGCTAATTCGAATACGACAGCAAAACATGTCATGAACATACTAGGCGTTCAGGAACGTAAAATTCGAATTGGCTATCCTCATGTTACATTCAAACCCAAATCGAGAGTACATAGAAATGACAACGTATTCCTAATTGGAAATGTCGCCGGATTAAATCATTACAAAGGACACGACACGTTGCTCTATGCTTTCAAGGATTTCTTATCGCAGGTACCGAACTCCGAACTACATATTTGCGGAGATGGCCCGTTGCGGTCAGATTTGGACGAACTCAGTCGTTCTCTACATATTGAAAGCAATGTTACATTTCATGGAAAACGCGAAGATATAAATGATTTTTTGGCTCAGCTAGATTTGTATGTGTTCCCATCAGTGAGCGAAGGCTTTGGAATAGCTGTTGTTGAGGCCATGCTAACTGGCCTACCAGTGATTTGTTCCGATGCTGATGCGCTTCCTGAGGTCATAGAACGGGAGAAAACAGGCCTAATATTCTCAGTGAATAGCCGGGGAGAATTGACAAAAGCTATAGAGCGTCTTTATGAGAATCGGGATTTAGCTCAAAGACTTGCGTCCAACGCCCAAAAGGAAGCCGTGCGGCGGTTTTGTGAAGAAAACAAAAACGATCTACTTAACGTGTACCAAGAAGCAATAGATATCTACGCCGCCCGTCGGGTCTCGCAGAAAGATAGATACGGAAAATCGTAATACTTCCAGCAGCTAGTGCTATGAAACGAGGAGCTCAATTATGGACGAGAAGCATAGGTTTGAAGAATATTTCACCGGCAAAATACTCTACGGAAACGATTTTGACAATGAGAAAATACTTGAGTGGTTTGAAATGGAGCGAGAAGGGTATGCCGGTCTTTGGGGTGACGTCACTTATAACAAATATGCTGAACACGGTATTAATATTCGTCATTGCTATCGGTTTCTTCCCAAGATGAGCAATCTTCGTGTTCTTGCTGTAGGCAGCGCTTATGGAGAAGAGTTGCTGCCAATCAAAGACCGAGTGAAAAGTTTTACCGTTCTTGAACCATCAGAGATGTTTATAAATAGCGAATTATTTGGAATACCCACCACATACGTAAAGCCAAATCCGATAGGGGAGTTCCCGTTTTCCGAGGAATCCTTTGACCTAATTGTATGTTTTAGCGTATTGCATCATATCCCAAATGTTCCAAAAATAATCAATGAGATAAGTCGCTGTCTTGTTACGGGCGGATACACAGTCCTGAGGGATCCGATAGTCTCCTTGGGTGATTGGAGAATGCCCCGTAAAGGACTTACCGAAAATGAACGAGGAATACCTCTTTCTATTTATAGATCGATCATAAAATCAGCGGGATTAAAAATTGTTGAGGAAAATCTTTGTTTTTTTCCAATATGGAGCCGCATTGGCAGCATATTCCATATCGAACCTCTTAATAATCCAATACTGGTTATAATAGACAGCATTTTATGTTCTTTATTGTTTTGGAATTACACGTACCATTCGACTAAATGGTGGCAAAAGATACAACCAACTTCTGTCGCTTATGTGTTGTTGAAGGAAAACGTATCTCAAAACGATTGCGCAGAACGCCAATGAGGATAGTGCTTGTTACCATGTGGTTCTGTGCGGTGACCCTGAAAAACATATTTCGCTTCGCTGGTTATAAGTTAGACCAAATGTATTTTATCAACTATTGGGATAGTTTGCGGGGGAGTAGTACTTCGTCGATTAAAATTGTTTTTGGAGAAGCTCCTTTTTTGGATAAACCTGGAACTCGCTCCTTTTTTATTTGGAGTCTTTCGGAAGGATCCTCTTTTTGATTCAAAATTCATAAACAATGTCTATGAAGAGCGTTGGCACCCTTAATGTATCAATCAAATTTAAGCACCTATGAAATAAATGAAATCCTTTATTAATGAATATCCTTTGGCCATAAATCATAAGTACTGCCTGTGGATGAATATGCCGTCTCATCATCAGATGGACTTTATTGAGGCATTGCACGAGGCGGGCCTTGATTTGCAGGTAAGGTTTTTCGGAGAGGTAGATGAAGAAAGAATACACATGGGCTGGGATGCAAGCCCTAACCTTAAGCTATACGCGAAGTATGTATGGCCATCTGCTGATGCGCTTGATGAATCGGTGCCCGATTGGAGGGAAAGAGTCCATATTGTTCCCGGCACTATAGGGAACAAATTCCTTATGGAGTTGATAGACCGATTGATCCTGGAAAAGGTCGACTGGGTCCATTGGAGTGAAGACGTAAAGCCGGGATTGAATCGCATCATTCGACTACCGCTTCGTAAGAGATACGGCCGAAAAATAAACCGATATGCCTTGGGCGCATTAGCAATCAGCAAAATGGCGGAAAAGGAATTCATCTCCTGGGGAGTAGACTCAAAAAAAATCAGATGGCTTCCCTATGCCGCAAACCCATTAAAAGGAACGGGCAATGCGAATGACCAAATCAAAAAGTTTATACAGAATCGTTTTGTCTTTATGTTTAGTGGTGCCCTATGTCAACGGAAGGGAACCGATTTGCTTTTACAGGCATTCAAGCACGTAGCCGATCAATACCCGCACGCTGCTTTGGTCCTCATCGGACCTGATTCAACAGATGGACATTATGAAGCCTATTCGAGAAAATTCAATCTTCCTTCAGATAGAGTCCTATTTACAGGGCCTGTTGTATTCGATCAGATGAGAGATATTCTCCCTTTATGTGACATATTCATTTTGCCATCTCGATATGACGGCTGGGGAATGGTGATTTTTGAGGCAGCTTCTATGGGTAAAGCCGTTATTGGGACGGACAGGTGCGGCGTGGCCCATCATATTATTGTCGATGGGTTGAACGGATTTAGGGTGAAGGCAGGGGATGCCGACTCCCTTGCTGCGGCCATGCAAAGATACTTGGAAAGTCCTGGCTTGGCGCAAATTCATGGCGCCCATTCGAAAATCATGGCGGATTTCTTTCATCCTACCAGGAACGTTGAAAGATTCCTATGTGCAATGGAGTCTTTTCTTACAATGCGGAAACAATCGTTATCTCTATCTCGATAAAAAAGGACCTGTTTCCGTCTTGGGCGACATCAAATCAGTCAGATTGTTGCACGGAAGAAATAGGTGCGTATCCTCATCGTCCATAACCACTACGGCCGGTATGCTCAGGGAGGGGAGACGAATGTGGTCAACGCGGAAGCGCAGCTCCTCGGAGAACATGGGCACGAAGTAATGAAATACGAGCGCACCAATGCTGAGATCACCGAGGATGGCACATTAGCGGACAAAATCAGGGCCTTCCGGGATGTGGCGTGGTCAGAGAAAAGCTACCGAGAAGTTAAGAAAGTCATCCAGGACTTCCGGCCGGACATCATGCATGTTCATAATTATTGGCTCGTGCTCACACCGTCCATATTTGCTGCAGCGAAGGATTGTGGGGTAAAAACCGTTTTAACTCTACACAACTACCGCCTTATCTGTCCTGGAGGGCAGCTTTTGAGAAAAGGTAAAGTATGTGAGATTTGTCTTAAGCGAAGTCCTTACAGGGTGCTCCTGCATCGGTGTTTTCCGGGAAAGAGCTTATTGAAATCGTATTTATCCCTCGTTTTGTATAACGAAACAAAAAAGAGGCGCTTCCTGGCAGAATGGGTTGATGCATATGTAGCGCTTTCAGAGTTCGGCCGTTCAAAATTCATCGAAGCTGGTTTACCGAAAGACAAAGTATTTGTGAAACCAAATTTCATGGATGACCCCGCGAATGGAGCCCTACCGGGCAAATCGGAGACCTGGGGCGCTTTGTATGCAGGACGGGTATCCTCAGAAAAGGGGATTGAAACACTTTTAAGAGCCTGGCAAGGTTTGGACTATCAACTTTGGGTGGCCGGCGACGGACCATTACTGGAGGATATGCGGCGGAAAAAGGTTTCTTCGGTACAGTTCCTTGGGTTGCAGTCCCATGAAGAGACCATGAGGTGGCTGCGAGAGACCGCAATTTTTATTTTCCCAGCCTGGGTGTATGAAGGGTTTCCCTTATCGCTTCTCGAGGCGATGGCCATGGGCAAAGCGATCATTGCGTCTGACCTTCGACCCCGCCGGGAGATGATAGATGACGGAGTTTCGGGCCTTTTGTTTGAGGCGGGAAACACGGATGATCTGCGCACAAAAATCGCGACGCTCATCCGGGATCAGGCGCTGAGAGAAAGATTAGGGCAGGCTGCGCGGGCAACATACCTTGCGCGATATACTCCGGAAAAGAACTACGACATTTTGCTGAGTATATATGAGCACGTTCTCCAATCCTGATAGTGGTGTTACTCCATGAAATATCAGTCATTCCATAAAATGCTACGCTGTAACGTACAAATTTCGCAGGCATTCTGAAGTCCATGTGTGGTATTTGTGCTTATATGAATATCAGCGGTCGTGCAATTGATACGGCTGTGCTTGCCAGGATGACGGATGCCGTGGCACACCGGGGACCGGATGATCAGGGGGTTAAGTTTTTTCATGGTTCGCCATTTGCCGCCCTTGGTCATCGGCGGCTGTCGATTATCGATCTTTCGCCAGCTGGGCACCAACCGATGGCTGACAGGGAAGGTGTAGTATGGATCGTCTTCAACGGGGAAATCTACAATTTCAAAGAGCTTAGACAGGAATTGTTGAGCTACGGTCATGTTTTTCGGTCCATGAGCGACACGGAAGTGCTGCTCTGCGCGTACCGGCAATGGGGTGAAAAGTGCCTTGAGAAGCTAAACGGGATGTTCGCCTTTGCCATCTGGGATGATCAGACAAAGGAGTTGTTTGCCGCGCGGGACAGGCTGGGGATAAAACCCCTTTACTATTATCATAACGGGGATAGCCTGATTATCGCTTCGGAAATCAAGAGCATTCTTGCTACGGCGCTGGTACCTGCAGAGCCTGATTGGAAAGCTCTTTCCACCCCCTGGCATTACCAGGTGTCGCCCGATACGGGTTTCAAGGGTATCAGGAAGTTGGAGGCCGGTCATTGCCTGCGGTTTTCTGCAAAAGGTTTGGAGATAAAGAAATATTGGGAGCTAACTCCTTTAGAACAGAAGTTAAACGAAAAAGAGGCGGTGGAAAGACTCAGTGAACTATTAAGAGATGCGGTTCGTCTGCAGATGATTTCAGATGTCCCCATCGGCACCTTTTTAAGCGGAGGTCTTGACTCCTCTTATATCGTAGCCCTGATGTCGAAATTGACGGATAGGCCTGTCAGGACTTTTACCATCCGCTTTGACGAATCGGACCGACGATTTGAAGTTAACGTAGATGACAGCCGATATGCCAAAGAGGTAGCAGAATTATTCAATTGTGAACATCGAGAGATTACAATAAAACCAGATATTGTAGGCCTTTTGCCGAAGATGATCTGGCATCTCGATGAACCCCTCGCTGATCCGGCGGCGATCAACACCTACCTGATTTCGAAGGCGGCAAAGGATGCCGGAGTGACGGTCTTGTTGAACGGCATGGGAGGGGACGAAGTCTTCGGCGGCTACAGAAAGTATCTTGCCTGCCTGTTGTCCGAGCAATATAACAAATTTACCCCTTGGGTTGTTCGTTACATGATAGGGAGGTGGTTAAAAAACATCCCTGTGGCTGATTCTGAGAGAGGGCTTAAATATGTGAGATGGGTCAGGCATTTCGCAGGCATGGCAGGGAGACCGGCCGATCTTCGTTTTTTGGCCGCTGACATGGCCGCAGTACCGCCGGAACGCTATGACGAACTTTTTGCAAATGGGATTTCTGGCGCACGATACCACGAATTACAAAGCGTTATCGCCCGTGCAGAGATTATGAGTCAAGACAGTATATCGTATCTTACACGCATGTGCCTCGATGATACAAAACATTTCCTCCCTGACCATAATCTGACTTACTCTGATAAGGCGACTATGGCAGCAAGCGTTGAAGGCCGGCCACCCCTTGTAGACCACCGGATCGTGGAATTCATGTTCTCCCTCGCTCCGAAGTATCGGATCAATGGCTGGACGCAGAAATATCTCCTGAAGAAGAGTGCGGAGACCCTGCTTCCGAAGAAGATAATTTACAGGCCAAAAGCACCTTTTGGCGCTCCGTTACGCTCTTGGATAAGACGAGATTTGAAGGAAATGGTAGATGATATTCTGAGTGATTCAGCGATAAAATCTCATGGGTTATACAATCCGCATACTGTGCGTGAGCTCATCCTGTCAGATCGGGACGGCAAGGAAGATAATGCC
>Ga0187886_1003047_pt1 | contig 12810 bp, 10 predicted proteins | sample June2016WEW_20_1_FD_133001 | JGI IMG/M metagenome (GOLD analysis project Ga0187886, IMG submission 133001) | Peatland microbial communities from SPRUCE experiment site at the Marcell Experimental Forest, Minnesota, USA - June2016WEW_20_150 | ecosystem: Environmental > Terrestrial > Soil >...
CGTCCCTGGGCTCGCCTTCGTGAAGGAAGGAGACTCGATGCCATCGTCGCGAAAGGTCCGCTGGGGCATCCTGGGCCCGGGCGGCATTTCGGCCAGGCTCCTGCGCGACGCCGGCAGCGCGGCAAACGTCGCGGTTGTCGCGGTGGGAAGCCGGGATCGCGCCCGCGCCGCCGCATTCGCCGCCAGGTTCGGGATCCCGCGAATCCACGGCTCGTACGAGGCGCTGTTGGGCGACCCGGAAGTGGACGCCGTCTACATCGGCACGCCGAACTCGCTCCACCACCCCCTGACGATGCAGGCGCTCGCGGCCGGCAAGCACGTCCTGTGCGAGAAGCCCTACTCGCGCCATCCGGAGCAGGTAGTGGAGGCGTTCGACGCCGCCGCGTCCCGCAAGCTCATCCTGATGGAAGCGTTCATGTGGCGCCACACGCCGCAGGTGCGGCGGTTCATGGAGCTGCTGCCCGAGGTGGGCGAGCTGCAGTCAATCCGGGCCACGTTCAGCTTCGTCATGACGAAGACGAACGACGTCCGCCTGGACGCCGGGCTGGACGGGGGCGCGCTCATGGACGTTGGCTGCTACTGCGTCAGCGGGTCGCGCCTCGTCGCCGGGGCTGAGCCGTCCCGAGTGTCCGGCGAGCAGGTCGTGGGGCCCACGGGCGTGGACCTGTCCATCAGCGGCCTGCTGCGGTTCCCTTCGGGCCTGGTGGCCGAAATCGTCGCCGGCTTCACGTCTCATCATCGTCAGCTCGAGGCGATCGGAACGGCGGGCACGCTGCTGCTCCGCGATCCCTGGCTGGGCGAGGACGGCGGGATCCGGCTCGGCGATCGCGACATCGCGGTCACGTCGGACGACGCCTACCGCCTGGAGCTGGAGAACATCAGCGCCGCGATCCTGGGCGAAGGGCAACCGCTGCTCGGCCGGGACGATGCCCTGGGCCAGGCCCGCACGATCGACGCGCTCTACCGCTCGGCGGCGACCGGCGCGGCGGTCTCGCTGGGCGCCTGAACGGAGGAGGACCCGGGCATGGCCGCCGGACCGGAAGCCATCTACCAGCCGCTCGCATCCCCGAAGGGGGCCTGGGCGGCCGAGCATCTGGCGATCGACGTCGTCGGCTGGCTGACGACCGTTGCCGCCGATGGCCGGGTCCAGAGCTCGCCCATCTCGTTCCTGTGGGACGGTGAGTCGATCCTCTTCTACAGCAAGCCCGCCACGCCGAAGCTGGCGAACATCGCCGCGCATCCTCAGGTTTCGTTCAACCTGAACTCGGACGCATACGCGGACCACGCCCTGGTCATCGAGAGCATCGCCGCGGTGGACGACTCGGTCCCGCCGTCGGACGTCCACCCGGCCTACGCGGCCAAGTACCACGCCCCGCTGGCGCACTGGAAGATGGATGAGGCCGAGACGGCCCGCGAGTTCTCGGTGCCGGTCCGGATCACGCCCGTTCGAATCAGGGCCTGGTAGGTCCCGGGTTCGAGTTGGAGCTCGGGCTCGGGGCTCCCGACGCGAGCCGCCGCCTCTCGAACACCCGCCATGCCGCCAGGCTGACCAGCGGGTTGCTCCGGCGCGTACCTGCGGGGCCCCAGTCGGCGAAGCTCCCGCGACTGACGATCGTGTCGGCCTTCCTGGCGTTGGCTTCTTCCAGCGGGAAGCCACCGTCTGGGAGCCGCTTGGACTCGAGAAGGCGCAGCGCATCCGTGCAGCGTTCGTCGCCGATCCGCCCCACCTCGGCCATGACCTCCAGGGCGAAGAGGACGTCGTAGAACTGCGCCGGGAAGTGGATCCGGTCGACGCGACCGCCCCAGTCCGGCTCGATGAGCTGCCCGTCCCGGTGCCGCCACAGCAGCCGGCGCGACAGGAGCAGCTCCGCCGCGCGCGCTGCCGCTTCCAGGGCAGGGGCGTCTCCGTAGCGCTGGCCGAACGCCCCCAGTGCCCGCACCGGAATGGCCGTCTCCTGGAACGACGAGACCGCCGCCGTCGCGCGATCGTCGCAGTTCCAGCCGCCGTCCGGCCACTGCCAGCGGACCAGCCTCTCCGCGAGCCGGGCCGTGCGCCCGTCGTCAAGCCCGAGCCGGATCGAGTACCAGATCGCGTTCCCCTCCATGGATGCGCAGAAGCGGGCTCTCGACTCCTGGCCGGCGGGCGTCCGACGGCCGGGCAGCTCGCGCGCCAGGAGCCACGCGTACACCTGGTCCATGATCGGCTGCAGGGACCCGTCTCCCGGCGGGTAGTCGATGAGTGCCAGCGAGACCAGGGTCCAGTGCGGCCCCTGCCACTTCCTGTAGGGGTGGGGTCGAATGGTCCCGTCCGGCTCCCGGCCGCTGAGCAACGCCCGAGCCATCGGCGAGGTGGCGATACGGCTGCGAAGGGCCCGCGCCTCCTCGGAGCCTTCCTGCAGCCCGGCAAGGGGCCAGGCCGTCAGGAGGCGCGCCTTGTAGGCGAGCATCGGGTCGTCCGATGCGGCCAGCCGGGCCAGGAGACCGTCCAAAGGGCCACTCCTCGCAAGTCTGGCGGAGAGGGTGGGATTCGAACCCACGGATCTTTCGATCAGCGGTTCTCAAGTCTAGGCCCCGGTGTTCGCGGGCGTTCGCCGAAGACATCGAGGTCCGCTGTGACCGCAGTCGCCAGCAATGTCCTCTTGAGATCCGAGCGCCACCCGCCAGCATCGGCAAACCCGAGACCGCAGGAAGTGGCGTGGCTGTGGGGTGGCGGCCAGGCCAACCACGCGGATGTCGGGTGGCGATCCGGGCGATCTACTAGCCCGCCACGCGACTTGGAGGAGCCGTCACTCCACGAAACCCAGGGCAGGCCAAAGCCTCCATCAAACCCAGGGCGGTGAAAATCGTGAAGGGGGCCGAGGCCGCCGTTCCGCAAACCTGGTTGGTGAGATCTCAGAGCATGGGACGGAGCTGGGTGCTCGTGACCCAGAAGTAGAGAATCCCCATCAACACGACAAGCGCAACGACAACAACGATCGCGACTGCTAGCCGCGCGCGAGGCGCGGCTAGCCAGGTTCGCCACATGCCACAGACCTCCGAGATGCGCTACGACTATGGCGTCCTACTGGGATCCAAGTACATTCACGCTTGGAATGTTGGCGGAGAGGGTGGGATTCGAACCCACGGATCTTTCGATCAGCGGTTTTCAAGACCGCCGCATTAGACCGCTCTGCCACCTCTCCGCTGCGCCAGCCGATGCTACCAGCCCCGCCCGAGCCGGTGCACTCACAGCAAGCTTGCGCGGTGCGCGACCGCGCTGGAGGAATCTGCCGGCCACCGAGCACCGCTACGGTCTTTGCCGAGGAAGGCGCACGGCACGAGGCCCGGCCGGACGGCCGGGCCTCGTACGCTGTCATGACGGGAGGAGGAGCTGCTAGTTCGTCCAGCTCCCGCGGCCGGTCACCAGGTCGTAGCCGATCAGGGCCGACGCCCCGTTGTTGCCGGACGTGATGTCCCGGAACGAGATGTTGCTGCCGTACACGTAGCTGCTGTTCACGGCCACGCTGCCCACAGCCGAGCGGGCGGCGATCATCGGCGAGGACGCGCTTGTCCCGCCGACAGTCCACCAGCCCCTCCGGCCCTGGTACGACGTGCTGTCGTAGACCGAGACGCCGGAGTTCGGGTCGGCGTCGAGGGAGACGTCAGGCGTGGCTCGCTTGCCGGCGCAGTTCACCTGGCCGTACTGCGAGAAGCTCGACTGAGCGGACGTCGCCGTCTCGTACGCGCTGCAGCCGCCGCCCGAGCCGCTCCAGCCGGTCTCGGAGTTCAGGCTGCCGTCGGCGTTGAACTTGAGCGACGTGCCGCCGACCGAGATGACGTTCGGCGAGGCCGACGGGTACTCGGCAGGCGTGCCCGCGTCGCCCGAGGAGACGAAGAAGCTCACGCCCGAATGGACGAAGTGCGAGTCATAGCTGGACTCGCCGCTGAATTCGTTGCCGCCCCAGCTGTTGGAGACGAACTGGGCGTGTGCCGCGGCATAGTCCTCGGCCGCGAGCAGGTTGGTGAAGCTGGCCGAGCTGGCCTCGACGAGCAGTATCTTCGCGCCGGGCGCGATCGCATGAGCCCACTGGATATCCAGGCTGATCTCGAGCGCCCAGCCGGAATTCGCGCGAGGATACTTTGTGCCGCCGGTCTGGTTGACCTTCGTGAAGCAGCCGTTCGCGGTGGTGCATGCCGGCAGTCCGTACTGGCTGCTGAAGACGCTGAGATCCGACGCCGCAGTCGGGTCGTCATAGGCGTCGACGATCGCGATCGTCGTGCCGGCACCGGAGCTCGTGCTGGTCGGGAAGTTGTAGACGCTCTTGATCGTCGCCGGCGAGAGCCCTGTCGGGGACGCGGAGGCGTTCGGCTTGACGTGCAGGGGATGGGTTGCGTAGCGCTCCACCGGCGCGCCGGCAAGCGCGCTCCCCGGAACCGCGAGACTGATGCCCATGAGTGTTCCAAGGGCGAGTGTCGTGAGTCTTCGCACGCGCAGATCCTCCCAATGCGCTTAGCTCGCTCACGGAGGGTGGAGCGAGATTCGCGCTCAATCGAGGGATCGTATATATGAGTGCGCGGCTCTGCAACTCCGTCGCCGAGGACGAGCCGGCGGTTGTGCCAGGCGATACTCCCGGGCCTGCGGGACGAGGGATGCGCGGCCCTCCCGAAGCGAGGGCCCGTTTCTAGGCCACGCGTCGCAGCGAGACGGGGCGGTGGGATCCGGTCGAGTCGTACGGCGTCTCGAGCCGGAACTGCGCCACGAGGGTGTCCAGCTCGCCGGCCATTCGAGCCAGCTCGGCAGCGGAGATCACCACTTCCTCGACCTGGGCCGACATCTCTTCCGTGGAGGCGGACACCTCCTCGGCCGAAGCGGAGTTCTGCTCGCTAATGGCCGCGATCGACTCCATCGATTGACCCGCCTCCGAGATGGAGCCTGCCATTCGCGCGGCCGCGCCATTCGTCGTCGCGGCGATGGCGGCGATGGCATCGGACGCGGCCATCACGGCGGCCGAGGACTGGCGCATGGCCTCCATAGCGGTGCCGATGTTGGAGACGGCGGCCCGAGTCGCATTGACCGCCCCCTCGATCTCGTCCAGGGCGGCGCCAGAGCGTCCGGCCAGCTCGGCACCATCCACGACTTCGCGCGCACCAACCTGCATCGCCTTGACGGCCTCCTGGGTCCCCGCCTGGACCTCGGCGACGAGATCGGCGATCTCCTTGGTGGCCCGAGACGAGCGCTCTGCCAGCTTGCGGACCTCGTCCGCCACCACGGCGAAGCCCTTGCCCTGTTCTCCGGCCCGGGCAGCCTCGATGGCCGCGTTCAGGGCAAGCAGATTGGTCTGCTCGGCGATGTCGTCGATCGTCTCGACGATTGCTCCGATCTGGTCTGACTTGGCCCCGAGGTCGGTCACCCTGGCGGAGGCCCCTTCCACCGCCGTCTTGATGCGGCTCATTCCGTCGACGGTCTGGCGAACGGCCAGCCGGCCGTTGTCGGCCGCAGCGGCAGTGGCCTCGGTCGTGCGGGTCACTTCATCAGACGCCTGCGACGTCTGGCCGATGGCCGCGGCCATGTGCGCCAGCGAGCCGGACGCCGCGTCCGCCCTGGCACTGCTCTCCATCGCGCCCGACCGGACTTCGTCGGCCACGGCGGTCAGTTCCTGGACGAGGCCCGCGGTTGCCGACGATGCCTGGGCCTGGTCCGAGGCACCGGCCGCGACCTGGCCGATCGTGGTCGCGATCTGGCCGATCGCCTGGCCGGCCTGGTTGGCAGCCGACTTCATCTCGTGGCTGGCCTTGGATACCGACGCGGCGGCCTCCTTCACCGTTCGGAGAGTGGCCGTCATGTTCGTTCGCGCCGTCTGGTAGGACGCCATAGCGGCGATGACCCGTTCCAGCATCGCGTTCGCGGCGGTCGCCGTCTGGCCGATCTCATCGCTCCCTGGATTGGGGATCGGGACCGTCTCAGGCTGGGAGCGGAAGGTCAGGTCGTTGGCGGCAAATGCGCTCAGTCCTGACTCCATGGCCGCGATCTCGTTGCCGGACACGGACTGCACGAGCCTGAGGACCCGCTTCGCGTCCGCAGCCATGCGGCGGCTGAAGAGGAGTGCGAGGCCGAGGGCCAGGGCGAGCGCAGCGGCTATCACGGCCACCAGGGTCTCGACCATCCGAGCCGCACTGTCAGCCTGGGCAGCGGCCCGGCTTGCGGCAAGCGCGCTCAGCTCGGCCGACAAATCGACGAGAGCCACGCGGGCCGATTCATCCTGGCCATGCATGACCGCGTATGCGCCGGCCTGGTTGAAGCCGGCAGGGCCGGCAAGCAGGGGCAGAGCATTGGCGAAGGCATCGTTGTAGGTTCGATAGCCGGCCGCGAAGGAGTCCAGGCTGGCCTCCGCTTTCGGATCTCCGATCGCCCCGACCTCGATCTTCAGCGCATCGAATCCTTCGGCCACATTTGCGCCGTCAGCCCGGTAGACCGCTAGGTACGTGCCGTACAGGGCCGCATCCGACCCTCGCAGCAGTAGCTCCTGCAGATCGCCCTGCTGGAGCTGGAAGGCGGACAGGAGCTGGCTGGCATGCAACGCGGCGGTATCCGCGTTTTCGACGTCGGTGGAGAAGGTTCGCACGGCGGCGTCGAACTGGAAGAGCGTGGCTGCGCAGGTCAGGGTCATCAGCGCCGTGGTGCCGAGGATCGCCACCAGAAGCTTCGACCGGATTGAGAGACCCATGCAAACCTGCTCCGTCCAGCGCAGCTGCCCCAGAGCAAGAGCGGAACGCATCCATCCGCAGGGCTCGACAGCGCTCGAGTGGGGGATCGGCGATCGGCGGCGAAGCTTGATCGGTCTCAGGGATCCGGCACGGAGGCTCGCTGCCACGGGCACACGGCCCGGGACCCCGCGCGAGACGGGTGGCCGCCGCTCCCGGGTCCGCAACGCCCCTCGCCGGGTTAGCGGCGCCCCTCCCGGGTCCGAGGCACACCTCCCGGGTCCACGGCGCCCCCCCCCGGATTAGCGGATGAACTCCCCGGCCGGACCGTCGACTTTGATCACGGATTTGATGTCGGCCCAGGCCACGACCGCACTCGGCGGCCCCGCGTTCGCGCTGGCGATGGCGCCCTGCGACCACGTGAACTCCAGGCCGTCCTTCGTGAAGGCCCAGGCCTTGTCGAAGAAGCTCATCGGCAAAGAGCCGGCGGGCCACGAAAGGGCGCTTCCGAGCTGCCGGCTCAGCGAGTCCTTCGTCTTGGCCGTGATGATCGGCAGGGCGGCGGCCGCGCTGGTGAACACGTCGCTCAGGTCTATCGTGGCCCCGGTCGAGACGGTGAAGTTGATGCTCCCCGCCTCCCCTACCGTGGGCGCCTCGCCGAGAGTGGCCGCCGCCCCGGCGACCTGGGTCAGGACGCTGAACCGCAGGCTGACCAGCGTGGACGAGTTCAGCGCGATCGTGTAGTTGCCCTCCAGCGTGCTCGGCTTGCCGCCACTCTGCACGGCCGGCAGTGGGCGGGACGTGAAGGCGCTGACGTAGGCGTTCACCCTGGCGGTGATCGCGTCGTTCATCTTCTTCGCCGTCGAAGCCGAGACTCCGCCGATGACCGGCATCTTGAAGACCACGGTCCAGCGGGAGTCCGGAGCGGTTGGGGAGACGATGGCGTTGGTGATGGCCGGCGGGGGCGGGCCGGGCGTGGGCGTCTCGCCCGGGCCAAGCGTCCTGGGTGCAGGCGTGATGTAGATGATCGGCGGTGTGGCACTGCTGCCGGCGCAGCCTGCCGAGGCCACGGCCACGAACACCGCGACGGCTGCCAGGACGCCGCGGCGCATGCTCCGCCTTCCGACCATTCCCATCCGATCCTCCATGCCCTGGGCTCGGCTCGGGCCCACCCCCGGTAGTCGGCTTCCCTCCCGTCCCAGTGGAGGCGCTATCGTGGCAGAAAGTCGGCGGCTCGCCAAGCGCGCGGGAGCCCTACCGCGCGACCCGATCCGTGTGCATGTACGGCTGGAGCGCCTCGGGGACGAGCCAGCTGCCGTCGGGCTGCTGATGAGTCTCCAGGATCGCCGCCACCGTTCGGGCCAGCGCCAGCCCGGAGCCGTTGAGCGTGTGCACGAGCTCGGGCTTTGCGCCGGGTTGGGGTCGATAGCGGATCGCCATCCGGCGGGCCTGGAAGTCGCGGAAGTTCGAGCAGGAGCTGACCTCCAGCCAGCGCTCGACCCCCGGCGCCCAGACCTCCAGGTCGTACTTCTTGGCCTGGACGAAGCCCATGTCCTTCGTCGCCATGAGCAGGACCCGATAGGCCACTCCGAGTCGCTGGAGGATCACCTCCGCACGGGCGGTCAGCCACTCGAGCGCTTCGGTCGAGGCCTCCGGCTTCTCGAAGAAGACCATCTCGACCTTGTCGAACTGGTGGACGCGCAGTATTCCGCGGGTGTCCTTGCCGGCCGCGCCGGCCTCGCGGCGGAAGCAGGGCGAGTAGGCGACGTAGCGCCGCGGCAGCTGGTCCGCCTCGAAGATCTCGTCGCGATGGAGGTTGGTGACGGGAACTTCGGCGGTAGGAACGAGGTACAGATCGTCGCGCGGGACGACGTACATGAGGTCTTCCTTGTCGGGGATCTGGCCGGTGCCACGGGCGGACGCCAAGTTCACCATCGCCGGCGGCCAGATCTCGGTCATGCCGTGTTCGGCCGTGTGGACGTCCAGCATGAAGTCGATCAGGGAGCGCTGGAGGCGAGACCCTTGGCCGGTGTAGACCGGAAAGCCGGAGCCGCTGATCTTCGCGCCGCGTTCCAGGTCGAGCATGTGGAGGGCGTCGGCGACCTCCCAGTGCGGCCGGCGCGACCAGGTGGCTCCACCGGCCCCGGCCGCATCCTTGGGGAGCGGCTCGCCCCAGGTGCGGACGACCCGATTGGCCGAGGCGTCGCCCACGGGGACGTCCGGATCCGCGGGGTTGGGGATGCGCAGCAGCAGCTCCTCGAGTTGCTGCTCAGTTGCGGCCAGCTCCGCGGCCAGCTTCTCGATCCGTGCGCCGGCGTCGGTGGAAGCCTGCCTCAGAGCCGCGACCTCGGGACCGTTGGGCGCGGCGCCGGCCCGGATCGCTTCGCCGATCTTCTTCGAAGCGGCGTTGCGCTCGGCCTTGAGGCGATCCGAATCGCCGAGCAGCTGGCGGCGCTTGCCCTCGAGGATCAGGGCCGCGTCCACGACCGCGGGGTCCTCGCCCTTGTCGATCGCGCCCTGGCGGATGCGGTCCGGCTCCTCGCGCAGCCTTGCGAGCCCGATGCTCATGCGATCCTCACTCCCGTTGTTTCCTCCGGACTCCCGTTGTTTCCTCCGGCGGCCCGGGCCGCGCAACTGCCGCTGAGTTTAGCGGGGCGGGGCGGTGCCGAGGGACGGGCGAACTAGGGCGCCGCTGCCGCCCGCAACCGCGCGACGACGAACCCCGGCTCCAGGCTGGCCAGCAGCCAGCCGGCACGCGGGCCGTTGGTCCGGCCGAGGAAGGCTGCGTACAACGCCCCGAAAGCGCGGCCGGAGGGGATCTCGCACCCGCCGGCGACGCGGAAGATCAGTGCCTGCCAGGCATCTCCGGAGCCCGGCTTCTCCGCCTCGGCAGCCGCAGCCAGTGCCCCAAGGTAGCCACGCTGGTCCGGCTCGAGGCTTGCGGCGAGATCCGGTAGCGCGTCGCGGTGAACGACCAATCGGGCCCGCTCTGGAGCGTAGGAGTCGAGCCAGGCGCGGGCAGAGGCCGTCCGTTCAGCCAGAATCGCCGTCTCTAGCTCCGTGAGCAGGGCGCCCTTCTCGGCTGCCATGCGTTCGGGAATGTCCACGCCGGGGATCTGCAGCAGCAGCGCCAGGTGCGCGAAGGCTGGCCGGAAGGCGGCAGCGGCAGCGGCGACGTCGGGCGAGACCACGGCAACGGCCGCGGCGACGTCGGGCGACCTGGAGGTAACCGAGCCGCCCACCAGCGAGTAGGCGAAGACGCGCTCGTGGTCGGCCGGCAGCTCGCCCTTGACGTCGCGCCCGGCGGTGGCAGCGGCGATCCGGTCGAACTCGTCGAAGAGGCGCGGGATCGTGTCGCCCTCAGGGTCGAAGTCGATGACCTGGCTCGGGCGGGGGCGCAGGAACAGGAAGCGCAGCTGCTCCGGCGGCAGGACCTCGGCGATAGTGTGCGCCGCCGCTCCCTGGCCGCGAGACGTGGACATCTTCTTGCCACCGACGTTCAGGAACTCGTAGGCGACGTTGCGCGGCGGCTCGACCTCGAAGACCTCGCGGCTGATCGCGTCGGAGCGGTCGCGCGAGCCGCCGGCCGTGGCCAGATCCTTGCCGCAGCCCTCGATCGTGACGCCGAGCAGGCCCCACTTGGCCGCCCACTCCAGGTTCCATGGCAGCTTGGCCCGGCCGCCCAGCGGCGACACGCGGCCCTCATGACCACACCCACGAGCCCACGACACCATGTCCGGCATGCACGCGTAAGCGACCGTCGCTCCGTCCCAGTCGGTGGCGTAGGTGGTGCCGATCCGGCCGCACTGCTCGCAGATGACCTGGATCGGCAGCCAGCTGCTGGAGCGCTCGACGTGACTGACGCGCCGGTAGATGTCGCGCACCCGATCGGCTCGGTCCAGGGCGAGGCGGATGTACGGGTCCATTCGACCGTCCGCGTACAGCTCCGAAACCCAGTAGAACTCGGGCCGGATGCCGAGCGGCGCGAACGTCCGAAAGAAGATCTCGCCGACGAAGTGGCGGGCGTAGCTGGCAGCGCTGCTCCCCTCCGGAGCGGGCACGCGGGAAAGGGGCGCGCCCATGTACCGCTCGACGGCATCCGGGGTCAGCAGCGCCTGCGAATCCATGGCGTCCATGTCGTCGACGCCGTACAGGAACTTCGCCTCCAGGCCGGCGCCGAGCAGCGCCCGATAGATCGCGTCGTGCAGGACCACGCCACGCAAGCTGCCGACGTGAACCGTCCCCGAGGGCGACTTCGAGTCGTTGACGACCTGGGGTCCCGCGACCGCGGCAGCTAGCTCGTCGGCCCAGTACACGTGCGGGGCTAGCGAATGTCGAGGATCTTGTAGGAGAAGTCCCCGGCCGGGACGTGGACCACGACCGAGTCGCCCTTGCGCTTGCCAAGCAGAGCCCGACCGACCGGCGACTCGTTGGAGATCTTGCCGTCGCGCGGGCTGGCCTCGGTCGAACCGACGATCGTGAACACCTCTTTGCCGTCGGTCCCATCGACCTTCACGGTCGAGCCGATCTGGACGTGATCGGTGCCATGTTGCTCGTCGATGATGGTGGCGTTCTTGATCAGCGCCTCGAGTCGCTGGATCTGGCCCTCGACGAACGCCTGCTCATTCTTGGCGTCTTCGTACTCGGCGTTTTCCGCAAGATCGCCGTGCTCTTTGGCATCGTGGATGCGCTGAGCGATCTCCTGGCGACGGACGTTCACCAATTCCTCGAGCTCCGCTCGGAGCTTGGCAAGACCGTCTTCGGAGATGTATTGAGTCCTGTTGTTCACCGCGGAGCGGCTCCCGTCCTGGTCCGACCGGCCGCGACCGGTCGAATCTCCGGCACCTGATGGTCCGGCATAAGGAAACGAACTCCAGGCGCACAAGGCTTGTGTCCTGAAGTTCGGCCGGCGCGTATCCTAGCCGCCGCCCAAGCCCGTGTCAAAGCATTGATTGGGCCGGACCGGTCGGCGTCCGCATCGCACCAGTGTGCGTTCCTGGCTCCCCCGTGTCTCCGGCGAGCTGCCGACCCACGTATGCATGAGAACGTAGGTCCCCATTCGGGGAGGGACCAAATGAGGACTGGTATCCTGAAACCAAGCTGCGATCATTCCACTCAACGAAGCAACATCCACCGGCCCCGTCTTCCGGATACTCCTCCCCTCCTCCTCCCCGGAAGCCGGGGCCGGTCCGCGTCCGGGGTTAACGGCCCAGCGAGGCGAGCCTGACTCTGATCCGCTGCAGGGACGCGCGATCCCCAAAGGCTACGAAGACCGTGTCGTCACCGGCGACGCTGCCCACGACTTCCGACCAGCGAGTCCTGTCCAGCGCCGCCGCGATGGCGTGCGCGGAGCCGGGCAGCGTCTTGATCACCAACATCAGTCCGGCCTCGCGGACATCGACCGGAAGGTCGTGGAGGAGGGCCCGAAGTCGCTCCTCACCGGTGCTCTCCGCCTCGGTGACACGCGCAGGCACCGTGTAGGTCTGGACTCCGTCCCGGCTCGACTTGATCAGCCCGAGCTCGGCGACGTCGCGGCTGATCGTGGCCTGCGTAGCCCGGAAGCCACGGTCCCGCAAGGCGGCCGCGAGCTCCTGCTGGGTCCGGATCGGTCGCTGCGCCAGCAGGTCGCGGATCTCGCGCTGCCGAAGCTGCTTGATGACCTCCATCGGCCGATCAGCCTCCTCAGGCGCCGTGCGGCGACAGCAGGACGACGAACACGAGGGCCGCGGCGGCCACCCGGTAGACGACGAACACCGTCACCGGCCGGCGCTTGAGGAACTCGAGCATGAAGTGGACGGCCAGGAAGCCCGATACCGCCGCGGCCACGAAGCCGATGACGATCAGGTGCGTGTCCGGGTTGACGCCGGCCTCGTGAGTCAGGAGCTTGCGCGCCTCCCAGATCCCCGCCCCGGCCACGGCCGGTGTGGCCAGCAGGAAGCTGAAGCGGGCCGCAGCCTCGCGCTTGAGCCCGAGGAAGAGTCCGGCGGAGATGCTGATGCCGGACCGGCTGATGCCCGGGACCAGGGCGATCGCCTGCGCCACGCCGATGCCGAACGCATTCATGAAGGTAAGCGAGCCCATCTCTCGCAGCTTGGAGCCCCAGCGGTCGGCCAGCCAGAGGATCGCGGC
>Ga0187886_1003049_pt1 | contig 12804 bp, 15 predicted proteins | sample June2016WEW_20_1_FD_133001 | JGI IMG/M metagenome (GOLD analysis project Ga0187886, IMG submission 133001) | Peatland microbial communities from SPRUCE experiment site at the Marcell Experimental Forest, Minnesota, USA - June2016WEW_20_150 | ecosystem: Environmental > Terrestrial > Soil >...
GACTACCGGACAACCGGCGTCGCAAAAACCGAGTGTGACCAGTTTTGTAACTGGTCCCTGGAGGTTTCCATGCGCGTCGGTGTTCGGGACTTCTCTCTGTACCTTCGGCCGCGTCGAAACGGCCGACCTGTATACTACGCAAGATTCCGCAACGATGACGGCAGTTGGACGTCGGGTAACTCCACGGGCCAAACCGTCCGCACCCTCGCCGAGGGGTGGGCAACCGCTGAGGCGAAGCGCCGGGAAGCACAGGCCGCCAGGGAGGAAATGGAGCCGCAGACATGCACCACCCTGGCCGTATTCGCCAGTACGGACTTCTTCAGCTATGACGGCCGCTGGGCCCTGGACCGGCGAGCAAGTGGCAAGCGGTTGTCTCCATGCCAGTGTCGAGAGAAGCGGCAGACTTTCGAGAAGCACGTCCTGCCCGTCTTGGGGGAGGTGAAGCTCCAGCAGATCAACCGCGCGCTGCTGAAGGACTTCCGTAACGGCATGTTCCAGGCCGGCTATTCCAGTAGCACGATCAACAGGGCGTTGGATTGCATCCGTGCCGTGCTTGAAGCAGCAGAGGACGAGGAGCGGGTCTCCGCCGTGCCACGGATCGAACGAGCATCCGGCAAGAGCGCCGAGCATGGAATCCTCAGCGGCGACGAGTTTAGCCGCATCTTCAGGGTGCGGGGATAGATCCCCGCGCGTACTTCGCGTCTGCGCTCGCGGCCGTAGCCGGGCTACGCATGGGGGAGGTTCTCGCACTCAGGCGATCGAATATCGACTCGGAGCGGCTCCTAGTGTCAGTACTGCGATCCTATGACAGCGCCGAACGCATCATGGGAGACACCACGAAAAACGGCAAGGCCCGCTCGGTCACGATCCCGCCGACGGTGTGCCGCGGGCTGGAGATGCTGGTAGCCGTGAACCCTCATGGTGGCGACGATCCGTTGGTGTTCTGGTCGGACATGACGCCGGACAAGCCCTGTGACTACAAGATGATCGAGCGTGGACTGTACCGGGCCCTGGCGGACATCGGGATAGGTCAGGCAGAGCGCAGAAGGCGCAACCTCTCGTTTCACTCGTGGCGTCACTGGCTCAACTCGCAATTGATCGAGGCTCACGTTGCCCCGGAAAAGATACGGGCGGTGACGGGACACTCCAGCAGCGAAATGACCATGCTCTACTACCATGCGCAGACCACCGAGATGGCCGACATGCGTGCCGTACAGGCCCGCTTGGAGGGGTGCTTCATCTCTACGGAGGCGCAATGACAAAGAAGACCTCCCCGGGGGTGAATGTGGTAGAGGCATGACGCTGGGCAGGGGGCGGCCGCACAGGCGGTTGTGCCTGCCTTATGGATTCACACGGTAGAAGTCACTGGTCAAATCCGCCAGAATGCGAATCTTCTCGTCGACAGTCTCTGTCCTAACCGTAGCCCGAGATATGTGGGCGATCCGTAGGATAGCCTCGACCATTCTGGCCTTTGGAGTCCACAGTTCCTCACCTCCGAATCTCATTCCTAGAGATCAACAATACGCGAGAGCTTATCCGGTAAGGATTTGCGTATTCGCCTTACGGGTAGTGCACCCGGTTGCTCTCTGAATCGCCTTCTGCAGTTCGCGGAGACCCAGTTGACTGCAATAGTAAGTATGTTATACTAACTTAGCTAGACAACTGAAGACCAAGAGCCGGAAAACGCAGTGAAAAAGCGCCTCCGCAGACGCAGAAGGAGTTCAGATGAAGGAGTTCACGTACAGGCACCCGACCGAGGTGAGATTCGGCCGTGGGAGAGTCAAAGAGGTTGGACAAGTGGCACGCGCGTTGGGCAAGAGATGTCTTCTGGTGTCGTGTCCCGCAACTGGGCCGATCGAGGCTCAGGTTTCACTCGTCAGGTCACAACTGGAGAAGGCGGGTTGCTCGGTCTTCCACTTCGGCGGCGTAGTTCCGAATCCGACCACCGATAGCGTCAGTGCCGGATCTCGACTGGCTCGGGAGACTGATGCTGAAGTTGTGATTGGACTTGGCGGAGGCTCCAGCATTGACACTGCCAAAGCGATCGCGGTGGAAGCAGCGCACGAAGGCGGCGCGTGGGACTACCTGTACTACAAGAAGGCGCCTTCGGAGAAGACTCTTCCGATCGTAGCGGTGACAACTACTTCTGGGACTGGCTCTCACATGACACAAGTGGCTGTCCTCACACATACCGAGGAGAGGACCAAGTCGGCGATCTTCCATGCAAGGGTCTTCCCAATGGTTTCGATCGTAGACCCGGACCTCATGGTCAGTGTTCCCCCTCATGTTACCGCATCGACAGGGTTTGATGTTCTTGCGCATGCGTTCGAATCCTCGCTGCACACTGGGGGGTCTTGCTTTGCTGACATGCTCGCCGTTGAGGCGATGCGAATCGTTAAAGTATACCTCCCTCGGGCGGTGAGTCGCGGTGACGACATAGAGGCCCGGGAAGAGATGGCATGGGCTGACACGCTGGCCGGACTCTGCATCGCCCACGCTGGGGTGACACTGCCGCACGGCATCGGAATGACAATAGGTGGCTTCTTCCCCCATGTGATGCATGGCGAATCTCTCGCGGTTACCTATCCGGAGTTCACTCGGTTCACCTGGCGATCTGCCATGCCAAAGTTTGCTGTGATGGGTAGGATTTTGGATCAGTCGCTGGAGAACCAGAGCGAAGAAGTTGCGGCCGAACTCTCCTGCGCTGCGCTTGATGCCTTTCTCAAGGAGATCGGGATGTGGACTTCGCTGGAGACACTAGGGATTGGCCAGGAGGAGGTAGGGCTGATCGCCGACAAGAGCCAGATGCTGCCGGACTACAAGAACAACCCTCGGGTTGCGACTCGAGACGAGATATACGAGATGCTTAGGGCAAGCTACCGGAGGTGAGTCGAGAAGAAGGCAGCCAACGACGCGGCTTAATCATGGGGCCAGATGGGAATGATCGGCTTCAACTAGGCTGCCCTCGACAAATAGAGTTCACGTCTTCAGGGACGGCATCTTGACCGATCCCGCCCTCCAGGGAGAAACGGGAATTCATATTGTCGTCGCTGGGGAATTCAACCTGTCGCCGAACAATAGGAAGGTTCAACAGACGGCAGATAGCCCACAGGGCATCGTCTTGGGCGTCCGGAATACACAGAGAGGACGGGAGATTCGTAAGGCATATATACTAACACACTTGACTTTAAGGAAAGTTTCGTGCTAAGCTGGAAAAAGGTTAGGCGGAGTCTTTCTTTTTTCGGGCACAGATAAAGCGCCTGTCTAATCGGATTCCTTCTATCTCAGACCGTGCTCTTCTTGCGCCGGCTATCTGAGGGGTGAGCAGGTCATGGCGAGACTGCAGGAGATAAAAATCACGACAGGAACTTATCCTGTCAAGTCTGCTTTCTGATGAGGCAGGTGCCGTGATGAAACTTCGAGGTTCGCACAATAGAATCGTCGGTGCCGAGAGAGAAGCGATTTCCCGCATGCTTTCGTCGGCGGTTGCCACTTTGGTGGCTACGACGAGATCGAGTGAGCCCGGAATGACAGAGGGGCACCATAAGGCATGCGACGGTCGCTGAGCCGGGACTAGCATGGGTATCCAGGTCTATTCGGCGATTAGAGTTCTGAGTGCTTAGGAAGAGTTCAACGCCGAGATCGCGAAGTCCTTGGAGGTTGTGTGCTCTTGCACGGCCAGCGTAGAGACAACGTGCACCACTCTTGGGGGCGTCGCTGAACTCTAAAGAGCGGGCGCAGACAGCCTCGACGGATTGTACCTGTTCAACAGGAGTTGAGTAGATGGGAAGAGGTGACCCGGAGTTCGCAAGAAGGATCAACACCGCCTTGATCTTGGATCAGCTTCGGGAGGACAAGAAAGTCAGTCGGGCTCATCTCTCAAGGCGGTTGAGGTTGAGCAAGATGACCGTCTCGACGATCGTAAGAGAGCTCATTAAGGCCGGTTTGGTCGACGAGAACGGCGTTGGAGAGTCTCAGAGAGGTGGGGGTCGGAGACCGATTCTCCTGACCCTGGATCGAAGATACAGACTCATCCTTGGCATCGACATCGGAACCACCAATACGGCGCTGAGGGTAGCAGACGTCAATGGTGACGAGGTGCTCAGGCTCCGGGTATCGACCCGTAAGAAACACGACGTCGAAAGCGTCACGTTGCAGGTCCGCGAGCTTGTCAACGAAGCAATGCGGAAGTTGAGGTCGCGAAAGAGTTGCGTTGCCGGCACCGGCCTCTCGGTGGCGGGCATTGTCGAGAGCAGCTCCGGTCTTATTTTGCGTTCGCCGGACATGGGTTGGGAAAATGTAAATATAAAGGCGATCCTTGAGAAAAGCCTCAATCTCCCTCTGCGTGTGGACAATTGCACGCGTGCGATGGCTCTCGGTGAGCAAAGATATGGACTCGCGAAGGGGACGCGGAATGTCTTGTACGTGAACGTGGGCTATGGGATCGGCTCGGCACTGGTATTCAATGGGCGAATTTATGACCGAAAGAGCGAGTTAGGACACACTTACGTTACACGGCAGAGGATACGCTGCCATTGCGGAAAGTACGGCTGCCTCGAGGCAGTTGCGTCGGGCCACGCTATAGAGCAGAAGGCCAACCACGATCTGCGGAAGTCAAAAGGACACTGGCTTACGGCGGAGGAAGTCGCGAGAATGGCGGCAGACGGAGATGCGGCTGCGGCGGCGATATTCGCAGAAGCGGGGAAGTTCCTTGGGAAAGCGATCTCTTTTGCGGCCAATATTCTGAGCCCAGACAAAGTCATTATAGGAGGAGGGATTTCCCTGGCCGGGGGGTTGCTTCTGGAGCCTGTCCGTCGGGAATTCAACAGGCACACCATGACGGAGGTGAGGAAATCCACAGAAATAGCCATCTCATGCCTGGGAATGGAGGCTGGGGTTCTGGGGGCGGTGGCGCTGGGACTAGACAAGTTTGTCTTTGACGTCGAGTGCCTACAACAGGTTGAGCGTGATCAGGTGACTTGAGGGTGTCCATAGAATCGTGTGCTAGTCCGGACTCTCGACGGAACCACCAGACCCCACGTGGTTCCGTGACGCGAAGGTTGGGATACTCCATTGGGATATCCGACGACGGAACCCCCGCGCGTGACGCAACTAGGGAACGTGAGCGGCGGGCCGCGATGGCGAGTTCTCGAAGGAGGTAGATGTGAGGCAGTCAGTCATGACCTCCCCCGGAGTGATTGAGTTTCGTGACGTGCCGGTTCCAGTTCCTGGTCCAACCGAGATCCTTCTGTGAGTCAAGCGAATCGGTGTTTGCGGGTCCGACGTTCATGTCTATAATGGTAGGCACCCTTTCACGACCTACGCAGTTGTCCAGGGACATGAGGTGTCGGGGGTCATCGAAAGCGTGGGAACCTCGGTAGATGACTTCTCCCCTGGCGAGTTGGTGACCTTTTAACCGCAGGTGACATGCGGCAGCTGCTATCCTTGCCGACACGGCGCGTACCACATCTGCGACAAGCTGAAGGTCATGGGTTTCCAGGCCGCTGGCGCAGGTGCTGAATACTTCAGTGTGGCTCGATCGAAAGTACTGAAGTTGCCGATCGGGATGGATCCTGAGCACGGAGCAATGATTGAGCCGGCTGCGGTGGCCGTACATGCCTTGTCCCGTGGCGGCGACGTGGCTGGCAGGAACGTGCTGGTGCTTGGCGCGGGGTGGGAATCTGGTGGGACAGACGGCAAAAGGGCTCGGGGCATCCGAGGTGATGATAACCGACGTCAGCGAGTTCCGCTTGTTGAAGGCGCGAGAGTGCGGAATTGACTACTGCATCAACGTCGGTCACAACGATCTCGCCAAGATGATCGTGGAGAGCTTCGGCGACAGAAAGGCTGAACTTGATCCTGGAATGTGTCGGAAGTCCACAGACGATCTCGCAGGCGGTGGCTGTGGCTCGAAAGGGTACCGATATCATCGTCGTTGGAGTTTTCGGCGACAGGCCGAACGTAGACATGGGTATCGTTCAAGACAGGGAACTTCGCCTGACAGGCACACTGATGTACCAGGAGTCGGATTGGAGACGTGCGATCAACTTGGTGCATTCTGGCAAGGTGCAACTGGCACCGCTCATTACGGACCGATACGAGTTCTCCAACTACAAGAAGGCATATGAGCACATTGAGGCGAATCCTGAGCGCACAATGAAGGTTATAATCAGAGTCAGTGAGTGACAGAAGGCGACCGCGGGACGGGTTCCCGGATCTCGTCTGTCGGAAGGAGAAGAGGCGTGCAGACGTCTGTCGCAGAAGGGAGAATGACGTTTAAAACTGTCAAGGACCCACGCTTGCAGACTGCTTCCGCGGCAGCATAATAATACTTGGTGGAAGTCCCCACGGTCTGTTTAAGAGTCATATGACCCCAAACGGATCCGACATCCCGCCCTATACCTGTCACGATCCGCTTCCTCATAGTAAGAATACGATCTTGATTGCTTGGCGGCCACGAATAAGTCTGAATCCCTCCTTCCAGTTTTCCAAAGTCAACCGATGCGAGATGATCGGTTCCAGATTAAGTTTACCCAAAGCCAACAGATTGATGCAGTTCAGCCAGTCATGTGCTTCGGAACCATAATGTCCCTGTACCGTGATGGCGTGATCCACAATCAGATCTAACGATCCATTATAGGGCTGCGCGTCAAATCCCACTTTCACAATCTCTCCGTTGGGCTTCACCATCTTCATGGCAAGAGGCAGGACTCTATTGCTGCCGGCGCAATCCACAACCAACGGGACCTTCTTGCCTTTTGTGATGCGATCGACCTCCGCCGGCACATCCTGCTTGTCAGCAACAAGCGTGTAGTTAGCACCCACTTCCTTTGCCTTTTCCAGGCGGGCCTTATCAATCTCGAGACCGACAGCAATGATCTTGCCGCAGCCTTTTAATTTCGCCATGATTACCGAGAGTATTCCCTGCGGTCCGGCGCCAAATATAACGACGTCTTCGCCGGGCTTCACTTTAGAGTCGTCGCATAACGCCTTGTACGCGTTGGCAGTAGGTTCTAGAATTGCGGCTTCTTCGAAAGACACCGTGTCCGGCAACAGCATCAGGGTATTCGGGATACGTGCCAGCGCTCTGGCGTGGATCTTTACATACCTGGCAAAACCGCCGTCCACATTGTACCCCATGCTGATACGTTTCGCGCAGATGTGGAACTGGGAATTCGCGCAGTTGTCACATACACCGCACACATCGGCCGCCCCGTCAGAAACAACTCTGTCACCTACCTTCCAACGGGTAATATTCTTACCGACCTCCGCTATCTGTCCGGCAAACTCATGGCCAAGAACAACGGGACAATTCAACTTCTCCGGCATAAGGCCGTCATCCCATGCAATGTCCGCTCCACAGATTCCAGCCGCCTTCACCTCGAGCAGGATATCATCGTCACCCGTCTCCGGAACAGGAATCTCTCTCAGTTCAGTTTCGTGGGGACCTGTTCCATATTTTACCAATCCTATCATCGCGGACCTCCCACACTCTCATAAGCCTGCCGGCGGTCTACGCTGCGATCATCCTGGAAATCGAAACGAGAATGATGCTTCACCAAATGGTTCTCGGTCTTTCACACGCAAATCAGAATTCGGGTATCTCAATCGGTACACCACCCCGCATAGCTGACTCGTGCGCGCAGATTCCCACCGCTGTAATATAGGCCGATTGGTCTTCATTGACGAAGGCCCTTCTCCCCTCAGAAATACTGCAGACAAACTCGTGTACGAGAAAGGGCAAACCACCCCCATGACTTCCATTTGGGTCCCTGTCCAGGCTTTGGTACAAAGCGGCATCGTCGCATTCCGCGACTGTGTACTTACGTATGGGTGCTGGCAAAAGTCTACAGAGATTGCTTGGTACGAACCTTTCAGCGGTCTGCGGTAGTCCCCTTCCGGTATAGCCTGGCAGGTCATGCATTGTCATTAGAACCGGTGGTTCTCCTTCCACCTGCTCCCACTCAAAGGTTTTCTTGGTCCCGAAGACGCTGAAGCTCTCTGAATACACATGTGCCGTTTCAAACAGGCAACGCATTATCTCGGCCGCGATCCCGTTTTCAAATTGAACGATCGCTGTCTCCACAGGGTAAGGATTTCCATATTTTGTATGGAGAGTCTCCCGCATCGTACCCGACCCCATACAGGCAACCCTGATCGGCCTCGCCTTGGCTAGATAGACGACCGGTGCGACCGCATGTGTGGCATAGTGCATCGGTGGCAACCCCATCCAGTAGTCCGGCCAGTTCTCCATATTGCTGTATTGAGCCCCGCGGAGGAATTGGATCCGCCCTAGTTCCTCCGCCTCAATTATACGACTCACATGCTGAAATCGGTGAGTGAACAGGGCCGTTTCCATCATCATGTAGTTCTTCTTGCTGTCTCTCGCCGCCCGAACCACACTCTTCAGGCCCGCCATGGTTACGGCCATTGGCACAGCACAAGCGCAGTGTTTGCCGGCACCGAGCACCTGTATTGCCTCTTGCTCATGCAACGTTGATGGTGTTGCAAGATGGACGGCGTCCAAATCCGCGTCGTTCAGCAATTCTCCGAAGGTAGTGTATACCTTGTCGATGCCAAACTTGGCGGCATATCTCCTTGCTAATGCCTGGTCGATATCGAAAATGGATACGCGATCAATAGCGGGATGATCTTGATAGATGGGGAGGAACTCAAGGCCGAACCCCAAACCGGCCAGCGCCAAGTTGATTTTAGTCATCGCAAGGTACTCTCGTGAGAATGCTAGACGTCCAGCTTGAATCCAAACCAGTTGATGATCTCGATCGCCTCACCGCTGGGACCGCGAATGTGACATACGCGTGAATCCGGAATGGGCTTTGGCGTGCAATTGAGTGGACCATTGAAAGGCGCCATTACTGTCTTTGCCCCGTTTTCGATGGCCAGTCGATAGAACGCGTCAACATCATCAACGTGGAAACAAATATGCTCCAGTCTGCCCGGCTCCAGTATCGGCTCGGTGAACTCTTTGATCTCAAGGAACAGGCTCTTCGCCATTCGCATGAAGCAGCACCGACCCATTTTCTCCTTCCACTCGATGTACTTAGTCAGCCCAAGGGCCTCGTAAAACCCAATGGCCTTTTCGTACACGGTGGTTCGGATTGTTACATGATGGAAAGACCAGTTTAGACCCATGTTGAGTTCCTCCTCTTATGAGAATCTGCACTCAATGTCCTGCGTTGACTGCCACTGTTGGCAGGGCAAGTCCCTAATCAAACTCAATATGCTTCATCTGTTTGAAGTTGTTCATACTGATCCGTATACTGTCTATTTCATCTAGCTGAGTATAATCCTGTTCCAGTATGATATGGGTAGCGTTGGTGTTTGCAATTGTCGCATCAATGACTTCCTGATGATCAATCTGGCCCTCGCCAATCTCAATAAAATCTTCCTTGTTCACATAATCAAAAAAATTCCGGTCAACATAACCACCGCATGATTTGCCCAAAGGCAGCTGCTTGTTGATGTTCAGTTCTCCCTTGAAATCCTTCGGCAAGTCTTTCTGATGGATGAGAATGATCCTGTCGGCAAAACGTTTGATGGTCTCGATAATGCCAAAATCACTCCGAACAATCCAATAGGTGTCCAACTCATACATCAGGTTCTGCGGGTCCGTATACTTGTTCATTAGATCTAGTGTCCATTCTCCAGTCTCATCGTAATTCGGGATACCGGTGTGAAGCACATGTTGAATACCAACGGCTTTGCATCGTTCTCCAAGATAGTTATACAACCCGGCCGCCTCAAGGTTCTCTTTCCTGGTGCCGTTAAACGGCTTGGACATGAGATAACTGGATCCCAGTTCCGCGTGATATTCTAGCACCTTGTCTACATTCGATTTGTCAAACGGAGCTATATGTGAGCCTATGATCTGGCAACCAACTCTGTCTGCAGTCGTGCGCACTTCTTTGGCGTTCGCCCCAAAGCCGCTGCCAAAGTCATGGTGCGCGTCGAGATTGGCGAACTCGATATACTTGAAACCAATCTCGGCAACTTTCTCGATTGTACCAATCGGATCCTTCGCGAAGTGATCGCGTACCGAATACAGCTGAATACCGACCTTTAAACCCATGATAGCCTCCCTATTCTCAGACTGAATAAGTCACGGCTTAAGCCGTCTCCCATCTCCTATGGATCATGGCTCTTCGAATTGCAGCACGCGGGATAATCTCCAGCTGCAATCACCTCTTAACCGAACCCGCGGTCATGCCGCTGATGTAGTAGCGCTGGAAGAACAGAAGCAGGATCAGAACGGGCAGGCTCCCCAGAACGCTCATTCCCATCATCTCGTTCCACTTATACGTTTGCGATCCCATCAATAACATTATTCCGACGGGTACCGTTCTCATATCATTCGTCCTCGTAAGGGTAAGCGCGAAAAGGTATTCATTCCATACCTGCATGAAAGTGTAAATGCCGATCGATGCAATACCGGGAGTCGCAATGGGCACAAGAATCCTCCATAGGACCTTGAAGGAGCTGGCCCCATCAATCTTGGCGGCTTCATCCAGTTCCTTTGGAAGGGTATTGAGGTAGCCTGTCAGCAACAGGATGGCGTATGGAAGTGTAAACACCATATAGGTCAAGATCAGAGCCAAGTAGGTATTGTACAAGGATACTGCGACGATCAGGCCGAAGTAGGGGATCAGCAATGTGATCGGGGGCAGGGCCTGTGTGCTGACTATGAACATGTTCAGAGGCACTTTCAGCTTGAAACGATACCTGCTGAAACTGAAAGCGGTCAGAAGAGCTACAAGCAGCGTGAGAATAGTGACAACGAAGGAGACTAGATAGCTATTTATGAAATAGCGCACCTTTGCCGGGTCAGTTAAGATTACCTTGAATGTATCAAACGAAAAGTTCTGAGTGATAAGCCGAGGCGGATAATTGAATATGTCAAAGTTCGACTTGAAGGCACCGGACAGCACCCAGACGATTGGGAATCCGGCAAACATCGCGCCGAGCAGAAGGGCAACCAGGATTGGTATCTTGTGAATGACCCCTCGTATGCCCCTTGGCTTCATGTGCTAATCTCTCGCTCTCTGTATCTTTACGTAGACCAGGGAGAGGCAGGTACAGAAAAGCAATAGGATGACCGCACTTGCCGATGCCAGAGGAAACTTGTATCGCGTGAAGGCTAGCTTATACGTATAGGTACTGATCATTTCCGTGACGTGTAGGGGCCCACCGCCCGTAGTCATCCAGACCAACCCGAACGTCTGCATCGTCCATATGAAATCCATCATCGCAATGCTCACAATGATCGGTAGCAGTTGGGGTATGGTTATATGCAGAAACTTGTGTATGCCATTGGCACCGTCAACCGTGGCCGCCTCATAGAGATCTTCCGAGATGCCCTGAAGTCCGGCGAGAAGGCTTACCAAGTAGAATGGATAGCCGCACCAGATATTCATCAGCATTACGGAGAACATCGCGGTATTCACTGAGCCCAGCCACTCAACCTTCTTACTGATGAGGCCAGCCGCCTCCAGAAAATAGTTGACAATACCGCTCGGGTTCAAGATCAGTTTCCACATAACGGCGATAATGGCCGCGGTGAACATCCAAGGTAGAATGTAGACAACGCGGAAGATCGCTTTTGTGACCTTACTGAGCGACTTGGTATTCAAAATCAGCGCAAAGGCCATACCAAGAGCCATGTGCACAACCATGCTTACAATCGTGAAGGCAAATGTATTGCCGATTGCTTCGACATAAACCCCGTCCGTGAAGAGCGCTGCATAGTTGTCCAGCCATGTAAACCTGGAAGGGGTCTCTGTTACGGCTCTGTCTACGAAAGAGTAACCGATGACCATCGCAATCGGGACAATCATCAGGACCAATATCAAGAGGAGAGTCGGTGAGATATACGCATAGGGGATAGCCTTTCTCTTGAACGTATCCCCAGCGTTCCTATGCAGGCTTTTCGTATTGATGCGCTCTACAAAACCGCTATTTACTGACAAGGAATAAGGCTCCTTCTAGAGACATCATCTCAAGAATCAGATCGCACAACCAGACCCTGGTTGTACGATCTGTTTTCTCGAAGGATACTATCGAGTTCGGTGGGTCGGCGTCCCTTTGGGCTCCCGTCTTTGCAGTTGATTCCCCTCCGAGGATTCCTTCCTTCTCCTCTCGTCCTGCCTGAACGAGGGAGACCGCTCTCGGAGCATGCGCAACTCCTCCGAATGATTCTGTTGTTGTCCAAAGGGCATACCCCTTTTCCATCCACCGACTTCAACAGTATCTCCTTCTTCAACTTATAAACGTCTCTAGAAGTTTTTCATCCATCTGTCCTGCGCCTTCTGCAGCATCTGGTCTACTGTCTGGCTGCCATTAAGACATGCTTGGAACTCTTCGTCAAATATCCTCATTAGTTCCTCAGAGACCGGAAGCCCGGCCAGCTCGTTCATGAGGGCTTTGGAATTCTTGAAATAATCGTACACGACCTTGACTTGCGGGCTCATCCGAGAGGTGTCAGCTTGCGATTTCTTGTTGCCCGGGAAGAGGTTTGGCAGCGCTGACAGCGTGACATTGTCTTTGGGGCTCATGATGAACTCGACCAGCTTCCAAGCTTCCGCCGGGTGCTTGGTTTTCGCGGACATCCCGATGCCCCAGGGGACACAGGTGAGGATATCGCCAGGGGCCATTTTGCTACCGGCTGGCACGGGAAACCCTACAGCTGTGAATTTCAGGTCGGGTTTACTCATGCGGATCTGTTCGATCTGGCCTTGGGCAATAATTGCCATGGAGTAACGACCATTCGCAAACTCCGCGACCTTGTCC
>Ga0187886_1003050_pt1 | contig 12804 bp, 12 predicted proteins | sample June2016WEW_20_1_FD_133001 | JGI IMG/M metagenome (GOLD analysis project Ga0187886, IMG submission 133001) | Peatland microbial communities from SPRUCE experiment site at the Marcell Experimental Forest, Minnesota, USA - June2016WEW_20_150 | ecosystem: Environmental > Terrestrial > Soil >...
ACGGCTACCAGGCCTTCAAGGTGCTCTATGACAAATACGGTCTCAAGGGCGAGCTTGAGGTGCTGCATATCTCGGAATACATTGACAAGCTGATAAAAGACGGCGAGCTGAAGCCGCGGAAGAAAGTCGATATCTCGGTCACGTACCATGACCCGTGCCGTCTCGGCCGGCTGAGTGAGCCATGGATACACTGGAAAGGTACAAAGATTCCAGGTGACCGGTTTGTTTTCGACCCGCCCAAGGAATACCGGCGGGGCACCAAAGGCGTCTACGAACCGCCCCGTGATGTTCTCAAGAGCATTCCCGGTATTAAACTCACGGAAATGACCAGGATTAAGGAATACTCCTGGTGCTGCGGGGCCGGCGGCGGTGTCAACGAGTCAAATCCGGGGTTTGCCACATGGACTGCCCGGAAGAGAATCGATGAAGCCGTGTCTACCGGGGCCGAGGCGATGGTTACCGCCTGTCCCTGGTGTGAAAAGACCTTTAACGAAGCGGTCAAGGAAAGCGGCAGCAGCCTGAAGGTGTATGATATCGTTGAACTCGTGGAAAAGGCAATCTAAGAAAGGGGGTTAATGAATCATGGCTTTAAGTAAAGAAGTCTATAAGGAATTCGAAGATGTGGTGGGGGAGGAGAATATCTGTGATGACCCGGCCATAATGCCCGCGTATTACTCGACTGAGTTCGCAGCTATAATGCTTCCAGGAAACACGGCGGAAGTCCAGGCGTTAGTTAAGCTGTGTAACAAACACAAGCTGATGTTCAGACCCATATGCACCGGCTGGTCGGGGATGTTCCCCAAGGGTATCATCCTCATGGACCTACGCCGGATGAACCATATCATTGAAATCAACGAGAAAAACATGTACGCCGTGGTTGAGCCGTATGTGATCTCGTCAGAGTTGCAAGCCGAGTTAATGAAAAGGGGCTTGAACTTTTGTATCAAGGGGGCCGGGACTAACTGCTCGGCAATGCTCAGAGGTCACGGACATATGGACCAGACCACCAGTGGCGACGACCGGAACCATCTGGCCATAGAATGGGTAACTCCTGAAGGGGACATCGTCAGGTCAGGCGCGCTGGGGTCTTCGGACGAATGGTTCTGCGGTGACGGGCCGGGTCCGTCTTTAAGGAGCATACTTACCAGTGCCGTGCCGCCGGGCGTAACGCCGGGTGTGTTTACGAAGGCTGCACTGAAACTTTACCACTGGCCGGGGCCCTCAAAATTCCCGGTAGTAGGGCATTCGCCCAAATATGTTTTAAGCGAGATACCGGCGAACATGATGGCGCGCTATTTCAGCTTCCCGTCGGTAGAGAAAATGTGGCAGGCGGAGCTTAAACTCGGTGAGGCGGAGATTTGTTATGAGCTGATGGGCTTCAACGCGGCCATGGTAGCGGCGAATATAACGACATGTAACGAAGAAGACGAGAAAATGTTCAATCGCCTGAATAAAGAGGTGCAGGGGCCCGGCTTCTTCGTGATTGTTACCGGCAATTCTCCTGACGACTTTGAATTTAAGAAAAAAGTATTACAGAAAATCGTTAGTGATGCCGGCGGCAAGTCCCTGAAAACAGTTGAAGACCCCGAGATTGAAGGAATCCTGATGTGCCAGTGCATCAGAATCTCTGCCTCTATCAGAGAGACATTCCGCCCTGGAGGAGCCTTCAACTCGATTCCTATCATGGGCCAGAGAGACCTGACCATCAAGTGGGCGATAGGAGCCGGCAAGGCGAAGGAACCTCTGATTAAAAAGGGCTATATCGTGGATGACGGCGGAGCTTTCTTCGGATGGGGAGTCGAACAGGGGCATCTGGGCAAAACGGAAATATTCTGCAAATTCGATCCTTCCAACCCTGTAGCCAAGAAAGCCGTAGAAGGATGGCAAAAAGAGCAAACTGCCAGGGCTTTTAAGGAACGGTACTTCGCATCTACAATGGGCCCACAAGATGAGATAGGCCCGGCTTTAATGAATTACAATTTATGGTGGAATAAACTTATTAAAGCGATTGACCCGAATGGTGTATCGCCAGAGGGAGGCGCACTAGTCTAGTTCCTGCTAACGGATGATGAGTTAGAGCTTAACCGGGAGCAGCCCGATTTAAAAATAGGTGAACAGCAGCACCCTTGAGCCATGTAATATGTTGAGGCTCAGGGGTGCTGTTATTGGTTGATGACCGGCGACTCGAGGAAAGCTGGTGTGTAGCGAGAGCGGAAATAACGAAAAGGTCAGGCCCACAATTTAATAACTACTGATTTATGAGAACCTGGTCTGTGTTCAGGTGAATCCGAGACATGTCAAAAGAAACGTCACTTTATTGGAAGAATGCCGCTGTACAATGGGACTGCAAGTCAGTTATTCCGATAATGATTATCGGGTCTCACAGTTAAAAATTCTTCGCTGTCCGTCACAGCCTTCTTAAGCAGCAATGAAGCGCAGGACATACATAACTGGGTGACCATGCGGTTATCCAATTCACTATAGGCATAGCCACTATCACTTACGGTATCCATGGTAATCATGATATTGACCGTCTTTTCTCCATGATTGATTATCCGGTAGCACCTGTTGCAGTGAATATGCCCGTGCTCGTCATTAATTTCCATCCTCAAATCCCCTTTGTCGTACTTTCCAGTCAGTTATTTCAAGGATAGCGGTTTGCCCGGTACTCTTTTTCTGATTATAAATAAGCTGCTAAACCCTTTCAGCCTTGAGTACACAGTGACGATAATTTAATACAATCCCCATTTAAATATGGAAAAAATCTAACTCCTAATAAACATGCCACCTGCGAGGTATCTTCCATATATTCTCAGATGGCTTTTCAAGTTTTTTCTCTTCATTTGTGGTCTCCTGCTGGCGGACAGTAACAAAAACCCTCTCCCTGTTTTCCGTCTCTTCTCTTTTCCGCTTTTCTTCGTTTTCCACTTTTTACCTACCTCCAGATACACTAGCCGAGTTTAACCGAATTCCAACTTATTTTTTACCATTTTATAACCATTTTATAACTTTGCCACTCTCCGGTGTCAATGAATTTAAAATGAAAAAAAGATGAAGCCTTTCTTGAACTCTCGATTTTATTCCCTTTTCTTTTACACCGTGAAGCTCCCTTATCAAGCACGGGACAAGCTTCACTGATATGATTCCAATCCATAGCTAAACAATCTCACCGGCGCTTAATTATTTGACAAACATTGATTTAGGTGCTAAAATATTAAGTAACTAAAGCATAATAGTAAAAACCGGAACCGGGCTGACCGTAATCATAACCGCTTTTTTGAAAATATGGACAAAAACAGAGAAGACCTGATGCAAACACTCATCCAGCGGATTATGTCCGTAATGAAACACATGCACCATGGAAGTATACCCGGAGAGCCGCCATTGAGTCCGCCTCACGTTCATTTACTCTTCTCCATCGCCGGCAATAAAGAAGGGATATCGGTAAAAGAGCTAGCCGAAAGGACCAGCGTTACCCCTGGAGCCATTACTCAGTTTGTAGACGGGCTGGTGGAAAGGGGGCTGGTGACACGAGAAGGGGACCTGAATGATAGACGGATAGTAAGGCTGAAGCTCACCGAGCTGGCTAAGAGCCAATTTGAAAAATTCAGAGAGGACTACCTGACATCAGCGAGTCGAGTATTCGATGTCCTTAGCAATGACGAAATCAAGCAGCTTATTGCACTGTTTGATAAAATCAATACTGCGCATGATATAAAGTTGTATAAAAGGTAAATTTCCATCAATGTTCAAACTGATTAAACATCTCCGACCTTTTCTATGGTCAATTGTAGCCATATTTGTCCTGCTGTTCATACAGGCTATGTCCGACCTGGCTCTGCCGGGTTACATGGCTGATATTGTCAACATCGGAATACAGTCCAGCGGCATTCAGAATCCAACCCCGGAGGCTATCCGCGCCAGTGAGCTCAACAAACTCACGTTATTCATGAGCGATAACGACAAAACGCAGGTTTTAAACAGCTATTTATTTCTCGATAAGCAAACTCTCTCTCAGAGCGACTACGCAAAGTACGCAAACAAATATCCCGGGCTCTCCAACGAACCTATTTATAAATTGAACACAGATGATAAGACGATAATAAATAGTCTTAATGCCATTTTTGGCAAGTCCATTATCGTGGTAATGACTATAGAGCAAAAGGGAATTACCGATATCACCGGCACCACCCAAGAGATACCGGAAGGAACCGACCCATTCAAATTACTTGCTCAAATGCCCGCTGAGCAGCTGGATACTATCCGCAACACGATAGTCCAGCGGGTTGATGTCCTGCCGGCTAATCTAATCAAACAATCTTCGACCACCTATCTCTCCAATGAGTATAAAGCGCTGGGGATGAATATCGGCTCAATCCAGACCATGTATATTCTTAGAATCGGCGGCCTGATGCTGCTCATAACGCTTCTCAGCGCCGGCTGTTCGGTTTACGTAGGGTATCTGTCAGCGCGTGTTTCTGCCGGCTTAGCCCGCAACTTACGTCTGGGGATATTCAAAAGGGTCGAAAGCTTCTCGAATACCGAGTTCGATAAATTCTCCACAGCTTCTCTAATTACGAGGTCAACCAATGATATAACACAGGTACAGATGCTGCTGGTAATGCTGTTCCGCATTGTCTTTTACGCTCCTATACTCGGTGTAGGCGGCATTATCAAAGTGCTCGGCGGTGAGGCGTCGATGTCCTGGATTATCGCCGCGGCGGTCATGGCAATCCTGACGATAATCGGCGTCATGCTTGCCGTAGCTGTTCCCAAATTCAAGATTGTCCAGAAGCTCATCGACAAAGTGAACCTGGTAACCCGTGAAATGCTTACAGGTTTGATGGTTATCCGGGCATTCAATACCCAGAAAAACGAAGAGGAGAAGTTCGATGACGCCAATAAAGACCTGACAAAGACAAACCTCTTCCTGAACCGCATCATGGTCTTGCTGATGCCGGTAATGATGCTCATCATGAACCTCGTAATGATTCTCATCGTGTGGATTGGCTCGCACCGGGTTGACGCCGGCTCAATTCAAGTTGGCGATATGATGGCTTTTATGCAATACACCATGCAGATAATCATGTCCTTCTTTATGGTATCTATGGTGTTCGTTATGCTGCCGCGCGCTATCGTATCCGTTCAACGCATTAACGAGGTCCTGGAAACCGAACCGGTGATAATAGACCCAAATAATCCCCGGAAGTACAACGGCGACATCAAGGGCCAAATCGAATTTAATAACGTATCGTTCCGGTATCCCAGCGCTGAAGACGATGTGCTGAAAAATATTACATTTACCGCCAGGTCCGGACAGACAACGGCGATAATCGGAAGCACCGGAAGCGGAAAAACGACACTCATTAACCTTATCCCGCGCTTTTATGATGTTACCAGAGGCCATATCCTCGTTGACGGCATCGATATTCGCGATGTTACGCAGCATGACCTGAGGGATAAAATCGGCTATGTCTCGCAAAAAACCTTGCTGTTTTCCGGCACCGTCGGAAGCAATATTAGGTATGCCAATGAAAATGCTACCGCTATTGAAATGCAGAAGTTTGCCGAAACGGCACAAGCCCTGGATTTCATCAAGGATAATGAGGACGGCTTTGAAACGGTCGTAGCCCAGGGAGGTGCGAACTTCTCCGGTGGACAGAAGCAGAGGCTGACAATCGCCCGCGCCCTGGCAAAAAGACCGGAGATATATATTTTTGACGATAGCTTTTCATCCCTTGATTACACGACCGATGCCGCACTCAGAAGGGCACTACGAAAAGATACCGGTAATGCCACGGTGCTGATTGTAACCCAGAGAATAAGCACGATCATGGGCTCCGACCAGATTGTGGTGCTGGACCACGGTGAAATCGTGGGAACCGGAAAGCATAAGGAACTCATGGAGAGTTGCGAAGTCTACCGGGAAATCGCGCAGTCCCAGCTATCTAAGGAGGAACTGGCTGCATGAAAGTGCCATTAACTTTTGGCCCGATGGGCGGCGGTGGCCCGATGGGTGGTGGGGGACCCATAGGTAGGGGACCAATGGGTGGAGGGCCAATGGGCGGGCGACCTCCCGGTGGTGGCCCTCCTATGGCCGGCGGCGGTATGGGCAGAGGCGGGATGGTCATGATGCCCGGTGAAAAGGCGAAAAACTTCAAAGACACCATGAAGACCCTTTTGAAGTATCTTAAGCCTTTCCGTGTTGCTATCATCGTTACGCTGCTCTTTTCCATGGTCGGCACGGTGTTTGCCATCATAGGCCCCAAGTTGATTGGTAATGCCACAACCAGGCTCTTTCAAGGGGTCATGGCCAAGATGACTAATGTTCCGGGTGCCGCCATTGATTTTGATTACATCGGCAGGACAATACTTATTTTGCTCGGCCTTTATCTCATTGCCACAGTATTCAACTACCTTCAGGGCTGGGTCATGTCCGGTATAGCCATGAAAATGACCTATACCTTCCGGAAAAACATCGCGGAAAAGATAAGCCGCATGCCGCTCAAATACTTTGACACCAAAACCCACGGCGAGGTCTTGAGCCGCGTCACCAATGATGTCGATACGGTAAGCAATACACTAAGCCAGAACCTTTCCCAGATTGTCACGTCCGTCACGACCATTGTCGGTGTCCTTGTCATGATGTTAACCATAAGCTGGATTATGACTCTGGCGATGCTTCTGATACTACCTTTATCGTTAGTCCTGGTTAGAATTATCATTAAGAGGTCGCAGAAATACTTTAAAAAGCAGCAAGCGTACCTGGGCCACGTCAACGGACATGTCGAGGAAATGTATTCCGGACATAGTGTAATGAAGGCTTATAACGGCGAGGAGCGTTCCATCAAACAGTTCGATGCTCTGAACGGAGAGCTTTACGATGCCGGATGGAAATCGCAGTTCTTATCCACGGCGATGATGCCGGTGATGACCTTCGTGGGGAACCTGGGGTATATAGGCGTCAGCATCCTCGGCGGGTACCTCGCGGTAAGAAAGGCTATCCAGGTAGGTGACATCCTCGCCTTTATCTCCTACGTAAGGTCATTCACGCAGACCATCACCCAGACGACGAATATCGCCAACCTTTTACAATCCACCGCAGCGGCCGCCGAGCGGGTGTTTGAATTCCTCGATGAGGAAGAGGAAATCCCTGACCCCGCCGATGCTAAAAAGCTGGAGAAAGTCACCGGCCATGTATCGTTCGAAAACGTGCATTTCGGATATAATCCGGAGAAAATCATTATTAATAATTTCTCCGCCGATATCCACCCCGGACAAAAAGTGGCCATCGTCGGACCGACCGGCGCGGGCAAAACGACACTGGTCAAACTGCTCATGCGTTTTTACGATGTTAACAGCGGTTCAATAAAGGTTGATGGGATTGATATAAGACAGTTCAAGCGGGAAGACCTCAGGTGCATGTTCGGCATGGTGCTTCAGGATACCTGGCTGTTCAACGGGACGATTAAAGAAAATATCAGATACAGCAATTCTACCGCCACTGATGCCGAGGTTGTTGCGGCGGCTAAAATGGCCTATGTCGATAACTTCGTGCACGCTCTACCCCACGGCTATGATATGGAGCTGAATGAAGAGTCCAGTAATATTTCCCAGGGGCAAAAACAGCTCGTCACCATAGCCCGGGCCTTCCTCGCCGACCCCAAGATATTGATACTGGATGAGGCGACAAGCTCCGTCGATACGAGGACGGAAATGCTGATACAAAAAGCCATGGAAAAGCTGACAAAAGACCGGACCAGCTTTGTCATCGCTCATCGCCTTTCAACCATACGCGATGCCGATATCATTCTCGTGATGAAGGATGGAGACATCGTTGAGCAGGGCAACCACGAAGAATTGCTGGCCGCCAATGGTTTTTATGCCTCGCTTTATAACAGCCAGTTCGATGCTACGCTGGCAGGAGCGAAGAGCGGTGGGACAATCTGAGGTTCTCCAGGCAAATATAGAGGTTGATAAATAATTCATTCTCGGGCTTCAGCCTGAACGCTTCAGCATGAAGGCTTGACCCGTCCTTCTCAGGAAGGACCAGCCACCTTTACCACCTCTCAATTCCAGCTGGAGTTTACCCCGTATACCGACCTGCTCGCTGAACAAGTTCTTTGCCCAGAAAATAGAGGGCCAAAATGACAAAAAATCGGGAAATCTCACGATGTATTGCATTCGCTATATAAGTGGTAATATAATCACTTTGGTTGGGGAGGTGAAAAATGAAAGTCGTGGCTATTGTGGGCAGCCCCCACGTTAACGGGAATACCAGCTATCTGGTCGACCAGGCTCTTAAAGAGTTATCTTCACAGGGGGTGGAAACGGAGAAAATCGTCCTGGGGCAGTGCGTTATCAACCCCTGCCAGGGCCATGAGAACTGCGGCACATTTACACAATGCCAGCAGAAAGACGATGCGCCCCGGATTATCGAGAAGTTTAACCAGGCCGATGGAGTCATCCTGGCCAGCCCGGTCTATTTCTTCGATATCTCAGCTCAAATGAAGGCCTTCATTGACCGGAACTTTTTCACTTTTACCCACGGCGGCCAGAAGAAAGCCAAATACGCCGGTCTGATAGCCATCGGGGGAGGCGGCGGGGCCGATGAGACTATTGCCACTTTAAAAAGGTTTGCCGACCTGCCCGAAGAGCATTGCTATGTCGTCTCAGGATACACGGGACAGGAACCCGCCAGGAATCACCCCGAACTGGTCAAAAAGGCCCGGGACATGGGCAAGAAGATGGCGGCGGGACTAACCCGCAAGAAGTAATTAATTAATAATTGTGTTTATAGAATGTATAAGCTAGTCTGTAAATGCTCCTTGTAATATTGTAAAATTTCTTTTTCACTGTCTTGTTGACCAAGGTCAACTGGTGATTTGGGTGAGTCAACGAAGAATAATACTAACGCTTGTTCAAATCCGCCGAGTTTGACAGAAAAACTCGCTTTTCCTAAGGCATTTCTAACTTGGCTTCCCTTTGTCCCATGGTCAAGCTCAATGGCAACTAAAGGTTGGCCATCCAATATTAGTGCAGCATCTGGATGCATCGCGGTTCCAAAAAAGTCTTTCCCACGAAGTTTTTTAGGAATAGGATTCCAGCCCTCCACATACACGTACTTTTTCGATTCTCTCTCAATAAGGTTAAAATATTCGCTGAACCAATTATTAAGGACCTCGTTAAATGATTTTCTAACATAAGTGTCCCACTTTCCTTCACCGACCTTTAGGAGTTCGGCACGATTGCTCCGGCACTTTTGCGGAATTATTTGTGTGAAGTTGATTAGTTCTTTTTTATTTAGTTTCATGTTTAAATTCACCTTTAAGAGCTATCACTCTCATTATCACATTATTCACATTCTCAATTCGTTTTTAAATTGTAAACAAAGATTTTACAAAAATCAAACATAAGCTTGACCATAGCAATGGCGTCTGTTATGCTTTTGGCAAAAGTCCCTGTCCTGCTTTTACAAAGTCATGAAATAGCTCTATAATTTGGCAGGCAAGAATATAGTCAGGACGAAAATTAGAAAGGAGAAAATTCAAAATGGTCAAGAAAGAGTATGCCCACCTGATAAAACCGTTCGCCGTCAAGGACCCGCCCAAGGGGCTCTATGCCGAGCCGCGCATCTGGATGGAAGGCAAGGACATGGAGGGATTCAACGCTCAATTTTCCTTTGGATTCGTCAAAAAACCGAGCACCTTTCACCCGCTGGAAGGAGCCTTGATACATCCCTACGACGAAATCCTTGTTTTTGAAACAATGGATCGAAAGAGCATCCTGAACATGGATGCCGAAATATCAGTAGAGCTGGGTGAAGAACGGGAAGAGCATATATTTAAAGAACCCTCCTGCGTGCTGGTCCCCAAAGGCACGCCGCACGGCCCCGTAACCGTTAAAAAAATCGGCAAACCTATCGTCCACTACACTATCGGGCTAGCGAACGAATATAAAGCCGAAGCGGTAAAAGGGGCCGCCAAGCCGACCAGAGGTACCAAATACAACCGCCTCATCAAGAAGATGATTACCACCGTCAATATCGCCCCGACTGCCGCAACCGACCGCCTTTCGAATGTTATCGGGAGAGACGGCATCATGAGGCCGGCTCAGGGAGGAGTGGGACCAGGCAACGGCGACCAGATAGTCTGGCTGTATGGCTCCGACCTTGAAGGGTTCAATGTCAACTTCACCTGGGGACTTTACAGCCAGTGTGGCAAGTGGCACCGCGGCGGCGAAGCTCATTACCATCCCGAGGAAGAAATACTCGTCTTCGTCGGCCTGGACCCGGATAACTTGAATTTCCTGGGAGCCGAGCTTGAGTTAGGCATGGGCAAGGATTACGAAAGGCATATCTTCAATACACCAACCGTGGCCATCTGCCCGGCGGCTTTCCCCCACCTCCCCCTCATCACCCGGTGGGTGGATAAGCCCTATGGCTTTATCGTGATATGCCTCAGCGGCGAACACGCTTCTCCCTGGGTGGAAGCAAAATAGCCTTTAATCTAAAATAAATCGTTAATGTGAATATTAAATTCTCCATACAGCAGTGCCATAGAACTTGCATCAAACCTGCTGTATGGAGAATCGTGTCTATTAGAGAGAAAACTGCATGAAATATCGCAGGTTCGGCAGGCTGGACTGGGAAGTATCAGCGCTGGGATTCGGCCTGGCGCAGTTGCCTCTTATAGATAAAGACCCAGCCAATATAGACGAAGTCGAATCCTTAAAGATGCTACGCTATGCCATCGACCGCGGCGTCAACTATCTGGACACAGGTTCTCCTCAAGACAAAAGACAACAGGAACATCTTTCCCGCCTGCTCCGGGAAGCACTTCAAGGCGGCTACCGCCAGAAGATTAAAATTGCGGCCAGTCTGCCATCCTCTTTGATTAATTCTTCCACGGACTTCGAGCGTAATCTTGACGAACTGCTCAAGTGGCTGCCGATGAAGATGCTGGACTTTTTTCTCCTGGGGGGCTTGGATCGGTATACCTGGCCCAGGTTGCAGGGACTGGATGTGCTGCGTCAGGCGGAAGGCGCCGTGGCCGACAGGAGAATAGGACAAATCGGATTCTCTTTCCACGACCAGTTTCAGTTCCTCCGGGACATTATTGACGCCTACGATAACTGGGCTCTCTGTCAATTCCAGTACAGCTACATGGACGTCGACCACCACCCCGGCATCGGCGGGATAAAATACGCTGCTGAGAAAGGGCTGGCGGTTGTCGTCACGGAGCCGCTCCGGGGGGGAAGGCTCACCAGAGATTCCCCGGAGCCGGTAGCCAGGATATGGGCCGACGCTACACCAAAACGCACGCTGGCCGATTGGGGACTGCGCTGGGTCTGGAATCACCCGGATATATCGACCGTCGTCTGCGACATGAGCACCATGGAGCAGGTAGCAGAAAACGTGGCCCTGGCTGACAACGTTGAACCGGATAGCCTGACGGTACTGGAGGAACTGCTCATCAGCCAGGTCAGGGATGCCTACCGTAATTTGAGACCCGTCCCCTGCACGGCCTGCCGTATCTGTATGCCGTGTCCTCAAGACATCGATGTGCCGCGCATCTTCGAGCTCTATAACGACGCCATCATGTACGGGGACTCCGGTACGGCTCGGTCTATTTATCGCCTCGAAAACCACCGCCTTGACACATGCAACGAATGTGGTACCTGTGAAAATGCCTGCGGTATGAAACTCCCGATGCTGGACTGGCTCAAGAAAGCTCGCCAGCTATTGTTAGCGGATGATTAAACTCCATATTTGATATCGGAGTGGGTGGAAAACACTATTTTTACTCCTCCCCATTATCTGGTAACATTATATCAGGACGTTGATAGTATTAAGTTATTATTGGTTCCTCAACTACCAGCGGAGGTGAGGTAATGCCGGAAGGGCAAATACAGGTATACGGTACGAAGTGGTGCCCCGATTGCATAAGGGTCAAGCAGGTTTTTGGCAGACATAAAATAACCTATACGTGGTATGATATCGAAGAGGATGAACACTTAAGTGCCTTTATAGAAAGAGTTAACGGAGGCTATAAGAGCGTCCCGACCATCGTCTTTCCTGACGGCTCTATCCTGGTTGAGCCCGGTAACGCTGAGCTGGAAAAGAAACTGGGGGAGGCAGGCTATCAGTAGACACCCACGGGCAAGCCCGTGGCACTAATCATCAGGCAAAAGGAGAGATATGGTAAAAGAACAGACCTTTGAAAAAACGGAGGAGTATTCCAAGTGCGGACACGTTGATGTCTTGGTTCAAGCAGGATTTCTGCAAATTGGACAAATGTTAATATTCAACACTGGTGCTTTATATCCTGCCGTTGTAATTTATGCAGTCAAGGATACTAAAACTGGCAGGCTAAGCGTAACAACACAGTGGATAGGAGTTAAGCACTGTCCGATTTGTGGGGAATCGCTAAAAGACCTTTCTATACTTAATCCCAAAAAGGAGGAGGCGCATTCCTCCACAGGTTAGCCTGTGGTCTCCTGCGCAGGACAATGAAAATTACGATTATCGGGGCATCAGGGAATGTCGGCTCCTGTGCCGCTTTCAACATCGCCGTCCACAGGCTGGCCGATGAAATGGTGCTGATTGATACCCCGCGACAGGACATGGTTACGCTCCATGCCCTTGATATGAACACCGCGGTGACCGGGCAGGACATGCTGGTGCGTACCGGCGGTTATGAAGACATGGATGGCTCAGACATAGTAGTTGTCGCTTCAGGTTCCGCCCAGATGGTTAAATCCCGCATGGAAGTGCTTCCCCAGAACCTGCCTATTATCCAGGAC
>Ga0187886_1003051_pt1 | contig 12793 bp, 12 predicted proteins | sample June2016WEW_20_1_FD_133001 | JGI IMG/M metagenome (GOLD analysis project Ga0187886, IMG submission 133001) | Peatland microbial communities from SPRUCE experiment site at the Marcell Experimental Forest, Minnesota, USA - June2016WEW_20_150 | ecosystem: Environmental > Terrestrial > Soil >...
GTCCACATCATCTCGGTCAGGACGGTGTAATCGAAGGTCCCGGCCCGGTTGTACAGGTAGATGATGCCGGCCAGCATCAGCACCGACCCCGCCATCGTGTAGAGGAAGAACTTCACCGCCGCGTAAACCCGCCGCTCGTGCCCCCAGATGCCGATCAGGAAGTACATCGGCACCAGCGAGACTTCCCAGAACACGTAGAACACGAACAGATCCAGCGCCACGAACACGCCGATCAGCCCGAATTCCAGGAGCAGGAAGAGCGCGAAGAACTCCTTCACCCGCTTGTCGATGTGCCGCCACGAAACCAGAACGCAGACGGGCGTCAGCAGCGTGGTCAGGAGCACCAGCCACAAGCTGATGCCGTCGATGCCGACGTGATACCGGATGGCCGGCGAAGCAATCCACGGGAGGTTCGTGACGTACTGGAATGGGCCTGTTCCCTGGATGCCGGCCACCAGCCCCAGAGACAGCAGGAAGACGGCGAGCGAAACCCCGAACGCTATCCGGCGGATCGCTTCCACCTTCTCGCGCGGGACCACGAGCAGCAGCACGGACCCCGCCAGCGGAAGCCACAGCACGGCATCGAGAAGGTTCATTTGCCTCCTCCCGCGATGCCCAGCGCTACGAGCACGCTCACCGCGCCCAGCAGCACCCACGCGGCATAGCTGCGGATGTAGCCCGACTGTAGCCGGCGCAGTATGCTTCCGAGCCCGCGCGCCCGCTCCCCGATGCCGTTCACGCTGGCGTCGATCACCTCGACGTCGATCCCTTCCCACAGCACCGACCGCGAGCCTTCCACCACCGGCCCCACCACCGCCGCCCCGTAGATCTCATCCACGTAGTACTTGTTCAAGACCGCTCGATAGACCCAGCCCAGGCGCCGCGCCGTCGCGTCCGCCAGCCCCGGCCGCGCCACATAGAATAGCCACGCCAGGAAGATGCCCAGCAGTCCCGCCGTCACGGAAATGACGACCAGCGACTCGTTGTGGTGCTCGGCCGGCGGGAACATCGGCGCCAGCCATCGGGGGACCGGGAGGAACCCGCCGCCGAGCGACAGCGCGGCCAGCGCCACCAGCGGCAGCGTCATCACGGCCGGCGATTCATGCGGATGCGCATCGCCTCGGTATTCTCCGAAAAACGCCAGGAAGATCGCGCGGAACACATAGAACGAGGTCATGCCCGCGGTGACCACCGCCACCCAGTACATCCAGGGCGCGTGGCAGTAGGCTGAAACCAGGATCTCGTCCTTGCTGAAGAACCCGGCGGCGAACGGAACGCCGGCGATCGAGACCGCGGCGCACACAAGCGTCCAGAAGGTCACGGGGGTCTTCTTGCGCAGCCCGCCCATTTTGCGCAGGTCCTGCTCGCCGCTCAGAGCGTGAATCACGCTGCCCGCGCCCAGGAACAGCAGCGCCTTGAAGAACGCGTGCGTCACCAGGTGGAAAATGCCCGCCGCGAACGCGCCCGTCCCCAGGCCCAAGAACATGTAGCCGAGCTGGGATACCGTCGAGTAGGCAAAGACCTTCTTGATGTCGTTCTGCGCCAGGCCGATGGTCGCGGAGAAGAATGCGGTGGCCAGGCCGATGATCGCCACCATCTCCAGGGCCATCGGCGCCTTCAGGTAGATCGGGGACGTCCGCGCGACCATGTAGACGCCCGCCGTCACCATCGTCGCCGCGTGGATCAGAGCCGATACCGGCGTCGGGCCTTCCATCGCGTCCGGCAGCCATACGTAGAGCGGGATCTGCGCCGATTTCCCCGCCGCGCCCACGAGCAGCAGCAGGCCGGCCAGCGTCAGCGTCCCGACGCTGCGCTCCACCGGCCAGCCGCCCAGCGCTCCGAACACCTTCGCAAAATCCAGCGATCCGAAGTGGATTCCCAACAGGAGAATCGCCAGCGAGAACCCGAAATCGCCGATGCGATTCACGATGAACGCTTTGTTCCCCGCGTTGGTGGCGCTCTTCTTCAGGAACCAGAACCCGATCAGCAGGTAGCTCGACAGCCCCACACCTTCCCAGCCCACGAACATCAGCAGGAAGTTGGCGGCCAGCACCAGGGTCAGCATGAAGAACATGAACAGGTTCAGGTAGGCGAAGAAGCGGGAGTAGCCGCCGTCGTGCGCCATATAGCCGATGGCATAGATGTGAATCAGCAGCCCGACCCCGGTCACCACCAGCAGCATCACCGACGTCAGCCGGTCCACCGCCAGGTCGCAGCCCACGACGAAGTCGCCGACCCTGATCCAGTCGAAGTAGTGCTCGAGGGGGGCGCCGCCGTGCCAAACGACCCTCAGCACCCACACAAACGACAGCGCCACCGACCCGACCGCCACCGCGTTGATCGCCGCCTTGGACAGGCGCCGGCCGAGGATCCCGTTCACCAGGAAACCCAGCAGGGGAAGCGCGGGAATGATCCAGAGGTGCGCCATCTAGTTCTTCATGGAGGCGATCTCATCCACGTGCAGAGTCGCGCGGTTCTTGAATACGGTGAGAATGATCGCCAGCCCGACCGCGGCCTCGGCCGCCGCCACCACCATCACGAAGAACGTGAAAACTTGCCCGTCCACCTTCTTCAGATGGTAAGAGAACGTCACAAAGGTCAGGTTCACCGCGTTCAGCATGAGCTCGATGGACATGAACATCGTGATCAGGTTGCGCCGGAACAGGAATCCCGCCACGCCCAGGGCGAACAGGATGGCGCTCAGAATCAGGTACCAGGATAGCGGCACGCCCTCGGGCATTTAGTCCAGCTCCTTGTAGGCCAGCACCACCGCTCCCACGATCGCGATCAGCACCAGAATGGAGGTGATCTCGAACGGAAGCAGGTAGGTGGTGAAGATGGCCCGGCCCACGTGCTCGACGGTCCCGCCGGTGAAGCCGCCCAATCGCACTTCCTCGGAGTGGGGGAATGCACGGAAGATGACGAAGCCGAGGATGCCGAGCAGCGCCAGGAGCAACGGAACCCCCATCAGCCGCGCCATCCAGGCCCCGTGCGACTTATACTCCGTGCGGGCGTTCAGCAGCATAATCACGAAGATGAACAGCACCATGATGGCGCCGGCGTAAACGAACACCTGCGCCGCGGCGATGAACTGCGCCCCCAGTAGCAAGTAAAGGACGGACAGCGAGGCCATCGTCCCGATCAGCGCCAGCGCGTTCTCAACCGGGTGTCTCCGCACTACTAAGCTGATGCCGCAAACCACCGCGATCGTGGCGAAAATGAGGAACAGAAGCGCGCTCATCGTTCAGCCCACCAAGGCCACCAGCAGCCCCGTAACCATCAAGTTCACCATGGCCACCGGGAACATGAAGCTCCAGGCAAACCGCATCAACTGGTCGTACCGCAAGCGCGGCATGGTCCCGCGCACCCAGATGAAAACGAACAGCAGCACGCCGGTCTTGGCCAGGAACCAGAATAGCGGCCCCACCACCGGTACCACATCCAGCCCCGGAAACGGCGGCAGCCAGCCTCCCAGGAATAGCACTGTCGCCATCGAGCACACCGTGATCATGTTGGAGTACTCGGCCATGAAGAACCCGGCGAACTTCATGCTGCTGTACTCGGTGTGAAATCCCGCCACCAGCTCGGTCTCGGCCTCGGGCAGATCGAACGGCACGCGGTTGGTCTCGGCGAAGGCGGCAATCATGAAGACCAGGAACCCGATCACTTGCGGAAACGGGCCGCGAAACACGTTCCAGGCCGGAAAGAACCCCCCGTAGTAGTGCGACTGGGAGACGACGATCTCACGCAGGCTCAGCGTGTTGGACATGAGCAGCGGCGCCGCCACCGCCAGGCCCAGCGGCAACTCGTAGCTGATCATCTGGGCCGAGGCGCGCAGCCCGCCCAGCAGCGGGTACTTGCTATTCGACGCCCAGCCCGCCAGCACCACCCCGTACACGTTCAGCGAGGATAGCGCCAGGATGAAAACTACCCCGATGTTCAGGTCCGTGAGCTGCATCCACGTGGGCACGCCGATCACGTTCACCGCGGGCCCGAACGGGATGACGGAAATCGAGATCAGAGACAGGGTGATCGCCAGGAACGGCGCCAGCAGGTAGAGGAACCGGTTCGGTCCCGGCGGCATCAGGTCTTCTTTCAGCAGCAGCTTGAGGGTGTCCGCGAGGGGTTGCAGCAGCCCATACGGCCCCACGCGATTCGGCCCCAGCCGCACTTGGATGCGCGCGATCACCTTCCGCTCCACCCACTGCAGGTAGAGCAGCGTGAGCATCAGCACTCCCACCACCACGGCCGCCTTGATCGCGCTCAGCAGGTAGAAATTCATACCAGTAGGTCCCAGCCGCTCACCACCGCTCCCTCACGGTCGCGGTTCGGTGCTGGGGGCCGCGGGGCAGCACCGAACCGCGCGCGTCAGCAAGCGGACTGCGCAGCCCTCGCCGAACCGCGACCCCAAGGGAGCGGTTCCTACCCACGGTACAACTCCCCCGGTCCTTCCTTCACCGCGTTCAACATCTTCGAATATCCCCCCAAAGTGCCCGACGTAAACAGCGTGTCCCCAGCCGACTCGACAGGGAGGCCATGCCTCCTTTCCTCCCCAACCTCCCCGCGGAGATCGAGGCCCATCTCCCGCGCGATCAGCCGGAAGATCTCCAGGTCCGGCTTGGTGCCCGGCACCTCGAGCGCTTTCTTCAGCCGCTGCACTTCTCCGCACACGTTGGTGACCGTGCCGGACTTCTCATACACCGAAGCCGCCGGGAGAACCACGTCGGCCACCCGGGCCGTCTCCGTTAGAAACAAGTCCTGCACCACCACGAAGGCCTTCTTCGCCGCCAGCTTGCAACGCTTCAGCGGATTGGCGCCCACCACCCACAATGCGTCCAGATCCGCGGCCGCCATCATTTCCGGAAGCGACAGTCCCCCCGGGCCCGGCAGCAGGCCTATCTCCACGGCGCCGCGCGAATTCGAGTAGTCCACCAGGCAGACGTACTTCACCGGGATTCCGAGCGAAGTGCCGAATGCGACCAGCCGCCCGACGCCTTGGCCCTGAATGGCGTCCCCGAACACGATCACCAGCCCCGGCTCCTGGGCCAGATCCGCCCGCAGCGATTCGACGCCGGCCATCTCCGCGCCCGGCTCGACCGACACGATCCGCGCCGCGATCTTGTCCTCGCGAACCGGCCCGCGCCGGACCGTGTACACGCGCGCCTGGTGATGCCGCCAGTTGGCGCGCACCTGGAACGCGAGGAAGGGATGCTGCTGCGCCAGGTCGCTGGCCACGATCAGAACGGCTTTGGCCGTGTACAGATCCGCGGTCGTCGCCAGAGAGGCGTACGTCTCGAGCAGGCTCGCCACGTCGCCGGTGCGGTGATGGTCGACGTTGTTCGTGCCCAGTCCCACCCGGGCCATTCTCACCAGGTATTCGTTTTCTTCGTTGGTGGTGTGGTTCGAGCCGATGACGCCGAAGCTGCCGCCCCGCGCTCGAATCTCGGCGAACCGCCCCGCCACAAGGTGCAGCGCCTGGGCCCACGATGCCGGCTCGAAGCCCGAGCCCGAGCGCACCATCGGCGCGAGCAGCCGCTCCGGGTGGTGCGTGAAATCCCCGGCGTACCGCCCCTTGATGCACAGAAACTGGCCATTGATCCCCGAGCGGTCGCGGTTGTTCCCGCGCTGAATCTGGTTATTCTTCACGCCCAGCGTGGTCTTGCACCCGTCGGCGCAGTGCGTGCAGATGGTCCCCACGTGCTCCATTTCCCAGGGCCGCGTGCGGTAGCGGTAGGTTCCGCTGGTCAGCGCGCCCACCGGGCAGATGTCGATGCACATTCCGCACTCGTCGCACTCGAGGTGGTCGCCGGCGTTCGGCGCGATCTCCGACGATGCCCCCCGGTTCACCACCCCCAGCGCCGCCACGCCCATGCCTTCCGCGCAGATGCGCACGCAGCGGAAGCATAGAATGCAGCGCGGCTTGTCGTAGAACACCACCGGCGACCACTGCCGCTCCTGGACGTGCTGTTTGGTCTCGAGGAACCGGCTCTCGCCCGCCCCGTAGCGGAACACCATGTCCTGCAACTCGCACTCGCCGCCCTTGTCGCACACCGGGCAATCCAGCGGATGGTTGGTCAGCAGGAATTCGAGCATCGATTTGCGCGCCTGCGCCACCTGCGGCGTCCCGGTGCGCACCACCATGCCCTCGGCGACCGGCAGCGTACACGCGGTCAGCAGCTTGGGCGCCCGCTCGACTTCCACCAGGCACATCCGGCAGGCCGCTTGCAGCGTCAGCCCCTCGTAATAGCAGAACGCGGGGATCTCGATGCCCGCCCGCCGCGCCGCCTCGATCAGCAGCGTGCCCGCCGGCGCCTGCACCGCTTTCCCATCGATGGTGAGCTTTACGAGGGGCACTTACACCCCCCATTCAAGTGCGCCTCGAATTCGCCGCGGAACTTCTCGACGAAGGCGATGGTGGGCATCGCCGCCGCATCCCCCAGCGGGCAGAATGTCCGGCCGAGCATACTCTTCGACAGCTCTCCAATGAGCGGGATGTCGCTCGCCACCCCGCCGCCCTGGTGCACCCGCGTGAGGATCTTCTTCAGCCATAGCGTTCCCTCGCGGCAGGGGATGCACCACCCGCAGCTCTCGTGCGCGTAGAACCGCATGATGCGCATCGCCGCTTTCACCATGCAGGTGTCCTGGTCCATCACCACCACGCCGCCCGATCCCAACATGCTCTTGGCCTTGGCCAGCGAGTCGAAGTCCATCGGGATGTCGCACTCCTCGGCTTCCAGCACCGGGCACGACGACCCGCCCGGAATCACCGCCTTCAGTTTCTTGCCGCCGCGCACGCCGCCGGCCACCTCCTCGATCATCCGCAGCAGGTTGAATCCCATCGGCAGCTCGTACACGCCGGGCTTGTTGACGTGGCCCGAAATGCAGTAGAGCCGCGTCCCGCCGTTCTTCGGCGTGCCGAGGGCGGCAAATGCCGCCCCGCCGTCCCGGAGGATGGCCGGAGCCGCCGCGTAGCTCTCGACGTTGTTCAGCACCGTGGGGCACTGGTACAGCCCCGCCACGGCCGGAAACGGCGGCCGGATCCGCGGAATGCCGCGCTTGCCCTCGAGCGACTCCAGCAGCGCCGACTCCTCGCCGCACTCGTAGGCTCCCGCGCCCGTGTGCGTGAAGACGTCGAAGTCGAACCCGCTGCCCAGGATGTTCTTGCCAAGGTATCCCCGCCGGTAAGCCTCCGCGATGGCGCGGTCCAGGATCTCGATCAGGTAGCGGTACTCGCCGCGGATGTAGATGTAGCCCGCGTGTGCGTCCACCGCCCGCCCCGCGATCAGCATCCCTTCGAGCAACTGGTGCGGATCGTTCTCCATGAGCAGCCGGTCCTTGCAGGTGCCGGGCTCGCTCTCGTCGGCGTTCGCCACTACGTACTTCGGCTTGGGCGAGGTGCGCGGCACGAAACTCCACTTCATCCCGGTCGGGAAGCCCGCCCCGCCGCGCCCGCGCAGGTTCGAGGCGCGCATCTCCTCGAGGATCTGTTCCGGGGTCATCGCGAGCGCCTTGCGCAACGCCACGTAACCGTCGCTCGCCAGATAGGTGTCGATCGACGCCGAATTCGACAGGCCGAACCGGCGCGTAAGCACCTTCACCTCCAGCGGGCTGGGTTGGTTGTAGAGCATTAGGAAACTTTCCGCAAGCTCTCGATCAGCCGGTCCAGCTTCTCCGGCGTCATGTCGTGGTGGAACTCGTAATTCACTTGCAGGGCGGGCGCCCAGGAACAAGCGCCGATGCATTCCACTTCTTCGAGCGAGAACTGCCCGTCTTCGGTCACCTCCCTGTGCCCGATCCCGAGCTTGCGGCAGGCGTGCTCCCAAAGCTGGGCCCCGCCCGTCAGCAGGCAACTGATGTTGGTGCAGATCTGGATGTGATGTTTCCCCAGCGGCTTGCGGTGGAGCATCGAATAGTAGGTGACCACCTCGTTCACCTGGAGCGGGGTGATGCCCGTCCGCCGCGCCACTTCCTGGATCAATTCCTCCGTTACCGCGCCCACTTCGTCCTGCGCATACATCAGCATCGGCACCACCGCCGACCGCTCACGGCCGGGCGGGTAGCTCTTCAAGAGCTTCTCAAACCGTGCCTCTAGTTCCGGTGAGAACGTCATTGCGCCTCGCAGCTTGTGGCTTGTGGCCTGTGGCCTGTGGTTCCAGACGGCCGCGCGTGGGCTTCGCCCCTGGCGCGACAGCAGGGGCGCCGTAGCGGAATCCACAGGCCACAGGCCACAAGCCACATGCTACCGATCCACATCCCCCAGCACAAAATCCGTACTCCCCAAGACCGCGATCGCGTCCGAGACCAGCCGGCCTTCCACCATCTTCGGCAGCCCTTGCAGATTGCCGAAGCTGGGCCCGTGGATAAACACGCGATAGGGCTTCGAGGTCCCGTCGCTCACCACGTAATAGCCCATCTCGCCGCGCGGCGACTCCACCACTTGGTACACCTCGCCCTCGGGCACGCGGAAGCCCTCGGTCACGATCTTGAAGTGGTAGATGAGCGCCTCCATCTGCGTCTTCATCTTCTCGCGGTCCGGCAACACCACCCGCGGAGCATCCGCGGTGTACGGCCCCGAGGGCATCCCGTCCAGCGCCTGCCTGACAATCCGCGCGCTCTGCCGCATCTCTTCCACCCGCACCTGGTAGCGCGCGTACACATCGCTCTCGGTCCGCGTCGGCACCTCGAAATCGAACTTCTCGTAACTCGAGTACGGCTCGGACTTGCGAATATCCCAGGCCAGGCCCGCGGCGCGGAGCATCGGCCCGGTCACCCCCAGGTCGAGCAGGTCCGCGAGCGCCGCATACCCCACGCCCTTGGTCCGGCGCACCCAGATCGGGTTCCGCGTCAGCAGATCTTCGTATTCGTCCACCCGGCTGGGGAAGACGTCGATGAACTTCCCCACCGCCTGCCGCCAGCCCCGCGGCGGCTCCAGCGCCAGTCCTCCGATGCGGAAGTAGCTGGTCATCATCCGCTGCCCCGAGAACATCTCGAAGATGCGGAGGACATCTTCGCGCTCGCGGAAGCAGTAGAGAAACAGGCTCATCGCTCCCAGGTCGAGCGAGTGCGTCCCCAGCCAAACCAGGTGGCTGTTGATGCGCGTCAGCTCGTTCAGCAGCACGCGCATCCACTGCGCGGCCGGCGGGATCTCCAATCCCAGCAGCTTCTCCACCGCCAGGCAGTAACACAGGTTGTTGGTCAGCGGGCAGAGGTAATCGATGCGGTCGGTCAGCGTCACCGCCTGCTGCCAGGTTTTCTGCTCGCACTCCTTCTCGATCCCGGTGTGCAGGTAGCCGATGTCGCAGCTCGCCTGGGTGATCGTCTCGCCATCCAGCTCGAGGATCAGCCGCAGCACACCGTGTGTGGAGGGGTGCTGCGGCCCCATATTCAGGGTCATCCGCCGCGGCGTCGTGCTGGCTGGGTCGCTCACAGCGCCTCGCCGGTATAGTTGTACTTCTGCCCGGTCGCCGGATAGTCCTTGCGCAGCGGGTGCCCGCTCCAGTCCTCCGGCAGCAGGATTCGCCGCAGGTCCGGATGATTGCGGAAACGCACGCCGAACAGATCGAACACCTCGCGCTCGTACCAGTTCGCCGCCCGCCAGACGGCGGTCACCGAATCGATCTCCGGCGCCTCCCCCGGCAGGCGGCACTTCAGCCGCAGCCGCTGGTTCCGCTCGATCGAGTGCAGCAGGTAGACCACCTCGAAGCGCGGCTCGGCGGGATAGCGGTCCACCGCCGTCACCGCGCTGAGCCGCGCGAACCGCTGCTGGTCCTTCAGATACCGGCAAACCGCGGCGATCTTCTCCGGGGCGATATCGAGCGTCAGCTCCCCCCGGTCGGTTCTTGCGTTCAGCAGAGCGGAGGCGTCCCAGGCTTGGAGTTGTTCCGGAAGCATCGCGTTATGGCTGTCCCCGCGGCTGTTCTTCGACCGACCAGGCCAGGGCGCCCTTTTTCCAGATGTAGAAAAACCCGGAAAGAATCAGAGCCACGAAAAGGAACATCTCGAAAAACGCAAACAGCTTCAGCTCCCGGTAGACCACCGCCCAGGGGTACAGAAAGACGGTCTCGATGTCGAACAGGATGAAGATCATCGCCACCAGGTAGAACTTCACGCTGAAGCGTTCGCGCGTCGAGCCCTGCGAGTCTACCCCGCACTCGTAGGGCCGGTCCTTCACGGGGTTGCGCACGCGGTGGCCCAGCAGCGCCGAGGCGCCGATCATCCCCCCGGCGATGGCCATCGCAATCAACACCTGAAGCAGCACTGGGAAGTAGAACTGCGCGTACGAGTTCGGCATAAGCCTCCCCTGGGCCCCGCAGGGTACCGATCTACAGCAATCCCAAACTCGACTATAATGATCCGCGGAAGAGGGTGTCAAATCCAGTGCGGGTCTTTGTCCAGGGCGAAGCGCGCGAGATCCCCGACGGCCAGACGGTTCTGGGGCTGCTGGAGTCTTTGGGCCTGGACCCCGGCCGCGTCGCTGTCGAACTCGACGGCCTGATCCTGAAGAAACCCGAGTGGCCGGTGCGTCCGCTCCAGCCCGGTTCGCGCCTGGAAGTCGTTCATTTTGTTGGCGGCGGCTAGGGCAGGCGCTGGCGGCCAAGAGTCCTGCCGCAGAGGGGGCTAAGACGAAAAGTTGCCGGCATTCGGCGAACAGCCTCTTGACAGGGCCGTGCAGCGAAGTACAATCCTAAAGGTGGGTGTTTTTTCCCAAACGGAAGTGCTGTCCCATGTTCAAAACAAAAAAGATCCGCCCTGCTCCAACCCCTCCCGCCGAGGCTTACTCCTCCAGTGATGTGGCGCGCGTGGCCGGCATCAGCCTGCGCCAGTTGCAGTGGTGGGACGAGCGGCATGTGGTGTCTCCTCAGCACCAGGGCCACAAGCGGGTCTATTCTCCGGAACAGGTGGTGGAAATCACCGTAATCGCGGAGCTTCGCCGCAAAGGCTTCTCTCTTCAAAAGATCCGCCGGGTCCTGCGGTACTTGCAGCGCGAAATGGGACGGCGCTTGAGCGACGTCCTGTCGGCGGAATCGGACTTCCACCTGCTCACCGACGGCAAGTCGATCTACCTCGAGGACAGCCACGACCGCATCATCGACATCCTGAAGGGCGCCCGCCAGCCGATGTTCCTGGTCTGCGTCAGTGACCAGGTCCGCCGCCTCAGCGCCGCCCCCAAGAAACCGCTCCGCAGCGAGACCGGCTCGGGGACGAGGAAGCTGGTGGCGCGCAGCTCGTAATCCAGCCGGCTTGTGGCTTGTGGCCTGTTGATCCCGTAACGGCGCACCGGCTGGCGCACCTGGCGCTGGTCGTTCTGCACCGTGACCTGACTCTACTCTCAGGGGCGTAGCCCGGGCGCCGCCGCCGAATCCACAGGCCACAAGTTGCTATACTGAAGGTCAGATCCTGCTGGAGAGATCGCCAAGATGGCTCAGCGCCGACCCCTGTTCCTGATTCCGATCGTGATCCTGGCCTGTTCGGTTCTGGGAGGCATCTATGGGCCCGGCCTGACCAGTTCGGCCGCGGCTGCCTCTTCCGAAGATGATGTGAAGGCCAGCCTGAGCAGCTTCACCAAGGTCTACGCCCTGGTGGAGCAGAACTTCGCCGAGCCGGTGAGCCCCGACAAGGCGATTTACAAAGGCGCCGTCCCCGGCATGCTGCGGACGCTCGACCCCCACTCCTACCTGTACGATCCGCGCGAATTCCAGCTTCTGCGCGAAGACCAGCTCGGCCACTACTTCGGGGTCGGCATGACGATCGGTGCCAGCCGCACGGGCAACGGCAGAATCATCTGCATCGCGCCCTTCCCCGGCTCGCCCGCCTACAAGGCCGGCATCCGCCCCGGCGATGAAATCCTGGCGGTCAACGACGAACCCACCGACAAGCTCAACATGACCGAGGTCGCCGACCGGCTGAAGGGGTTGAAGGGCACGCACGTCAAGGTGACGATCGGGCGAGCGGGGACCGATGCGCCGCTCACCTTCGATATCATCCGCGACGAGATCCCGCGAAAGACCGTCCAGGAAGCCTTCTGGCTCAAGCCCGGCATCGCCTACCTGGATGTCGACTCCTTCAACGAGAACACCGGCCACGACCTCGAGGAGAACCTCAAGCGGCTGGGCGAGGACAACATCAAGGGGTTGGTGCTGGACCTGCGCGACAACCCCGGCGGTCTGCTGAAGGAGGGCGTCGATGTCGCCGGCCGGTTCCTGCGCCGGGGGCAAGTGGTGGTTTCACACCGGGGGCGGGCCTCGGCCGAGAAGCCCTACACCGCGAGACCCGGCAACGGCGCGCACGATTATCCCATCGTCGTGCTGGTGAACGGCTACTCCGCGTCCGCCGCCGAGATCGTCGCCGGAGCCCTCCAGGATCATGACCGCGCCTGGGTCCTCGGCGAGAGGACCTTCGGCAAGGGCCTGGTCCAGACGGTCTTCCAGATCGACAATACCGGGTTGGCCCTGACCACCGCCCGCTACTACACCCCCAGCGGCCGCCTCATCCAGCGCGACTACTCGAACATCTCGTTTTACGACTACTATTTCCGCAAGGACGGTGACACCAAGAACCTGGATGACGCCAAGTCCACCGACAGCGGCCGCATCGTTTATGGCGGCGACGGGATCGCTCCCGACGAGAAGTACGTCCCGCCGAAGCTGGATCGTTTTCAAATTGCGGTGGCCCGCAAATGGGCCATCTTCAACTTCGTCTCGCGCTACCTCGGCACACACGACGCCAAGCTGACCAAAGGCTGGGAGCCCGACCACAATATCGTCGAGGAGTTCCACCAATTCCTGCTCGAGCA
>Ga0187886_1003052_pt1 | contig 12793 bp, 7 predicted proteins | sample June2016WEW_20_1_FD_133001 | JGI IMG/M metagenome (GOLD analysis project Ga0187886, IMG submission 133001) | Peatland microbial communities from SPRUCE experiment site at the Marcell Experimental Forest, Minnesota, USA - June2016WEW_20_150 | ecosystem: Environmental > Terrestrial > Soil >...
GCAGCGCTCGTCCAGCCGTTTTTGTTGATTTCCTGCAAGGCCGTGAAGCGGAAGAATCGGGCGTTGACGGGTGCGAAGCTGACTTGCTGGAGCGACGGGTTGTTCCGAATGTTGGCGAACGTGCCCGAAGCGACATTGGTCGTCCAGGTGACTCCATCCATGCTGGTTTCAAAACGGTAATTTTCGGCGGTGCCATTGAGGTTCCCGTCCTGGCGCGGCAGATAGGTGAAGCCGGCAATCCGATGTAAAGTTCCCATGTCAATCGTGATGAAATGAGGCAGCTTCAGATCCTCATTCCAGCGGGTGTGCCAGAACGTGGACGAGTTGCCGTCAATCGCATTGGCGGCGGCGTTGTCGCCTCCGGCGGTTTCCTGGCTGTCCACGGTGACGACTTTCCAGCCGGTGGGCGGCAGGCCGGCGAAAGTTTTTGAAGTCACGATGCCAAGCTGGCCGTTTGGCATGACGCAGGCAGCCTGCACGGTGCCCGTCAACGGCAGGGAGATCGGTGAACTGTAAACTGCAGAATTAACCGTCGGCGTGTTACCATCAACGGTATAAACCATATTTAAACCGCCGGTGTTGCTAATCGTCACTTGGCCGTTGGTGTCATGATCTGAAATGACGGGAGACTGGCCGTAAACGGATTGCTTGAAGAGTCCGATTTCTGCCAGCGTCGGTTCCAGGCGTGAACCGGTAATGCGAATGCGTACCTGGCTGGTGGTCACTGGCGATTTCAGCCGTATCAGTCGTTTGTGCCCGACGGTCGTCAGTTCGTCTGACGTCGCTACCTTGACCCACGCCGATCCATCCCATGTTTCAATAGCAAAGGACTCGATTCTCTGGCCTCGATGATCCACCGCTTCCTGCAAAGAAACGACATCGAACGTGACCGATGCTGGCAGCGTTAACGTCAAGGTGGCGGTGGTGTGTCCCGGTGCGGCTTCCCACCAGGTGTCGAGGTTTCCGTCGAGCGCCAGCGACGGGCTGTTTGTGGCATTGGAATTGTCGGCCGTCATTTTGCCGCCAACAGCAAGGTCTTTGGCGAATGTATCCTTAATCACCTGCGCCATCCGGCTCAAGGCTTCAAGCTGATCATCCGGAACCAGACCACGCGTATCTGGAGACAGGTTCAAAATGAGGTTCCCGTTACGACCGATTGACGTGTAATAAATGTCCACCAACTGCGGCAGGCTTCTGGGATGCTTCCTGTGCCCCCAAAACCATTGGCCGTTGGCGAGAATGGTGACATTGGTTTCCGTCGGATACCACCAGAGATACGAACCGGGCTTGAGTTTGGCGCGGCTGCCGAGGTCCCATTCCTGTAGATCGGGCCAATTGGACTTTTCGGGCGGCACAGGCAGAGGAATGACACTCCATTCCGTGGTGCGCCCGACGCCACCCTCATTGCCCACCCAGCGCCCGTCCGGCCCTTTGCCGAAGATGATCGCCCCGGGCTGCAAGTGGCGGATCAGGTCAAACCACGCAGCGTAGTTGTAGGTCTCCTTGACGCTGGGATCAGGATTCGCGCCGTCGAACCAGACTTCTTGGATGGGACCATACTCGGTCAGCAATTCGTAAAGCTGGTTGAGAAAATAGCGATTGTAATCATCCACCACATATTTGTAACTCGTGAAACCGGCCAGCGGTGTGCGGCCCAAAGCGGGATTGCTCTTGAAATCAGCGGGATCAGTGGGAATAACAGAAGAGACGCTGCTGCTGCCATTGCCATAGTAACCGGCAGGATTTTTCGGATTTGTCTTCAGTTGGTAAAGGTCGGCGGGTGAAAGATAAACACCCAGCTTGAGACCATGCTTACGGGCGGCGTTGGCAACAGCTCGGACAACATCGCCTTTGCCGCCAAGCCAGGTACTCGATGCGACCGAATGCGAAGTGTAGCGGGTAGGCCACAGACACAATCCATCGTGGTGCTTGCAAACAAGCACAATCATTTTGCCTCCGGCGTCTTTCATCGCACTGACCCATTGGTTTGCGTCAAACGCTGAAGGATTGAACTGCGAGGGATCTTCACGACCATTACCCCACTCAACGCCTCTGAATGCGTTCACGCCGTAATGAAGGAAAAAGGTCCACTCCAGCCGCATCCAGTCCGACTGATTGGGGCGTGGCAGAACCTTTGCCGCTTTTTCAGCAATAACGGACTCGGAATCGTTTTTGGAAATCACCTGTTGCGTGGCATATGCAATCGGACCATTCGCTGCGGCTATTTCCCCGTTCACATCTACCGGCCCAGGCCCGGCAATCGAAACAGGAGCTTCTGCCTGGGCCGCTGTGTCAAAAAAACATGGAACAATCACCAGAGACGCGAGGATTATTGATAAGCTTGCAAGTATCTTTTTCTGCGAATCTGTCATTGTTTTGAAATCCTTTCTCTTATACCTCTTTTTTATTTGCTTTGAACAGTAACTTCCGCCGGCATCAGGCCGTCACTTTCGGCAATAATTTTTATAATGCTTCCCTGTCCTTCTGCGGGACGGATAATTAAAGTTTCTTTGCCATAGAACAATTTATGTTCGGCGTCTTGGAACAATTCAAATGAACGGGGATTGCCGTTATCGGCGGCTGCGATTTCGGCAGGACCTTCAACTCTGAACTTAACCAGGTTATCCGCCAAAGGACATAGCGTGCCGTTGACATCGACTGCTTCGATTAATAGATAGCAAAGGTCATCGCCTGTCGCGGCAAGTTCCTTTCTGTCAGGCGTCATTCGAAGCGACGCAGGTTCGCCGGCTGTTTTCATAATAGCTTGACCGATTTCTTTGCCGTCTTTATAGGCAACCGCCTTAAGTACACCGGGTTCATAATTTACGTCGTTGAAGCAGATACGGTATTTGTCTATAATGCCGTAATAACCGGGTCCAGCCTCTTTTGCTTTTGACTTTTTGCCCTGAGACTGACCATTAAGGAAAAGTTCTGCGGTATCGCCATTGGTGTAAATATAAACGGGGACATTTTGCCCGATTCGGTCCGGCCAGTTCCAGTGAGGCAGGATGTGGACGGTAGTCTTATCAGGCGCCCAGCGGCTGCGATATAAATAGTAGCGGTCTTTGGGAATACCTGTCAAATCCACAATGCCGAAATAAGAGCTTCTTGACTCTTTCATAAAAGGCTCAGGCTCGCCGAGATAATCGAATCCAGTCCAGACAAATTCTCCGCAAACAAATTTATCTTTATCCAGCCAATTGAATTCGACATCCGGTATATCGCACCATCTGGAGGTTCGGTCATAAGAGCTGACCTGAAATACATTTTTTGTCAACTCTGTTTTATTCTTTTGAAGCGGGAAGTCATAATAACCTCTTGAGCTGACGGCTGAAGCGGATTCGCTGTAAATAACCGGTCTATCCGGAAACATTTTATGATAGGTCCCATAGCTGCGGTGGTAATTAAAGCCGCCAATATCGAGGGCATCGTAATTATGTCTTGAAGCATCCTTGTCATCATTGGAAGTCAAACTGACAGGTCTTGTCAGGTCGTATTTACGGAAATAGTCGGCCATCATTTTTACACGTTCGGGATTGAGTCCCTGTTTATCCCTGGGAATTTCGTTGCCGATTGACCATACAACGACACAAGGGTGATTCCGGTCGCGCAAAACAAAATTTTTCACCTGCTTTTCGCCATATTCCACAAAAGGAGGTTTATCGTCAACTCTGTCGGCAGTCCTGTCCCATTTATCAAAAACCTCATCCCAGACAACAAAGCCCATCTTATCGCAAAGCTCAAGCACTTCAGGCGCGGGCGGGTTATGACTTGTTCTTATAGCGTTTACACCCATATCACGCATAATCTCAAGTTGTCTTTCCATTGCGCGTGTATTGAATGCGGCTCCGAGAGCGCCCTGGTCATGATGCAGGCAAACGCCCTGAAGCTGGGCTCGCCTGCCATTAAGATGGAAACCATCATCGGCAGTGAATTTGAATTCACGTATGCCGAATGTTGTTGCGTCATTATCGACAATCTTATCACCCATACGGACGATTGTTTTTGCTGTGTAAAGTTTCGGGCTTGTGATATCCCACCGCTGCGGGTTTGGAATTATAAACACTTGATTAATATCTTTTGAACTATTGCCAGGGATTTTAATATCATTTGTCTGTATGGCGATGATTTTTCCATCGGGGTCAATTAAGGCAGCATCTAAAGCTATTTTTGAATTCGATTTATTGTGATTTTCAACAGTTGTGCAAACATTAATGGTCGCGGATTCATCAGCAACTTTTGGTGTAGTTATATAAGTTCCCCAATGAGCGATATGCACAGGCTCTGTTATTGCCATCACAATCTTTCGATAAATGCCGGCGCCGGGATACCAGCGTGAGTAGTGTTTACGGGTATCGGCCTTTACGGCTATGATATTTTTCTCGCCGAATTTAACAAATGGCGTGGCATTGACTCTAAATGACATATAACCATAATCCCATTTCCCTGCCAACTGGCCGTTTACATAAACTTTCGGAAATGCCATTACGCCGTCAAAATCGAAATAAACTCGTTTGCCTTTATCAGCTTTATCGAGAGTAAATGTTTTGCGATACCAGCCGACGCCCGCCCATGGCAGTTTGCCAGTAGAGCCTTCTACTTTTTCATTGAATGGCCCGGTAATCGCCCAATCATGCGGCAATCGCACCGGCTGCCAGTTCGAATCATTAAAAGTTACAGCTTCTGCTTCATCCATGTCGCCTCTTGAGAATTTCCAGTCCTTATTGAAATTTAAAACCTGCCGGGCTGTTGAATTCGTTTCAAAAAATGTTTGAATTTGTTGTGAGCTTATTTTATTGCTTTGCTCGCATGATAAATTCAGTGATAAAAGAATGGATAAAATTGATGTCATTAAAATTATCTGCCTGACTTTCATTTAATATCTCCTAAAAAACTCATGATTAAATCTTACGCTTTTTCCTGTTTGGGCGAAATTTTTAATGTATAAGCAAATTCATTTGGTTTGGTTTTGGGAAGATTTACTGTAAGACCCTGGTCATTTCGGTCAAAAGTCAAAGGACTATCGGCTCCGAGCATTTCTATTTTTCCGATTTCTCCAGGCATGTTTTCGCTTCCTTTTGCCAGAGATTTAATTACAGTTTTTCCATTTTCGGGCCAGGCCATGGCAAATGCGTATAAGACATCTCCCTTTGTAGTGAAGCGAATGTCTTCGGCAGTATATCTTTTCACATCTGATGTCGCGCCTTTTCCCGTTTTATTTATTGTAGCGGGACCTTCACCGTAAACCTTCCACGGGCGGGACGCATAAATTCCTTCTCCATTTGCAGATAACCACTGGCCAATCCCCTCAACAACTTTTACTTCCAGCTCATCAATGGTTCCATCGCCGCGGACTGGGACACTGAGCATCAGGTTTCCGTTTTTGCTGACGATATCGATGAGCATCTGGATGACCTGTTTTGGGGTTTTATATCCGCGTCTGTTATAAATCCTGCGGTCATAATGCCATGAGCCGATACAGGTATCTGTTTGCCAGGGCAGGGTTTCAGCGCCTTCTGTAACTCCCCGTTCGACATCATATAATATAGCTTTTCGGTGTTCGGGTTTTAGAATTTTGCCGGTTAAAACAGCTTCGAGCTTTCCATTTTTTGCCAGGTTTGTATTATAAAAATATGCGGCAATTTTAAGACCAATATCGCTTGTCGGATAAATCGGCAAAATTGTATCGTCGAAGTAAAGCAGGTCCGGATTATATTTGCTTATGAGGTCAATCGTGCGATTATAGAATTTTTCAATATATCCCTTATCAAGAGGCGGCTGTCCTTCCAGCGTATACTTATATGTGCCTCTGCGATGATACTGAGCATACAGGTCCTGGGGATCGAGGCCATCCCACCACTTACCTTTGCCATCGGCTTTTGTTAAAAGGCCGTCATAAGGAATACCGGCAAATTCACCCTTTCTATCCCACCCCTGGGCGGGCTGGAACCAGTCCCATGTTCGGGCGGCATGAACAGAAATCGCGAAACGAAGACCTGCGTCACGGACTGCCTTTTCCCAGCCTGCTATAATATTTTTCTTAGGGCCGATAGCGACGCTGTTCCATGGCTGATATGTAGAATCCCATAAATCGAGATTATCATGGTGATTGGCCAGGGCACAGAAATATCTGGCTCCCGCTTTTTTATAAAATTCGATAAGCGATTTGGGGCCCCAGTTTTCAGCCTTCCATTCGTTGATAACATCTTTGAAGCCGAATTTGGAAGGATGACCGTATTTTTTACAATGGAATCTGTAAATTTGATTATCCTCATAATACATCTGCTGGGCATACCAGTCCCCCATTTCCGGCTGACATTGTGGGCCCCAATGCGCCCAGATTCCGAATTTCGCGTCACGATACCAGTCAGGAACCTGGTAAGCCGAAAGAGATTCCCACGTTGGTTCAAATGGTCCTTTTGCTATGCCGAAACCAGGAGGAGCAGGTATATGGGTCGGTGCGGGAGGTATTTTAATTCTAGGAGCGGGCACTGGTGCGGGCTTATTAGGCTCCTGGGCAATTGGTTTTTTGGTCTGCTGCTGAGAATGGCCGCAAGAAGATAAAAAAGCTGCAGGTAAAGCTCCGGCCAACATCTGCATAATTTCGCGTCTTGAAATTTTCATAAAAAATTATTTCTAAATATTTACTTCACTTGCTGTTGGCTTGTTTTAGTGCTTTGCTGGCAGGATAAATTAATTGACAAAAGGATGGCTGAAATTGAGGTTAATAAAACTATTTTCCATGTTTTCATGAATTTCCCCAAAAAATTTCTGATTAAATCATATCTCTATCTGTTCAATGTAGCCGTCTTCAGGATTATACTCGTTTTTTTGCCCATTTTGAATATTCGTTCAAGCACTCGCCATTTTTCACCAGCCGTCGCATCGTGATTTGTCTCTTGATATTTTGAAACCAATGTTTCCCATTCGGCCTGTCTTGGCAATTTCGCTAATTGAGCCATTGCTTTTTCATGATCGAAGTCCGCCTTGGTATCCATAATCATAAAAAGATTTGTCCCGGCGATATAGATTTCCATATCGATGATACCGACTTGCTTCATCCCTTCTGTAATTTCAGGCCAACCTGCCCCCTTAGAATGAACTTTTTTATATTCTTCAATAAGTTTCGGGTCATCTTTAAGTCTGATATATTTGCAGAATCTTTTGAAAGTCTTTTTCATATTAGTTTTCCAAAATAAAATATTAAATTTTTAAAAACCGCGCATTATTGTGCTTTGCCTTATCGGAAGACCTTCTTTAGGCAGACGCTTTAGAACAACATATTTAATCCCGTTTTGCTGACAATAATTTCGCTTTTCGGGTCCGTCCCCATCTTCATTCACAGCATAAAATTCCGGTTTTAGCATTTTCAATTCCGGTTCCGCATCCAGCCATCCCTGTCCTGTTGAAATAAGAGCCTGTGTAACATATCTGATAGATGCTGTCATATACCGGCGTTCGTCTTGTGAAAACATCGGGTGCCCTGATCCTTTTAAGGCTTTAACATTCGCATCATTGCCCACAACAACATACAAATCGCCTAACTGGGATACTTCCTCAAAAAAACGGACATGACCGGAATGAAACCAGTCAAAGCAGCCGGTGACAAGCACCTTTTTTCTGGAGGGATTATCTGATTTCATCAGGCCTAAATCTGGAAAATCTTTAAGACCGGTTTTTTCAAGAATGAGATATTCTATTTTTGCTGTTTTACAAAATGTTCTTATTGCCGGATTATCTTCTTGTTGTTGAACAATCCGGATGCAGGAGTTTAAGTATTTAATTAAATAAAATATTTCATCGAGTGATTTTATAATAAAAACTTTATGAACATAGCGGACTGCCTGTAGAAAATATAGCCGCTCATTTTGCGGGAATCTGGGATTATTTCCGGTTTTCGATTTTATTAGTTCATCGTTCCATAACAATACGTTTAGAAGGCCGAAGTTCGATGCTTTATGCAAAAAACGAATATCCGAGGAACGAATATCATCAAATCCTCCGCATACAACAACATCCTTCCTTTCTTTATTCATGATTGTTTGATTCTCACTTTGATATTGAAAGCGCCGGGGACAGGTTTTTGGGATGCGACAAATAAATAACCGCCCCCGCAGCCTGAATACATAGCGCCTGGATAATTTGAACAGTAATATTCGAGCAAAGGAAGTAAATCCTCATTTAATTTATGATGACGCACCGTGCCCGGCAAAATTTTTTCCCAACAAGACATACATTCATTCATCGATGCTCCCAGCGCATCGACATCTTTGGCGATAATAGCCTCAAAACAATTCCTGCCTGACTTTCCGAGACGTGAAATCCATTCAGGAGACAGGTTTTTTGTTTCCAGCGGATTGTATCCTTCCGGCCTGGGGGCTACCGGCAGAATATGAATTACTTTTTCAAGCCATGATGCAATTTCAGGATCATTGCTGGATTCGATATGCCTCGGAAAGATTCCATTTCGATGAGTAAAATCATAATCCAGCCTGTTAATGCCTGGATTAATAAGGCCTATCATATCCTGAGAACCCGATGGCTGGGTCTTACCATCATTTTCAGCATTATAGAGTTCCAAAACAAGATCTTCAGGATTTTGTTCGGGAAGACCGTCCTTCCATAAATTCAATGCTATTTTTCGGGTACTGATACAAATACCGGCACGCTCCATGAACCTAAATTGTGGCTCGACGCTGACAACTACCATCGAACCGGGAGGCGAAGGATTATGCATTGAGACAAAAGGCTGGTCAATCCATCCGCCTGCAAGAGCAAGTCGATATGGAAGTTTTCCAATTACATCTTCAATAAGTCGATTATTTTTCGTCATATCTTTCAATTTACCGTTTGTTTGCCGGCTTTGCGGTCCTTGTATTGCTGCTCAATCCACTCGTAAGTATTCTTTAAACCTTCCTCAAGCGGAGTATTCGGCTGCCAGCCGAGAACCTTTTGAATGAATGTGTTGTCGCTGTTTCGCCCGGCAACACCCTTTGGGGCATTCAAATCATATTTGCGTTTCAATGTGATACCGCTGATGCCTACAACTATTGAAACCAGGTCATTAATTGAAACAAGTCGGTCTGACCCGAGATTGACTGGAGTAGCTATAAGTTTATCGCAGTGCATAATCATATCAATGCCTTTAACGCAATCATCGATATACATAAAGCTGCGTGTCTGATTCCCGTCGCCCCATATAACGATTTCGTCTGAATTTTCATTTTTAGCCTCAATGACTTTACGGCAAATTGCAGCGGGGGCCTTTTCACGTCCACCGGCCCATGTTCCGTATGGACCATAAACGTTATGGAATCTCGCGATATGCGTCTCTAATCCTCTTTCCGCATAATATTCCTGGCAGAACATCTCAGACATAAGTTTCTCCCATCCATATCCCCGCTCAGCCATTGCCGGGTAAGCATCGGATTCTTTTAATGCGCGGGAATTTTTATCTTTCTGCAGCTCGATGTTATAAGCGCAGGCTGAAGATGAGAAGAAATACCGCCGGGCGCCAGCCCTGTAGGCTGACTCTATCATATGTGTATTGATTAATATGCTTCGCAGGCATTCTATTCTGAATCGCTCGATGAATCCCATCCCACCCATGTCCGCCGCAAGATTGTATACTTCTACAGCACCTTCGCAGGCCCGCCTGCAATTATCCTCATTGCTTAGGTCCAGGCACAAACACTCTACGCCCTCGGTTCTCTGATACCATTGCGGGAGCGGCTTTTTGTCAATCGCGCGGATGCGGGTAAAGCCCTGTTCACGGAAATATCTTGCTAATGCCCCGGCGATAAATCCCCCTCCCCCTGTAATAACAATTAAATCATCTTCGTTCAAACATGAAAACGCCATAGGATTATTTTTTTTTGCCATTGTTATCCTTTCACACGTTCAATAAATGACTTTAGAACCGGGAATTAATACCTGTATCTTATTGACTCTTGATTTTCTCATCATATTTAGTATAATGCATATATGATTGCGGTATATGCCAATTGTTGCCCAATAGATGTCTATTATTGACTTATATGGATTATTTATGGTTCCTGTTGATAAAAGAGAGCCGGATTTTTTTTCCAACCAGGTCCTGGAGGCAAATCGTTTTTATCTAAATACCCAATCTCAAAAAAATCAAAGACTTAAGGTCATATGCGGCGGCCGGGAACATTGTCAGCCAGGGTATCGAATCGATCGTTCTAATTTCCCTTTTTATTCCATTGAATTTGTGGCAAGTGGAAGAGGCGCAGTTGTTCTTGATGATAAAAAAAATACACTTTTTGCCGGAAAAGTTTTTTCTTACGGCCCGGGTATAGCTCATATAATTACAAATGAAACTGAATTACCTCTGGTCAAATATTTCGTCGATTTTACCGGGTCCGAAGCTTTAAAAATGCTGCGAAAATTCCGTCCTGCTTTGGGAAGCGCTGTTCAGGTATCTGCGCCTGATGCAATAATAAGAATTTTTGAAGATCTCATAAAAAATGGGCAAAATGGCAGTTCTTATACTCCCCTTTTATGCACGGCCATTTTGCAGCAGCTCATTTTTAAAATCGCCGAAACTTCTATAATTGAAAATACACGAAAGTCTGCTGCTTTTTACACTTATCAAAAATCCAGGGAAATCATACAGAAGAATTGCCTTTCGATACGAAGCCTCGATATGATTGCCGAAGAATGTAATATAAATAATGCCTATCTTTGCAGACTCTTCAAAAGATTCGACAACCAAAGCCCATATCAATATCTGATGCAAATGAAAATGAATCTCGCGGCACAGCGGCTTCAATCATCAGATTCATCGGTAAAGGAAGTGGCGCAGGAATTCGGCTTCAGCGATCCTTTCAATTTTTCCAGAGTATTCAAACGGATTTTTGGTATACCCCCCGGCACCTTTAAAAACTTACGTTAAAAACACGGAGACAGCGAATTTGAAATTTTAAGAAGTAAGAAAGGGCCGCAACAATTTGCAGCCCTTATATTTGCCTCAACTCGCCCTAACCTAACTGGCTTACTCGCCGTTCAGCCACCAGTTTGCAAACTGCATCAGGTCATCAACCTGGACGCTACCGTCACGGTCACGATCGGCGCCGCTGCACCAGGCGTTTGACCGGGAGCAATTGGTTTTCAGCCACTGAGGGGCGAAAACCGCGTAATCCTTGAAATTATACAACCAGGGCGACAGATATGCCCCGTCAATTACCTGTTGAGTCGCTATACCCGGCCCCTGCCAGGCGACCGCTATATTGTCGCCGCCGCCGTTTTCCTTCTGCAAGGCCTCGATGTAATATTTATGTCCCGCCAGCAGCGATTTTGGCGCCGATGTCTGCGAACTATATTTAGTCCACTCGCGTGAATTGGTCCAGTCGCTTACATAGGCAATCAGGACTGCATTATTGGGATTGTCATCGGTGCTGAGCCATAACTGGCCATTGTCATCACTGGCAATCCAGAACGTATAGTTGCCGTCTGCAGGTGGGTACAAATACCCGCGAATGCGTGTTCCGTAGCCGTCCGCCCAATTGATGGGTCCTTCAAGTGACGTAAGCAATTCTCGTCCGTTGGGATTAAGCGGGTAATTTATATCCGACGTCAGACTGCTGACTGTGGTTCCTGAAAATTTTGCCCACCATTCACGAAGGATATAGCCGGTGGCATCGCCGCTGACAACATTGATATTTACTGCCGTTGAGGTAGTTGTCCCGTTATTATTATCAGTAGCCCGTGCGGTCAAACTGTATCGGCCCACGTTGACATCGTTCCACGTATAAGAATACGGCGAATCTGTAACTTCACCCAGTTTTGTCGAACCCTGGAAGAATTCCACTTTTGTTACGAAGCCGTTAACAGCGGAAGCATTTGCCTCAATGACAATGTCGCTTCCCGATGTAAATCTATCGCCGTCGAGAGGCGAAGTTATGGAAACGTTTAGCGGGGTTACCCGAAGCACAATATGGCAGACACTTGTTTTGGGAATAGTATAGGTGAACGAGTTATTTGTAATTGTGTAGATTCCGGTGGTTTCCGAAATGGTTGAACTGGTGTTATCGAATTTCCAGACCCTTCCGGCCAAGAAGGTTTGCGGACTGTTGATATTGAATGTCCCGGTAATATCGCTGGTCTGGCTTTTATTGATAACCATAAGATGAAGCTCATTGGCATTGCTTGCGAATACAGAGGCGTAAATAGAGCTGTTCACCTTATCTGACATAGCCGCAGGAACGTTGGTATCACCGAAAGTCGAATGGAGACCGTCGTAATTCCTGTACATTTGTACCGCTGTGTCAATATAGCCGCCACTTCCCCAGTAATTAGTCATATATACGCCATACTTGCCGCAAATGCCCAGAAAATCGGCTGTGGTAATACCGGTTGCCCATTGCGTAGAAGGGCCCCAGGTATATTCCGAGATTGCTATATTGGTGTCCGGAAAGTAAGTCTGTATGTCAGATTTAAATCTTGTGAGAATCGGCAAAAATTGCGCCCAATACGATTGGTTTACCCAGCTTGAACCACCATCAGGATAAGTCATATGAGGATAAACATAATCTTGGTCCCAAAGGGTTCTCGGCGCCTGCATTCTTGCGTTAAACAGTCGCGCATCGTTAAGACCGTCGGTACAAATACCATGGCCGTTGCCGTCATCCTCCGGGGGATACCAGTGAACATCAAGAACGTCGAGAAGCCTTCTTCCATTGGCATCCGACGCCTTTTTCATTTCATCAAGATAATAACTTATGAACCAGGGACGGCCTGCTGACACGCTTGACCAGTCGGATGCACCGCC
>Ga0187886_1003053_pt1 | contig 12786 bp, 11 predicted proteins | sample June2016WEW_20_1_FD_133001 | JGI IMG/M metagenome (GOLD analysis project Ga0187886, IMG submission 133001) | Peatland microbial communities from SPRUCE experiment site at the Marcell Experimental Forest, Minnesota, USA - June2016WEW_20_150 | ecosystem: Environmental > Terrestrial > Soil >...
CGCAAATATCATTCACGACCGATTCCATCACCGCCGTCGCGACCGCTTTCGCAGTTAGGTTTGACCCGTTTGCTTTCAATATGGGCGTAATCCGCTCAAATGCAGTATACAGGTTCGTTGTTTTCTCTAACGCTGGCATTTTGTTCCTTTCTACGCTTACAAGGCAGCCAAATTATATGACAATTCACCTTGCAATCGTAAATCTTGTAACCAGCTATTCCAAAGAGCAAGTCTAGCATGAGAGCATTTCTCATGCCAGAGTTGCGCCTTGCTAATCCTCGACCGTAAAGCAATTAGGGTTCTCAACAATGGAAAGTTCGTCGATTGGCATTTCGCAAGGTGCGAAAGCAATTTCGTTTTCTTTGCAAAACGCTTCAAACCCCAATGAACTTTCATTAAAAGCTTCTAGGTTGAAGCTTTCCGCCACTCGAAAAGCTTGCCACGGCTTTCTTACGGTGCATATAGCAATATATTCCATTTTTTTCATTTTTTTCCTTTCCGCACCCTAGCTTAATTGCCGGGGTGCAAATTTCAAAGAGCATCTAGCATCATAGCTAGAATTGTGCCAGCAATCCAGCTTGGCACCCCAAATAGCGCAGGGCTGGCTTTGAACCTGATTAGCGCGGTTAGGGTCTGAATTGATGGCATCGCATCATTCCCGCTGGCAAGCCAGCTTCCGGGTCTAATCGCCCTGCATTTCTTATGAGAGCATTCCTCGTGCCAAGCTTTGAGCTTGGCCAGCGATTTCGCTTGCTTCGTAGCCAGCGGCGGGCGGCTTCGCAGCCAGCGGCGGGCGCATATATTAGTTAGGCTGACAATGTAAATACAATGTAAAGCCATTGTAAAACAATACGGCCAGCCCCGCCCACCCCTTCAGAACGGAGACGAGGATATAGTGGAACCTCCCCCGCAAAACCGCACCATTTTATACGACTTTCGGCTAGTATGGAATGAGCAGAGGAGTATGGTCCAGAGACTGGACCAAACGCGAGGAAAAAGCTCTGCGAGGATGCTTCGACGCCGAAAAGATTTCTTCAAATACCCTATTGACAACCGCGCGGTGCCGTGCTATATTGATGCGATGGAAAAAATAAGCGTAGAAGCAAGCAAGCAGAGCTTGGCGCGGGTCGAACGCCGAGAAAAAACATTGCGTGAGATACTCGCAATGCAGGATTTACAGCCGTGGGCACAGTCGAATGAGCAGCAGCAACTTCAATCCGTTGTCGAATCTGAAACATCATGTCGGGCCTATTGTTCCTAAGTTGTTGCAAGGGGAACAAGACGTCGCGAAGATTGATGGTGCGTTGTTTGGGGATACCGATACAAACATTCGGTTGCAGCGAGAGAAACCTGTTCATCGCTTAATGTTTGAGATGGCTGCACAAGGTTACAATGGCGAAGAAATTGCAAAACATACAGATTATGACCCAAGTTACGTTAGGCGTTTGTTAAAACAACCTATTGCCCGTGAGCACATAGTCAAAACCATTGCCAAAACCGTGCAAGACGAAATGAAAGAGTTTCTTGAAGCCGAGGTTCTTCCGTCCCTGCGAACCCTCAAGGCCGTGCGTGACGGAACAGAAGTTCGCAACCAAGACCGCATTTCCGCCTCGACCGCCTTGCTCGACCGTTTTCTCGGTAAGCCCGTGCAGCCCATGACGACCGACGCGAAGCCCGTTGCCTCGATGTCTGATGACGAGCTCCGCGCGAAAGTCCAAGCCGAGATTACAGCGTCGCAACCAAACTAAGTCATGACCCAAGCCCAACAAGAGTTTCTTCAACGCATGGAAGTGCGCGGGAGTTTTCATGCTTGGTGTTTGAAAGCGAATCCGGGGTTCGTGCCAGCAAAGCATCACTTGCTTATTATTCACGAGTTGGAACTGCTCGTCGAGAACTTATTCAAAGCCCTCGTGCGCGGGGCGGAAGCCCCCGATGAACCCCTGCGGCTTATGGTTCTCACACCCCCAGGGAGCGCGAAATCGACGTATATCTCAAAGCTCTTTCCCCCGTGGTTTCTGGCACAAATGGGACGGCTCGACCGCTTGATGAAAGACACGGGAAAGCCCACAATCCCCCTTGGTATTCTTGCTTGCTCTCACTCGTCTGACTATGCAAACAAATGGGGCAAGGCCGCGCGGGACGTGATTGTTGGAAACGAACGCTGGCTTGGCATCGCCCTCAAGAATGACTCCCGCGCCTCCGACGAGTGGGCCTTGACTAACGGATGTTCGTATAAAGCCGCAGGCGTCGGCAAGGGAATAAGTGGCGAGCGTATGCACCTTGGCGTCATTGACGACTTCTGTGGCCAAGAACAAGAAGCTGGGTCGAAGCTTTTTAACGACGGAATCTGGATTTGGTGGGAGAATGACTTTGTCAATCGACTCCAACCTGTTTCTGCGCGTGTGATTATTGCCAATCACAGGAACGAAGATGACTTAGTAGGACGGCTCATGGCGAAGGAGCCTACTAAGTGGAGGATTATTCGCTTGAGGTTGCTAATCGAGACCCAAGAGCAAGCTGACGAAGACCCACTTGGACGCAAAGTTGGCGAGTATCTTTGGCCCGAATACTTCACAAAGGAGCAAGTTGACGAACGTATGGCAAATCCCCGCGCCTCTGGTATTCAGCAGCAAGAACCTAGTCCCGAAAAAGGTGGTTTCTTCCAAGCGGAGTGGTTTAATCAGTATGACAAGTTGCCTCCGCTCGACGAGCTACAATTTTATTGCGCGTCTGACCATGCTGTCAGCGAAGCACAGACCGCCGACCTAACCTGTCTTTTGCCCGCTGCTTACGGGCAAGGGAAGTTGTGGATTCTTCCTGATACTGTTTGGGACAGGCTTGGTTCAAAGGCGACGGTTGAGGCGATGTTGAACCTGGCCAAGACGCGCAAGCCTCTTTATTGGTGGGCGGAAAAGGGACACATCAGCAAGTCTATCGGGCCGTTCTTACAAGATAGAATGATGGATGAACATGTTTTTGTGAACATCGTGCAAGTCACGCCAGTAAAAGACAAAATGACGCGAGCACAGTCCTTTCAAGGCATGATGGCAATGAGCGCGGTAATGTGGCCAAAAGCCTCGTGGTTCGCACGCGCCAAGCGCGAGTTTCTTCTGTTCCCCAACGGCAAGCATGATGACTTTGTCGACGCCGCTGCACACCTTGGCCGTGGTGTTCAATCCATGTTTGGGGGAACACCGAAAGCCCCGTCCGCTCAATTTGTTGAAAACGTTGGTATGAATATAACCATGCGTTCAATAAAAGAACAACAGACAAGAGAAAAGCGTGCTCTTGTCAATGCTGACCGATGAACGACCCCGTCCTATCTCAACCACAGCAATCCGACGTGACTCAACCTCCGTCGGAGAATGCTGCTGTTAAGCTGTGGATTAAGCGTATCAAGGACGCGCGTCAACACTTCGACGCCGACTTCAAACGGATGCGCGAGAACATGGAGTTTGCCGCTAACCTCCAGTGGGCAGGGCAGACGCAAATGGACGATGTTGAAGACCGTTACATTGCGAACTTCATCACGCATCACATTAACCAGAAGGTTGCTTCGCTCTACGCACGTGACCCAAAAGCTATCTCGCGGTCTCGCAAGCGGCTCAATTATCAAATATGGGACGGCACAGCCGAACAGCAAATGGCTGCACAGATGGCCTTGCAGCAGTCCGCAATGATGGGCTTAATGTCCCCGCAGGCCGCACAAGCCGCTGCGTTGTTGCAAGACATTGAGCAAGGTCAGCAGTGGGAGAAGCTTTGTAAGCGTATCGGCGAGACCCTCGAAATCCTTTACCAATATCAATGCGACATACAAGCTCCCTCATTCAAGTTCCAAATGAAGCAGCTTGTTCGACGCGTTGTGACTTGTGGCGTTGGCTTCGTTCGTCTTAACTTTGTTCAAAACTGGGACCATGTTCTTTCTTCTTCCTTGACCGACGACTCAATGGCCTATCGTATTAAGCGGGCCAAAGCGTTACTCGCGAACATCGAGGACGACAAGATTCAAGAAGATGACCCACGAGTCGAGCAACTCCGTCTTTTGTTCGATAGCGTGCAGTCCTCGGTGCAGCAGGGCGACATGACGAACATTCAGCAGCGTCTTGAGTTTGATTTCCCGTCTGCTTGTTCGATTATTATTGACCCGAAGTGCAAGTCACTTAAGGGTTTCATCGGTGCGGAGTGGATAGCGCAGCAGTTTATTTTACCGCTTGACCAAGCAAACAGCTATTTCGAGCTTCGTGAGGAAAAGCAGATAACAACGGGTGGCCAGTTCGTTCAATACGCCGATGATGCTATTGAAATGCCGCGTCCGACGGACGGCTCTGCTCCTGCGGACACGCAGAAAACCCCGCTAGGTTGCTTCTGGGAAGTGTTCGACCTCACAACGAAAACCTCCTTCTTTATCTGTGATGGCTGGCAATACTATGTGCAGGAGCCGACTCCTATTGAGCCAAGCATCAATCGGTTCTGGCCGATATTCTCCCTGACCTTTAACGACATTGAAGTTGAACCGGGACAAAAGGTTCGTATCTATCCTCCTTCTGACGTGCAGCTTTTGAAGCCCATGCAGAAGGAGACGAATAGGAGTAGGCAAGAACTTCGTGAGCATCGCAAGATAAATCGGCCGTTTTTTGCTGGTATTGCTGGAATGTTTGAAGAAGCCGACCTTAAGAAGTTTGCTGACCATGAATCTGGTGAGTTCATTCCAATGAAAAATGCGCCTACGGGTGCTAATGGACAGCAAAACGTTGAGGGTGCTTTGTATAAATGGACAGGAACTCCAATCGACCTTAATGTTTATACGACCGCGCCAATTAACGAAGACATTAGTAAGGTCGTAGGCTCCAACGCTCAGCAACAAGGGATGCCGATTCGGCACGTTGCGGCGACTCCTGCTGTTATTCAAGAGCAGGCGAGGATGTCGGATGTGAATAGCAACGTCGACGACCTTGATGACCTTCTTTCGGAACTAGCGAATGGCGGCGGTGAGATGATGTTGAGGGTGTTTAGTCCTGAAACTGTTAATCGCATTGTTGGTAAGGGTGCAGTATGGCCCGACCAGCAACGCGAGGATTTTCTCAATGCCGTGTATCTCGACATTGTCGCTTCGTCGAGTGGACGCCCGAACAAAGCCGTCGAGATTGCAAACTTTGAACGCATCGCACCGATTTTGATGCAAGCGATGGTGAACCCGGCGTTGTGGCCCATAGTTGAGGAGGGTATTAAACGTCTCGACGATAGGCTTGACTTGCAACCTTTTGTTAAGGCGATGCAGATTGCGTCACAGCAGATGGCACAGAGTCAACAGCAGCAAGCTTCGCAACCGCAAGGGCAGCAGCAACGTGCGCCGGCTCTACCACACCAAGCAACGGGGCAGCCGCCAATGTCGGCACAACCGATGCCGGGTATTGCGAGGTAACAATTTATGTTAAAATACATATTAGGCGGTTTGGTGCTTCGTGCACCAGACGCACAAGATGGAGGCTCGCCTAGTCCATCAGACGTAACTGGTGCTGATTCGTCACAGCAAGAACAGGCCGAACAAGAACAGACTCAAGCCGAGGGTGATACCGAGGCGGAGGCTGACGGTGCGGAAACGGCCACCGAAACCGATGGTGAAGAACAAGTTGGTGACCAGCAAGACAGCCAACAAGAACAGCAGCAAGAGGAAACTCAAGCGGCTGAAAACGTGACGCTCGACAAACCGGAAGACAAAGACCTTCCGTTTCATAAGCACGCGCGTTTCCAAGAAGTCATTCGACAGAAAGCGGAAGCCGTGCAAGAGGTTGAAAAAATCAAACCTCTTGCTCAACAGGCAACCGCGTTGAACGACTTCATGCGTCAGAACAACATCTCTCAACAAGAGTTCCAATCTGCTTTACAGTATTTGCAAGCATTGCGTAGCGACCCCGTCGCTGCGTTCAAGATGCTTGAGCCTACTTACAAGCACTTGGCACAATTTGCGGGAGAGGTTATTCCTGACGACCTCCAAGCACAAGTGGCAGCGGGGACGTTGCCATTAGATGCTGCCAGAGAGTTGACAAGAGCACGGGCACAACAACAATATCAAACCGTGCGTCAGCAATGGCAGCAGCAAGGAGGACAACAGGCGACGCAGAGTATAGTTCAGCAGTCGATTGGTCTCTGGCAGACTACCAAAATGCAGGCTGACCCGGACTTGAAACCCGGCTCCGACCTTTACAAATTGGTTGACAATAACCTCAAAGCGATGCCAGTGTTCCAAACGGCTGAACAAGCTATGGCGGGTTGTGAGCAAGCATACAAGGACGCGAAAGCGTTCTTCGCAAAGTATGCTCTTCGGCAAGCAGCCCAACGAAAAGTGCCTCTTCAGTCCCGTCACTCGGCAAGCGGTAACAATCATGTGGTAAAAACAGCCGAAGAAGTTGCTCGATTTATCGGCAGCGGAGGCAAACCACACCAGTTGCGGTATAGTTAATTATGGCATTAGGCTACGTAACAGCAGGCGACCTCGCACAGGCATTGCTTCCAATGCACATGCGCGGGGATGCACTTGCACAGACAATGCAAGATAAGCCCATGTTGAAATGGTGGGAGTCGAAGAAAAAGGCTTTCGCCGGTGGACTTAACTTTCAAATCACCGAACCCGTGCAGGGAGCGTTTATGTCGGACACGACGACTCTGCAAGGCTATTCGCAGGATGACCAACTTAACTTTGGTCAGGCAATGAACATTCAGCGCACGTCCTTCTATGGTAAGGAGCATAACTATGGCCTTATTATTACATGGACGGAGTTGAAACAAGACGGCATCACGATTGACGACAAGCAGGCGGTTCGACGCCATTCCGATAAGGAGCTTTTCGTTTTGACTGATGTGCTCAAAAACCGAATGGCGGACTTTGCGGAGTCCTATGCTCGTGGCAAGGCTCGCTTGTTCTTCTTGGATGGCTCGCAAGACCCGAAAGCAATGGCTGGGTTCAAGAGCATTATTCAAGACACGAACAACGTCGGCACCGTGGGTGGTATTAACAAAGCCGCGTATCCTTGGTGGCAGAATCGCGCTAACTTGGCCCTTGTGCCGAGTGGCGAGAGTCAAAACCTTTGCCGGTTCTTCCAGACGGAACTTCGTAACTTGCGTTTGTTTGGTGGCCGTCCTGACGCTGCTTTCTGTGGTCAAGACTTCCTCAACGCACTTGAAATGGAGATTCGGGCAAAGGGCGTTTACACCCAAGAGGGCTTCACGAAGGATGAAACGAACGACTTCGGCCAGGGTTCTATTAGTTTGAAAGGCCTTGGCAAGTTCGTTTGGGAACCAATGCTCGACCAGCTTAGCGAGTCGAAGCGTTGTTACATCCTCGACTCGCGTCGCATCAAACTTCGTCCGATGGAGGATGAAGATGACAAGACGCTTACACCGGTGCGTCCTTACAACTATTTGGTGTTTTTGCACAACATCACATGGACTGGCGCAATAACCTGTCAGCAGTTGAACGCGAACGGTGTTTATGCTCTTGCTTAAGTATCGTCCGCAAACTGGACAAAACATTATGAAAAAAATCATTGTCTTATTGGGCTTTTGTGTGACACTTGGTGTCTCGGCTCAAAACTCAGCTAATCCCGTTTATCGTGACTTGAACCTTCTTAATGGATGGAACTTGGCTACGACAAACGCTGGAACATATGCTCCCGGACAAAGTAACATCATGTTCACTTTGCCCGACGGGCAGATTGCGTTGTCTTTAACAAACCCCGTAGTTAATGGCGTCACATTAACGAACACTGCGTTTCCTGATGCCTTTAACACCGCGGGGGTTAAAATCGCCACTGACGTTAACGGTGACGTTGTCGCTAATGCGGCAATTCACGTGTTGGTAAATAACACTAACTGGGTTCCTGTTGCAGTTACAAATTCACAGGGCCAGTATTTTGTTTATACTGGCACGACCAATGGACTACCAAGCCAAACCTTCCCGACAATTCCTTGGCCTTTACTGGGAGTTGGTGGTTATCCTTCTTGGATGTATCCGGCTACGACAAATACGTATGCGGCTCTTCCAACAGGGTCAACAACTAATACCTTAACGTTCTTCGTCCAACGTGGATGGGATTATAGTTTAGGTAATGGTTCAGCAGTCACTGTTTGGGATACTTCGACTAACCTATTCCAATTTAGTGCTAACGGCGCTACCTCAACTTTTGCTCCGACACCTGGCGGCCCGTCGTTTACTATCATTACGAATCTTCCTATCGCCTTTATACAGGGTGCGAATAGGATTCGTCTTGCTGCTATTACAACTTATGCTGGTGACTCTGGCGCGACCAAGGGTCAGGGTGCTTACATAATCAACGCAGTTAGCGTTGGTCAACCTCAACCGTAACAATTAACAAAATGGGGCAGAGGTGACTAACGCCTCAAGAAAGAACCAAATGGAAGTAGCAAATTGTAGACTTAGATTAAACAAAGTCGGCTCGGATGTGCCTATCAATGGTATCACTCCAGCCGAAGCAATGCTCCTGCACATTCTGCATGGAACACAAAACGGCGGTATGACCTTTGGCGAAGAGTTCGAGAAGATTACCGTGGTCGGCACGGCGATGGTCGCTACAAAGGAAACGAAAAAAGTAATTGACAAGCCCGCTGTAAAGGAGTCTGTTACACTTGGTAAAGTTATACAAGTGGCGGTTCCCGCACGTGTGCAAAAAGGCAAGTTGATTAAGGCAGCCGTGCCCGCAACGGTTATTCCTGCTGTTCCTGCGAGGGGAACACCTAGTCAACCTGATTACGTAGCGGCAGTTCCTCAAAAAATGGTTCCTGCTGTCGCAGAACAACGGGAGCCAGACGTAACTATTCCTGCTATTCCCGAAGTGCGGGAACCAAGTATAGTTACCCCTGCACAGCTGGAAATATCGCATGAGGAACCTGTCCTCCGCGACCGCACAGACGCCGAGGAACTTCGACGCCTTGCGAGCAAGTATAATGGGGCGCGGGACAAGACGAACAAGCCTGTCATCGAGTCAATATGGCCAGACAAGTTGAATCCTAAACTGCCAAAAACCTTCAAGGAAATTGACTGGCAAGCGACGGGTTCAGTTACGGAAGGTGTCGAGACAGCAGCCGTGAATTATGCCACAGGTGCTCTTGCTACCTCGGCGTTACCTAAATAAGTAATATGCGAAACACGCCGCTTGGCAGAGTCGTTACGATTGTTAAATCCGAGTCCGCGAAGTCGTTGCAACAAACTTCGACTGCGCAAGACACGGAGATATACCAGATTGTCGACGACTGCCAAGCGGCTTTGGCCGGTCAGTTTGATTGGCCGTTCTTAAAGACACGGTGGGATACCACGGTTACTGCTGGAGGAAGATACACGGCTTTTCCCACAGTTAGCAATCTTGGTAATACGGTAAATATAAATCAAGAACGGCCTTGCGACGCTTGGGTTAAGTGGAACGCAATATGGCAACCTGTTGTGTATGGCATCGACGAGTATCCTGAATTTAACTATCTTGACTCGGATAGAAATCAAGTTCTCGACCCCGTGCAGCGATGGCAGTTTTCGGATGAGTCGAAGTTCGAGGTGTGGCCGTTGCCCGCGTCAACAGCTTCGATGCGATTTGTCGGCCAACGACAACTAACAACCCTAAAGCAGACTGCCACAAGTGGCACGTTGCTCGTCGGGATGTATTACACGATAACAACATTTGTCGGGGGCGATAATTTTAGCAACGTTGGCGCAGTTAATAATGCAACGGGGCAGGTCTTTATTGCAACAGGAACAACACCAACAAACTGGACAAACGGTTCAACTCTGACCTCGTGGAACGTTAATGCCACACTCGACCTTGATGACTTGCTTGTCGCGTTATTTTCTGCCGCTGAATATCTTACTCGAAAAGGAGCAAAAACCGCACCGAGTGTGCTGGCTAAAGCAAATCAACGCTTAATGGCACAACGTGGTGCATATCCAATAAGAACAGAGACCTACTGCATAGGTCGTGGGGAACCACTCGGTCGCAAAGCGATACGTCAGGTTCCTTTGGTGTTAGTCGCTGGTAGCACACATTAAGGAGTTTATGATACCAAATAAAAGTTACAATGTTTCAAGTGTTCAAGTCTCGGCATTGCCGATACAGGTGAGTCAAATTGAGGGTTACTTTAAGGGAGCAGGAAACGCTTGCTGGTTACAAGTCTTTGACTCGTGTGTAGCACCAGCAGCGGGAGCTGTGCCCGATTATCAGTTGTTGTTGAATACAACTGCACAGTTTCAAGAAACCCTTCAAGTCGCTCGGTTAACTTTAACCGAGGGTCTTTTCGTTGGGATAAGCACGACAGAAGGAACTTGGACGGCTTCTACGGATACAATGGATATTGTAGTTTGGACGGATGTTACTCCTTTGTCTACCACTGCTGTTGGAGACAAAACGACAAGTGTAACTAGCCTTCAAGTATGGTCGGAAGCAACTGGTGCGGCAAGTGCTAAAAGACTTTATCAAATGGTTGTCAAGGAGTTAGATGGCGTGGCTAGTTTTATTTTAATCTACGCCGATGATACTCCTAGTAACGTTGACCCAGGTTTGGTTCTTGCTCAATACCCGATTGCGGCAAACGCAACAGTTAAGATTCGTTTTGGAGATGGATTGATTCCATTTGACCAGTCTTTAACTAATGCAACAACTCGGCAAGGTTGCACAGTAAAGATTGGTTACACTACCGGGGCGGCAAATTCTAACGGGGTTACTAAATATGGTGCTGTAACCGCTGGAGTTTCGGGGGTCGGCAACCCGGTTACTGCTACCCACGCAAATGTGATTGCCATTACAAACTAATATGAAAAGAATCTGGGTTTTTCTCCTTCTTGGCTCGACGGCGTTAGCCGATGTGCCTGTGCCACCAGCAGCGTCACAAACAGAAGTTAATGCGGGTGTGATTCATAGTAAGTATGTTGCACCGGATACGTTACATGGCTATACTGGTGACCCTGGAATGCGTGTTTTGGTTACGGCCACAAACCTCTATGCCATCACGCCAAACACGAACGTCATTCTTTTGTTCAACGATTCTTCCGCGCTGAATGTCCCCGCGCAGGGAATGTGCAATGATTTGCTTTGCGGCGGAACCAACACTTACATCGTTGACACGTCCACAATTCTGCTTGCCGACCAGCGTTTTTTCCGGCGCGGCAGTTCGCCTTATGCCGTGGTGTTGAACCAAAATCAGGCCACGAATCAGTTGGCAGGATGGAACTATTTGGACACTGATATTCATTTCGGAGACCCCGATTTGTTCAGCAACTACATGTATCTGCCTTTTGAGAATTTCTATTCTGATTACGACCCTCCAAATGGGTGGATAAACACTTACATCGGAATCTTGAACTGTCATGGCCCAGCCGGAGTTATTGGCCAATCTTTATACAAAGCCTTTTCAGTTTCCAATTATCAGGCTGAAATTTCTTCGATTGCGATTGACCCGTCATTTTCCAATGGTATTGCCCTGTTCGCTTCAAACTGGGGTGCCAAGCACACAACGAGCCAGATTTACCGATATTCCCTCGACGCAACGATGACAAATTTGACCTTTGTGAACTATATGACCCTTTCACAAAGCCTTCCATACATTCAAGGAATGGTATGTTACAACGGGTTACTTTACGTCATGTGTAACGGGAACAATACCGTCTATGCAGTCAACCCTTCAAATGGGAACGTGGTTGCATCAATCGTCATGAATGTGCCGGTGGTTGGCGGCTCGGAATTTAAGGGTTTGGATATTTACCCCACAGCAACTGGGCCGCTCTTGGCCGTGGAAATAGTTACCACCCCGGCTACTTCCCAAAACGGCGTGAACTGTTTCAACTTCTTTGGAAATCCAACGGTTACATCAGACCAAATTGTAACCGGGGATTTGATTGGAAACCTTTCTTTGACGACCGGAAAAATCGGGCCGGACCAGTTGCCTTATCCGCTATACCTGACCGGCGACCCCACTCTGGGTGTCGTCGACTTCCATGGTGTCCGCTTTCTTTACGCATCATATTTTTTGGGCAATGGACTCTATCTTACGGGCCTGTCCGCAGCCAATCTTGCGGCTGGCTATACCTCCACATCAAATAATTGGGTGGGAACATTCACTGGCAATCTCACCATTCAAGGCCCTATGACCAACTATCTTGGTTATGGCATAACGAACATTATCAGGCCGGGAGTAAAGGGGAATGCGTGGACAAACGTAATACAAACTGCGTCCGGCGAAGTGTTGGCTTTTTCGATGGATACTAATGGCTCTTTCGGAAACATTAACTGTGCTTCGATGACATCTGCCAGCACTATTAATGGGTATACCGTTTTGTCCGCAACGCATCGTAACGCTGGCAATGGCGCATTCGCAGTTGGTTCGGCCACAACTCCCTTAATCCAAGTTTTATCTACTAACGTTTATGTTCAAGGCACTTTTACCATATCAAACGGTATTGCTTCCTACATAAACCATACCCCAGTTGCCGTGACCGTGGACGCATCGCCATTCAGCTACACCAACAACACACCGAGTGCGCAAGAAGTTCATGTCGGTGGAGGAACAATCACAACTATTTCCAAAATGGGCGTGACGTTGCCCGATAATGTGGTCAACACTTTGCAGCCGACAAACTACATTGTCATCACCTATACGCTCGCGCCGACCATGACAACGAACGCTTGGTAACTATGACCTCCTCCCACTTCATTTTAATCTGTGCCGTCGCGCTATTTGCGCTGGCGGTGTATAGGGCGTTTAACCGATGAACAAAATATGATATTCAAA
>Ga0187886_1003054_pt1 | contig 12783 bp, 9 predicted proteins | sample June2016WEW_20_1_FD_133001 | JGI IMG/M metagenome (GOLD analysis project Ga0187886, IMG submission 133001) | Peatland microbial communities from SPRUCE experiment site at the Marcell Experimental Forest, Minnesota, USA - June2016WEW_20_150 | ecosystem: Environmental > Terrestrial > Soil >...
CGTATCCGAGCAGGAGATTCCATCGCACAAGGCGCGCATTGTGGTTCTCGGTGAAGGCAACAAGATTCTCTCGCGTCGCTCCGAAACTCCCCTGGGGTGAAGCAAATGAGAATGAGAGCATTCCGGCCGGCAACTGGCCAGCCGTGAGGTGGTTGGCGTTCATCCTCTCGGTGTTGCTGGCGGCAATGCTCGCGCCGCACGCCGCTGCGCGGTCTGTTCGCCGCCCACGTAACGGTTAAAGTTTCCGCGCGACGCCGTCGCCCTCTTCGCTTCTTTGCAGGCTTGTCGTGGCCCGCGCTTTTCGCTACAAGCTGCAGGATATGAAATGGCTGGCTTTTGCAGTTCTGGCGTTGATGCTCCCGATTGCAGTGCCCGCGGACGCCGGCGAAACGAATCTTACCGCCGAGGCAATTCTGGCGCGTGTCTGGGCGAATCGCCCCCTGAAAGACTTTTCGCTGAAGGCCCGGTTGTTTGTGACGCGCGAGAAGATCGTGCCCGTGGAAATTCTCGTGAAGAACACTCCCGAAGAAGTGCGGACGATTTATCGCGCGGGCAAAACGCAGTTGCTGGTCATTCAGCCCGGACACGGCGAGCCGCGCTATTATTTGCAGGGGGCGGGCGAACTCAGGGGCAAGCGCAGAACGGAAGACTTCCTCGGCTCACACTTCAGTGACTACGATCTCGGGATGCCGTTTTTGCGGTGGCCGAACCCAAAGCTCCAGGGTGAGCAGCGCGTGCCGGGACGCGATTGTTACATCATCGAAACCAAAGCTGCAGGCGAGCCTTATGCACGGGTCAGACTGTGGATCGACAAGGAGTACTTTGCCCTGTTGCGCGCAGAGGCGTTTGATGAAAACGAGAATCTGGTGAGACGTTTTGCGATCACCAGTTTCAAACGGATCGGCGAATTCTGGATTCCGCGCGGCATCGAAATCGCCTTCGTGCCGCCGGGGCAGTCACTGCCATCCGAAGAGAAGTCGCGACTCGAGGTGTACGAGGGCAGCTACGATATGCAACTCCCCGTGGAACGGTTTTCGGCAGCGTCATTCGGAGTTGGATCCGGTGCCGGCAAGAGCGGTCACTAACAGACAGAAACGATCATTCGTGCTTGGGGATCCACTGCATGCCGCGGCGTTCCCAGTTGTTCAGTTTTATCTCCAAGTGGCTGCGGGCGAAATTGTGGTGCATGAAGTGGAGCGCAACCGCCGCCTCATGGTTCTCAAGCTTTTTTGAGAAGGCGTTCGTCAGACGAGTGAACCGGCGGATACTCAACCCCGGCGCCGAAGGTACCAATTCCTCGGCCAAAAAGGCACGGGGAACCTGATGGACTTTGTGACACCGTAGCTGGCGGACACACGAAGCCGAAGGCACAAGAGACCGCGCCCGCCCGCGCCAAACCCGGCGCGGGCGGGGCGATAGCGAAGCCTCGTTTGGCCGGGGAGGGATTTATTGTCAGAGGTGATACTATGACCGCTCGTCAGACTGAATGGCCCGCGATGGTCGCGGGGCGTAGGTCATATGGGAAATGCCGGCTAAAAAGGATTGCCGTGCAGTTCTGGGCGAGGTGGCTGAGGGGAGAACCCCAGTTCGCCGAGCAAATCCAGATCAGCTTCGCACTCGGGATTCTTCGCCGTAAGGAGTTTATTGCCGTAGAAAATCGAATTGGCTCCCGCGAAGAAGCACAGCGCCTGAGCTTCCCGCGACAGCCGCGTGCGGCCTGCTGAGAGCCGCACTTTGGAGCGCGGCAGGGCAATGCGCGTCGTGGCCACCAGTCGAATCAACGGAAAAATGCCCACGAGCGGTTGATCCTCCAGCGGCGTGCCTTCCATGGCCATAAGACAGTTGATCGGAACACTCTCGGGCGGCGGGTCGAAACCCACGAGCACTGCCAACATTTTCAGGCGATCCAATTCGCTCTCTCCCATCCCGATGATTCCGCCGCAGCACACCGAGATGCCAGCCTTCTGGACGGCACGAATCGTTTTCAACCGATCCTCGAATGTGTGCGTGGTGACAATGTTCGGATAAAACTCAGGACTCGCGTCGAGGTTATGGTTGTACGCGGTGACACCCGCGCGCTTCAACTCGTGCGCCGCCGTTTCGCTGAGCTGCCCCAAGGTGACACAGACTTCCATGCCGAGCTTACTCACTTCGCGAACCGTCTGGAGGACTGCCTCAAACTGTGGCGTGTTTTCGCGGACGCCCTTCCACGCCGCGCCCATGCAGAAACGTGTCGCACCATTTTCCTTCGCTCGTCGCGCCACTTCCATCACTGCTTCGGTTGGCATAAGCTCCTCGGCGTTCACCCCGGTGGGGTACCGGGCGCTTTGCGCGCAGTAGGAGCAATCCTCGCTGCAGCCGCCGGTCTTGATGCTCAGCAACGTGCAGAGCTGGATTTCGTTGTTCTTCCAGTGCTTCAAATAAGTGTTGCGCGCCTCCTGGATCAGGTCAAAGAACGGTTGAAGTAAATCCTCCGGAGGTGATCCAGAGTTGTAACCTCCATATCACCAAGCACTTTTATTCCTGAATTTGCGGCCATCCTCAATGTACCCCCCATTTCGGCTTAGATGCTACAGGAAGGCCTGTTGCATTGCAAGCCGCTGGCCGTTTTGCTAGTGTATGCGGTATATTTTATGGATCGAACCGTCCAGAGAATCTGCGATCTGTTGCAGAGTCCCGATGGCATGCGACGTTGCGCGGCTGCGATGGTGCTGGCTGAACTCGCCCCAAAAGACGCGCGCATCGTCAAGGCCCTTGGCGAATCTCTCAAAGATGCCAACCAGCTTCTCACCCGCTATGTTCTCGAAGCCTTCGACGCGATCGGCACGCGCGCCGTCGTACCTTACGTGCTGCCGCTGCTCGATGCGGAGGACATGGAAACGAAGCTCCGCGCTGCTGCCATCGTCGCGCGCGCGGGCGGCGACATCTTGCCCGAACTCAAACGGCAATTTGAAAAGTCGAGCGTTCAGCAGAAGCGCGTCCTCGTGGACATCGTGGCCCGCATTCACACCCGCGAGGCCATGCAGATCATCCTCAACGTTTTGTTCGATCCCGATTTCGAACTCGTGAAGGAAGCCTGCCAGGCAGTTCGACGCCACATTGGCGATGCCACGCCCAAAGAGCGTGCCATGCTCCACAAACAGGTCGCGAAGTTCACGAATTCCTCGCGCGTCAAAAAGAATGACCGTGTGTTGAGCTCCTGCTTGCTGTTGGTTGGCAACATCGGCGCTCCCAACGCCCGCAACATTCTGCTCAAACACACAACGCTCAGGAACCTCGGCTACATCCGCCGCAACGCATTGATCGGCCTCAAAGGCTTGGAACTCACAGGCGCTGCGGCCAAGGCGACCGCCCGCCAGATGCTGAAGTATCTGGCGGACTCTGACACCATGGTTGCGCAGCATGCGTTGGACATTCTTGAGAAGCTTCCATTGTCTGGCTCGTACGACTCGCAGTGGCGCAAGCTGTTGAAGAACAAACATCCGGTCGTCCGAGGGTTCGCTGCTCGCAGGCTCGCGGTCAGCGACAACGCCGCCACCAACCGATTGATGATGACGCTGCTGAACCACGAGGACGCGCAGGTCGGTGAGATCGCCGCCGGCGCGCTCGCTCGTCACAAACGCGCCACCAAGCTGTTGCTCGCCGCACTGGCGCGGGAACGCAAAACCGAAGCGGCTTGGCGACTGGCAAAAATCCTTAAGCCTCACAGCGAGTCTGTGGACAAGAAGATGCTCAAGAAATTCGCCGCGCTCGCCGCCCGCGATCTCGAGTCGGGGAATCCGCGCTACGAAGCACTGTTTTACTTCCTGTGCAACATCGATCCGAAGGTGGCGGATGGGGTGGTGCGCGACGTCGGCTTGAAATTCAAGAAGGTAAAGAGATGGTCGAAGGCAGTCGAATGCCTGCGGCAACTGGCGCGGTCCGAAAGTTTCGACCGGGAACTGCGCTACGAACTCAGCGTTTGCAACCTGAAACAGTCGCAAAAGGATCTCGCCCAGCATTTGCGTGCCGGAGATCAGGCTCTGCGTGGTTTTCAGGCGTTACTGCCGGACAAATCGTTCAAGCTGCTGGAGCGATTGAAGAAAGAAAAAGTCCTCGATGCAGCCGATCTTTATTATGTCGGTTTCCACTTTAGCGAAGGCACAGGCGACGAGCAAAAGTTCGGTCAGAAGCTGCTCGAGCACGTGGCGAAATGCTGGCCCAAGACCAAGGAAGGCAAAGCCGCCCGCAGCAAGCTGAAGCTGGCGACCCAGCCGCCGGTTGTGACGCGAACTGCCCTGCCGACCACGGAACCTAAGGAATCGCAAGAGTAGTTGCCGCAATCGTGGCCGGCGTGCGGGTGGAACTTCGTCCTCCAGAGAGATGCGGTGTTCCCACAAAACATGGAGGGCTTGGCTCCAGCCAAGCCGTGCTGTCAGGTTTTTTTCAACGCCCTGCGGTGGGGTCAAGGGAGAGCACCCAGGCATTGGCGCGGCCGCCTCCTGCGACAGACGGACGGCCTCGTCGTACCGCCCGGCCTTCATGAGTCCGGCCAGCCAGTGTCCCAGTCGGGCCAACCCTGCACGGCGACCTTCCGGTCGTCGGCACTCGGGCCACGAAGTTTTTCCCAGATGTTGGCGACCGCCTGCTGAATCTGCGTCGCGTCTTTAGTGTCGATCTGCTGGCCAATCGGGTTCGCTGGAGTTGACCCCGACACAAGTGTCGGGGCCGCCCAGCCAACCGTCCCCGCGCCCAAGAGTGCCACCGCCACAAGGTTCAAGCTCCATTTTCTCATCGTTGTAACCTCCTGTCCCGTCGGCCGTCTGTCGCGCAAAACTGACGGCTGAGAGCCGACAGATGAAGGCAATCCCCTCTTAATCGTAACGGCCTCCGTTTTCGCAACTGCTTACTCAACCCATTTACAGAATCAAGAGATGTGACCCCGACTGCCTTTTGTCTTGATCGGAACCTTTACCGGCTGCGTAGTGCCTGCGGGCCAGTAAGTCCAAAATGATGAATAGTTAGATGTGACCCCTAGAGCTAACGGTGGTTCGATGTGTCTCGGTCGCCCTTCCTTCTCGAGAGCCTGTTTCAACGCCTGGACGCGCTCGTCGGAGCCGACAAAGACATTCTCGGGGAACCGGTAATAGCGGAGCATCCCGGCCAGAATCTCCGTGCCCAAATAGGAGTTCAACCACATGCCGGCCAGGTATTGCAGACGCAGGTTCGAGTCCGTGTTGATTTGCGCGTGTTTGCTCCACTCCTGTAGATCGGCTGCCTGCCCGGCGTAGGTGGCGAGCAAATCAACCGCGACTCCCGGCCCGTCCACTTCCTTTCCGCCGCGCCACTTTTTCCCGCCGAACCCCGCCTCTTCGAGCGAGGCTTTCACGCGCTGGTAGTCGTCGCGGTCGAGCCGCTGCTGCAATTCGTCCACGTCGATCCTCGTCGGCCCGACCTGACCGAACAAAACCGCGTCGTAACCTTCCCCCTTGGCATCGTTGCTCCAGAGAATCCCGTTCGGGAACACCTTGAAGAAGGTCGCAATCATGCTCTTCGCCGTGTCCGAATTGCTCTCGTAGAGCGGAATCCACAAGCTCATCACGCCGCCCGGATTCAAATGTTCCTTGCACCACGTGTAATACTCCACCGTGTTCAGCGCGGCGCAGCCTTTGACCCACGGATCAATCGGGTCGGACGTGATGATGTCGAAGTTCTCGCGCGTCGTGCGGACGAAATGCCGCCCGTCGTCGAGAATCACCTGCGTCCGCGGATCGTTCACCACCCCGTAGTTCTCTTTCGCAAACATCGGTGCCACGAATTTCGGGACCAACGGTTCGATGTCGCAGATGACGATGCGTTTCACGCTCGGGTACAAGGTAAACGTGCCCGCTGTCACCCCCGCGCCGCAGGCCACCACCAGCACCGACTTCGGGTTCTTGTGCGCCAGCGCCGAGATGTGTCCCAGCATCCGCTGCAACCGCATATCGCGCGGGTCGTTCGACGCCTGCACCTTGCCCGCGCCGTGGAAACTGCGAACGCCCGCCGTGGACATCGTCACGGCAACCGACACGTTCATTCCCTCGCCCACATAGGTGCAATACACATCCGTGGGACCGGCTTCAAACGGAACGTCATCCTCCTGGACAATCCCCGGCATGATTTGACCCGCCCAGGTCGCCATGTGACGTCCATAAGCGACCAGACCCCAGGGAATCGGGAACAGACTCCATGCGAGCCAGGCGGCAACGCCCACCGCACCCACCAACGCAACGGCAACTCCCGCAGCAAACTTCCTCGTCTCACCACCGGAGGTTTCGGCAACACGCGACCAAAGGAATGGCGACAATGCCACCAGCATCGCGACGGTTGACAACCCGATTAACACCCGCTGCGACCATTGCGTCCCCACCGCAGGAATCAGCACCATGCTGAAAGCGAGCGCGCCAATGATCGCACCCACGGTGTTCGCGGCATACACTCCGCCGACCAACCGCCCTGGATCCTGCCCGCGAACCGCAACCGCCGCCAGCGCCAGCGGAAAACTTGCCCCCCAGAGAACCGTCGCCGGCAGAATCGCCCACAGGCAACGCGCCAGATCGAGTTGGAACGTGTACCACGGGCTGCGCGAGATAGACAGATCGATCGGCCAATAAGGAATCGAGTCGGAGATCATGTGCGCCGTCCAGGCAATTGCCGCGGCGAGCAACATTTGGCAGATTCCCAAAGCAATCCGGCGCGACATCGTTCCCCGCGCCAGAAACGATCCAACGCTGCTGCCGATCCCCAGTCCCACCAGGAACACAGCCAGGATGATCGAAAACGTGTACACCGTCCCGCCGAGCATTAGCGAAACCAGCCGGGTCCAAACCACCTCGGCGCCCAGTGCCGACATGCCCGACAACGCGATCGTGACGTACACGCCCCGTGCTCCCGACGCGCGAGCCGTGCGGCTCTGTGCTGGTTCATCGGCAGGCGCCCGATGCGGCGATTCACTCGCCAAACTCAAAGCGATCAACGTCACCGTCGCGTTAATTGCCGCGGCGACATACGTGGCCGTCGGCATGTCGTGAACCTGCAACAAATAAAACCCCGCCAGCAAACAGCCGAACACGGCCCCGGCAATGTTGCCTCCGTAAAAGAACCCCAACCACGACACTCCCTGCGGCGTCGTTTCCACCCAGCGCGCAATGGCCGGCAACGTCGCCCCCATCAACATCGTCGGCGCCAGCAAGCACACGGCACTGACCAAGCCGCGCAGCAGAATGTTCTGGAATCCGTGCCCGACATGCGCCGTGTAAATCTGGCCGACAAACGGCATAACGAACAGTTCCACGATCCCGATCACGCCGATCCCCAACTCCAGCAGCGCGTAAACTCTCATTGGATGTCGCCGCGCTGGAATTACCCGCGCCAGCAACCAACTCCCCAGGCACATTCCTCCCATGTAGGTTCCCAGCAACACGCCGAGGGAGACCGCCGTTGACCCGATGACGAGTTGCAGCAACTGGAGCCAGACGATTTCATAAATCAACGCCGCACACCCGCTGCCGAAGAACAGCACCACCAACACAGGAAGAAACCGAGGGGATGCAGGAAGATTCGTCGTCTGGTTTAAGTCTTGACCGGTCATGGCGTGATTACGACTACCGGAACCGGAGCCAACGCGCCAGCGCAAAGCGTCGCGCCGAAACCGACGGTCTCGCGGGGGCACCGCCAACCTGTACCTCAACCCAAATCGATTGCCGCTTTCAGATTCCGAGGCAGGGGTCAAGGCAGGGGTCAGGCAGGGGTCAGCTCGATTTTCATAATGCCGCGCAGGTTGAACTAAGAACAATCGAACTGACCCCTTCTCGGCCTCGTCATACTGCTGCGCCTCCATGAGTTTGGCCAGCCAATGCCCCTCCCGGGTTGGTCCCAGCACCGCGACTCTCCGGTCCCGGTGATTCACCGCCTGCAATTGCTGCCGGACGTTTGCGATCGCCTGCTGAATCTGCGTTGGATCTTTGCTGTTGAGCTGCTGGGCAATTAGGTCCGTCGAACACTGGCTTTTGCCACGGCGGTCGCGCCGCGTGATTTCGCGCAGTGACTCCGGATAGAGATCAGAAACTCAACTGACAATTTGGCGGTGAAGCGGCGGCATCTGACAGTTTGTCATCGTTCACCGCCTGTTTGTTGCGGATGCGGCACGCCATAGATGTCGATATGATACGGGCGGCCGCCGAACGTGGTGTTGCGCTCGGAGAAATAGCCCAGCAGGCCGAAGACGAGCGCCAGCACCAAAGCGGCCACACCGATGCTCACGGCAACGGGGCGCTTTTTCGGATGACGCTCGGGACTTCGGTCGAGGAATGGCCAAACCAGCAACAGCAACGGCGGAATCAGGGACACAAACAGGCCGAGCGTCTTTGGAAAATACTTCAGCAACTGATACGTGGACAGGAAGTACCACTCCGGCTTGATGCCTTCGGGCGTCACGAACGGATCGGCTTTCTCTCCCAATTCGACCGGCCAGAGCACGATCAACGTTACCAGCGCGCCGACGAGCAGGCTGAAGACCACGCCCTCCTTCAAGACGTGGTGGGGGAAAAACGGGACGCCGTTCTTCTTATCGATCGGTTTTTCTTCACCGACCCGCTCCAACGTGGCCAACCCCTGCACGCGCATCAGGAACAGATGCGCGACAATCAACATCGTCAGCACCCACGGCAGGATCACGACGTGCAACACGTAGAACCGGGCCAGCGTCTCGCCCGTGACGCCTTCGCCACCGCGCAGCAGCAGCTTCATATACTGGCCTGCCAGCGGAATCGCGCCGGTGATTTCGGTGCCGACGGTAGTGGCCCAATACGAAAGCTGGTTCCACGGCAGCAGGTAGCCGGTAAAACCGAACGTGATGGTGCAACCAAAGATAAACACGCCCAGCACCCAGGTCAGCTCCCGTGGTTTCTTGTACGCGCCCATGAAATAGGTGCGCATCATGTGCACCAGCACGCACAGAATCATCAACGTCGCCCCCCAGGCATGCAGCCCGCGGATCAGCCAGCCGAAATGCGCCTTGGTCATGATGAAACGCACGCTCTCGAACGCGGTGTTCGTCGTCGGCCGGTAGTAAATCATCAGCAGAATGCCCGTGACGACCTGGTTGACGAACAGAAACAGCGACAGGCTGCCGAACGTATGCCAGAAGCCAGTCTCTTTCGGCAGCGGTTTGTGCATCTGCTCATCGACGAACTTCTCCACCACGCCGATGTCAACGCGTTGGCCCAACCAGGCGCGGAGCTTTGGGTAGAGACTCATCGCGGTGTCGTTGTAGCCGCGCTTCCCTGCCCCGAAAGCTTTCGGGGTGAATGAAGCGCGGGCCGTTCGGTTGCGGCGGGCGTTCGGCGCTTCGCAGAAGCGCCGCTACACGAGCAATGATTGCGTTCGCGCGTGCGGCTCATGCGGATTTCACCATCACTTCCCCGTTGACGACCATCACGCCCTGCTTGGCCAGCGGTCGCGGCGGCGGACCGGAAACGGGGCGGCCGTTGGTGTCGAAGAATCCCGCGTGACACGGACAAGCAATTTGCCGCCGCTGCGCATCCCAGCCAACGATGCAACCGAGGTGCGTACAGATGGCCGAGAACGCACCAAAACCCTGTGGCGTACGGATCACAATGACCGGATGCCCGTTGACGGCAACGATTTTCGTCTGCCATTCAGCGAAGTCCGCTGCCTTGCCCGCCGAAACCGTCTGCACACCGGGTCCTCGGCGCTGCGCCGGCCAGACGTAGCTGAGCACCGGCGCGGCGAACGCAATCGCCCATGCGATCAGGCCGCCGGTTAACAGCCAGTCCAGAAACGTGCGACGCGAAATCTTTTGATTCTCGTTCACGACATCAGTGTTCGCATTGTAGCCGCGAAACTTTTTCGCGGCATCCTCCCGCGACCCACGCCTCGGCCGCGAAAAAGTTTCGCGGCTACAGTCATTTCTTCTCCTCTATTTGCCGCCGTTTCGCCCAGAACAGCACCGCCATCACTATGGGGAACCCCCAAATCGGGCCGAGTGCGAGTCGTTTCCAGCGCTCGAACCGCTCCAAGCCCGAGATGTCCGTGAGCGCTTGGTTGAGAATCTCTCCGGAATGCGCGGCCACAGGCTTCAGTTGTTGGAGAGAGAGCGTGTGCTGGAGCGCTTCCAGTTGCGTGACCTGCGTCTTGGCTTCCTGCAATAACAGTTGGTCATCGTCCGTCGCCAGACCACGCACAGTGGCGCCGTGGACTGTGGCGACCGCGTGTTCGTAGGCGCTTTGCTCTTTGCGGATCAGACCGGCCACCGCATCGCGCACGCCTAGTTGTTTGGGGTTATTGGCGTGACACTGCACGCAACTCTCATCGAACAACGCGAGCGACGCTTTCTGGATTCCGTGATTGCCGTGGCAACTGACGCATTCGCTGAACAACCCGGCTGTGGCCGCCTCTGCGTGAGGGCTTTTCTCGAACAACTCGCGCTGGCGGATGTGGCACTTGCCGCAGACTTGGCCGACTTCCTTGGTGCCCGGCGGCGTCGCGCCGTGGTTGCCGTGGCAGGTGACGCAGGTCGGCGCGCTCAGGTCGACCTTCTCGAAGAGTAATTGGGCGTGATAACTGGTCTTGTACTGCGTCACGACGTCAGCGGGCAGTTGATACTGCGCCATGAGCTTCGCGTCGCTGTGGCAGCGGCTGCAAGTCTGCGGAACGTTGGTTGGGTAGGTGCGGCTGGCCGGTGCCTTCGAGGAGAGAATATCGTGTACGCCGTGGCAATCGGTGCAAACGGCCGCGTTCTGGTCGTTGTGCTCGAACAGTTGCTCGCCGTGCTTGCTGGTCTTGTAACGGTCGAGTTGGTCGGTAGGCAGGCCGTACGGATTCATCCGGCGCACATCGCTGTGACAACTGGCACAGAGTTCAGCGATGCCGCGTTTGTTATCTGGCCGCTTAAAGTTGTCGGTAGCGTGCGCGGTCTCGTCGTTCACCTTGGGATCGCCGCCGTGGCAATCCACACACGTCAGCCCGGCCTGCGCGTGCCCGCTTTGCGCATAGAGCCCCTGCTCCTTGCCGTGGCATTTGAGACAAGAGATCTCTGCCGCTGGCGCGGCCATGACGGCAGCCAGCAACACCAGCGCCACGCCGATCACATCGAGCCGCCGTTGTGGCAGTCGCTGCATTTTTGACCTTTCCATGCGTCGGCTAGATCCTCCGACGGATGTTGAAATTCAAATCCCTGGGCGCTGAGCGTTTTCAAGTCCGTCCCCGCTCCCTGGGCGATAATCGTATGGCAACTGTTGCAGTCAACAGAAATCGTCTTGCCCTCGGCACTGGCGTGCTGGCCGTCGTGGCACCGGAAACAGCCGGACCATTCAAGGTGGCCAATGTTGTTGGGATAGACCTTCCAGCGCGATTTCATTTCGGGGAAGAAGTTCGCCTGGTAGATCTTCTGGAGTTCGGCGATGGCGCGCTGGACGGTCGCGGGGTTGGCCGACGCGTACTTCTTCGTCAGCAGGTCGGTGATTTTCTGCAGGGCCTCGGTGGTGGTCTGGTACTCGGCGGCCAGCGCGTCGACGGCGTTTTTCTTGATCGAGGGCAACGCCGGATCAATCCGCCCCAACGCCATCGCGGAGTCCACCGCCTCGTCGGGCGAGCGGAAGATGTGCGTGGGCCGGTTGTGGCAGTCAATGCAGTCCATCCGCCGCACGGATGCGCCGGCCAACTGTGCAGGCTTCAGTTTGTTCTCTTTCGCCTCGTACACGGTGGCGTTGCCCTTGGAATCCGTGAAGCGAATCCAAGCGATCTTCTGCCGCGCTTCGTCTGTCGCGATGTACTCAACCTTGTTGGCGACGTTCATGTGCCAGTGGATGCCGCCGACCGGCCCATGCGTCGGATCGCCGCCGCCCACCTTGAGCAACAGTTCCACCGTCCACGGGCTGTTCTTCTCGTCGTACTTGAAATGCGTGCTGACCTTTTCGACGGCGCCGTAGAATTTCTGCGGCCAGTGGCATTGTTCGCAGGTCTCCTGAGCCGGGCGGAGGTTTTTCACAGGGATCGGAATCGGCCGCGGATACTTGTCAAACAGAGTCGCATAGACCTGGTAACTGCCGGACAATTTGGAGCGCACGAACCACGTCGCACCGGAACCGATATGACATTCCGTGCAGGTGACGCGTGTGTGTGGCGAGTTCTGGTAGGCGGTGAACTCGGGCCGCATCACCGCGTGACAGGTCCGTCCGCAGAACTGCGTCGATTCGGTGAAATGATAACTGCGATAGCTGCCAATGGCTGTCAGCAGGAAAAATACGACCGCGAATCCGCCCAAGCTGCCGAGCAGTTTGCGGTGCCGGGGCCGGTTCAGATCGATGATGGGAAACAGTGTCAGTGCGACGCGGCCACGCTGCACCAACCGATGGCGTTCCATGATGATGCCGACAACAACCAGAATGAGTCCGGTAATCAAAAAGAAGGGGGCGACGAAGTAGGTCAGGATGCCCATGTACGGATTGCTGAACTGGGCAAAGAAATCGATCGCCAACAAATAAAGGACAGCGAAAAAACTGCCGGCTGCCACAATCAACCCCAGCAGACTCAGCCAATTGTGAATCAGCGATGGTGCCTTGGGCGGCCACGGGCTCGTATTTGCGCTGTCATCCATTGTCTATGGTTTGAATTGGCCACTCCTGTTCCGTCACGCTTCAACCGGAAGCGCGCGTTGCGCCACGCCGCCCTGGCCACGCCAATGCCACCGAGAGTCGCTGGCTCGGCAAACGACTACCGCAAAAAGATTTGGGATGCAATCCC